>JAABUY010000026.1_pt1 | contig 385287 bp, 378 predicted proteins | sample 5560271 | NCBI WGS metagenome assembly JAABUY01 (sample SAMN10711886, study PRJNA513374) | rock metagenome | isolation source: Antarctica rocks | place: Antarctica: Victoria Land, University Valley | reverse complement strand
GAGGTGTGGGATTTTGGGGGATGGAGGTGGGGACGGGGGGAAGGGGGAAGGGTAGGGGGTGGGAAGGGTACGTGGGAGGAGGTGGGTAGGGTTGGGGAAGGGTGGTGGGTGATGAGGGATGGGTGATGGGGGATGAGGGATGGGGGATGGGGGATGGGTGGTAGGAGGTGGGTGATGGGGGATGGGGGATGGTGGCTTTTGGCTTTTGAATTTTTGTAGGAAGGATTAATACATGGAATAGCAAGTATACATTTGGGGTTAGGTAGGGAAGTTGTGAAGTATCATACCTTGAACATCAAGGTATGTACCTTAGTGAGAAGTAAACCGAGCAACACCGTAGGGCTAATAGTAGCCATTTCCGATGAAGAAAGACAGAAATAAGTTTCCAGGTACGTGCTTCATCATCGATATAAAGCAAATAATCAGGGATACTTCGTAAGATGCTCTCCTATCATGCGCGTGTAATATATCTGATCTGTGGAACGTCATGTTCGTACGACGTTCTCGCCCTTCCATTCCACAGTGAGGCTATTTATGTTGTATGACTTCTGCCGAAAATGGCATTGCAAGCGATATGCACATGGGCACGTGAGGTTATATATTTGGCTCTGAAATCAGATAAGGTATTATATGTGCGATAATGATGATTGGGTGGAATGGGATATGTAGGTTGCTAGCGTAGAGGTGGTAATAATAGACCTTGACGAAAAGGAAATATGGCGCTGAAGTTGGGAAGCTGGGAAGATATACAGACGCCAAGGATGAGGCTTTCCAGGCTTTCGCATTGCCCGAGAATAGCACTGTCAGTACATTAGTTCAGAGCAACTCATCTTCATCGCTGATCTGACCAAGAGCATCAGACCCATCCTCAATCCAATGCCCGACACCGATCATGAAACACAGCCTCCCAATATTCCAGCAAGAAGCGATCAAATAACCCACATCATCCAATCCAACCCTGAAAACCATTCTAGTGCAATAGCCACAAGCACGCAACCACACACAGCCTCTCCCATGCACTACACACCAAAGCCCTCCAAGCCCGCCATTCTTCGCGGAGGATACGGAGGCCATGCGTGGCCACTCTGCCTCTGCTGCTTCCTATACCTTTGCTTCTGCAAGGAATGTTACGATGATTGTCGGGATGATTGCGGTGATTGCTGCGGTTGTTGTTGAGTTTTTGGGGAATCTCTCGAGGTGATGTCTTGCTGCGAAAGGAGTTTGACTGGGAGGACGATGATTGGATTGTCGTGAGTGGAGGGGTTGGGGTTATAGCGATGGGTAGGTATGTGGAGGTGTTGTGAGGGATTGATAGGTTGATGGGACTTATAACGATTCAGTTTTCTTCTTCAAAGATGGGATACCAGGACTCGTAACAGTCTCAAGCACAATGGGTATCTCTGAGCGCGAGTTCCAAACCTCCAATTACTCGAATCGGGGTTTTGGAGGCGATCTGCATCGACGTTCTTTGATTGAATGACACCAGGGATATTTCTTCAGATAGGAATCTTCAAGCGCATATTTTGGATTACCGTGACCCATATTTGTGCAGAAGACGGCTCGACTGTGGACGAATCATATCGAAAGGAATCTTCAAAGATCGATTTGTCGTCATGTTTTTGCTTGTTGAACAGGACTGGGCTTCTGTCGTGAAGGCGAGGTGCTTTCGATTACTGGTATCTTCAACAGAATCAAATTATCCCATGTCCTGGCAATTTTGGCATCCGTTTCGACTGTACCTCGGTAAAAATCCCTGAAACGGATGCCACGCTATGACATGGGATACACAATCCTTGATCATAGTTTCCATCCCCTGACTCCATTGACGGATTGGGCGGCGCCGTTCATAGACATTCCCTCCACTTTTTTCGCATGGCAGTCGTCTTGCCATAGACCACATGTACGGCAATTTATCCGTACAACTCTATGATAACCCAAAACACTAAATTGCCAAACCTCAACCTCCAATTGCCTAGGCACGTCAGGGAGTAGTACAGCTGGGGGCGTCCGAAGGCAGCCAGTTTCCTAAAACCCCAGAGTTTGCGATTAGAGCCCCCGAATTTCAGGGGTAGGTCCCCTATACCAAGAATCTGAATATCAATAACCTAAGGCGACATGGTTGATAGTGGCGACGGGCGCCCCAAGGTCGGTCACCTGGCTTATTGATCCTGAGGGCCCTATCAACCCGGGGCCTAATGGGGACGGAATAAACATGGGCGATTGGGGTTTTGAGGGTTGGCAATTCGTGTTTTGGGTTATCATAAAGTTGTATGAATATATCGCCGTACACAACACAGCTGCTAGAGTATTGGATTTGCCCGATTCCAATATCCTCTTGTATGCGGTCCTAAATTTGGGCTAAGTCGCTGAAGCATTCCTGCCATTGGCGGAGTACCAAGCAATTGTCTATGTGATACGCCATCGGGGTGTATGAGCAAGAGCTCAAAAGAGTCCGTCAATACACGTTTCGACCGAGTGACTAAGGCCTCGGCATTGTAGACAAAGCTAGGCTGATGTGCGAGGATGGGTCATTGTGGAAACCTTCTGTCATCGTAGGCTTTAGCAACCGCAAGGGTAGATTGCCTCCTTAGAACAATTTTGGCCTATAAGCTAATGACTCTGGTGAACTCTATAGCCTGATCATGCAGCCAATCTTGCAGTTTCTTCATCTGCGATTAGCGAGTCGATATCTCTCATCTTCAGCCAGTCTTTGACACTAGCCATCACTTTGTCAAGACCCTCGCCACCCTCAAGAATATCGTCCAGATGGTGTAGGGTGATGCCACTTCGGTGGTCCGTGACACGTTGCTGACTCCAGTTGTAGGTTCGGATTTTGTCACCTCGGCCCATTCTTGACACCCCTATAACACTAGCTCGTAATTGTGCCAATTCTTCCTCTCTAGCTTCACGTTTCCCCTGGGCGAGCTTGGCCCGTAGAATCTGCCATGCTTTCTGCCTGTTTTGGGGCTGTGATCTCGAGTCTTGAATGGCAACCACAGTCTTGGTAGGTATATGAGTCAAGCGGACGGCAGAATCGGTAGTATTGACATGCTGGCCTCCAGCCCCTCTTGCACGCATCACGTCCGTCCGCACATCCGCGGGATTCACGTAGTAATCACTCGAGGGGTCGTCGGAGTTTGTTGCGCCGTGATCTTCATCCCCTTGATTAGGAAAGCTGGGTAGCACCAGGACCGCTACAGCGCTAGTATGCGTCCTCCCTTTACTTTCAGTAGCAGGTACTCTCTGCACGCGGTGTACCCCAGCTTCACACCGGAATGTATCATACGCTCCTGCGGATTCGACCTCCAGCACGGCCTCTTGTATCTGATCCTCAACCCCAACTGATGCCGCAGCTTCGAATTTCATGAGATTTGCGCGCAACCCATGTCGCTTGCAGTAGGCCTGGTACATGCGCAGTATGTCGCCAGCGAAAAGCGCAGCTTCTTCGCCGCCGGCTCCGGGTCGTATTTCGATTAGGCATGGCAGTGCTGCGAAAGGATGCTCTGGAATCAAGCTTGTCTGAAGCTCATTCGACAGTTGTGACAGTCTTGCAGTCGTCGCTGCTAGCTCTTCCTCCGCGAGAGATTTCAGTTCAGCGTCAGTCGAGGGATCTCTGACCAACTGATGTAACTCTGGTAGGGACTGTTGAGGCGTTAGTTGTGTTGTTCGTTTTTTAGCAGAATCGAGACGAACGTTATTGGCCGACTCCCACCCATTGAGTGCTTTAGCTATAGCAGATAGCGTACCAGCTTTCCTGGCTAATTGGGTATCATACTCGGCGTCCAGCCGTTTTGCCAACTGAGCATGCTCGGCTGCAAGTGCTCGAGCTCTTCCTAGTAGTGTAGGAGATATATTGGGAGTTGGCGCTGTTGATGTACTTTGGTAGTGGCATCTCCACCAAGTGAGCGTCCTGTGGAAACTACTTTGGTGACGTAGGGCCGTACACCGCAACGCGAACATGCTCTGGCGCTGGAGCAGGGTCAAGTTGCTGCAGGTCTCAAAAATTGGCAGCGGAATTCATCCGTCATCGTGCATTCGCTCCCATTACTCCGTATCAGCACCGGGATTCAACTTCTTAACCTGCCAGATACGTTAGATTGACATTTAGGAAGCTCACGACCTTCAATCAGGTCAACAGAGCTGCGTCTCGCTGTCAATATTCTTCCAAATCCCATTCCATGTCCGGCTACAAATTGGACTACAAGATTCCCCGAGCTGTGACGTGTAAATCGTCTTCTAGATCGACCCCACATCCACCCTTCACTTTCCATCTAGCTTACTCCTGTTGATATATCAGACTAGTATATGAGTGTTCTTTTGGTTCCTACGTGCTTTCTTGTGTGCTGTGAACAAGGCTTCCACTATGCCACTCAATGCCTCCGCAATATATCCTTCGTCAGACCCCGAATTCATCTCCTTCCCCAGTCGACGGAGCGTCGTTCACAGTGCTAATGGCATCGTGTCATGTACTCAGCCATTGGCTGCCCAGGCAGGCCAGAGAATACTGAGAGCAGGAGGAAATGCGGCAGACGCAGCGGTGGCTGTTGCAGCAGCCCTGAACATGACAGAGCCTTCCTCGACCGGTATCGGTGGTGATATGTTCTGCCTCTTCTACAATGCAAAGACAAGGAAAGTGGAAGCTATGAATGGATCTGGTCGATCTTCGGGCAGTGGATCCTTGGAGCAGATGCGAAAAGATCTGGGACTGAAATCTGGGGAGGATGAAGGCATACCTATGACTAGTGTACACTCAATCACGACACCAGGTACTGCAGCTGGATGGGTCGATACAATAGCAAAGTTCGGAAGTGGCAAGGTCTCGGTGGAGGATGTCTTGACGCCGGCAATTGAGCTAGGTGAAGAGGGTTTCCCAGTCTCAGAGCTCGCAGCCACCTTCGTGAGCAACCGTTGGCCCCAAGAGACGCAATGATACTGATCGCACCCAGTGGCGGGCTAGCGAGGAAAGTATTCGCAAAGCGTCACCGAACTTCGGCGAGATGCTGAAGTCAGACAGCAAAGCACCGGATGGGAAGCGAGCTCCTGGACCGGGAGAGCTATTCAAAAACCCTACGCTTGCCAATACCTTCCGCCTCCTTGCAAAACACGGCAAATCAGGTTTCTACGAAGGTTATGTAGCAGAAGCCCTGATCAAGGTCGTGCAAGACCTGGGTGGTCATCTCACATTAGACGATTTGAAATACCATGCAGAGACAGGAAGCGAGCCTACAAATCCAATATTCCTCACATTCAACGGTCAAAACATCGGTGGAGTTCACAGTAAGGGCGTCGATGGACAACCAACCCAGACAGCCTCCTCTCATGGTGTCGAAGTGTGGGAGCACCCACCTAATGGCCAAGGGATCGTTGCTCTCATGGCCCTCGGGATACTGGAGGATTTAGAGAAGTCAGGTAAGGTGCGCACCTTCACTGAGAAAGACCACAATTCCGCAGAGTATCTGCACGCCGTCATCGAAGCCCTCCGCATCGGCTTTGCAGATGCTGCATGGTTCGTCGCGGACCCCAACGTGGTCAAAGTACCCACTGCAGAAATGATCTCACGTCCCTACCTCGCCGAACGCGCGAAACTCTTCAACCCACAGAAAGCGTCGAACCAATTGAAGCACGGATCACCAGCACACAGCCACAGCGACACGGTCTACTTTGCCACCACAGACAAGTACGGAAACGGCTGCTCGTTCATCAACAGCAACTACGGTGGCTTCGGCACCTGCATCATCCCCAAAGGCTGTGGCTTCACCTTACAAAACCGCGGCGCCAACTTCTCGCTGCAGGCGGGCCATCCGAACGTCTTCGCACCCAGAAAGCGACCCTACCACACCATCATCCCCGCCATGATCACCAACGCCGACGACGGAACCCTCCACAGCGTCTACGGCGTCATGGGCGGCTTCATGCAGCCGCAAGGCCACGTGCAGGTACTGCTGAACATGCTAGCCTTCAAATACAACCCGCAAGCCGCGTTGGATGCGCCGAGGTTCTGTATCGGTGCCGGCATGCCGGATGCGGGGAATCTATTGGATACGGTGTACCTTGAAGATGGCATCGGCGAGGAGGTGGCGGAGACGTTGAGGGGGATGGGACATCGGGTTGAGATTGTGAGGGGGTATCGGAGGGGGTTGTTTGGGCGGGGACAAGTTATTCGGTGTCATGTTGAGGAGGGGAGGCATGTGTATAGTGCTGGTAGCGATCCGAGGGGTGATGGGGCTGCTTTTCCTGTATGAGCGGAGATAGATTGGTCAAGTACGTAGCAATGGAGAAAAGTCGTCGCGATCGCTGCTGTGTTTGTTGGACAGAGTGCGATGGCGTCGCTCCGTTGCCTTGCTAATGGTCTTAAAACAGGGGTTTGTGATAGTTCTTCAGCTCGGATGTAATGATGAAAGGCAAGGTACTGCTTTCTAGCCAGCAAGCTTGACATAGTCTTGCAAGACCTCCACAGCAAACCATACTTTTGCCAAACATGACAGCCATCCATCACAGCATCAACAATCCCTCGCAAAGCCACATCCTATACCAACTCATCCCGCAACCACAAAGCCCCAGTATGAAAACAGATTTTCGCATAAGGAAGCGAACTGTAATGAACGAAGTTTGGTCGAACGATATTACAGTCACTGATCATAGATGATGATCCATTCATTCAGTAGCAATCGACTCGGTAAGGTAAATTATATATTCGACACTCTTCGTACAACAAAGACTCATGCCGCCATGATATCCAATCCTCGCAGAGAAAGGAGGGGGGGGTATCCGCAGTGAAACTCCGTGACGGTACTCACCAGGAACCAGCCCATGGAATGCAACCCGCACGCTCGAAAGCGTACGTCGTGAACAGCATCGCAAAGAGGACTTTTGACCATCCAGTGACATATATACATCGATCCATTGTCGCAGTCGCAGACCGTAAATGCTGATAATGCTCATCAAACAAAACCAAGCAATTCAGTCTCAATTCTTCGAACCCCTCGCCAACCCCCTCACCCAGTCCAAAGACCCACGCTTGCTATTTGCCGTACTAGCCCTACTACTCGCACTCGCATCACTCTCCCTCCGCTCCGTCACAACCGTATTGCCCTGTCCTCCCCGCCCGATATGGTAGACGGGCGCCGCGGTCGCTTTTCCCTGTTTTGCCAATTCCTCGTCGAAGGAGAAGATGCGGCGGTCTTCGGAGGTGGCGTGGTGCATGTTTCCGACGCCGCCGCGGCCGGTGGAGTAGTTGGGTTTGGTTGGGCTGTTATTGTGAGGTTGGTGGGGGAGGGTGGAGGGCTTGATGGTTGTGGGGGGGAGGGTGAGGTTGCCGGCGCCGCCGCGGCCGAAGGTCATGCGGGTGGGGTGGGTGGGGGCGGGTTCGTGGAGGGAGTAAGGCATTGGGTGTGGTTTAGGCGTGATGTGTGGTGGTGATGGTGATGGTGGTGTTTTTGCTGAAGAAAGGGTTGGTTGGGAGGGAGTTGGCGGTTCTTCGTGTGTATGAGGATGGGGTGGTGGTGTGGTTGACTAGGGAATGCTCGTAGTGAATCTGGTGTTCTTCGTCGAATTGGCGGTGGAAGGGGTTTTGCAAAATGAAGGCGTTAAGTGTAGACTGATATTTATCTGCTGTTGGCTTCAACCGCAATTGACTGTATGTAAGAGTTGTGATTTTGGTATAACGAATCCATTTCAAGGAGGAAGCAGCCTCTTATATCTGCTGTGGCGAGTATCATGGCTCCGCCTCAACAGGAGTGACATGGTTCCCAACATGAAGCTGTTCCCCGTTATGCTGTACTATGCCGTTAACTGGAAAGGCAAGCAATATTCACGAGGTCACGCAGGCTCATGTTCGGATGCCGTTGCAGTTAACGGCAATGGATGAGTAAGTGAGGAGCCGCTAGAATAAAGCAGCGTCGAAAGTCCCAGACTGCAGGAGAAGGGTCCGCACCATCCGCCAATAAGCGGTGGGTAAGAGCAGATTTTCCTAACGCCGCCCTGACAAACTCTGCTTAGCACCAAACGTAATTAGAACCTTGAATATATCCAGTCATGATGCAAATTCGGTTGCGCCTGTTCCTTGGCCCTTACGCTTTGAATTCTTTGGCTCGGAGGGGTAGTTTTCAGGGGGTAATAGTTATTGGTTCTAGGGGTAATGACAATGACATCCGGCCCAGCTGAAGAACGTGATGCATCAATAGGATGTCGTGTCCCATGGAAAGCGTATTGCAGAGATGTCAACATTGAACATCATTTGCGCTGTATTGTTATTAAAGTAATGGTAATGACAGAGTCAATTTTATAACTTGAGTTCTAACTTGCCATCCTTAATCTGTATCTCACTGGAAAACTTCCAATAACCTGCGATATTGAAGTTCGAAGTGATGGGCGGTGTGGCGTTTCCCCGCATTTTCTGGGACCGAAGCCACCAGGTACCGGGATCTGAAGCCTCCCAATTGCTAGTTCTAGCCTCGGCAAGGTTGCCTTGTGAGTCATTGATCGAACGGTTCTGGATATTGCAGACGCGAATGGCTGACCATTCATAGAGCATTTGTCGTCCAGAACAGCATTGGCTCCATGAAAGTTCTACGAGCATGGACTCAAGACCTTTGCGCTGAATCCTTCCCCCTCCATATTTAGCCCGGAGGTATTCGCATGTCACAACTTGTGTTGGGCTCAACTAAGCTCAGACAACGACATCCACAGCGAAATTGCTAAGGAGGCCGGCATCGACTCGGTGAATAGTTGACATCGAGGAGGCGGTTCAACATGGATAAAATCCAGACTGCCGATGGAGTTCATGGTACAAATCAAATTCATCCTGAAGACGGAGGAACGTGATGCCCGTGAGAGCCGGAGGAGGTGTTGGGCCCGAAGTTGATGAACGAGTGTCAATACGAGCGTTGAGGCCCAGGTGTATGATAGGTACTCGTACATGCAACGACCAGAACCTAGAGGAATACAGTGCCTATAGAACAGTACTTTTGAACTTGTTCAGACAGGTGGGACGAGGATATAGCAAATCTCCATTGCATTTGCAGCGGCAGCCCACTGCCCGACGCCCTTCAGCGGTGGTCTTAACCACATCGGCTATTTGTCCGTTTGGTAGCAGATAAGGACAATACTGAAAAGGGGCATGTTGATAGCCAATGTCAGCGAAGTGGTGAAGCTGTGCAGGTTCCAACAGGAGGGCAGCCGCGAGGGAGTGTACAGGGGCGTCGCCCCACTGGAAGGATCAGCATGGCATGTAGAGCATGACGGAACTACTCACCCGCTCGTAGTAAAAGCCACCGTCAGCATCCAGATACTCGAAGAGTCGACGATACTCAGCGCTGCGGAAAAAGTCCATGTCTGCGATTTCGAAGTTATTCCAGAAGTGACACAGATTCCAAAGATTGCCGTTGGCATCGCGGCCTCGAAACCTGCTCAGCAGAGGCCTGAGAGGCCATGGAAAGAATGATGGGTTCATTACTGCAGTCCATACCGGCCTCGTTCGGATCTTGTGTGACTTCTTATAGTCGGCTATCTTCCTGAACAAGGTAGGCACGGTTTCAGCTATCTCCCAGAGCGCCATCACATAGCCATATTTCTTGTTGTTCCGTGCCATTTCGACAAAGGGATCGCTATCGGTTTTAGGTATGTCCTGAGGGATGGGTGCTGGACATACTATGTGATCTCACACGTAAAGCGTACATCAGGTTCAACGCGCCAGTACCACTTATAAGCCTGGAGCAAGTCATGATCGTAAAATAACCTGTATGTTTTAACATAGCCATGAATTCAATTGGTATTAGACTAACCCTGAGTTGAAGCGGCACATATGGTGGTAGCTCTCGTTACCAGCATAGATGACACCCGCTTGCGCCTGGGTATCCATGAGTCTTCTTGCTTTTCCCTGATCTATCCATTCTGGGTATTGCCACATCCTCTCATCAATCACCCCGAAATGTACATGCCCACTGGCCACTTCTGTCACAGCATCCACAAAATCCTGGTCCCACACTTCATCGTTAAGGAATACCACGGGATAGTGGAACCACTTGTTGAATTGTTCTTCTAACGAGATCAGAGATTTTACTGCCCCATCGAGGTTAGAGTTCCGCGCCAGCATAAGGATCGTTGCATTCTCTCTTGGTGCGCTGATATCTGGTTCTTTGCAACCGATGTGAAAAGGTTCGTCAAGGGGAGCGGAAGGATGGACGACGCGGAAGCTGTAAATGTTGTAGAACATTTCGATGACGAGACCCAAGCCAATAATCACCAGGATACGTTGATGATGTCGAGCGAGTAGCGAGAAAACGGAGAGGAATAGGGGCCGCATCATCGGTCGTCGACGCCTTATACTCGACTTTCATCCGAACGCGAAATTCGCTCAGTCTTTCTTGAGCTTGGAATCATATCAAAGCCGTATTGCCCTGCGTGGACATTTGAAAAGAGCGTGATCGAGGGTTCGAAGCATTGAGGTTCTCAAGTCAAAGTCGCACCTGTACTGTGATTGTTCAACGATCCAAGTCAATGGTCGAGGACAAGATAACGATCGCTTTTTTCACCCAGGAACGGATGGTGCATCGTTAAGCGGCCCAGCCTGCATGTCTCAGAGTTTGCCACGCGTGCCACGATAAAGTAGCTTGACCTAGGCTCGGGAGCAGCCTGTGGTAGGCTAGGCATGACATAGCCTGGAACGCGGTTGGGTCGGGCAAGTTATCCCCGGGCGCTAGTTCCAAGATATCTTAACTCAATCAAGATCATATTACGAACATCCACATCTTAAGCGCCAGAAGGATGCCAACATAGCCATTGAGAGCCTCCGTGAACACCAATCATCTCGTTCGATCGCCCGCTTGCCTCCTGCTATCACCATGAGGCTTGTATCGACGACATGGGCTTTCCTTAGCTTCGCCCCTTTCCCTCCATTCTGGCACGCTTCTCTCAATGGCACTCGGTTCTTCCTGAGCCACTTGTATAACTTTTGTATGATATATCATGGCCAGCATCTAGGTCGAGTATGCGTTCGTTCTCGACGATATATGGAGATGTGGGATGGGCCAGGAGCGCATGCTGAACCGCTTTGAGGCCAGAGCAAAACAGCTCTAATTTAGCCTAGTAATCAGGGAAACTTGGACACCGTCGTCAATCGAGGGACTGATTGGCTCAGCGATTACAATTGTCTATTTTCGAGTCGGATATAGTCACTGCTATCAAATGGTCGTTCTCCATCGATTTCGGCTTGTCTCTGCAGTCAATGGACTCGAGATGCAGGGGCGAAAGCCCCCTGCTATTCAGCCGCAATGCGAGCACTGCCTACGCTGCATCGGCGTGAAGCAGGCGCCTAGGTCGTTCGTATATATTATGGCCTATGGATTTCTTTGCCTGTCTTCCTTTATATGTCTGCGCACCTTATTGCTACTCCTTCAATTCGTCTCCGTATCAATATACTCATAGCCATTCTTTTCGAAAACCCTGCAAATTAGCACCGGCTGGTGCAAATCTTGGCGAATATCCGCCTGCTGATCGTATCGCTCCATAATGAACAGGCTGCCTGGCGTCAAAACATGGGGCCCCTCACAAGAGATCCCATTGCTCTATGTCAATAATGAGTAAGCTCATCGATCTCACCATGACTCGAAGGACCTTCTCGCCAGTCATGGCTCTTCACGAGAAAGAGGAAGCCTACTGATCTGCTTCAAAGGAGACCACAGGCGACAGTGACGGATACGAGACCCGTCTCTAGCGAGATACCCAAGCCAAGGTCTAGATTTCGAAGTCTATCTAGACTATTAGGCAGAATTTTTCAGCTCGCCCTCAGATTCACCCATTTTGGCAAACCCTTTCCAGAAAGGAAAAAGGTGGCATTGTGTAGGAGCCGTTGGGAAGTTTTGATCGCTTCCAAGGTCCATTGCATACCAGTCGCAGCAACTACAACTCTGTTGTACCTCAATCTCAGGGGTAATTACATCGGCCGCGAACTCACCGGACTAAGTGGGTACGATGATCAAAAATTCATTCTCTTACAGTTCGCTGCAAAATTACACGAACTAGCGATCCTCGCATCCCTCACTGCCATTCTCTTTTCCGTTATTCGACACGAATTAACAAGTGAAGGTGGCTTGCCCTTTGGTGCGTTATTTGCTGGCTATCAATTCAAGGATATCAGTTTCCTCTTGTCCTTAGAGTTCTGGGGCGCCGTCCGTGCAAAGCTTGAAAGGTCCTACCGGCGATGGGCAGTGATTGTGTTCGTCGTTGTCTGCACCTTTTTCTCGGTAAGCGCTGGCCCAGCAAGTGCCACATTGATGAGGCCTAGACTAGACGATTGGCCAGCTGGAGGCTCAGATTTCTGGGTTAATATTAGGGAAGAAGAATTGTTCTCCACTAATGTTACATTCGCGCAGGCAGCTTCCAGCTGCGCTGTAGATGACGGGGATGCAGGTTGCCCCCATGGTGACTGGCAAACAATCGCTCAGGACTATATGTCATATTGGCACTTCCTAAGACTGAGCGACGATCCACTACCATTTGCGGTCAATATGCCAGGTAATAAATCTATTCGAGCTCTCGTGGCGACGACTAGGTCCCCATTGGTATTGAATCAATTGCCATTTACTGTGGCTACGATCCCAAGCCTTGCTCTTGCATATAGTCTAGCGGAGCTTGGTCGCCTGTGGACATTTGCTTCCCGTCATCAACGCGGTCGGGGCCAGTGGCGTTTCTGGTCTCGCAAGGACGTTACCTACAGTGTTCCCGTCCAGCAACCGGTTGTCCATGCACGGTGTCTAAATCTGGAGGCGTCAACCTACGATGACTACATATCACAGAAGTACCTCATAACGAACCAGACGATTCCGTTCTATGATCTACGACACATGGATACTTTTGAGGCGGAAGGGGAATTCGCAGTCACCGCTGTTCCATTTCCGTCCAGACCCCGTATTCTGGACGCGGTCAACTCAAGCTCTACACCAGATATACTCTGGAAAACTGTGTCTCATATCGCAGCAGATCCTGTGCTAGGCGCGATTTTGACTGTTCCCTCAAATAGCCAATACGGTGCCAGGGTTTATGTATGCACGATCGATGCTCGAATGGCTCCTACTGCTCTCCGGAGCCGCACCTCCACTACGACACTTCTCGTCGATGGGTTCACTCAAGATGGCCCTGCTCGAGATCAGTATGACCATTGGTCCATGCAAACATTGGGGACCTACGGCTCAGGCAATACGTGGCCGCGAATTTCTATCGACTCCGACTGGGCACACACTTTCTTGAATCCTGTGATTGCATCAGATAATTCCACGTCTTATGATAGCATAATGAGCATTGCTGGCCTCTGGAACACAACCCAAGTGCTGGATATGGTGAACGCCGGATATGCCATTGAGTCGCTTCTGGCAACTACCATCGTCAATGGTCTCTCTCGGCGGGACTACATGGGAGAATTTGCTGGAACTCTGGCAGGAGATTCGCAGGGCTTAAATCGCGAAATGACGACCTCAAGCCAAGACAGTCCATCATTGAAATGTGCCGAGTGGTGCAAGCAGCTCATGCCTTCTGGGAGCCACCCAATGGGATACGGTGGGAATGCTTTTAACGTAAGCACTACCGACCAGCAAAAGAGTATAAAGTTTACGGTGCAGGTGGAGGCCCAAGGCTATGCTTACAGCTCCCGGGGGACCGCAGCTAAATTCTCAGTCGTTGTCCTCCTACTGCATTTATCAATTGCCTTAGGCCATTTCTTATATACTTGGTTTTACAGTAGGGAGAGTTCGGATAGTTGGAGCAGCATCTCAGAGCTTGTGGCTCTAGCCATGAGATCTACATCGCCACAAAGCTTGGAAAACACTGGAGCAGGAATCTATTGTATCGAAGTTTTCGAGAAGGAGACTAGGGTCGTGGAACGGAATGGCCGGCTCCAGCTCGCGATTGATGTTCCATCGGAGCGCTATGAATTGGTGAAGGCCAACGAATGCTATGCTTGAGAACTGGGCGTTGGTCAAAATGCTCCCTGAAGGACGTTGTCCTCACGAGCGCTGCAGCCGCTTTGACTGAATTACTTCAACATGCCTCTTTCGCCCCTGATCCTTTCAACCGAGAGTACGTATGTCTTCCCATGGCATGCTTGTGGGAAGGCAAGCTCCTCATCGATCCGAAACAGAAGCAGTCAGCGCCTCTCCATGTCAATTCCAGGCGATCAAGCTCGATTGAATGCTGAACGCCATGGCTTCTTATGGTCGATCTGTGCGTATGCATCAATCGACAAACCTAAGCAACCGAGGAATCGCGCATCGGCCTAGGAGTTAAAGTTGATGGCATGCCGTCATATGTGCCGCAGAAGACGAAGAGTCAGATCTTCTCTGGGTCCACAAAGCGGTAAGCACCATATCTTGACCCCTCCCAAATTTACATCTGACATTCCATTAGATGCAACCCTATCGGCACCTCCAATTTGTAACCTATTACGGTGAAGTATCAACATCAGGAGTGGTGGAGTGGTAGGCGTAGGAAGCAAAACGGCAAAATCGGATATGGAGGTCGGGAGGAGGGTGCTTGGTGGAGGTACCCAAGCGAGTCTGAGACTTTCCCCCAACGTCACATGGGATTTGTAGGTCGATTGTTGCACACATCACAGAGAAAGGGCAGGATGTCGTATTATATTTTAGGATGTTGATTGAAGACTGATGTAGTGTACCGCCTGATGAAGTGGTCAAGCCTGAACAAGCACTTAGCATCCTACCAAATACCACCCCTCTCCCTTTGAGAGTTCGCGGGTACAACGATGGCCATTGCAGAATAACCATATGTCCTATATCTCTTCACCAATTCTTGCTTCCTGCATTCAACAGTCGGCTTCCTGCAGCTTGTAATCACCATCTTTCCGGACGGAACCATCATACACCTCCATTGTCCAAAGCCAGTATACCATACTCTTATTGTATTGATCACTTTTTCGGGGCCTCTTTGAGAACCGCATTGGGTGCAATACCACGATACAGACAGGAGCAAGATCCGGGAAGACTTCCCTCGATATCGTCCTTAGGGTATAAGCATCTTGACTCCTCTGACTCGGCGTTTGTTGGACGACGCCTCTTACCGGTCGGAACTTAGCAAGTGGTACGTCCGAGGTCAGCCACAACCACCCACCTAGACACTCTCCTGTTTTCTCATCTTTCGGAATCGGTAGAACTATCATAACGTCGCTTTATACCGCTTGGAGACTCTCACATATAGGCATGACCCTGCATTCGGGTTCACTTAGCTATTGGAAGTTGTGGCCCTTCAAGGCCATGGCTAAAGCTGCTTGTTTCGAAGCCTCATGATTTTGTGTTGGCATGGTTGAAAGATAGATTGATGGAGTTCGGAGGATATATCTGCCGCTCCGGCTTAGTCATTTAGCCAAGACTCTTTCCGCCAATGAAAATCTCGAACAGAAAAAGACAGATGGCTTTTTGGTTCACTGGCTATCAAAAAGACCACGTCTCGCCCGCTTCAAACTTGTGACACACATACTTATAGTTGTCTGTCTGCAGCAGATTATTGAGTCTCTACATACTTCTTCCGTTTGTTTTTATCTCTAGCTACGCTTCCTTTCCCTACTTCCTCATCAAGTCTGAGAGACCACCCCTTGATTAACCGCATTTCGCTCTTCTTTCAACACCAGACAGCATCCGTCGAGATGGCGCGGCGCTCGAGAGGAGGCTCAGCGCCCTCAGCATGGATGACCGTCTTCTATCTCCTTCTTGTCTTCGTTGCCCCTCTCGCACTTGTAGGCCAAGTCAGCGCTCAAGTAGAGAATGAGCAAGAACCCTTAGCCGCCAAAGAACTCGGCGCTGTCATTGGTATCGATCTCGGCACCACCTACTCGTGTGTGGGTGTGATGCAGAATGGCAAAGTCGAAATACTCGCAAATGACCAAGGAAACCGAATAACACCATCCTACGTGGCTTTCAATGACGAAGAAAGACTCGTGGGAGACGCGGCAAAAAATCAATTCGCTTCAAATCCAAGACGGACCGTCTACGATATCAAGCGAATGATCGGCCGTAAATGGGCTGACAAGGATGTCCAGGCTGATCAGAAGCATTTTCCATTCACTGTCAAGAACAAGGACGGGAAGCCCGTGGTTTCTGTCGAAGTCGCTGGTAACGACCGGACATTTACCCCCGAAGAAATCTCCGCCATGGTCCTCGGTAAGATGAGAGACGTAGCCGAGGCTTATCTTGGCAAGAAGGTCGAGAACGCCGTCGTTACAGGTGAGACTGTCGTCCGGTATGTACGATGTGTAGTTTAACTGACCCTCAAAAGTCCCCGCCTACTTCAATGACGCCCAAAGACAAGCCACCAAAGACGCTGGCACAATCGCAGGTCTCAATGTTGTGCGTGTGGTGAACGAGCCCACTGCGGCCGCCATCGCCTATGGTGAGTGGAGACATCAGGGTTTCCGACGCACATTCCATCTTACTAAATATTTCAGGTCTCGACAAGGTTGGTGACGAACGTCATATCATCGTCTACGATCTCGGAGGAGGAACCTTCGATGTCTCACTTCTTGTCATTGACAATGGCGTTTTCGAGGTTCTCGCAACCGCCGGTGACACCCATTTGGGAGGAGAAGACTTGTAGGAAATCTGCCCGCTAATAGCGCTTTGTAGTGACTAACATCATGTAGCGACCAGCGAATAATCAACCACCTGGCTAAACAGTACAACAAAAAGAACGACGTTGACATCACCAAAGATCTGAAGACGATGGGTAAGCTAAAGCGTGAGGTCGAGAAGGCCAAGCGAACTCTATCTTCGCAAATGAGCACCAGGATCGAAATTGAGAGCTTCCACTCTGGCAACGACTTCAGCGAGACTTTAACCCGAGCCAAGTTTGAGGAATTGAATATGGATTTGGTACGTCATTCTACCTTCGCATATTGAGACAACATCACCAATAATCTCTGTAGTTCAAGAAAACTCTCAAGCCTGTCGAACAAGTCCTCAAGGACGCCAAAAAATCTAAAGACGACATCGATGACATTGTGCTCGTCGGAGGCTCTACCCGTATTCCCAAGGTTCAGGCAATGTTGGAAAGCTACTTCAATGGTAAGAAAGCTAGCAAGAACATTAACCCCGACGAGGCCGTTGCCTTTGGAGCCGCTGTTCAAGGAGGCATTCTATCTGGTGAAGAGAATACTAGCGAAATCGTTCTTCTGGATGTGAACCCATTGACTCTTGGTATCGAAACTACTGGAGGTGTCATGACCAAGCTCGTGCCCCGGGGCACCAGTATTCCAACCCAGAAATCTCAGATTTTCTCCACAGCAGCCGACAACCAGCCAGTCGTCTCCATCCAGGTTTTTGAAGGTGAACGTTCGATGACTAAGGATAATAACCTACTCGGCAAGTTCGACCTCACTGGTATTCCACCTGCCCCGCGAGGTGTACCTCAGATTGAGGTTTCTTTCAACCTCGACGCCAATGGAATTATCAAAGTATCAGCTGGTGACAAAGGTGCCGGAAAATCCGAGTCAATTACCATCACCAATGATAAAGGCCGCTTGTCACAAGAGGAGATCGACCGTATGATCGCTGAAGCCCAAGAGTTCGCCGAAGAAGACAAGGCCGCTTCTACTAAGATCACCGCTCGCAACGGGCTCGAGAACTACGCTTTCAGCTTGAAGAACCAAGCTAACGATGATGAAGGCCTTGGCGGTAAGATTGACGATGATGACAAAGAAACTCTTCTAGAAGCTGTCAAGGAAGCTACGGAGTGGCTGGAGGAGAACGCCCAAACCGCTACGACTGAAGACTTCGAAGAACAAAAGGAGAAGCTGAGCAATGTTGCTTACCCTATCACTAGTAAGCTCTACGAGGGTATGGGTGGGGCACCACCGGGCGAGGATGATGATGGAGACGTTGAAGGGCATGATGAATTGTAGAGACCAGAACTGCAGCATGCATTTTGAAGGCGTATGTCCTGTATAAATTTGTTTGGAGATTGTAAATCAAGAGGAAATAGACCACTATGAAACCGATATACTTTGTATTGGTCAAATGATCGGATTAGAACACAGTAAAGAGGGGGTTCACAGGCACACTGAGTCCCTTGTGTATATGCCTTCTATCATCCTTGCACCAGCGTCAGACGAAAAGACGGACGGTCCACTTCTCCGTTGCTGACCGAAGATGTTTTCTGATTGGATGACTGCTGGAGGCATTAGGATACTCTTAAGTCCGTGGACGATAGTTCTCTTGCTCCGATGTCGCATGATGTCTGTTCTCAAGCCTCCGTCAGCGACTCTCCTCAACGCCGACTTGTAACTATCCTATTCCCAAATCATAGATCATCGAGGTACATTCCATAATGCCTACCGCTGTTAAAGGCCCCCGGACACTCTACGATAAGGTGCTCGACGCCCACATAATAGATGAGAAGCCGGATGGCACGCTTCTGTAAGTTCGCAACAATTTGTCGACTAATAACAATGCTAATGTTGGCATTGGAGGTTGTATATTGACAGACATCTGATCCACGAGTAAGTTAAGCCTTGCCCCCTCTGTCTGCCCCATCACCAGCAGTGGATTTATGATCAGGAATGGATGATAGTGACGCTGATGCTGTGATGCTATAGAGTCACTACGCCCCAAGCCTTTGAAGGACTCCGTAATGCTGGTCGAGGCGTCCGCCGCCCAGATTGCACCCTCGCGGTGAGAGATTATACCCCTCTGCAACCTCTCGCAGCCTACTAAAGATGGCACTTCGGACCTTGATCGCAATGCGGACATCCTCTAAATTTGGGCGAAAGAACTCTGCGTACGCTGATATGGAGGGATGCTGATTGCGACTGGAAGCTAGACAACCGATCACAATGTACCCACGACGCCTCGGACCAACTTCAAAAATGTCGAACAATTCATCGAAGAGGAGGACTCCCGACTTCAATGCATGACGTTGGAGAGCAATGTCAAGGCTCATGGACTCACGTACTTCGGTCTCGGCGACAAGAGGCAGGGTATCGTGCACATCATTGGACCTGAACAGGGATTTACCTTGCCTGGTACTACCGTCGTCTGTGGCGATTCGCATACCGCAACACACGGTGCATTCGGCGCCTTAGCTTTTGGTATTGGCACTTCAGAAGTTGAACATGTGCTCGCGACCCAGACTCTCATCACAAAGCGCAGCAAAAATATGCGGGTCAGAGTCGATGGGCAGCTTGCTCCAGGAGTGAGCAGCAAAGATATCATTCTCTACGTTATTGGCAAGATTGGCACAGCTGGCGGTACTGGTGCTGTCATTGAATACTGCGGATCTGCAATTGAAGGTCTTTCCATGGAAGGGCGAATGTCAATTGTAAGCTCTCCTCATATAATGGGTTCGTCGGTCGTGCGACGACTGTCGCATTTCCCAGACGTGTCGCCATCTACGCCAATTGCCCCGCAGATTCATAGCTGATATGGAATTACGTACAGTGCAACATGTCCATCGAAGCTGGAGCACGAGCAGGAATGATTGCGCCAGACTCAAATACAATCGAATACCTGAAAAATAGGTAGGTAGTACTGCTCCCGGATCCTTTATGCACAAAATAGACTGCTATGAATCTTGGCGCGAGCCTGCTGGCAGTTTCTGCCGTGGTAGTGGCCTACCCTGAACTTGGAAAGCGCGTGTCAATCGAGGCTAACGATGTTTTTCTAGACCTCTTGCACCGAAACTAGAAAGTCCTGAGTGGAGAAAGGCGACGAAGTTTTGGCAGACGCTGAAGTCAGACCCTGGAGCACAGTACTACGAAGATGTGCTCATTAATGCGGCAGACATTGTGCCAACTGTCAGCTGGGGAACATCGCCTCAAGATGTGGTCCCAATCACTGGAGTGGTCCCAGCGCCTGAGGACTTTGACGACAAATCGAAACAAGACAGCTGCCGCAAGGCACTCGAATACATGGGCCTCGAACCCGGAACCAAAATGGAAGACATTCCACTGGATAAGATCTTTATCGGATCTTGTACGAATGCGCGTATAGAGGACCTCAGAGCTGCATCGAAGATAGTAGAGGGGAAAAAAGTTGCGAAGAATATCAAAAGCGCAATGATAGTACCTGGATCTGGTCTTGTGAAGCGACAGGCAGAATCCGAAGGACTAGGCAAGATCTTCACAGACGCAGGTTTTGAATGGCGAGAAGCGGGCTGCTCAATGTGCTTGGGAATGAACCCAGATATCCTTTCGCCGAAGGAGAGGTGTGCTTCAACAAGCAACCGAAACTTCGAGTGGGTTACTTGTTGTCATGGCTGTCATAGAACTAAGCTGACAAAGAGGTTGTAGAGGTAGGCAAGGGGCGAGAGGAAGGACACATCTGATGAGCCCTGTTATGGCGGCTGCCGCTGCTTTGACCGGCAAGCTCACCGATGTCCGGAAGGTGACAGACTGGAACAATACACCCACGAAAGCTAGCCCCAAGCCCGAAATGGCAGCTGAAATTGCAGATATCGAAAGCGATAATGAGATCGAGCGTCTTGGAGATTATCCTGAAGATGGTCAGCAGACCGGCCTGGACGGCACTAAGGCGCCCTCTGTTGCAACTGGCATGCCTCCATTTACCACACTTCGCGGATTTGGTAGGTCATATTCAGTGTGCTCTTTGGGCATCAGGCTGATATCCTCCAGCCGCGCCACTTGAACAATCAAATGTAGACACGGACGCAATAATACCCAAGCAGTTTCTCAAAACCATCAAGCGAACCGGGCTTGGCTCTGCTCTTTTCTGGGACTTGAGATATAACCACGAGGATGGCTCGAAGAATCCTAATTTCATATTGAACAAGGAGCCATACACCAAATCCGAAATCCTTGTTGTTACGGGACCAAATTTTGGCTGTGGTAGGTACTACATCTCGACGCTATTGTAGTGTGTCTACTGCGCTTCGTACTGATGGTCAGCAAGGCTCGAGTAGAGAGCACGCTCCGTGGGCACTCCTAGACTTTGGGATCAGAGCTGTCATAGCACCCAGCTATGCCGACATCTTCTTCAATAACACTTTCAAGAATGGAATGCTGCCAATCGCCATTCCTGACCTAAGCATCATCGAGAAGATCGCTGACGAAGCCAAGGCTGGACGGAAAATCGAGATCGACCTCCCTGCTCAAGAGATTAGAAACGAACGTGGGCAAAAACTAACAAGCTTCGACGTCGAGGAATTCAGGAAGCATTGCTTGGTCAATGGACTGGATGATATTGGCCTCACGATGCAGATTGAAGATAAGATCAGGAGGTACGAGGAACGGATGGCGGTCGAAACCCCTTGGATCGGCGACAGTGGCTATTTAAGACGAAGAAGACGAGATGGGCCGGTGAAGGTAACTGCTGTGCCAGTACCGAAGACTAACAGAGGAGAGGAAAAAGATGAACCTTTGGAATGGTAAATGTATACGTTGAGCGTCTATGTTGAGGCGGATCAGCGCCAGAGATCACAATCCAGCGTAATTCGACTAGTGAAATACGAAGATGAGCCAAACCGAGTAAAGACCATTTGCACAGCTTTTGTGGCAGCTTCTTCTTTCTTCGCTTCACACATAACAACAGGAAGCCGCAGCCCCTTCTCCAATGATGAAGAAATCACCTCAATGCAGCTGCGTTGAGCGGTATGTTCTGCTACAATCACTCACCCTTATCTCAAATCTATAGTGCGAGAACTGGCGTTGAATCTTGCCACACATCACACATCACACTATGCTCAATCTTCAAGCTCTCCGTTCCTCTCGATCAAAATACTGTCCTGTTCGAAATTGGCGTAGATTGTTTCTTACTCTTGTGCTAGTCTTCCTCTTGACTTCGGTCTACACACATTTCACAGGTCTCGAAGAACGGCAATCCAGTCCAGCATATATTGGCCCGCGGCAGGCACTCGTTGAAGGTGGGAATCATGAGTTTGAGGCTGGAATAGGTAATGAAAGAGGGTAGCAGGCGGTCTACAGGCGCAAGAACAAGCCAGCAATCTGAGACAGAGCAGGGAAACATCATTTTCCGTGAGGTGAAGAGTCCCAAAAGGGGCTCGCTCTTTCCCACCCTTTCAACATCTACGAAATCAATCGCCCTTGCTTTGATCCCCGGCACGATTCATCAAAAAAAACTTCACCGTCGCACGGTACTCGCTTTGAAGATGCGCCTGGGCCTGACAGAGTACCGGGTGTCGTCAAAAGCGACGAAACCCTTCGAGACCGATGAGGAAGAAGGGGATGATGTCCAGGCCATGATTGATCAAGAATATACCCAACCGAACGGCTCCCAGGTACCTCACTCAGCAGAGCCTGACATTCGAATACTTCACCCAACGCCATACGCCCCGCATCCATCATCCACCTTCGAGTACGGCTACTACCCATCCCACCACCACTCAAGCACCGGCAACACCCTGTGGCTAATGCCCAACGCGCTCATAACGCAACACTTCGAAACCTACCTCCGAGGCCCCATTTCGCCCTCGTACACCTGCTCCAACTACAACGCCCCCAAATACAGAAGCCGAGATTACAAAATCCAGCTTACAATAGTATTGCACCTCTACATGCGCACCATGGAGGGAAGTTTTCTACCGGAGCGGCTGATGGCTTATGTTGCGCACCGTATCGTTCGGCGTGTTGTGTATCGTGTGTCAAGGTCGTGGCTTTTGGGGAAGATGATGGATGCGGGGAGGTTGGGGTGGTGTGTTGGATTGTGGGGAGGGAGAGGGGGGAGTGGATGTGGATGTGGATGTGGATGTGGATGTGGAGGGCTTGGGATGCTTTTCATGAGTAGAGGTATTTTTGTTATAAGGGTTTACTGTAGAGGAGGGTTCGTACTGTACAGATGATTTGGTATGGTTTGGTTCCTTTGGTGTGTTTTGAGGGACGGGCTGATGTTGCTTTAGGGATGAGGGGTATAATCTTCAGTGGAGGGATACTGATCATGAGGGAGGGGGGAGGGCTGTGGATCATATCTGAGGCGATTGTGACCAGAAGGGATTCATCTTTTGTTACAGTTCAGCCCTCATCAGCATATGTAGGCCGTCTTGAGAGAAGCTTAAAGAGCGGCTGTCAAGATAGGAGCCGTTGGGACATTGCGAGAGAAGTGAGCTGACAACGCTGTAATTGGGTATCTAGTTGAACTTTGTGTGTATGATATCAGGATTCTCTTGCCAATCCTCCATATTGACCCACATCTATAAAGGACTGTCAGCTGGATCCAAGGCATGCTCTCTGTATCACCAACCTTCCGAAAAGTACTCAGACCGGCAAGGATACTTCCTCCGATCCACGTACTATACTTCCGTTCTGGCGGGGCAAAGATCTTGATTCGCATGTCTTTGACAGCTAGTCTCTGTACCTCATGTAGTAATCTGTCTCCGAAGCCTTTCGTCAGCGTCCCGCCGCCCGAGAGCACGATATTGCCGAAGAGTGATTTTCGAAGGTCCATATCTGTTCGGTTGATGGCGTCGACGACGATTTGATGGACCCCTGGATATTCGAGACCTATGATTTCGGGGTCGAAGAGTATTTCGGGCGCGCGGTAGCGCTCTGCTCCGATCTAGCCACCGCTTAGCATGATTTGACACTCTCGTGCATGTGGCACGACGCACCTTCATCTTATTCCCATCCGGTAATGTATACTCCACCACCTTCCCCTCCGTCCTCCCCCCAATCTGCATCCAATCCTTCTCCTCCCTCTTCGGATCCAGCGCCACATACCCACACTTCTCCTTAATCCCCCTCACCACCTCCTTCTCCGCACTCGTATGGAACACATACCCGCTCTTCCGGAACAGCAGCTGCAGATACTCCGTCACGTCTCGGCCCGCGACGTCGATGCGGCGTATGGAGCTGGGCATGGCGAAGCCTTCGTAGACGGGGACGGCGTGCGAGACGCCGTCGCCGGAGTCGAGGACTATGCCTGTGGTGCGGCCGGAGGCGTAGAGGGAGAGGACGGCTTGGATGGAGGTGTAGAGGGCGGGGACGTTGAAGGTTTCGAAGAGGATTTGGGCGGCGGTTTCGCGGTTGGCGCGGGGGTTGAGGGGGGGTTCGGTGAGGAGGACTGGATGCTATGTGTCAAGAAAACGGTGTAAGCGAGCTGCGTGCAGTCTCTTGGTGGCATAGAGCGTGGTCGAAGAAAGAGAAGGGGGGGTTTCAGGGAGTGCATTACCTCTTCACTCAACGTCTTCAGTTCCTCTTGATACACAAACTGCCATATCCGCTCCATATCATCCCAGTCTGTCACTATGCCATGTTCCAATGGATATCGGATCTTCAACAGCCCCCGCAATTCTTCTGCTCGTTTCCCTATAAATACATCGCCTTCTAGAGCCCCGGCTAGCACGCGTGTGTGTTTGGGTCTGCCAACGAAGGAGGGGAAGTAGCATTTTGGGAGATCTTCGCCTGCGAAGCCGGCTCTTATGGTGCCGCTGCCATTGTCAATCACGATGGGGGCGTTGTGGAGTGTTTCTGTCATGGTTGCGGAGGGGAGGTGGTGGTGAGGTGGAGGGTGTGGATGGATGCTGTTGATTCACAGGCTATTTGGTGCATCTCTGTGAGTTGCGTCAAGGAGTTTCATATGGACTGGAAGGCTGATCGTCGGTCTTTCGGATCCTGGAGGTCAGTACTTTAGAATATCAATGGGTGAGACGCGCCGTGCCAAGCCTTTTTCGGGGCAAGTTGGAAGAATATTAAAGTACCGAATACTCTACCTACTTCTACCTACTTTGTCTACAAATACGACGACAATCTTACGGCATAGGACCAATCTTGACCATCATTGATCTCGGACTCGGGGGAATGATCAGCATTTTGAATTTGGTGTAATATTATCTGTAATGATGATGAATCGAACGGCAACGAAATCCGAAGAAATACAAAGCCTCTGGCTGCAATGCTTAATAAAACCGCTTGCCATGCTTTCTTCCGCTTGAAGTTGGTAACCTTACACAAGCGAAATAACGTATCACTTGTCTATATTCCCATGATCATCGAGCTCTTCTCCGATAAGACCTTCGTGCGGTGTAGAAAGTTGCCATTCCCAACGATGGTCTCTTCTAATATGGACAGGCTGTTGGACAGTGAAACGCTAATCATCCTCTGCTGCATTGGGGGCGGCTGCTGCCGTCGCTGCTGTGGGTGGAGTCGAGGATCCCGAAGGGTTCGGAATGGGAATAGCAGTGCTGCGAGAGCTCGTCTGAGAAGAAGCTTTTGATATTTCTGATATCAATGAGTCACTCCTTGTTTCCTTTCGTCAGTCTTGCGAAGCGAGACTTGTACTCGTTATCTGTGTGCTCAACATCGAAACACCAGGGGTCACACGTACGATCGAATGATGCGATTGGTGATCTTGCTCGTCATTTGCGCCGAGCAGCATGCCTCTTGATTGAGGGGCAAGCCAGCATTGGGGTTTCCCAGATGCAATGCGCGGTATCTTCCATAAGTACCCGAGTATGTGATAGTCGCGGAGACAGTTGCGAGTCGAGGATTGTTATGTCGGTGGATTGCACACGAAATGGAGCTCATACACTGAGGAGAGGCTGGAGGAGCGATTACTTCAAGGCAAAACGGCCTTTAGGAACAGAGTGGCGAAGCTATGGAGAATCTGTGAGGCAGGCCATTAAGTGAACGTTTTTCCTCCCAGAAGACGCTTCCAACTTACTTCTGTAAATGTTTCCTGTTGCTCGACTGGCCAAAGCTATAGATTGAGACTAGAAGTCACGTATGTCAGGACCAGTGCTGCGTCGATGAGACCGTTTGCCAGACGAGACTTTGCTAGTGCTGGCTTGTTCTCTTTCTCTTTGCTGAAATCGATAAGTGGGTCCTCATAAAGCTCATGGAGCTTAAAGGGGTTCTTCACATATCTTAGCGCAACTTTTTGGGTACATTGCAACTATGGCCTGGCCATCTCTACCACCATCCTGATCCTTTCGGAGCTAGCAGTCAACCATGTCCAATCGCAACTCTCGTCTCCATTATTGCGCTTCTTCTTCTGCTTCCCTTTCGCTTTCATTGTTCTTGCTTTGATTCCAGCCTCGGCCAGGTCATGGAACGCTGGACTCCAGTCCAGTCCGCAATGCTTATCTAGCAGCCTCAACAGAGTCTCCACGCACAAACTCACCTTCGTATTGTCGACGATGCTTACTGTGTTCGCCGAGAAGGGAAGATAGCATCTTTGGAAGACTTCTTGCGAGATATCATCGCTCGGCGGCACGGGCGCCGCGGCAGCAATGATCGAGCGGAGAACGTACTGTGTCAAGGTCGAGGCTGCGGTCCGATCAAAAAGGTTGAGGCTGAGAGGCGACATCACGGCGAAGAAAGCTGGTAATGGTAGAGGTCTAATGTGTTCAAAGAAATTGTGGTAAAGCGTGGTGACGGGGGTGAATGTATCTGGAAGCGCGTGGGATACTTTCGACAACAGCGAGAGCAGACGGATGCGGAGATCGATGGAATCCATGCCGCCAAGCTTAGTGGATATATTCGGTACGGAGTCCATGGAGTGAAGATTTAGATCACTCGGCTGTGATGACGCATCTGATGCCGAGCCTTCTAGGTCACCTTCGTCTTCATCTTCCATATAGTCGCCGTAATTGTCAGCTTCGATGTCGATCTTTGCCTCCACTCTCTTGAACGCAGTATCTGTCTTGAGCTCCTTTGTCTCATTCTGCCAGATTTCGCCGAACTCTGCGACGGCTTTCGGTTGCCCATCTGCAAACACGGCTTTCACGATCTTTCGCTCTCTGCCTGCAATGGCGCCACCAAAGTTGATATATTTCACAATGAGACTCTTCTTCATACCATCAACGCACGAATCTCTCTTCCTAAGATCCCAATCCAACTCGAGTAATTCAACCATGAAAGCAAGCCATATACTCCATCTTTCCCACCGGCGTTTGTGCAAGATACTGCAATTGAAGCTCCAACCCACAACATGCCAGAAGTCCTCTGCACGAGCCCAAAGCGATCCTATGTTCGCTAACTCTGTATCGATACTCTCAATGTACTTTTCGCTAGTGAAGACATCCTCTTCCATAGTCCTTCTTTTTCTTTTACCTCGACGATGGACCACTGTATCCTGACTGGCGAACATGAAGGCTTCTCCAAGAACGTGCGGCAAAGGGCCAGCATGACGCACCACCAGTTGTAAATATTGGATGGCAAGGTTGGCAGCTTGTATTCGATCAATTGACTTCGCTCGTGTGGTCAAAGTCGGATGAATAGCTAGCGTAGCTATTAGAGCACAGTGGTGGGGTGGTGGAACCATTGCAGGCCGCTGGGCCCGGGAGGTGCTTCCAGACGTAAGAACGGCTTTCAAAAAGTCAAGAGCCTGGACGTCTTCAAACTATGATTAGTAAGCGTCGCGACCATTGGCAAGTTCTGATGCTCACGGAGACCCTCTTCGAAATAGACGGTCACTTGCTCACGAAGCTCATAGGGTAGATTGATCACCTGGCGATACAAGGGCGTTGGAGCGTTCGTAATGCTGGATTGCCGCAGAGGCGAAGAGCCAATGGTTGTAGCAGAGTGGAATGACTGAGCTGAGCTGTTGGGGGAGATGGATAGCGAAGCAGCCGATGATCGGGTAGCACTTCTTGTCTCCATTTTGTATGTTTATATCGACAAAGCTTGAGTAGTCTTGGACCGAAGGTTGAATCAAGCGCGTCAGCTATGTATCTAACCAGAACGCGTCTTATCTACACGTGACCTTCAGAAGTCCGCACACTAATCATTTTGGCAGCTGCTATCAAATTAGGATTTTACATCTAACAAGCTTCAATTACGCGACAAGGATCTGTACTACCGCTCTACATGAGCCCATCCTACATCAAAATTTATAATCGCCAAAGCTGAAAGCAATCGATCATTACTTTAAGTGCTGGACAGCCTGGCAGCGTCATGATCCTTCAGCATAGAAACATATTCATCATCCCTATCCGCCTCTGTCAGCCACAGGTGATTCTCCTTTCATATCCTTTTAATCTCCATCCACTCTTTTGCTGAGCATTAGGGCGACCTATGTCTGCCAAAGCGGATACTTTTAATGATCGTCAGCCTGGTAGGATGATGGCAAAGCCCAATGCATACTTCGTGCATGTCACTTGACGTGGGTCATGGCTCTGTAAAGGAAAACGTACATCGGAACTTACAGCCTCAAGGTGGATGCGGAATCTTGGATTCCATACTGCGTCCCCGTGACTTCGATGCCATATCTGTCACAGACGTCGACTAGAAGGTTAGTATTCGGCGCCGTGGGAGAATGTGTCAAATGGGTGCATATTAAGTATCGCCCCTTTCAAAGTACTTCAAGTATACATGACATGTATCATGGGAGAGTCTCTATCGATTCTTATCGCTGCATATGATAGGGAAGCTTACACGGAAGTAACCAATTTCTTCGCACTGACTCCTTTTCCGAAGAGATCACTGGCCTGCTGTGTGTCTTCTTATCCATTTTCACCAACTTCGGACTGTGGCATGTGTTGAAACTTGTTCCCCTTCATGACCTTTTTAGGCCTTTGCCAGATAGCTTTAAAGAGATAAATCCTAGCCATATCCGGTGCAAAGTTTATTCTACTTTTCACTCCTTTCGTTGCCTTCCCTTCTGCATCTAGCATCATCGACGCCACCAATGTCCTTCGGCGGCTTCTATCACGGCATACAAATATTGATGAATTTGACATGTCTTAGTATGCCCCGGACACCTCCTTACCAGTCCAGATATGTCACAATTAAAAGCGGACGGAGGAGAGGGCTCGTTCAATTTGACTGCAGCATATGCGTGCTCCCAAACGTTTGACCATCTCATGGATTTTCTCGGTTGCCACCGACATAACTCATACCCGGCATGGGTAGCCATTGGTAAGCCGGAAGCGCCTCTGCTGCTACTGCTTACTCGGAACAAGACAGTCTCGCCTTGACCGGCCTCCGTGCCCTCAACGGATGGCATTTTGAGCCCAAGAGTCTCACCTAGGACCGGAAGCGGGTAATCCCTGTTAGCAACACCACGGTGGCCTTATATAACCGCTATTCCGATAAACTAGCAACTTAAACCCTTTTCAGAACCACATATTCTTCGATGACCGAGTTGAAGTACATGCTTTCCTCGCATACAGGATGGTGACTGCACCAACAATACGATCACTGATATTGTAGACGTCGGCCAGTCAGGCGTGGAATTTCATGACTTCGCCTGTAACGTTCAAGAGAGACCCAACGCTCTAACAAAAAGATCAATGGGATTTTCGGGCTATAGCCTTACTTTCAGCAAAGAACCCGTTGACAGAGGGGAGTGTATATGATGCAGCATTCACAACGTTGACGGCCTGCTGTTTGACCATGCGCCATGATGCAAGCTTGCCTGGGGGCATGATGGCAATCTGTTTCGTGTGATATAATTCCACCGCACTTTATGAACGAAATTGCGCAAACTCGGTGGGCTATGCCGGAAGACGTTACTTATTATAGCTAGAACAACTAAAAAGACATGTTGCTTTAGACACATGCAGATAGCATGCAAGATTGTGAAGCTGTTGATGGATATTTCAGCCTATACCACTGAAAGTCCTATGGATCCGAACAGTGTACTACCTTACAACAACCTTCCGTTTCTTTCGTAAACGCAAGCAATCTCGATTACTTCAATTCGTACCTTAGCCCACTGTCATTGCAGTGAATATTCCAAGCTCAATCCAGATCTCTAGGACGAGAAGAAGGAAATTAGCCTTGTTGATCACAAGAGTCAGCGCTTGAACAAGCAGGGGCAGGCTTGTGATATGGTTTTGCGGCCCTCGCATTCCATAGGTAGTTTTCGCTGTCATTATGTGGGAATGTATGTTGTAGACGGGCACGTTGACGCAATTGGAAAGAAGAGCAGCGATTAGAACATAATTTTTGGATAAGTGCTAGAAGATATGTATGAACTTAGGGTTTCTCGTTCATCTGAAGTTAATAGTACAACCCCATAGCCACGAAGCGGTACTTGACAGGTGGATGGCTTGTATCGAACAGTCGTGGAGGAATATCCTGATATTCTGCATATCGTAAAGATAACGTCCGTAAGTATAATTCATGATGGTATCTTCTCACTTGCTAGATCTATTCGTAAAGGATACTTATGACTTGTAGCTTTGTGAGACTCTTCATATGAAGTCGACCAAATCTGCTCGAGAGGAAGGGAGTGACGTATGCTTTGATCCGCGATTTGGGAGCAGACTGGCCTTAGCAGTGGATTGTGAGCCTAGAGTCTGCAGCACTGTATACATATTCGTCCAAGAGGCAGGGAACAGTGCGATTGTCAGGGTAAGTATATTTCTTTTTCTAGAGATAATCGACCTCGTTTCTACAAGCGCTTGAGAACTGGCAGCGACTGTTCATCGCACTTGTTGAACATATCGATCGTTGCCCATACTGAGTTGGGTTCAGGAAGGTAATAGTACGCTTCAGAGGCCTTGTCGTGAGCGCCGACTGTGACAGTGAAGACAGTTTTAGAGGGTAGATCAGACGCGCGCAGCGCACGAAACATGTCTACCAAGCGAATTAGATACGATCGCGATAGTAGAGTCCCCTCAGAACGTGATGTTGAAGGACAATTGTCGGACTCTGTGTATGACTTGAAAAAGGGGAGCTCAATCGTTCCTTACCTTCATCAGTCACATCGTCACCTATACAGAATACAAAGTCTGGGGAACAACCCATCGTATGCTCCATCTCACCCACGATCCTACGCACGATCTGGCCTTTATCCACATTCGTAGGCCGGGCTTCAAGCACACATTTGCCACTCATAAACTCCACATCCCAGTTCTCCAACGCCTTTTCGAGTGACTTCTTGCAATCAATGGCGTCTTTCTCGGCAGGACCTTGCTGCTCTACATTTCGGTAATGGAGGACTGTTGCCACCCGTTTTTCCTCAATGAAAGAACCTGGGTGGTGAGATTCGAACGTCTCCATCACCTGTCTTACGGTAGCTTTCCAGCTCATGTCAGCTTCGGTGGCAAGATTTTCCCATTCCGAGGACTGGGGTCGCCGCATGAATGCGCCATGTTCAGCGACTAGACCGATATTGGTGAGTGAGCCGAGCTGGGCTTGAAGGAATGCTTGGTCGCGGCCAGAGATGACCCATACGGTGTTGTGGGGATGATTTGCGAGAGTTTTGAGCAGGCTGATATGGAGATCAGACAGGATTGCTCTTGCGGCATTATCAACAATGGGGGTGAGGGTCCCGTCGTAGTCGTATAGATGTAGGCGTTTTGTGGCTGGTGCGTATATAGTAAGGAGTTCGGATGTTTCCAGGATTCGCGTCATTTGTGTCGACGAAGGATTGAAATGGTACGGCACTCTGACTTCGCCAGCATCTAGCCTGAGATGCGGTGGTTGAGAGTATTTTGTGGATACACTTGCCAAAAGTTCTCGGCTTTTGTTGATGATGGGCTGGCTCTAGGACTTGTTCGTTGCGTGGAGAAGGGCATCTGTGGAATACCATGCGTGTCACTTACCCTTAGCCTGAGACGTTGCTGCCGAGAAAGGAAAGGGCGAGGCTGTAGTGCAGATAGTATAGGAATCATAGAGCATTGCCCTCATAGTGATACAATGATTTCATTATGTCTGTAGTATACACCAAGCGGTATGCACAACAAATATGTCTTACCTCGGGGGTATTCATGAGTTGTATATAAGGGGTAGCTTCGACTTCTATTGGCGCTGGTCCAATATTAATGATGGAGGTCGTGTCGTTTTCAAGAGTATTGTTACTTCGGGCGATGGTATAAGTTATAGCTGCTACAATAACGAGAACCGAAGTAGGATGATATCGTGAAACTAGAGGGTCGCCATCTCGGTGCGAGATTAGTAATTAAGCTAGGGACTCCCTAGAAACCTAACTACTCTAGGGGCTAAGCTCCCTAAAAACCCGCTAAGATCTATAATTCTAGGGGTGCTGTACTCCATGCTGTACCCCATGCTGTAGGGACTGCTGTACCCATACTGTACCCATGCTGTAGGGACTGCTGTACCCATGCTGTAGCCATGCTGTAGCCATGCTGTAGCCAATGCTGTCCCCATGCTGTACTCCATGCTGTACCCCATGCTGTAGGGACTGCTGTAGCCATGCTGTAGCCATGCTGTAGCCATGCTGTAGCCATGCTGTAGGCCATGCTGTAGGCATGCTGTAAAGAAAAGTTCCCGGGGAAATTAGATCACGTGAGGTAGGTTACTTGGCGGCAAAACCTTAAATAGTTATAGTATTATATAGACTAGAGGGTCGCTATCTTAAAGCGAGATTAGATATATATTTAGGTTATTATAAGCTTATAAGGATCTATATAATATTAGTAGGTATATAATATAAGTATAAAGCTATATAGATCCTAATTAGGAATAGCCTTTAATACTAGGTCTTAAGCTTTCTTTCTATTAAATCTATCTATCTAACCTATATATTATTAGGTAAGGAAATTTTAAAATTTATTCTATAAAAGCTAGTATAGATTAGTATAAATTAGTATAAATTAATACTTTACTTATATCCCTAGCTGACCTCTACCCTACCTTTATACTTACTATTATAGATCTATAAATACTATAACTCCTAGAAAGGTTTATATAGTCTCCTACTATTTTTATACTAATTATTATAGTTTTATTATAATTATATATATCTCTATCTTAAAATCTCTTCTATCTATATAAATTAATATAATTCCTTATAAATATATTATAATCTATAATACCTTATATAACTCTTAAAGAGGAGCTTAATACCAGCTATATAATACCTAGGTATATTAGTAAGGAGTATTAGCTTAGAGAGCTAAGCTAAAAGAAATTAATAATTCTACTCTAGGCTAAAAGGGTTATTATAGCTAAGAAATATCTTATAAAGACTAAGGAGATCGCTTATATAAATCTACTCTTAGATATTAAGCTTTATATAGATAAGAAAGAGGATAATATTATTAGTATAAATCCTTATAAGCTACCTAAACTCTACTAATAGTTATAGGCCTAGACTTATAATTATAGACCTAAATTAGTTCTACTCTATTCTTATATAAGAACCTTAAAGATAGGTAATAATAAGTATACTAGCTATAAAAATAGTAATAGACCCTTTTATACCTATAAGAATAATACGCGTATCTATAGTAGTATATATAATAACTATCTTATATCTAGAGAGGGTATTAAGTATTATAACTTCATTCTAGGTTAGTATAAAGTCTATATTAATCCTAATTTATCTATACTTATACTATATAAATAGTATAAAGGAGGCTTATAAATATAAGAAATCTAAAGATACTAGTATATCTATCTATAGATCCTTATAACCTATCTACTAATCTATATAACAGCCTATAAGAAATAAAAGACTAGTAAAGTTAGTAAAATAAGTTATAAGGAGGTATACAGGAAGCTTATAAATATATATATTAAGTAAGTGGATCTATATAACTACTTATAAGATATTAAGGGGGGGAATAGATAGTTAGGGGAAGATAATTAAGTATACTAACTTATACCACCTCTATATAAGTCTATAATTATCTATACTTAAGGTATATAGATAGTTACTATTATAGATTATATAAAGCTCTTTAAGGTCTTATAAATCTATAAAGATCTGTAAATATAATTATATTTATAAGAATAAAATAAAATAACTTATACTAGTATATTACTAAACCTATATAACCTAATATTAAAAATAATTTAAGAATTAAAATTTTATTTAATTAAATATAATTATAATTATAATATTAATAATAATAATATAAACTTAAATAAGTCTTATATCTTTAATAAAAGTATTAACTTTAATAGTAACTTAAATAAAAACTTTACTTATAATTAACTTTATAATTATTCTTCTTAATAATAATAAAATTTCTTATAATTTCTTATAATCCTAATAGTTCTTAGGCTTATAATAGTTCTAATAGTCTTACTAATATTAATAGTTCTAATAGTTTTAATAGTTTTAGTAATTCTAATATTTTTTCTAATAGTTTCAATAGTTTTAATAATCTTAATATTTTTAATAGCCCTAATAGTTCTAATAATTCTAATAATTACATAAATATTAAGAATATTTTAAAACTTAATTATTTTATAAAGATTTAAATATAAAAAGTAGGAATAGTTTTAATAAAAAGCTTAATATATCTAACTAAATTATATAAGATTTAAAAGAACCTCTAGATATATAATATTATTTATACGCCCCCTTAAACTTACTAGTAAGAGGACTAAAAGTCTTTATATATCTCTTATATAGGATAGTATAATATAAAGCTAACTATAACTAAAATATAATAAAAGTAAATCTACCCTAATAGTAGAAAGTAACTAGCCTTAGGATTTATTAATAATTATTATAAAATAGAGCTAGACTAGAAACTACTTACGCGTAAGAAGGTAAGGGTAGTTACCTTCCTTACTAGTTAATTTAATTTAAGGAATTAAGTATATCCCTTTATCCTACTTTCTACTAAGGATCTAACCTTAAATATACTATTAGGATAGATATATAATGATTAGGCGCGTTCTATTATATATACTTTTATTTAGGTATAAGTTCTATAATAATATAATTAGAGCCCTAACCTTTAAGTATAATTAAGAAGGGGGAAATCTAGATAGCTCTAGGGATTATAGGAATTCTAGGCTAAGTCTATTATTATTATTATTAGATAATAACTTATTAGCTAATAAAAGGTACTATATAATTCTATATAAACGCGTTAGGATCTTATTATTTAAAATAGTAGTAGAGTTATTCTATAGGGATAATATAACTCTACTCTTAAAGAAATCCGGCGGTAATAACGGCTATATAAGGGAGGTAGTAGGAAAGATATATTCTATAAAGGTATATCTATTTATATCCTAGTTTTTTACCTTAAGAGGAAGAGCTATTATCCTATATATTAATATATTATATAATATCCGGCCTATCTACCTTATAAACGCCTAGTTATTAGATCTAGTATAGAGCTATATATTTTAATATAACCGGAGTGTATTTAACTTTAGCTAGATCTAGGAGTTATAAAGGCTAGTATTAACTTATATAACCCGATTACCTCTTTAAATAATAGGAGTTATCTATATAAAGTCGCTACTTATAATTACTAGGAGCCTACTAAATAGGTTATTACTCTTATAAATATTATATAATATTATATTAACCGCGGTAAAATTATTCTTATTCTATATAAGTACCTTATCCTATATAATTAGAGCTATATAATAGAGTAATTCTATTATATTAGACTATATAGGGATATAATAGGTAGATATATTATTATAAATAATTAGGATCTTAAAAGTAGAGTAGGATATATAGCTACTAAGTAGTAATATTAATATAATACTAGTAGAAGTAATATATAGTATAATATATCCTTATACACGGAAATATTAATAAAGAGCTTTATAAAGAAAGGTCTTCCTAGTACTTATAGCGCCGTATATAAAGAAGTACGTAGTTTATAATAAAGTTATAATAGTTATAAGGATAGTATTATAGGCGGAGCGTTAGTTAATATTTAACTTTAGAATAGTAGTATTATATAAGGTTACTTACCCCTTAGTATTATACTCTAATTTAGATATAATTAGAAGAGGGTAGTCTTACTAGGATTATATAAGAAGGGGTATAGGTAGATTACAGTCCCTAAGCCTTCTACCCTAGATTTATAACTATTTAGCGACTAAGAATAACTTATAATTAAGATATATATTTACCGTACTAGTAGGAATATCTAGATAGTCCCTAGTAATATAGTATAGTAAATTATTATAAATATTATAATAGAACTTTTCTTAAAGCTTAAGCGGCTCGCTAATATTACTATAAAGAAGTATAGATATAAATAAAGAATATAAGGAGTAGCTAGAAGAGTAGTACTAAGATTCTTTAAAGTATATAAACTACTTACTATTATTATTAAGGAGCCCTAAGGTAATATATATAGCCTAGAAGGTTAGATATAAAATACTATTAACTATATAAATTACTTTAAAACTAGAAGGCCTATAAATAATAATAAGTAGGACTTATAAGTAGAACCTCTCCCCCTATATAACTCTATAATTATATATATAACTAATTATATACCCCCTTTATTAAGGTATCTACTACCGCTCCCCTTTTTTACTATAATAGATATAGTGCTTAGGAAAATTGTAGTATAATAGATAACGGCTATTAGAATATTTAATATTATATTATAAGAAGTATATAAGTATTATTTTAGCCCTATTAAGTACCCGTAAAAGGTTAATCTTATTATTACAGAACTATACCTATTACTAACTAGGGAGGTATAAAGTAAGCCGTATAATAGGAGGATCCTTATTATAATTATAGAATTTAAAAAGGTTCTATATAGCTTAGTATAGACTAATATAGTAACTATTTAGATAGTATATAATTTTATCCTAGTTATCCGCTAGCTTAAGAGTTATACGGTCGGCGCCCTTATAGATATACTTATATATATACTTAATAGTACTAATAGAGGCGTAAACTTTAATATTAATATATATTATATACTTATAAGTTAGCTAGGGATTATATAAGACTACTTAGTAATTATCTATCTTAATATCTTATTTATATACCCGTTTTATCTATATATATCTATCCTTATAATAGTAGTATATAGGATAACTATCTTCTATAACTAATATTTTAGGCTAGAACTTCCTTAGAAAATACTTTAAATAGATCTACCTAGATCTACGCGGTTTCTTAATTATATATAGTAACTTAGGATTCTAGTACTTATAAGGGTTATAAGTTATTTACTCCTAGATAATTTAATATAAGGAGCTATCTAGATTAATAGCAGGATTAGGTAATTCTATATAAATTAGATTATTAATATAAAAATAGTTTAGGAAGCTATTATCCTAATATAAAAAAAGGAGGATATAAATATATAGAAGACCTCTTTTCTAGTACTTAATAGTTTAGATAGTCTTAAGATAACGCTTAAACTAATCTTTAAGGTCTTATAATAATACCTTTTTCTTTATATAAAATATATATATAATAAATTCCGCCTAATTACCGGTAGTCTAATTATTAAAGATAGTAGCTTTAATTTTAGGCTAGTATAAGTTTATAGTTATTATTATAAAGAGCGTTAGCTTCTTATAATAATATTAAATAGCTAGGGAGTCCTTATAATTCTATATTATAGCCTAATCGCCGCTATTAAAGCTAGAAGGTAGAATAGTATAATATTTAAGAGTATCTATATAATTATTACTAGCTAGTATTATATCTTCTACCCCTTAGTATAATTTACTATAAATAGTTTCTTAATTCTTATAAAGGAAATTAAGTCTTTATTAGTTAATTATAATAAAGTAATTAATAATATACTACTAAAATAGCTTTCTATTATAAAGTATTATTAAGTACTAACTAGGATATTAAAAGAGGTAATAATATAACTATATACACTTAAAGTAATAGATAATAATATAGTAGTTATTACTATTATATAGTTATAGGGCCTAGTACTAGCCTAGATTTCCCTATAAGAAAAGGAGAATATAATATAACGGAAAGTACGCGGTATTAGTATAACTAATAGTATAAAAAAGCGGCTCTTTACTATCCTTATAATATTCTATAATAATAATATTCTAAAAGCTATAGTCTTTATACTTATCTAGAATAAAGGCGGCGACCTTTAAAGTAGTTAGTAGATTTATATACCTCTTATTAGATCTAGCCTCTATAACTAATTAAAGGTAAGAGTTTAAAACTACTTAGATAGGCCCCGTTATTACCCTTACTCGCTTAATTTACTCTTATATAATAGTATATATATTAATAAATAGGTTATTATAAGCCTATATTATTCTATTAAGTTCTTTAAGGAGGGATAGCTAAAGATCTAGATAGTAGAATAGTTAAGATATTATTATAAAGGCGGGATTATAGAAGTATAATTAAGTAAAGGATAGAATTAAGTAAAGGATAGAATTAAGTAAGTACTAGGTTATAAGGGGCCTTATAAGTAGTAAAGTTTACTATAAATTATAAAAGACTAAATACTAGTATAGCCTTATAACTAGGTACCCTATTAATATTTATAAGATATAAAGGTAAGAGTATTATTATATTTGTAGATATTCTTTAGAAAATACTTAGAATATAGTATACTTCCTTAGAGTAGCTCTTTTAGGAGTTATAAGGGCTTAGGTAGAGGAGGAAGTACGCCGTTACCGCGTAAGTAGTATATTATAAATAGTATAAGGCTAGCCTTATACTCTTCCTTCTAGTATAAAGTAGAATAGCTTAAGTACTATTCTATTATAAGCCTTAAAGTATATATTTCCGCCTTATAATTTAATATTAGGCCCTTTAAGCGCGTATAATTAGGTAGAGGGCTAGTAGGAGGGTATTATAACTAAATCTAAGGGCTTTATAATAGGCTTTATAATAGGGGAGGAGGATTACGCCTTTAAGTACATAGTAGAATAGTAGGTCTTAAGGCTAGAAGTAACTATTCTATAACTATATATTAATATTTAGACTAGTAATTTAGTAAGACTATATTAAGATTAAGTTCTTATAAAGGGGGTCTTTTTTACTAAGGGACCTAGAGTAGGTTAGTAAAGAAAAGGATAGAGTAGTAAGAAGTAGTAATACTTAATAATATAAATAAAGTCTTAATATAAACTAATTAGGGGCTAAGAAGTTAGTAATAGGCTTAATATACGCGTACTTTATATAGGTTTATTATAATATCTATATATAGATATATAGATTAGTATAAAGAAGAAAGAGATAAGATAAGATATATATAGAAGAGTAATAATATAAATAGGACACGTATACATATTAATAAAAAAGAAAAGTTCCGTTATATAAGGTAGATTACTTGGCGGTAAAACCTTAAATAGTTATAGTATTATATAGATGAAACATTGACTGTACTAATGATTTCCGTACAAGATTGGGCACTAGAATAAGTGCCAAGAAGTCGGAATGGTTTTGCAAATACTAATACGATCGTAGATGAAGTACTTAAAGTAAAGCTATTTCGAAGTTATCCGCGCGCCGCAAGAGTGCCACAGTTGATTGCAAATACAGCTCGCAGACTTTTTGCTCGCTGGACCTTAAAAGGCCGATGGGAAACTTGCTGAAGTCAAGTATCAGCTAATCAAAGATGCATTGCTCATGCATCGCACCACACTGTGCCACTGTACGAACCGATATTCAAGGCCTGGAAGGATCCTTCAAATCAAGTATCCCAAACGGCTATTGAACGCCGGCGCCGGCTATCAGGTTGACGATGATAGAAACGTGATAGAGGGCTCATCATCATGGGAAGACCACCATGCACGCGAAGTTGGGCGAAGACTGGTGACAGTTAAAGACGTGGTCATCGACGATCTTTCAGCGACCCTCGAGGCTCATCGGGCCAGTAACAGAGCGTCTGTCATCCGGAAGATCCACTTGCCGCCTGACACATCTGAATTTTTCTTTCGGCCCACCATCGATGGACGGCACGAGGTAAAAGAAGTCGGCAATGAACGATTGCCTGAAGGGAGAGTGCCTGCCAAGGACGGTTTCAAGAGGTGTTTGGATGGTGATCAGGCCGGGAAAACACCAGAGGGAGATGTGGCCGCCATGCGGATATGGCCAGCAGACTCTACACAAGCGCAGAGAGCAGGCGGAGGAAAGGGCTGGAAGAGAGTCCGACTGAGAACAGGAAACAACTTTGTCAAGTCAACGGGTGTTCTCGAATACACTGGAAAATCTCTCCGACCAGCGCAGGCATGGGCAAATTCTACAGTAGGTATTTTTCAGAGACCTTGGCTAGCTTACATGGAGGAACACAGCGGCGATGGCCTTAAAAGGTACGTCGTCACAGTTACTCCCTTGTAATCCAGCTGACCTATTCATCTAGATTATCCAATGAAATTAAAGCCTACGAAGCCTATATGAGACTTACTCCCGCGGAAGAGACTGCTGCTCAGCTGGTAGTTTCCGACGTGAAATCAATTACACGATCTAGCCTTCAGAAAGCCCCTCTGAAAATCCTAGGATCGCGCAGCACGGGCCTCGCGACTCCGCTGTCCGGAATCGACTTGACAGTCTCGGTAATTTCTCCTGACCACGACTCTGGCGATGGTAAGCCGAGCGCATTCTTGCAGCCGCTGATACGACAAGCTGTCGGTTTATTGAGAGAGGTTGAGGAGAACTTCCGCTGCTCAAAGCAATTACAGAACACGGAGTTCGTGATTGCTCGTATCCCCATCATAGAGACCAAGCATCGTGGCACAGGTCTCAAATTACAGATACAAACGATGGCACTTCATCAGCCTGCCCAAGAATACATTGCTGCTTACCTGAACGAGTTACCCTCTTTACGGCCTTTATTCATACTACTTCGTTACTCTCTAGAAATCCGATGCCTCACAACGGTCTATGAAGGCGGTCTAGGATCATACTCTTTGCTCATGATGATCGTCACAGCTCTGAAACACTCTAGCGGTACATTCGCCTCTGATGATCTTGCTGGCCAACTGCTCTATGTTTTATATTTTTACGGCAGCACAGATTTGTATCAGTATGGCTTCTCGGCTAACCCTCCTCGTGTCTTCGACAAGCGTAAGGAGGGGTGGTCGAAGCCAGAGCGACTCGCGCGTTCGCAGGACCCACAACTCCGGGGAATCGATGAGATCGTTCGCGAACGAAATCGCAGAAAGCCATATCTTCTATCCCTACAAGACCCAGCCAATGACTCGAACGATTTGGGCAAAAGTACATACGCCATCAAACACATCCAAGCAGTCTTCAACGGAGCTCGCCAGAGCATCCTTGGCGCACTGCAGCCGGGTCAGGAGGCGCCTAAAAACCAGCAAAAAAACCAAAAGCGGTCCTATTTAGACAGTCTGGTAAGGGCGGATTACACGGACTTTGAAGCAAACAGGAGTAAGGTGGAACGTTTCGCAAAGAATCCAGTATCGAATGACCTCGACTACTCAGGGGCGAGAATTATAGAAGACTTTCTGCGCAGGGTAGACCTATACAAGGGGTCTTATAAAAGACCATGAATAAGGTACAGATTCGACACCTCTCACCATGCAAGCAGATCTACTCAAACGTTAGGAATTATATTTTAGCCAACGTGTTGGTACATTGATCCCAGAAATTGATTTGTAGTTGACGCTTGACCTGGAATCCGATTTACAAGTTGATGGCAGAGCCGCCATTCGTTCGTTATCGGTGGGATGGCGTGCTACGACGATAAGTTTGGCACAAGCCTGACAATTACCTGATGTATGCAGTCCAAACAAACACGAATGCACAATGGACTACCTAGCTGTACTTATGCACGGACTTATACCCATTCGTACTCTCTTGTCGGAACGGTGTGGGATCGAAGAGATGTTTGGGGTAAAGCTCACCGTTAACCGATGAATTACCATTAATCGGTTAACGGTATCCAGATAATATGGTTTTGCTTGTGCTCAAACATCTTCTACCTCATGTCTATCATCTACGGGTGGAATGACATGTTATCAAGAGGAGATTGGCGCGTGTCTCGGCGTAAAGCATAACATTCCCAGGGATCCATGAACTGTATCCGAGCGACCTAGAGATTCATCGATATCAAAACCTTCAATCCATTGAACCCAGCTTCGGCTCCCATGATTCAGGATCCGGAGACAAATTTACAAGGCCACAACGAGCTTGGTAACTTGAACGTGAGAAATGGGTTTCGCAGGCATCTACTTGGATCTGCGCGTGTTCAGATACCACGTCTTTCGCTTCTAGGATGGTACAGTTGATCGATTGTTTATGTTGTAGCAGCATACGCGGCCAATACCAATCAGGGTGTCGAGGTGTAAGATGCAGTTGAGGTCTCGACCTTGATTAAGGATGATGCGATGGGCTTAAGGGCTAGTTTGGACAGCGCCTAGAGTCGGTGTGCTTCGAGGATAGGGGCGGAGAGCAGGATTGGGCTTCTCGAATCATTCTGGTGCCCAGAATATTCTGGAGGATTCGACTAGTTGTTCATGATTGGGACGAGTGGCTATTGGACAATGTCTCCTGCATACTTCGTGGTGGTGGTAGGAAGGAATCATCAGGGGAATTCCGAATTTACTGCTCCTGATGGTGTGGCGGACGAGCGAGCTGGGCTGAGGATTTTGGCGGAATATATGGGCGTGGGTATGTGACGTGCCATCACGGTAGATGTAGTTGGGAGGCGCACTATCCGAGAGATATGATGTCCTTGAGATAATATTATCAATAGATGAGTCTAATGCAGTGAATTGTAATGCGGGATACAGTCCTGCTCTGCTGGATCTAGGTAGTAAGCCCAATTCTAGCCCGCAAAACGTGAAGCTATACGGGAGGAGAACCCTGGGAAATCCCACTCTACCTGCTTGCCTAAGGATTTGTTGTTGTGCATCAAGTGGGGACCTCTTCACAAGCGACGCAGCGTGAATGAGTGATCGGAAATGTTTCCAATTGGTACTATCTATCATACATAAATACCTCGATTGAGCTATCACAAATCCTCTGATCGCACAATGCCACACGTGAGGGATCTACTCTAAGATACTCAACATCAGCTGCCATCTCCCTGCTTTCCTCTGGTTCCTTTGCCTCACCTATGCGATCATTTGGGCGCCCCAATACAGATGTTCTTCGGGTCAGGCAAGTTGAAGTAGTTCTCTGGGTGTGCGCCTTTGCCATCAACAGCATTCCAGGTCGGAGCGAAGGTGTATCTCAGGCAACCATAGTCTTGGTAACCACCTAGTCCGTGGTTTCCGCCTCGACCTGTACGTCGAATGTGTCAGCAGTCATCCTTCCTTTCACTCAGGTCGGCGTTCACAAGAAGGGCAAGAACTTACAGTATGAGTGAACATTCGTTAGTATATCAGAGACGCTGATTGAATGTCCCTGAGAAGGCTGGTTCGAAGGTGCCGACGCGTCCCCTGACTTGCCCTGAGGATTGTCCACGCACATGGTCTGGTAGTCAAGACATCCAGGAACCCACATGACATTCGACATGAAGTTCATGATGTGCTTTTGCGACTGTTGCTGCCATACTTTGGTGTAGCCCCACTTGAAGCCGTGCATTGTGGAATCCACCACGTTGCCATCCATAGGCAATTCGTGGTTGAAATTGTTGATGGCGGCCGCAACGTCGCTTTGATATATATCAAACCAACACTTGCTAACTTTGCCATTCTTGTCTTTTGCATTGTTGAAGTCGGCAGGAGCTTGGTTGCACCTAATCGGACCAGCTTGTGGTACGTTGTTATGTGCCTTCATGATCTTGTAAGAATATTGACCGCAGCCTGTGTCCAAGGACCCCGACATTGGCATGTAATTTTGCTCTCCTCCGCGATGGCCGCAGTCTGCGGTTATTGTGTCGAAGGATTTCTTGCAATCACTGTCGCAGCTACCGTCGCCCCCAGTCCACTCGAGATAAAAGTTGTATCCGGTTACGGCCGTTGGATCTACAGGCGGTGTTCGCTCGCTCAATGCCCGCTTTCTGTGAGGAATAGCATTACCCGCAGGGTCAACAATCTGCATCAGCCTTGTCTTCGGATCCTTGCTCACTGTGGCGCAGAACTTGTTGTAAAGACCATTTCCGTTCCCATCATTGAATAGCTTGTATTGGAGGTCGGAAGTACTGTCCTCGCACTTCGGATCCGTACCATGGGTATTAAGACCAAAAGTATTTGGGCCCACCGACGTCCATATTTTGTATTGGGTTTCTAGCCAATCTGGCGGATCGATTGGATTTACCAAAAATCCAAAACGGTCCTCAGTGCAGTCGCAATTCTTACTGTCACCCTCTGTGCACTTTTGAAAATTCCCACCGCACTTTGAACATTGAGGCTGCAACATATCAGTATCTCAATATCCAGTGCATAGATACATTGGACGTGCCACTTACGAATTTTTGGTAATCTGTTTCGCATTTTGATTTGCCTGCGTTGCAGGGGCAAGGCTTCAGTGGGGAGACTGTGCACAATCCATCTTTACCTTGACAGATGGGTAGATCACATTTGGGAAATTCCTTCGCGTCTTTAGCGGGACATGTGGGCTTGAATTGTTCATCCCACTTTAGAAACTTCTCCTGCGCTAACACTATTTTTGAGTCTTCCATAAGCTTCTGCTGTACGTTGGCAGTCGCTAACATGTATAAGAATGTTGAAGTTAGTACAAGCTGGTTGTTTGCGATATCATGGACAATATTCGGGAGTGTATTAGCCCCAATGACCAAGGCTTGGGTGAAGACCGCTGCGTAATCCTGGTTCTCGAACGTTGGTAGTGGGAAGTCCTGGAAGACTCGTATTGCAGGTGCGGCCAGGTCATGAAGTGGCTGATCGGCCCCTAAAGCGTTCACAATATTGGTGAATGCGGTGCGCAAACATTCCTGGACATGAACATCGACACGTCTGTCAAGTTTCGTCCCTCGCTTCGACTTTGGCGCCTGACAAGGGCTTTTCTTGAAAAAGTTGTTAATCTTGTCGGCTACATCTTTACCAGGTGCATCCAGTTCTATGTCTCCTTTGTGGTGGCCATTTCCATCTGCGGTAAGAGTCTTGAGAGGTCCCTGGCCAGAACTCGTAGCTGTGATCTTTGCTGAAATAGGACTTGGGTCATTATCTGCTGTCTTGAAGACTATCACACTCGCAATCGATGCGCTACTGAGTGATGAAAGAATAGGAGGCGGGAGGTGAATATCGACAGGGATCGGTTTAGCAGGTTCCAACTTCTGCATTATCCCAATGATCACGGAAGCAACAAGAGCCACAAACGCGCCTACAAGTAAAACGCCCCCTTGGCGAGCCTGGAGGAGGTTGTGTTGAGCTGCTGAAGCTAGATCGTTATTGTTGTTCCCTAAGCACTTGACCACGGCGTCCAAGCATTTTGGGTCGTCCCGCTTGACGCATTGGGACTTAACAGTGCTCATTAATTCTTTTTGAAGGTCAGGACCACAAAGGATGTGACTGCCGCCCGATGGTATGTCTTTGGCGTCTGTAGGATATAGAACAAGCGACTTTCCGGCAGGCGTGGGTACATTGTTCTGGTTTCTGTTAGCCATTCGGCCCTGGGGCAGCCTTGATACAGTCTTACTAGCGTGCTTTGCTGCCAGTTGGACAGATCACCGATGTTCAAAGTCACCACGCCACCGTCTCGCTTCTGGGGAGGGTTTGTGATTTGTGGGAGAGCGTTGCCGAGTACAGGGTGGAGAGAGCCAAGCAGGACCACCAGCGATGGAAGGTAATACATTTAGGAGCGGACACAGGTACTGGGAGAGTGTATCGTTAACAAATTGGGAGCAATGAGAAGGCCAATAGCGCTGCTGAGCCAAGTCTCTTGGTCTTCGGAGGCTTGCTATTTGAACTCTGGCGGGGTGCAGCTTTGAACAGTCTTAACAGAAATTTGACGCTACAGACCTGCCTTTATGAGAGAATCTTGAGATCACACGTATGCCTATTCACAAAAGGATGATGGGGCGGGTAGTATCATTCTTTGGAAGAGGCAGTGCTGTTTCACGAAAAGTTGGAGGATGTTCTCTGTTGGTAAAATGGCGTTGTCTTGAAGAAGCCATTGTTGCTGCACCTCCTCCTCGGTGAGTTTTGATTGGGAGCATACGAGGCTGCTTTCATGAAAGGATGTTGAAATGTTAAATTTGTCTCTGGAAGGAGGCGGTGGTATCTCTTCGAAAGCGATAGCAGGCAATCCTCTTCAATCAATGATAACTAATGTGCTGAGAGTCGTTCTGAAACTCTTCAATCCTTACAAATGGCATAGCCAGATGGATTGAAGGCGTAATCTTTCCCGTATGGGCAGGCTATCAGATACAAACGGTTTGGCTGTCGTACCCAATCTTACCTACTTAGGATACCACTCTATAGGTAAAGAACTAGTCATGTCGAAGCATGATGTGTGGGTGCCATGATGGGTCTCAATGATCGGACTTCAGGGAACAACTGGATGAGATGTACTCATGTCGTACTGCGAAAGGACCAGGTATTGAGTTGGCGCTTTTTGGATTCGTGTGGGATACCCAAAAGATGGTGTAAATCTTAACCCGCACAACTCTTTCGGAAATTTACGGTCGGGCATTGCTAATCAGTCTTGGTCCCATTCGTCGTAACATTCGAGAGTCAAGGAGGGACTGACTCCTTCGTTACGCTACGGGTGCCTTGAATCCTCCATACTTGTTTCCATTCACATAATGTTGTACGTTGGATTTATCCGATTTGATATAGGACGGCGGTACGCGTATACCCCGTCCTGGTCCGCGTGCACCCTGTCCTGGTGTGCGTACACCTCCCTCATTTGGCCTAGCGGCCTGCTGACGGGGCTTATCAGATTCTTACTCGGATGTTTCGCGCTAACACACGAGTTTCATCTTCAGGTACTTTATTAATACTAACCTAAAACCTTAAAGTATGTATCCGGGTACCTAGTTAAATCCTAGCGTGACAGGGATTATTTGGTGAGCCCTACCTGAGTACATACTACATAGTACCACCCACGGTAAGTCACTCCCTCGGGATCTAACTCCTTGTGGCTTAACCTCTGGACAGACTAGCCCTTACGTGCTTAGACATCATCTTATTCATCTTATTAATAGCATATTCTTCACTCTTGTTGGTTGCAAATTTCTTCACCCTAGCGACTTAGCAGAGAATCCTCTAGTGTACAACAATGTTGGTCGCCCACTCAGTGCGTACATAGTGCTAATCTGCGCAGGCAATGCCCCGACCTCGATGCACACAGAATCTCGGGGCAGCTCTTGGCATCCCCTTGTAAACCTTTGCCAGTCATTTCAGTCCCTGCCCACCGAAGCGTAAGGACTTATTTCCAGGCCACAGGGAGGCAACAATGATCCGTAATACTAGACGATGATGAGTACGACTGAGACACGGACTCTGTCTGTACGTTAACTATAATCGCGAGATAATTACATTGAAATGTACACAGTAAAGCAGCATCACAGCCAGCCACCGGCGTGCGAAGTGCACTGGCTGCTCCTGTCAGGCGTCTTCTATGGGATGGCAGGCCCACGAACCCCAAGGCCTCATGTATTGGACAACCCAAACGCCAACTCTTGGGCTAGGATCTCAGGATTCGAATCATACTCCTGTTTGAGTTCACATCCTCTAGGATGGAGATCACTGGGGCTGATCGCCTCCAATTCCCTCGATCACGTATCATAAGATATCTGGCCTTTATGATGCGTTGTTGTGTTGAGAGTCCTGACTATATGACCACCCGCCTCTCCTGATAGTCAATCGTAACAATCATACACCAGCTTCGACAAAGTATACATCAAGTCATTCCATGTCCTTTACATCAGATCTCTCCTCGCTCTCTGTCTTCTATATTACCTTTTATTACTAGCGATCTCTCCCCTGCGCATCTACCCACCATCCCTGACGCCCTGGCTGAACGTGACAACTCCTCGGCGAAATGCTTCTAAGGGCTTGGCTCGTGGTCACGGCAATATCATTGCTGTGTAGCTTCTGCAATGCAATAATCGTCATCAGTCAGGATGCTCAGGATAAGCCAAATGTTCCCCCAAAAGAACGAAAGAATCTTGGTAAACTCTATCATTTGTCGAAGGAAATCTCTGTTCTAACCAAGATTTAGACACGAAACTTGAAGCACAATTGAAGGTAGCATGCACGCGCATAAAGCTGGCAGGTGATGAACTCGGAAAGGTTGTACAAAGGTCCCCAGATGCCAACCCAGGAGTCATGACCACGGCTGGGTACCTTTTCCATGCGGGCAATCATGGCGATGTCGCCCATAATCTTCAATTTCTCCACCAAATCTGTGGTGGTATTATACGCAGCAACTTTAAAAACGAGCGTACACAGGACTTGCAAGGAGACCAAAACGATCCCGCGTGGGTGGAGAGTTGGAAAAAGATAAGACGGAAGAGAGACGACATTGTGGGTGACATATCCTCCAGCTAAAGATAATCGTTAGCCTTGAGCCTGACGTGACCTGATGCTTAGATTATATATACATCGGGAGAGAGATTCATGAAAGACGCCACCTACGACCTCACCTGGCAATATGAACTTCCTAAGGATCTCTTCCAAGACCTCTTCGAAAACCCAAACCCGAAACACCTTGCCTACACCTTAGATATGAGCAGAGTCGACGCTGAGGAACAATCGCCAGATATAATGCAGCTAACCCCAGGGTATGTCACCCCGGACTGGTCGTGTCCACACATTACTGTTAGCATCACGCCATTGATTTGACGCTAGGTATCTTCAAAAACACATTGACGATGAACAACCAAAGACGTGTAAAGATCTTGAGTCCAAGGCGCAAAGTGTTGTGGCCATGTTTAACGATGCCAAGAAGAGGACTGCGGATGGATACGTTGATATGCCACATGTGCTGGCGCATGAATTGATGCATACAAAGATCGGCGGCAAAGCTGTTGTAAGCTACCTCAAATCCTCTCTGTATAGCTTTGGGGCTGGCTGACTTGGACTAACAATATATGTAGGACGCAGATAAGCCCAATTCCTATGGCTGGGCGAACTGTGTGCGTATGAAAAATCATAAGAATGCTGATTCATTGGCAATGATGACCACCATGACATGGATCATCGTGAAATGCGGATATCAACCTAATGAAGGTCAGTCGCTATGAAAAGCGGGAGCTCACTCATTGCTCAACGTTCAGACTTATTGATGACGATTTCTACCATAGATGGCTCAATATCCAAGATCAAAGGTTGGAAAGCGCCTCCATAAAGCCCTACTAGGTGAGTCCTATACCAGAGTTCTGAAATTTGCTGCCGAGCGATAGAGAGATCGGGTGCCACGGTATTATTGCTAATGTTGCCAGCATCCTCAACAAACCATTTTCGAAGATGGATAACGCTCACTGTTGCTGCCGTGGACGACCAGGCCTGTTCTCTACGCTCCCTCCGCCCGCCAATGATTTTACCCGTTCCCTACGCGTCCTTTGTAACCTCTCTTTGTATCTGGACGGCGGTCCACTAGATAGCTAGTTAACAATGTTTTATAAACTATACTTGTGACTTTGGGGTATTATGGGCATTAGTTAGGCTATCATTATATCAGGGGGCCGCTATATTATTTAGAGAAGCCGGCCTCACCAACGACGAGATCCAGCTCCTAGGCCGCTAGACATCAAATATTTATGAATCATTACAAACACGATTCATATACTTGATACCTCCCGTAGGTGCTTACATAGGCGTTGGGGACGCTAATGTTATCCTTATTTATGTCACGACTAGGCCTAGAACAAGACACAGGGGGGTAAATGGATAGGATATCAAAAATGAGAAAACGCATGTTTTCTGTACTTTCCATCAAGACCTGACGTCTTGTCATATTGGTGCGCTGCCAAGCCACTAGTCTAATGGGGACGAATGCGGCGTGTTTGTGCAATAGCGACACGTGTTACATACTGGGTACAAATATCAGAAGGTTATTCAGAGTTTCCTTGTCGTCTGCAAAGCATTCAGACAACTGGAGCGTCAGCAAAGTCTGCCACAAGAATGTATATAGACATCCGGCCGGAGCCCATCTCAACTCGTAAAAAATGGTCATCGAAGCTGACTTCAGCCTTCAACAAATTCTCCAAGAAAGCAGCGCAGGAAGAACAAAGCGTGTACGGTCGCCTCCCCTTCATCGACGAAAGGCCACCAACGACAGGCTTAGTTCAGCTCGGAGTTCCGCGTATACAAGTTGATTGTCGACTTCTTAACTTGCCTGTTGAAGTCCGGCAGACGATCTACAAATATGTTTTTGGTCCATCCCTAATTCATGTTGAGTCTTTGGGTCATCGTCTAGCCCACGTAAGATGCACGAAATGGGAGTCTGATGACAGCTGGGATGGACATGCCCATTGGAAGAGTCTGCCGACAGGTGGAATAGGAATGATTGGCGTGGACAATTCTGACGACCCAAATGATCAGCTCATTTCGTTATGTTTGGCTTGCAGGCGCATGTAAGTCAGCTGGGAAAAGTTCCTCATCCTTAAAGTAGCCTCAATACTCGCAGGCTTGCGCTGACTCAGCTTGTAGCTATGATGAAGCCTTACCGCTTATGCTATCGATTCCCTTATATACAGTGAGCCGGTCCCACCGCGTGTTCGTGGCGGATCGTCCACGACTCGGTACGTTCGTTCATATCCGAAATCTGAGTATGAACATGTACTTTTCGACCTTTCCAGATATTCTATTGGAACCAAGAGACTCTTACTCAGCGGATGGATGGATCAGAACATGCAATACACTGGCTTCTATGACAAATATCCGCTATCTATGCATCGTCATTATACAAGAGGATGTGCCCGAACTGTATGGAAGGCATTCACGACCTGTAAATGCAGACATTGCAGGCGAGCTTTTGAGACCTTTGAGATATATAAGGATTGCTAAGGGAGGAGTGTTTGATGTCATTGCCCAAGGCTGGAACGTGGCCGATGAAGTTGTTGACGGTTTTCCTTTCAAAGTGATACAAGAAAGACCGCCGTCTGTTGCTGACCTTATGAGTCGTACTCACGAGTTGGGAGAGTTCTCGCAGGACTCTTATGTGAAGCTTGCGAGCATGCCCTGGCCTTTGCACTTTCGACCTGACAAGTCTCTACCGATCGAATCAATGCTTCCCGCTTCCATTTAGAATACTGGCTTATGGATCTCAGTGGTGGGTAGATCGGTATAGGAATGCATCGCCAAGCGAGCAAGCCAACCATCCAACGTGCTGTTCTATCGTTATTCTGACAGGCCTGTCTTCGCCCTGATAATGATAGGGAAAGGGTCCGGCCCTCACGATCGCGTCAGCTGTGCTGCCATTATGCACAAACCCTGTGGCAGAGTAGGAAATGGTGCTCGAAAGACATCACAATCTTGGTGGTAACGAGGATGTGACGAAAGAATTCGCCTCGCTCGGATAATCGGGATGTTCGCAGCAGTTCAGGGATCTAAATCAACACTCTTCGACGAATATTGTTCGTAAGCGTTGCAAAGCAGGCAAACTGTGTTTTGGGACCGCTCTCATGAAAGTCTCATTCATGTACGCTAATCGTGGAATCGGGCGATCTAGATACCATAAGGCATTCGAAACCTTGCATTGCAACGCAACTGGAAGATCAGAAACTTGCAGACGACTGCGATCTAGACGAATACACCAGGGTAATGTTTCGGCATTTTAACGCTGAAGTCGTCGCGAAACAACCGTTGTAAGCCATCCTCGGCTAAATGTTTGTACCGAAGCCGACACCATTCATAATCGTCGAACTCGACGAAAGGAGTTATAAGTAGCTCACCCAACCAATGACCGCGAAACGAATTCATCAGAACGCCTTTATCAGTGTCTCCAAATCCCCCAACTACCAACTTCGAACCACTCTCCCCATGGCGCAAAATTCACCCCCTCTACCCCTGATCTGCATCGGCAGACTCAGAAAAGTGGCCGAAAGTCAAGAGCAGCTTGTTGCACCGCATTTTTCCTATACCGGCATCATCGATCTCGAAAATTTCAGTTCACCGACCCTCCGCGTCTTACTGGCCTCACTCAACCCCTATCCGGTCGGAGTCCTCGTTGGCGGAGGAGTCTCGGTTGACGTCCAAGACGAGGTCGAGAAGGTCGTACAGGAGCACCAAGCGGCCGGACGTTACGATCTGAAGTTCGTACGCATTCCGATTGGGCTTCGAGAGCGAGTGGGAGCGAATGAGGCGAATCATTGGCTCAGGGATGCGTTGGGCAAGGCTTTTGGGGTGACCTGGTAGATTGGAGTCATGTTGGGTGAAGCGCAAGTTATGTTGGTACGCTCAATATAGATCATGAGAGCGAGCGAGGTTATGTGCTTTTGCTGTATACAAGAATGACCAATGTAATTTGACGACGTACACCTACACTAGGAACCTGCAGTTGGGCAAGAGCGACAAGATGGCCTGGCATTGAATACTTGTACGAACTTATCATGAAAGGGCGACTTTGGCCAGCAGCACAAACGTCCTATTGCACGAGAGACTCTTTTAGAAAACGTTGAAACTTGTATACCTAACCGCGACGTCTCTCCTAGTAACTTGCACGAAAAGAACAATGCTTTGTTGTCTGGCGTCGATATAGAACTAGGCTTTCCTGCCGAGGTGTGAATCTTGCCTTCGCACCTCCGAGTAGATATCCTTCGACTGTTTATTCTATCGCGAAGACAAAATCGTTTAGATATATCCTATGATTTGTGACCATCGCTTGACTTCATTCAAGGATAAGGTAGGAGGAGGTTCGATGTCTTGTACTTGTAGGTTCGGAGAACGACGCCTGCTAGCTGCTATAGAGTAAGTAGGTAGGTCTTGAACGAATAATAGCATTATTGTAGTGAATGGAGAAGATTATGAAATTATCACCGTTTCGAACTCGTCCTTAGTCTGGACTAATAAGACCTTGGCACTCACTTCGGCAGCTTCAGCCTTCAGGAGTCAGAATCCGCGCTAGAATCTCCACTCCGAAGCTTATTTCCGAGATTGGGATGGGAGAAAGCTGCTGCTCTCGACTTCGGTTGATCTCCTCTACAATTTAGATTGGGATCATCAGTATTTCCTCAATCATAGTAAAGTGTTCTTTCTCTTGGAACCAAGCTGAGGCTCGCCTCCCCCTTCCAAAGTCGCCACCATTGATCCCTCGAGCACCCCACCGCGCGATCCCAACGGGTCTGCGTCCCAACGAAGCCCCACATTGTCCAGCTCAAAGCACTCAACACCGCGCCCAGCAAGCCGCCAAAGCCAGGTCACCAATCAGATCTATCAATTCGCTCTTGGCTACCCTCAGACACCCCCAGACACAAGTTCGGACCTCGACCCTTTTCGACCCTCAATAGATACAAAGATTTCTGGTGGTGGAAACAGCATGGGAAGTTTCTTGTTCAGATGGTATGCTCCTCTCGGACAAGATCTCAAGCGGTGTTGAGGCTCCAAGCAAACCCAGCAGATGTGGAGAAGAAAGTGGCTGATCGTGGACTGTTGACCTTAGGGATCATCCTGCTTCTGAAGTCTACGTTACCGGCACCTTTGACGACTGGGCGCGAAGTGTGAAGCTTGGAAAGAAGGCTGATCGATTTGAGAAAGTGGTAGAATTGCCCTTAGCAAGCGAGAAGATATATTACAAGGTGCGTTCCAGTAGCTCTCAGAGGCAGCCAGCAAGGTGTGCAGCATATCCATCGCGATATCCGTCATTCTTCCTTCCTCTCTCCTCTCTCCTTACATGACCGGGGTCGTGATATTGCTTGGTCTCGTGGACACCTAACCCGACTTTAGCTCAAGTCGCAAGCGCGAACCAGATACGGCAAGGCACACTACTGACACTCGTCCCTCCTTCCCCACCCACAAACACCTCCCAGAAGAACTCTCGAATTCCTTCTTCGACGTTTCGACGTTCTTTTAACACCCGCTTCATCAACACCGTGATCAGACAGAAGCTAATCTTGCCTTTAAACAGTTTGTCGTCGACGGCAATTGGACCACAGACCATACTGCCCCTCAAGAGAGTGACGATTCTAATAACGTGAACAACGTCTTACTGCCCGAAAACATCACCGCCCTCCATCCAGCTTCGGGTCCTGCCCCTGTAGGAACAATGTCGGGAGTTACCCCTCACTCTACCACCGTTGGCTTGGCATCCAATGTACCGAAAGAGTCGGAAAGGGCAGAACGAGGACTCAGGCCGGAGTCAGCATCTTCAGGCCCACCAGGTAGCTTTCCGGAGACACCTTTTCATGATGCGAACGAGTTTGCGGTGGACCCGATACCCGCCACTTCCGGTGCGGGAAATCCCGTGAATCTTCAGCCTGGCGAGAAGGTTCCTCATCATAGCAAATTCACCGAGAACACGGTCGATTCGAACATCACGACAGATAAAGAGTCGTACGAGAAGGCAGGGGCAATGGACGCTCCAGAGCAGACATTCGGTGTGGCTCCTATCCCAGGTACCTCCGGCGCTGGGAATCCCATTTCGTTGCAACCTGGCGAGAAGGTTCCACATCACAGCGAATTCACCGCAAACGCGATCGGATCCAATGTGACGACTGATAAGGAGTCGTACGAGAAAGCAGGAGGAACGAATGTTTCCGCCCCGTATAAAGCAGGGGGAGTATCACACGACATGTCAAGCATGCCGCCAGTCGCGGGGACCATGATTCCGGAATCTAGCCTACCAATGGGCAAAGATGCTGGTGCAAGTGATCCAGGCTATACGATACAGTCCGCAGGTGCAAACAGTACGACAGCTGCACTTGCAGGCCAGGTACCGCTTGAGTCAAGAGGAGTTCCTACAGTGGTTTCAGAAAGCCAACACGAAGCCGGCGTGGATCCCGAGGCCAGTGGCAATACAGAGGCAGTAAAGGAGAAGACTGTAATGGAGAAAGAGCTGGAGAGCAAAGTGCCAGAAGAGCCAGCTACAACGGAAGGGACTGGTGGCAGTACGAAGGGTAATGAAAGCCACAACGCTGAAGTTGCAGCTGGACTGGGTGGTGTCGCAGCTGGTGGAGTAGCAGCTGGGGCCTATGCAGCGCATAGTTCACGTGGTCTCCCAGCTTCTATCCAGCAGTCGATCAGTGAAATGAATAAAGGTACGACCCCGATTGCTCCGACGGTCCCAGATGTCGTTCAGGAGTCGATTGCCGAGTCGCATCAGTCACCTGAAGCAGCAGCAAGCAAGACTATGGTTGACGAAAAGAGTGTGGTGGAGAAAGATCTACTCAGCAAAGTATCGAAACAAGATAGCTCCGGAGAACCAGCACCATCATCTACCGCAGCTCTGACCGAGACAGCTCCAACGGCCACAGGCTCAGAAAAGCTCCCACCAAAGGTATCTGCACCCATCACTACCGCCGCCGCACCTGCCCAAACCCCAGCAGCCTCCAATTCAATGAAGCAAGCGGTGCAATCTCAGCCAGACTCTCGGGACGTCTCACCCATGTCAAAGCCTATCAATCCTCCGCAGACGCAACCCACAGTGACCACCGGGGTCGCTTCCAGCTCCGCACCTCCGAAGTCGGAAACCCCAGCTCCGGCTGCTACGTCGTCGACAGCCCAGTCCAACTCGGTCTCCAACAGCTCCGCCGCTACGGATAAGAAGTCGAAGCGGGCGAGTGGGTTCTTTGGCAAATTGAAGTCGAAATTCAGCGACAAGGATAAGAAATAGATGGCGAGGTCAAGGCGGGTTGGAGACGAGGAAAGGGCCTTGGATGGAATGGGAAGACTGATCGATACGATGGCAGGAGAAGCGAACATTCCATGGATCTACATTGGTTAGGGTGGTTTTTGCGATGCATTTCGACGTGATACCTCTGTCGTTGTTGGTTGCGTGTTGCCATTTTTTCATCTGTCCATAATGTCATGTAGTCTCTAGACTGCAGAAATTAGGTAATTTAATCCCAGTTTTGTATTCTTCAGTTGATGTTCGGTGACTACAAGTTTCTATGGATTCTTACCATTCTAAATGAGTTGGAGGTCCTTGATGGAGACATATACACTGCTACTTTGGGGGGGGGGGCCGTGCATAGGCTACTTTACCTATGAAGAGCATTGCGAGCTCCTTGTCATCGTCTAATGTGCGGGAAAAATCCCCAAAGCATCATGAATAGAAATACGCAATTGGGAGTTTGTTTTTCGATTCGTCCTCCTGATTCGGAAAAGAAAGAAGGACTTCTGGATGTTGGTGGTTGTTGTTGTTGTTGTTGTTGTTGTGAAGTAGTTCTATGGCGCAGGTGGAGATGCAGTAAAGGTAGATAACCTCCCTCTACAAATCTCCTACAACGAATCTATCTTACTCCCATATCTAGGTCTGGCAGGTAAGCTTCGATTAAGGATATTGGTGAGGATGATAGTGATGATGCTAGTGATGATGAAGATGCTCTATAGCTAGCTAGCTAGCTAGATCCTGCAATCCATTCAGGAATGGTAGGTAGGTAAATATAAACCGACTATGAGAAACCGCAAGAATGGAAAGAAAACCCTGTTATAAGCAATAGTGGTATGAATGCGAATCCCAGTTCCCGTCTAGAACCACCCCCATTTACCATTCCCAGTGATTTCCTTTCCTCGATACTGTGATGCCTCCAGGATCCTCACTCTGCCTCTTGCCAAAACTAACCTGCCCTAGTCCTATCGTATCAAATCCTTCCCATTCCACTTCGCCTCGCAATTCATCCGCTCGCAATGCCACCCTCCTGTCCCCTTCCGTAGTCATTTCTCCGCATGATGCCCTCCACGGGCCCTAGCAGTCGCTGAAAGCCTTGCTTTCCCAAATAAGCCACCTTCACCTCTCCACCGCCCTTCTTGGCCACCACACTCGCCGCTCGGGGTTTATCGTCTAGCAGCGCCAATTCTCCGAAATAGTCGCCCTTGGTATACTCCTTGATGACCTTATCCCCCGTCTCCGCTTTGTAGACTTCCGCTTCTCCAGCTTCGAGGATGAAGAATGCTTCTCCAGGGTCGCCTTCCTTGATGATCGTCTCGCCTGGTGCAAACTTTCTCGTATCCAGCGCATCGGCGATCTTCGAGCGTTCATACAGCGTGAGTGTAGAGAGGAGGGGCACTTCTTCGAGGAAGGACTCATACATGCGGCGGCGTTGGAAGGCGCTGTCCATGAGGATCCGTCGGAATGTCACTCGATCTAGCGCCCACAAGGTAGAGTCTTTCTCGGTGCTCACGACCGTGGCGGCGCGCGGTGCGTTGTACATCAATGCTAGTTCTCCGAAGCTACCGCCTGGGCCGATAGTGTTAACTTTCTGGCCCATTCCGTCCGGGCCCGGCAGCACGTGGCCGCTGGGGTTGACGTAGATGTCGAAGGTGCCGCGCTCGACGACGTAGAAGTAGTCACCTGCGTCGCCTTGGGTGATCACTTTGATGTCTTTTGCGGGGATGGGCTTCTCGACAAGGGCGCCTAGCACCAGGTTCGAGCTGTCGTCGTCGAGGTGGCTAAACAGGAAGTTCTTGGAGACGGAGGCACGAAGTCGGGAGACTTGGTCGGGGGTTTTCTGGTGGTAGGGTGGCTTCCAGTTGCTGTCTTGGTGCGAGGTTGGGGTTAGAGATTCAGCGGAGACGGAGGTGCGGCGCGTCATGTTGTAATTATTTGGGAAGCCTTGCTCTTCGGGACCCGGAGGACGGAAGGACGACGGGGGCCCCGTGTTGCCGGATGTGGCACTGAAGCTGAAGTTGGCAGAAGAATCGAAGGGTGAGCCTGGGGCGACGGCTGAGGCTTTGTTGGTGGGGGAGGTAATGGTATCCCTTTCTTCTTCTTCTTCGTTGACATTCTGCATGTTGGCGGAACGAGCTGATGACGGGTTAAAAGAGCCACCACCGCCGAAAGGATTGGTGCCGGGGAAGGTGGACTCAGCCATCGTGGTGAAAGGTGGTTGTTGTTGTGCCAAGGTCTGGAGTGAACCGCTCGGGTGTAGCAGGATAGGTTGGAACTTTGCAACTGAGGTTGGTCAAACTGATTAAACGTTGTTGAGAGATTGAGATACACGTTAGAAGTGTCGTGTATGGGTAAGAGAACGCTGGATAGGAAAGGAATGGTGGTGATGGCAGGGATTGATAGAAAGTAGAATTAGCTTGTGTGAAGAGGGGCAGGGAGCAAAGCAATTGGTCGAGCGACAACTACTGCAGGTGCTACCAATTGACGTAACTTGGCCAGATCGGCAGAGCCACCTTCAGTAGATCCTACCAAGGTAGCAAGTGCAGCCTGTAGTTCTCTACTTATGACGAATTCCTACTTTATCCGACTGTTTCAAATATATGGACTTGTTGTAGTTCAATTCTTGAGATCTTCGCTGGTTGGCATCAACCACAGACTTCAACTACCTCCAACAAGCTCGTGAGGACATATCAAGATGGGAATGAACGTGTGAAGCAATAGCAGTTGAGTTGGACAATCGTGGTAGAGAGCTAAGGTATGTCAAGATGATGCTTGTCGACGATCGAGATGCAGGTTCAGTTTGGGTTGTTGCACGGACGGTTCATGAGTGTGGGGAAAAGCTTCGCGAACATTCTTGGTGCCTTCCAGAAGCTTGCCTCTTTTGGCCTGATATGTACAACATAGCCCTATGGAGAGTTCTACCCAAATAGCAAGAAGCCGCAGCTGGGCGCGCCAAGTGGGACTCATGTAACGTGAATGCTTTCAAGCTCCGATGTTCGGACTCCTCGTCATGTTGCAGCCAAGTATAAGCGTGGTGCTTGCGGAAGCCCAAAGTTCCCATCAAAGCATCCGGTAAATACCGAAGTAGGGTTGGATCTACCGCCTTCGCTGTCAAGGTCCTCCTTCCAATAGAATAGGGGCTCGCTGGACCTGTGTTATAGAACATCGACGCATTCCATCTTGAAGTCACCCTCCGGCGTCCGGGTCTCTATTCCCACATATTGAGCATCCGATGGACGTTCAACTGCGGTATCTTTCTGACTTGGCACCTAATGCGCTCAAGTCTTTTCGCTTCGTAGTCCATCTCTCCACCTCTCTTCCGCTCCACTGATGCCCAATTGTACCTCCACTATTCTCCCAACTCCTTCCCTCCATGCTTTCTCCCCCACTTCCATTGTCGCTCGCCCACCCTCTTGCTCGCCTTTTCGCTCACGATTAAGCACTTCCGTCCTCTGTTTCGTCTCCACCAAGTCTTTCTCTACCCCTCTTAGCACATCTTCCAATTGACTGTTGCCCACCAACCACGCATTCTTGCCAAATTGCTCCAACAATTCCAACGCCTGCAGCCGCGATCCTAAGTAGCTTGAATTGGTATAAGCCGCCTGTAACGTCTGTCGCGCTTGCTTTAGGTTCGTGGAGGTGTCAACGGTCGAAGAGGCTTCGTAACGTGAGAGATCTATGGCTGTGAGAGGAGTTTTGGAAGCTATGCGCTCGACTTCAGATTCCATGAGGGGCGAGAATCTGATCTCCGGAGCGTTGGGGACGAGGGGATGTGGTGTCGTGCTGACGTTAGAGGCGAGAGAGGAGGCTATGAGGGCATGCGCGCGGGCTGTGGAGGTAGGTGTAGGAGGACGATCGATATCTATGAACGCTCATGAGCAAGATGTGATGTAAAAGCGTTGGGGGAATCATACATGGGAGTGAGTCGTGTGATCCTGTGATTAGGGGCATTTCCGTAAATGTTTAGATTATCATTGGCAATGACAACCCGCCCATTCAACCCTAAGCCTCCTTGGATATTACCTAGGTGCTAATAGTGGAGATTCTTGCAGCGATAGCTCCGTACGAGTTGAAAGGATTGCGGAGCAAGAAGAGAAGTCCGCAGCCTTGGCGACATTTCTTGGCATCTTGCCTTTTAGTCAAGTACTTGACAGAGTGCAATGACAGATTAAATATCTAAATCTTGTCTAGCCTCTCTACACCTCACTACAAAATGGAGACTTCGAGCGTGCCGCGGCGACCAGCTATTTGTGTACTCTTGTGACATGGCTTCAAGTCACTACGCTTGAACTCCGGTGGCCTGCGGATACCTACTTCCTGGGGTAAGGTCCCCTGCGAACCACAGAGAATGTCTGCCTACGGGCAGCATCCATTTCCTCCGAATCCTATTCAGCCAAACTTCCAGCAAAACCCGAATCCGCAGACGCCACATGATGGGCACCAGACTCAAGGGACGCCATTTCAAGAGCAGGGTGGCTACTTTCCACCTCATGGGCAGGCTCCGATGGATGAACACAGCCAAATGGGAGAACTGGCATCCCAGATGGGAGGAATGGGCCTAGGGCCGGAAACTCCTGGTGCTAGCCGGCCAAACAAGAAGAAGAACAGACATGCCTACCACAATCTTGATCAACAGAATATAGCAAGTCAAGCGTACAACCAGAGTACGGGAAACGCCGAGCAGTATGTGAACCAAGAGCAATCGCAGCAATACGGGCAGCAATGGGGCACTGCCCGTCCATACACCGGTCAATCAATTACTCCGGCCATGAACCAATTTCCTGCTCAACCCGTCACGCCGTTCTCGCCTGGTCTGGGGACCCATAGTCCAGGTTTCCGTAATGCAAGCGCGCCAATGCTCCCACCTCAGCCGAGCACACCTGGAGTTTCTGCCCAAGGGCGAGTGGATCCGGAGCAGATACCGAGTATACCAAGAGCCCGGGACGGGGCAACTCAATACTATCTGAACAATCTTTACCCCACAATGGAGCAGCACCTCCCACCTCCAGGTGCTGTACCTTTTGTTGCCGTTGATCAAGGAAATTCCTCGCCCAAATTCGCCCGTTTAACCCTCAACAACATCCCCTCTTCATCGGATTCTCTCAGCTCAACTGGATTACCACTCGGCCTGATTTTACAACCATTGGCCCCTCTCCAGGCCGGAGAGACGCCTATACCCGTTCTTGACTTTGGAGAAATAGGTCCTCCGCGCTGTCGGAGGTGCAGAGCATACATCAACCCTTTCATGACATTTCGATCCGGTGGCAACAAGCTCGTGTGCAACATGTGCACATTTCCAAATGATGTCAGCCCGGAGTACTTTGCGCCTACTGATCCGACAGGCATAAGAGTCGATCGAGCACAAAGGCCTGAGCTGACAACAGGCACTGTAGAATACTTAGTACCCAAAGAGTATTGGTCAAAACCACCTGTAGGCTTAAGGTGGCTATTTGTTCTTGACGTGAGCCAGGACGCGGTTCAAAAGGGATTCTTGGCGGCTTTCTGTGAAGGTATATTATCGGCGTTATACGGCGAAGAGATTGGAGACGACAGCAAAGACGACGCACAGACGAACGGTGAAATGCATGACGAAAAACCGAAACTACCAATAGGGTCAAAGGTAGGATTTGTTACTTTTGACAAAACAATTCATTTCTTCAATTGCCATGTAAGTACACCCACATGCCAAGTCTCACGAATGCGCTTACAGTCTCGTAGGAGAATCTTGAGCAAGCACAAATGCTGGTGATGTCAGACGTAGAAGAACCCTTCGTTCCACTAGGTAGTGATGGACTTTTTGTTGATCCGTACAGGTCGAAGTGAGCCTATCTGCGCCCCATCACTATTGGAGATTCAGTGTGCTGATCGTACAGATCTATAATTACCACCCTTCTGGCACGTCTGCCAGCACTTTTCTCAACAGTCAGAAATCCAGAGCCTGTCCTGTTGCCGACGATAGAGTCTGCGGTATCAGCACTAAGCGTCACAGGCGGAAAGATCATATGCTCTTTAGCATCACTCCCAACACTAGGCCCAGGTAGACTGTTCTTAAGGGACAAAAACGATCTTCATGGCATGGAGACTGAAAAGAAACTCTTCCAGACAGATCATCCTGGATTCAGAAAGCTCGCAGGGAAGATGGTTGAGGAGGGCGTTGGCATTGACTTCTTCATTGCCGCGCCTTCAGGCAGATATATGGACATTGCCACGATTGGTGAGTTGATACTTTAGCCTGTCAAGATAACCCTGCTAAAAGCATACTTGTAGGACATCTTGCCGCTGTCTCAGGCGGAGAGACCTTCTTCTACCCTAATTACATTGCGCCCCGCGACTCACTGCAATTGGCCCAAGAAATCAAGCATACCGTGACCCGAGAGACTGGATATCAAGCTTTGATGAAGGTGAGGTGTTCGAACGGTCTTCAAGTATCTTCGTACCATGGCAATTTCTTGCAGCACAGTTTCGGTGCCGATCTCGAATTCGGCGTCATTGATGCCGATAAAGCCATTGGGGTGATGTTCAGCTATGATGGTAAACTGGATGCGAAACTGGATGCTCATTTTCAATGTGCCTTGCTGTATACAACAGCTAGTGGCGAACGAAGAGTACGGTGCACGAATACTGTAGCGGGCGTTAGTGAAGGGGCTATGGAGAGTATGAGGTTCATTGACCAGGATGCGGTGGTTGGTATGATTGCCAAAGAAGGTAAGGCGATAAGTTACCTAGCAACCCACGACATTGCTGACAGTACATGTAGCTGCAACGAGAATGACCGAACGTCCGTTGAAAGATATCCGGAACGCTCTTACGGAGAAATCGATCGATATCCTTGCGGGCTACCGAAAGACCGGTTCTGGATCTCACCCTCCGGGTCAGCTCGTTCTGCCGGAAAACCTCAAAGAATTCAGCATGTACATCCTAGGTCTAATAAAGTCTCGAGCGTTCAAAGCTGGTCATGAACCCTCCGACCGCCGAACCCATACCATGCGGCAACTCAAATCAATGTCGCCTCTTGAACTATCACTCTCCCTCTACCCACGTATCCTACCCCTCCACTCTCTCTCACCAGAATCTGGCTTCCCAGATTCCGACACAGGACACCTTGTCGTTCCCGCTACCATCCGTGCCTCATTCTCGCGAATCGAAGAGGGTGGCGCGTACCTCGTGGACGACGGTCAGATCTGCCTGCTCTGGCTACACTCCCACGTATCGCCAAACCTGTTAGAAGACCTATTCGGAGAAGGTATGACTTCGCTTCAGGCGCTGGACCCGATGACGTCGTCCCTTCCAGTCTTGGAGACACATCTGAATGCACAAGTCCGGAATATACTCGCCTACTGGGGCAGCGTGAGGGGCAGTAAAGCCATCACGATACAATTGGCGAGACAAGGTCTTGATGGTTCCGAATACGAGTTTGCGCGCTTGCTGCTCGAGGATCGGAATAATGAGGCGCAGAGTTATGTCGATTGGCTCGTTAATCTGCATCGACATATTCAGATGGAACTTAGTGGGCAGAGGAAGAAGGAGGATGGGGGCGGGGGTGGCATGTCGAGCATGGGGATGGAGAATGCGGTGGCGGGGATCACGAGCTTGTGGAGTGGTAAGGATTGATGAAGCCGTTACTATCTTGGACAGTCTGCTGGAGTCCAAATCTGCAAAGATTGATGGGGTTTGAACTAGCATTTGAATACTTGCAGCAAGGGCCTATACCGAATCGACCGGGAGCGTCATATTCGGCGCAAGAGGCTGCAATTCGGCGTAAGTCGAGGAGGGCATGTGGTAATAATACCAATGTCGTTCCCAAGAAATAGCATATCCTCGATCTGAACTCAAGTCGTATCTAACACCCATTTCGCTTTCTCCCATCCAGCATCCCCACATCTACACACCAAGAATCATGCTCCCCTTCCCATTATCCCTAAAATATTCAATCATGTACTATATCACCATCGCCATCACACATCCCACTTACCGTCCGAGTTCTAAAAGTGCCGTTGAGACTGCAACTTACCGAGAGAATAGCGATGCCCCACCTACCTTCTACCCTCTACCCAAAAATCCATCATTCTCCCAAACCTCCCGAAACCCTCAAGATCCTTCTCATTGATAAAAGAGAAAAGCAGCGGAGTCTTCTCGCCACACGCCCAGGGTCTCTAAGACTCATGCTATACCTATTCCCCTATCCTACTCTTCTATTCCCCATCCTACACCCCTTATCTTTATATGTTGTTTGATCTTAGACAGGGTTGATGGATGGATGGGATGGGATGGGATGGGATGGGATGGGATGGGAAGGGATGGGATGGGGTGGGGTGAAGTGGAGGTAGAGGTAGAGGATCGTGATTATGATAACAAAGTTTATGGATAAATGGATGGATGGAAGCACTATACACATGTAACTAAATAGAAAAATACCAAAGCGTCCATCGCGACGCGAACTCATTGCCTGTCTCACTTTCTACAGTCCGTACTATCTATTGTATATGGTCATCGCCAGCGTGTCCAGATCATGATCTATGCTGTACAGGTCGTGCGGCCGAGTCTTCTATTCAGGGGTGGCGGCTTGGGATGTTTGGTTCATGCTGTTGATTATGTATAGAGCTTGAAGTGGTTAGAGGTGCTAGAGGTGATTCATTGTTTGGGTTTTGTGGTGATGGTGATGGTGATGGTGATGGTGATGGTGGCGGTATATGTGTGTGGTGGGGTTTGTGGATTGAGAGGTTGGGAGGTTGGGAGGATTGAGGTGGATGGATATTAAGCTGTGCGATGGCTTATACAATGGTTCCTGCGAATGATAATCTTCGCTCCTGATGGGGAAAGGTCATTGTGTAGCGGTTTTGAGGAAGTGAAGGTGTCGAAATTGAGATGGAAAGGTTGGCTTTGAGTCATGTGCTGCATTTCTGGTTGTGCTGTTTTTGATTCTCGGATCTGGAAAGGAGTGGACTGGATATTGCGCTTTAGGATTAGCGCCGTGATGCTCACAGAGTGGAGGTGAATTGACATCTCATTTCTGTGCGGGATAGGCTGGAGATATGACAGTGATTTTAGATGAGATGTCCACCTCGTTACTAACAGGAGTCTGTTTTTCTGATACAAGAGGTTTACTGTTCACCAATGGGTCAATCAACTTTGGGGCATTTGCTAAAGACATTGCGTGCGGTAGTCAAAGAGCTTCTGCAATCATATATTTACAAACCTTGCTGGCTCACCAACTTTAATCACCTCCATCCAACCGACCGTCTTAGACCATCGCATGGGCGACTCGTGCTGGCCGATGGATACTTTCCGCACCTCGGTCCGGTGCTTCCAGGCTGGGACTTGAACGAAGTTCCTTTGTTGGGGCCCATGACAGGGCATACTCCTCGTCATCTTTTGATTCGAGTTGTGTAATCCCGTTGTCTCGGATCACAGTCCTCATTCCTGTCATGGTGATCCCAACCCGGATACTTTCCAAAGTCGGCTTTTTTCGCTTCCACAATCTTGCCAATGCGGAGCGCTGGCCTTCAATGTCTCTCTCAGGGCTATTCTTTGTTGACCTGTTGAACAGGAACAGGGTCCTGAACGCTGTCGGACAGGCCGCGATAACACTGATTGAAGCTTCCAATTGGACACAGAATGCAATCCATGTTGAGTCTTCCGTGCCCACGACGCCACTGGTAATTCCGCGTACCAGGGCGATGCCAACCATTAGAAGACTCAGGCAAAGGACAACGGCGATGCTGAGTTTCCGAGTCAAATTGAAGGACGATCTGCGGAGGACAACGACAGGGATCGAGATTACTGCGAGATTGAATTAGATGGCTCTTGCTAGGAGGTTGGATACCCACGCATGATGTCTGTCACAATATCCGCAGCCACTGCGAAATAGAGGAAGCCGCGCTCACGACGTAGGAAACCAGGATTGGGAGAGCAATACACTACATGAAGTCAGAGGACGGATCTGCATGCAAGTGGGGTTAAGCCTACAGAGAAGCGATTGGCCTGCATGTGGACAGACGATGAACGCTCCTGGGATCATAATGGCCGCGATGGGTATGAATACCGTCAAAGTAATCCACCACCAGACTTGCATTGCGTAGATGCGATTGACAAGACCCCGGAAATAGAACAGGAATGAGAATTTGATGGAAAATATTGTAGTCCAGCAGAGAATTTCCCCGATGAGAGAATAAGTAATCGCATTTTCGTATTCCTGTATAAACCTTGCTGGAGTAATAGTCATGCCTCCGCTGACAGCATATACAGTGTACTGGGCATCGACGCAGGCGTAGAAAATTCCGGCTCCAGCAATGAGTGTTGCCGTTGCGAACAGGAAGAGGTAGTCATCCACATGAACTATCTTTAGCTGATAGATTCGAATAAAAGCTCTCGCTGCCGCGGCGATGACAGCGATAGCGAAGAAGGTACCCGTCGTTGCCTATGATATGATCAGATCTTGTGGCCAAGATCGGGACCGACTGGGCAATACGTAGTAGGCAGTCTGGCCAATGAACGGTCTTGGTAGGGTTGGAACCTTCGTCGACATGGTGATCTTGTCAGTGGACGATGTTGGAGGGCTGTGGGCTTGCTACAGGCTAAGGACTTCAGGAAGGGATCTGGGGTGAGGGAGGAAGGGGAACAAAGCCTCGATTCTTCGACGAGCGACTGCGTTGTCATACGATTGAGGATCGAATGTGCAGACAGGAAGAAGGTAATTGTAGTAGGGCGCAAGGCCAGCTGATCCATCGTGTGCGGCAGGGTACAAACATAGTGGCCAGATACTCACAAATCGCCCTGACTAGCAAGGCGATGGCGAGAACTACGCCGTTGGGTGGTACGTACGTCCCAGGTGAAATAATACGTCCAAGGCGTATGTGGCTGAGAAGAAAGACGGCGCAGCATGAGATTAGCAGCAGAATCGAGAATCCTTTGATCAGCACTCGCAGCGGACTGGCTGACGTCTAGCCAATTGGAACGGAGGCAGTGTGAAGATCGCCAACTTGGATGCGGACAGTCCCCTTCCGGGAGTACCACAGTCAAACCTGCGAGTAAAGTAGATTTCTCACATATCGGTATGTGATATTGCTGTCGTACGACGTCGCACTCACGCACTGTAAAGGCTCCAGTCCGGATCAACCTCGGCGGATTACAAATCAGCGTCTTGGCAAAACCCAGCGGAGATCTTCTCAACTATCTCCTTTGGCAGTACACACTACACAGTACTACTACCTTACCTTACGTATCTGGGGAAATAATTGTTAGCGTGACAGGGATTTAATTTGGTGTGCCATCTCCCAAATAATCCCTGTCACGCTAACAACTATTTCGCTGAACTAAGGATCGGACGCTAACATCTTGCCTCTAAGCCTGTGTTTATTCGTGCAGATATCCACTCCTGATAACGCAATGTATGTACGCTCATCACTGCAACAACACTCTCGGTCGCTGTCGTCGAGACTCGCTGGGGCTAGAAATCACGACACGGTTGCAATATCCCACGGGCATTGTGGCTATTCTAGTAGGGGACTGTGGGAAGGGGACTAGAATAGCTGCTGATGATACCCTCAACGAAAAATGCTTTTGTGCATCTTCCGCGGTAACTAAACAGTATTGATGCACCAAGTGTGCCTGATAAATATGAGAGGGGAGATATTTGCTTCCAGTGCACTACGGAGGGACTCAGGTATAGTGGCAAAGTGGGTGACTGGGTGCTACACAGCAAAACCATGCTCTCTCCACGCTTATAAGTTGGAATCTACTCTACCACCTACTCCGTATAATACAGCATTTCATGTTTAAACCTCGGAGTTCTCAGTTTGTGTCGTGACCGCCCCATAAGCTGAAAGGGAATTGAGATGTCACATAATTGTGCCAAGACATCAGTAAACAAATTGACAAAGTAGGCGTTGTTGCGTACGAGGGCCATCACATTCTGTTTCAAAGATAGTAGAAACTCGTTTCCAGAAGGAACACCTAAGGCTAACATAAGCAGACTGAAAGTGTAGAGAAAGTATGATATCGTGGTGTGTCGTAGGCAATTGTTCTCTAGCGCTGCCAAGACCGCCGCGTGAGAAGTTGTGAGACAGTAATGCATGTATCACAAAGGTCGCCCAGACGTTGTACAATATCGGGATATAGGATTAGCCTTGCGCCATGGCGAAAACAGCTGCAATTCTTCCGAGACAGCATTCTTCCAGTGCATCCTCCCCGGAACAAAGTGTTTTCCGTAATCTCAGCTTTGGTAGCCAGAGTCGAGATTGTCAAACGATTGTCCGTATGCAGGACGATGTCTCTGTCTTCGGTTCTACAACCTGTCACACTGGTTGCACTGGAGGCGTTGATTACTGCCCTTGCCATTGGCTTCACATCGACGTCCTCACAGCGCATCCGCTTAACTGGCCTTGTTCTGGTGGCTGCGAATGCATACCTTGCAGTCCTAACAACTCTTCGCCAGGTCACGAACGTAATGTGGGCAGGGGTGCTTGCTGGGGCCTCGACGTACATGCTGCGATATGTGGAGCTGGTGCTTATTGACCGGTGGGATTTTGATGATGATGGTCCCCCAGGAATGAAGAGCCTGACGGAGAAGAAGATGAAAATGGCGACGGAAAGAAACGGCGGAATGTTGGCTTTCCCTCAGCCGGCAACGGCGTGGCGAAGACTGCGATTTGGCTTCAGTGTGACCTTGAATCCTCGCCTACTGAACACCCCTTATCAAGTCAAGAATGTCCCCACGTGGTATTATGGCAAACCCCAACAGGTACCTTCTCGAGGGAAGTTCCTCCAGAGCACGACTATCAGCATTCTCCTCAGCTATGCGTTCGTCGACGTCTGTAGTTTGGGACTTCGGCCGGAGCGCAATGCGGTTGTGTTCTCACATAACAAGGTCGCTTTGTTTAAGCGGTTGGACAGCCTCAGTCCCGAAGAAATCGTCATCAGAGCTTCAGCTTCACTCATATTCTGGCTCAACATATTCTGCATACTCAGAATCCTTCATGGGACCCTGAGTTTCCTCGCTATTAGCTCAGGCTTTAGCGAAGTCAAAGAATGGATCCCCCCTTTCGGTTCACTAGCAGAAGCGTACTCGGTCCGACGATTCTGGGGGTATGTTGATGCAATCAATTCCTTTCCAAGTCTTGCTTTCCATTTTGTGACCATTCTTGGTAGCTCTGTGTTCACGGCTTGGATAATTAATATTATCCTCTGTAGTATTTTCTGGCATCAAATGTATCGTCAGACATTTGGTAGCCCTGCTCGGTTCCTCGTGCACGACGTCCTTCGGATACCTCAACATACCCTGGTGGCGCGCTACTCCCGAATCCTCTCAACCTTCTTCATCTCCGGCCTGCTACACTTGTCCACTGACATAGCCGTGGGCATAAAATTTGGAGAGTCGGGATCTATTCGTTTCTTCTGCACGCAAGCCCTCGGTATCTTGCTTGAAGACGGTGTCCAAGCGCTATATCATTATTCCATCCCTAAAGAACAAAGGTCTTGGAAAACAGCTAATCTTGCCAAAATAATCGGGTACGTCTGGCTGGGTGGTTTCCTGGCATGGTCGACGCCAACATGGGCTTATCCAGCGTTGCGAAGGATCACGGGAGAAGCAACAGATCTTGTTGTCCCATTCAGTATTCTGAAGCTCTTAGCCTGGAAAGTACCTCCCAATTGACCAGGACTTGACAACGCGATCAAGCGTGGGTATAACGGTTCCATAGGCACTCATTCACTATGTTGCGTTCGAAGTGTCGCTAGGTCTCCTCATGACCGGTCTTGCCTGTGTACGACTGCCTCCATCGATAACTTATCGTGAGCCACCTAAGTAGTGGCGTAGGCATGCATAGACAGAAATGCTAAAACGATTAAGTAGGACTTCCATAATAAAGTCTCAGAAATCCCAGCTGTATGGTTGATGCACGTATAGCCTGACCCGTTGAGGATCAATTGAGACTTCTCAAATTTGATCTCCCGCTGTCCATTATGGTATCAGACTCAACAGAGGGTCTTGAAAAAGGATAGAGCCGTGGCGGCTAGAGCTATCCTAAGCCCGATCGGGAAAGTACCGACACGCCGTGCCTGCCCCCTAGCCACGCTAATGATTCCTGAGCCTAGCCCTTTGCAACAGCGGAATATGAGCGGGCGGTATTGGTTCCGCTACTTACCAATGCCTATGGTTAGGGAGGCCTAAATTTCCACGTTCCCAAGCTGCTATAAATCTGGTCATGTCTCACTCAATGGCCTTCCTCATCATTTCCTTGACAGTGCGACTCAGTAGTCTTCAGTCGGAATACCGCTATCAAAGTCATCCCACCCAATTCAGCGCCCTTCGTCCCCCAAGATGGCAAACGCTCTCTCTGCAGTGGCATTAGAGCATTCCTCTCGATCCAATTCATCCAAAGCACCTCCCATCAATCTAGCCTCCAAGATCTCTTTCCTCGAAGCCACCGTTGTCCGCCGCTCGACGCTTGATCTGAAGAAAGAATCCTCTATACCAGACGGGCGCATCGTCGAGCTGGTAAAGCATTCCCTTCTCCACGGCCCTTCTCCTTTCCATGTGCAGTCCGGCCGTGCGGTCGTGCTGCTGCATGAAGAGCATGAGAAGTTCTGGGACATGGCCTATGAAGCTACCCGGAAGGCGGTGCCGGAGGAGATGTTCAATGCGACGTTCGTGCCTAATTTGAAGGCTTATAGCAAGTCTTATGGGACTGTAAGTTGATGAATGCATGAATTTCTCTTCGACCGAAAAGGTCCGAGGGCTGGAGCTAACGGGAGACGAGAGATAGGTACTTTTCTTTGAAGATGTGGAGGCTGCGGATAGGATGCCGCCTATGCTGGGCAACTTGATCAAGAGCTTTCCTGAATGGGGCGATCACTCCAATGGGATGAATCAATACGTCGGTAAGTGCCTCACTCACTTACTCCTTTCTTCCGTCGCGTGGATTGTTTACACACCTTGAATATTAATTACTTACACAATCTGCAGTATGGACAGCTTTCTGTGCCGAAGGTCTTGGCGCCAACCTTCAGCACTACCAAAAGTATTTGGGCGACAGAGTCGCCAAGATCTACGACCTGCCACCTGCGTGGGAGTTGAAGGCTCAGCTGGTATTTGGCACACCTAATGGCCCTCCTAGAAGCGGGACCGAGAAGGTATTTGCGGATGTTGAGCCCAGAATCAAGGTCCTTGGGGTAAAGTAGGTAAGAGAGGCAGTCAATCACGGGGTAGTGTCTTGATGGTTTGCGACGTTGACTTGGTGGGTATTGAGGACGAAAGCATGCATGAGAGAAGCATCAATTTGTCGTGTAGTGAACTATATTCACCGCAAACAGTGCCCCTAGGACTGGTTCTCTCCGCGATCTTTCCCAGCTCTCGCTCATAATCCAGATTAGCGCATTGCTTGCTGTTAGCCATTACCGAGAAAAATAGCGGCCAGCACTAAAGTGTTCCAAGAGTAAGCGGTATCTTGATATTGTACGGCAATTCAACGCGAGGATGTCAGCCCCATCAGCTCTAAACCCGCAGGTCCGTACCTTATTCGCATGTTAGATCTGATCACGTAGCGAATCAGTACCATAGGCATGTCGCTCAGTGTCAGTGGATATACATTCTGATTCCTTCAGGGGGCACTTCCTGTCAGTTCAGAAGGCCCAGCCAGCGGCTTGCGGGCTGGTCGACCAGAGTCGGAGGCACCAAAAGCCCCATAATGGAATCCTTCCGATGCGGACCAAATATGTATATCCTAGGTCTGTCATAAAGTGCTTTTTGGCTCCTTCGCTCTCTCGGCTCTTTCTTTATCTCCGGATTTGGGACGAATGACTAAGTATATTAGGTCCGTTTAGAGACTCTTCGGATTAAGTCTTCCTTAGTTATAATATCCAGTTCCTCACCCTCTAAAGACTATTCACACAGACACTACTCATCCGATCAGCCTTTAACCCCTCGATACAAAGCACAGACGGCAGAATGGCGGACCCCAACATGTTCACGACACCTTTCCAACTCACCAAAAGCATGCATCGCGACGTCTATCCAGCTGTCGACCCTAGCAATCCAGCCTTGGCCGCTAAAGGCAAGGTCGTGATCATCACCGGTGCTGGTGGAGGTGTAGGAGCCGTGAGTCTTTAATTAGTCTTGAACCTCAGCCTAAGCTCATGTTGCGGTACAAGGCAATCGCACGAGCATGGGCCCAAGCTGGCGCTGCGGGTATTGTTCTTGTTGGACGATCGATCGATACCCTCAACCTCACTGTCGACAATATTTCGAAGATCAATAAATCAATTCCCGTTGTTGCTGAGGCTACCGATGTGTCGAACGAATCGAGCGTTAAATCGCTATTTGCGAAAGTCAAAGCTAAATTTGGCAAAGCTCACGTCTTGATCAACTCTGCTGCGACAATGGCATCGGGCAAGATCGGAGATATCCTTCCAGGATCTTGGTGGAGCAATTATGTGAGAATTCTTAAAGACAGCCCTAGAAAGACCTCTAATATTTAGGGCTGCATCTGACCAAGTGCCAATTTTTAGGAGACCAATGTTAAAGGGACCTTTCTCATGATTCAATCTTTCATCCAGAACTTCGGTGCCGAAGGTACCATTATCAACTTGGTCAGCCTTGCTGCTGCTCTATCGGAGGGCGGCAGCACCTCCTATTCCTCCGGCAAGCTCGCCTTGATCAACATAGGCCAGAATCTGGCCAAAGGTACAAATTGTAGTACTATCTCGTCTTATCTCAAGTTGAACTGACCAGAATTCCTCAGAGTACCCTGGTCTCCGCGTCTTTTCCGTCCACCCCGGCATCGTTGCTCCTGAGGATCGTGGCGCAATGCTCGACGCATTTGTACCTTTTGCGAAGGATACGCAGGCGCTCACGGGCGGCGTTTCGCTTTGGCTGGATACACCCAAGGCTGGCTTCCTCAACGGTGGGTATTTGAGTGTCAATTGGGACGTGAACGAGATGGAAGCTCATGCGGATGAGATCAAAGAAGGCAGATTGAATCATTTGGGCTTCTTGAACGCAAAGCTGGGTCCCGAGGGACACCCATGGAAAACTGGGTAGATTGCTGAGTGAAGTCGTCTTGCTGCCCTGTTAGAACGAACAAAAGATCTTGATCGATCTCTGTGATGAGCGTAACTTGACAAATTGAAGATTCTTGGTTGAGGTGAAAATCCCACCTTCATGAGGTATCTTACCATAACATTGACTGCATCCAAACCTGTAGCCCTTTTTCAAACAGATATCAATGGCTCTCCTATCGCCAGTTTCGAAATAATTAAGGCTTTCTCTCTACCTGATCAGCATATCTCCAGGTAATTGGGCTCAAGGGTATTTCTATCTGCTTCGTTGGTCTGGCTATGTCGCTGGGCCAGCGATTTGAATCATTTAAAGTGCTTGGAACCATGTCAAGCTATACAGTAGTTCAAGCACTGATGATAAAATCGCACGGCATGCAGGAGAAAGAGCATGGACTCCGATACCTTCAGAAGGTGAGGATGGAGACTTCTTTGCGCCAAGAAATCGGAACCTTTCTTAGAATACGCACCGTGACACCTTGAACAGTCAATTAAGAAGCCCCTAAGTAACAATCCCATCGTGCTCACCCGTATGTCACCAAGTCCCGCATAGAAGCTGGCAGACAGCCAGACACTTTAGTTAAATATTATCGCTCATCCTCAGGACTATTTTACGACATAGTCACTCTCGGCTAACCTTCCTTTTATGTATTCTAGAATACCTAGAACTATTCTACGCTACGAAGTCCAAGGCTTCCTCCGCTGAAACTCTCGTTGCTCTCTTGACAGACATGCCCATTGACTGACTATGCTTGTAAGCCTCTATAACTGAGTGCCTTACACTGCACTCAATGTCCGCTCCTCAACCGCAGCGCAGCCATCAATCATGGCACGCCTCCACATTGCCGCCGCCTTAGTGACAGCGACCCTAGCACTACTGATCATCTTTCAGCTTCTAATCAACTTCGGCCTGCCCCAGCTCGACTTCTTGCATCTCAGAAATGATGGCGACTGGTCTGCTACTGTTGCCTCTCAACACCCTTTCAATCCTTCCATTGCGCCGATATACCTCGAAAATGGGTCATTGTACCTACTTGGCGTGGGAAAGGCTGACATTACAGGGCCGGTAGTGGAGATAAATCTGATGGGCTATGCGGATCCGCAACAGGTGGGAACAGGATTACGGCAGCGACTGTATTCTCGGGCTTTTATTGTTGGGGACACAGACAGGGAGGAAGATCGCTTCGTGTATCTGGTGTTGGACACACAGTCTGGAGATACGGCTATCAGATATGGGATATTACAAGGATTGTCAGCAATGGGAAGGGAATATGCAGTCTATGGGCAGAAGAATATTGCGGTCACAGGGACACATTCGCATTCAGGTCCGGGGGCTTGGCTCAATTATCTCCTGCCTCAAATCACAAGTAAAGGCTTCGACAAGCAAAGCTACCAGGCTATTGTGGACGGAGCGATACTTTCAATTAAACGGGCACATGAAGGTCTGCGGCCTGGAAAACTCAGCGTAGGTTCTGTGGATATCGAAGACGCCAATATCAATAGAAGCCCGTTTGCCTACCTTGCGAATCCTGACAATGAGAGAAACCAATATGACCACGATGTTGACAAGACTCTGACGATGCTCAAGTTTCAAGATGCTGCGGATGGCAGAAATCTCGGTGTCCTGACTTGGTTCCCCGTACACGGGACGTCAATGCTCGGGAACAACACGCTAATCACAGGTGACAACAAAGGCGTCGCCGCTCACCTCCTAGAGCAAGCCATCCGGAAATCAGACGGTGCAGATGATGGATTCGTCGCAGGCTTCTCCCAAGCGAATGTTGGCGACACTTCACCAAACGTTCTTGGCGCTTATTGCGAGGATGGATCTGGAGAGATGTGCAACTTCGAGGACAGCACATGCGGTGGCAAGAATGAGCCCTGCCATGGTAGAGGACCTGAGTTTAGAAGGAAAGATCAAGGGGCTTCAAGCTGCTACGAGATTGGGAAAAGGCAATTCCTCGCTGCTCAAAGACTTTATGACAACATGCTAGTTTGGGCCGGCGTACCCGTGCAAGGGCCAACAGTCAAGTCTATCCACTCCTTCCAAGACTTTTCAAACTTCTCCTTCTCGCACCCCAACGGCACCACCGTCTCAACATGCCCCGCAGCACTAGGCTACTCATTCGCCGCAGGGACCACCGATGGGCCGGGCGCATTCGATTTCAAACAGAACGGGTCCGGCTCGCCCAATGCCAATCCTCTCTGGTCCGTCGTCAGTGGCTTCATCCACGAGCCCGACGAAGCCCAAATCGCCTGCCACCAATCCAAGCCCATCCTCCTCGACGTGGGCGAGACGACAAACCCCTACCTCTGGACCCCCAACATCGTAGACATCCAACTCCTCCGCGTCGGCCAACTGATCATCATAGTCTCCCCCGGCGAAGCCACCACCATGGCCGGTCGCCGCTGGAAATCCGCCATCCGACACTCCACCAAAACGCACTCCCTCACCGAAGGCGAGGAACCGATCGTAGTCCTCGGCGGCCCAGCGAACAGCTACACGCACTACATAGCCACAGAGGAAGAATACGCCATCCAACGCTACGAAGGCGCCTCCACCCTCTACGGCCCCCACACCCTAAACGCACACATCAACCTCACAACAACCTACCTCCCCTACCTACATCCCTCATGCACGACTCATCCCCCACCCGGCCCCCACCCACCCATCCACATCAACTCCTCCCTCAGCTTCATAACCGGCGTAGCCTACGACCGCCCCCCCCTCTTCAAATCCTTCGGCGACATCCTCTCCGACGTCAACCCCTCCTACACCCCCGGCGAAACGGCAACCGTCACCTTCGTAGGCGCCAACCCGCGCAACGACCTCCGTCTCGAATCCACCTACGCCGCTGTGGAGTTCCTCAACAGCAGCAGTGGGATGTGGCAAAGGGTCCGAGACGATGCGGATTGGAGCGTTGTTTTTGAGTGGAGACGAACGAGTAGCGTGTTTGGTACTAGCGAGGTGGAGATTAGCTGGGAGGTGGAAGAAGGGGTTGAGGGGGGGAGGTATCGGATTGGGTATTTTGGGGCTAGTAAGACGCCGGTTTCGGGTGATGTGGTGCAGTTTCAGGGTGTTAGTGGTGTTTTTGATGTCGGATGATTGTTATGTGGACCTGTATTATGAATGTTGTGATAGGGGCGTCATTTGGGAGGAGCGGTGGACGGTCTGGCGTAAAGGAAGGGAATTCTAGCCGTTTCCCAGCTTTGCATGAACGAAATGTATATAATGGCACGAATTTACGCAGCATATACGTACGTCTACAGTGAGTGGTAAGCAGCACGATCGGAGCCGATCGGCGTTCAGGCATACTGATGTCAATCAGTGAATATGAACACAGTAAAGTTATCTACGTGCTGTAGAACCACTCACAATAACCACAATCACCAAGGGACAATTAAATCACAGATATCTATGTATTTGATCTAACATAAAGGAATATGACAACATCATACTTTATTTACAATCTACAACCCCTCAGACCTCCATACTCTTTTCCACCAGGGTATCTAACATTCATCAATCAACCAATCAATCCAACCATCCGATCCAATCCAACCATCGATCCAATATCATAACAATCACATCCCCCTTCCCCATTCCCCCTTCCCCCTCCCCATCCCTAACCTCAACAACCACTAAACCCTCGTATCCCCCACCCCCCCTCATCCCTCCACCCGTCTCGCCCGTCGCACCCTCTTCCTCACCCCTCCGCCCTCAACCACATCTCCACCTAGCACCCCCTCAAACCCCTCATCCGCTCTCCGCTTCCCACCCAGCACGAGAACAGCCTGCACGTGATCCTGCCCATTCACCTTCGCCCTCGCTATCCCTAGCGAGGCCTGCGCGGTTCCATCCCACGAAGCAGCCCTCGCCGGTATAGCAGCAGCAAGCCCAGATCCCTTTCTCGTAGGCGACGAAGAGAAATTTCGCTTCATCGCCGGTCCATATTCCGTGATGAATTTTATACCGTCAGATCCTACGTTGATATTGGTACCAGGACTGGGACTCCGGCTGCCAAGCTTGGGGCTTGCGAATACGCTCTTGACGCTCTTCTGCATTTTCTTTTCCGTGTTTGGGTTTTTGTGGCGGAGGAGCGTGTTGTTGGGTGGGTTCTTGCTGCTGTGGTGTTGGGAGGATGGTCTTGGTGCTGGGGTTGGGGTGCTTGGTGTGATGGGGGGGAATACTAGGGTGTGGGTGTGGGAGTGGGGGGAGAGGTGGTGGGTTGGACGGGGTTTGTTGTTTGGGGTTGTTGGAGCCAGAGGAGGTGTAGCGTTGTAAGAGCTCGAGGCTGGGCTGAAAGCGTTGAGATGAGAGCCGTATGCGGAGGGGAGCTGAGGATTATGATACGGCTGCAGTCGGTTGAGTGTAGGGGAGGATGTTGTGCGGAATGAGTCCTCGATGAGGCTTACTTCTTCCATGGATTCACTTTGCGTCAAGTCATGTAGATCGAATTCCGTGATCGTGGGTGTCAATGCCATATCCTCAGGCTCTGGCGAGAGGGACTCAGCATGACTGATGCTCATGCTCATACTCATGCTTGTGCTCGTGCTGTCATAAGTAGCGAGAGGAGGGTGAGAAGATGTCTCTTGGATATATTGGCTCAACGCGTTCTGCCCACCTTGAGTCTTGATGGTGGGCGAGGAGAACACGCTGGCGGACAGATTATCGAGTCTTGCTCCGTTGTATTCCTCACTGGCGCTATAATATTCAGGCGTGAGGTTGACGGCGTGAGGTTTTGTAAGGTTAGCCGAACGAACATTCAGAACACGCTGGGATATTGGGGTAGTGAATGCGTTAAAGCGGAGATGATCTGGTTCGTAGCGGACGCCGTTTGTCTGCATTAGGCTAATGCTTGACTGACTCTGAGAGTCCTCGTGCCAGTCATACTCGGTAGTGAACTCAGGATGTGTTTTCCTGTTCACATGTTGGCCGAAGTCTCCGAGCAACTCGCGATGCTTCTGGGAATCCTGAGGGCTAGGTAAAGCAGTCACCAGCTTCGGTGAGAGTGGGCGGCCTAAGACACGGGCTAGAGAGGCAGTTTGGCTAACAGCAGAGTAGATGCTGTGCTCGAGATCTTGAGCTAGATCTGTTGCTTGCTCTGGGGTTCCATTTGGTGTCAAGATCTTACCGGATTTACCTTCCACGATCTCGGGTGCAGTCTGCTCAGTGATGTTGTCGTTGGAGGTCGCTCCAGTGTTGGCTGCTACCAATGACCCGCCATGAGGGTGGCAATGTTGATTTGCTGCGCCAACACATATTTTGGGAGTCTTTGCAACGACCATGAGGTTCTCGGTAATGTACTCAGACATAGCAGTTCCATAGGAATTATCACTTTCGACATCATCGGCGTCGGACACTGAATGTGATGAGGAAGCAGAGCCATCTGTACCGTTGGCGGCGGGCGTCATACTATCGAAGCGTGCAGCGGCATCGATGCCATCAGCATTAACGCTGGGCTCTGAACCATCTGAGAGATCCGAGTGTTCGCTCAAAAGTGAAGCGGAGCAGAAGTCACTAAAGTCATACGGACCTTCTTGTCTTCCCCCCAACTCGAATTCCCCACGGTTGTCAAAAAGTGTCGTTTTTCGTCCAATTTGCTCGGGAATTCTCCGAGGACCGAGTTCAGCCTCAAGTGTGGGCACATACGCCACAGCCAAGTTGATATGGCCTTGATAATTCGCCTGCATGCCTGGATTGGCGGTGTTTGGTGATGAGTATGCAATGTTCAGTTGAGCCACACTTGGCATAGCTTGATCGGCTGGGATGATCGCGCCATAATACCCGTGGCTCGCAGGATCGATGTTGACGCCAGTCAGTGGAGGCGTGATCATGGATGAGTACTGGGCCATGGTCGGTCCATCGGTAAGATGTGCTGATGCAAATTCGATACTGGTATCCGGAGTTGGGAGGAGAGCTGCATCATAGCCATGATCGAAAGGTACACTCGAATGCTTTAAAGGGTTGATAGTAGAAACAGGCGCTGGTATACTGCCAATCAAACCACGCCTCACAGGCAGCGAGCTCCGCATGGTATTGGTCTTAAGCCCACGCAGATCCGTATCAGTTTCAGTGCCATCGACATCTTGAAGCTCAGATGGAGGTGATCCAGCGATATTATGACGGTGGCGAGGGTCGTAGGGATTGCTGGGATCGCCTTCACCAATGAATGGATCGTAGAAATCATCGAGTTCTTCTTGAAGTGTCCTAATGTTGTTCAATCCTGAGGAATCACCATGAAGCTTGCTGTAGTGCTCATATAAATAGCAATTCTTCGCAGCAAAGTCATTGGCTGCACTGTCCATAGATTGAGCTTGCGCTCGAGACAAGCCTATAGATCTGATCCACGAGATCACCTCTGTTTTGAGGCCGTGTCCAGGGGTGCGAACCAGATCGCACGCTGTCTCACGAGCTGCACGAATAGACAGAGCCACTGGGTTGAAACGCCAGGCTTCAGCGAGTGTGTGATTCAGCTCTGCGTCGAGCGCATTTGGATAGAGGGTTCCAAGTGGTTGGTCGATGTAAGAACCGGGAAGCTTGTCATAAACCGATTTCTGCTCGAACAATTGGAATCGTGGATCGGAATCGAAGGAGGCATTTGTTGAGAAACGAGGCTTGGACAAGAGGGCATCAACGTCGTTGAGATCTGGTACTGGAAGTATGGATGGCTGAGGCGGAGGTGGCTTTGACGTCTCCTTAGCTGGGCGATAAGAATTCGCTGTGCTGAATTAGCTCAGCTTAGTATATTCTGGCATACCGTATTGCTTACCATGGACCTTGTCGAGGCGATCGCTGGAATTAGCGAACTCGAAAGTGAGATCTGGACAAGTGTAGGAGATTTGTTGAAGAGAATAATCCAGGTTTGATGGATGATAGGTCACAAAAGGAGAGAAATTCTGTCGACGGACTGGGTCTACCTCAAATCAATTGGCTGTCAGGATCTTGCTGGGGGGTTGAAATTACCTGGCATATTGGCAGCTGTGTTATCCTCATGCCTTGGGCATCAAAGTTGAGGTTCGTACGGAAGATAATGTAGAGGGAAAGCTGTTGTAGCAAGCTGTGATATCGTACAAACGAAATCGAAATTCGAAGAAGTACAAGGAAGCAGGACGCTCGTTGAGAATTTGCGGTGAAAAGTAACGAAAAGGCGGGGCTGGTGTCCCGTCATTGCAGATGAAGGGATTTGAATTTTGGTGTTGATGATGTGCGAATTTGCGTGAAGTAAGTGAACAAATGAAAGGGTCAAACGGCATTAATCATCACAGTTTCCCAATATACCGTCCAATTGAAGTCTCATGGAGCAGTACCTGCATAGCGCTCATGTCTACGATCCGGTTCCACTGGAGGTATGGCGTATTATTGCCAGTGTTCGGTCTGAAAGTACGATATAGGTGAGGGGGGCACAATTCGGCGAAGTGAGAGTTTCCTCATTTCTGTCGGCATATCGATCAAACACTCTGAGCGTGAAGGGGACATGCAATCATATTCGCTGACTCCCGTGGCTACTCTCCATCATCAATGCGCCAGAAATTGTATACACGTCACCGATTGACGGTTTCATGAAGTTCGTAAACCCAATCCCTGCACTGTCATATTTGCCATCTTCTTCGCCTCGAAGGCGGTGTCTCGTTCGTGGATGGTATCATTCGCATATCAATTGGGTATCTACAAAGCTCTTGGTTCTTCCCTAGAAAGGTATCGCATTGCTGACTTGCCCATTCGCATCCACGGGTACCGCCAACATCCTAATATAGTCCACTCATCAGTAGAGTCATCCTATGTATTCTCACATGAATGTCACGTACTTCTTCCCCGTGTCCGTCAAGCAGCATCCACACAACAGAGAGCCTGGCCAGCAGATGATCTAGAATGCTTTAGTCAACTCTTGCTCACACTTGCGGCTCCTTGCGCTCGGAACGTACGGCAGCAATAATAGAGGCAGCAAAGCCTGGGTCTGATTAGCTAGACTGTGCTCTATGTATAGTGAAAGAGATATACCTAAGGTTGGCCCGACGACTTTGCAGTGACATGGGTTTTGGTCTGTCCCACATTGGAAGCAGACGAATGGGATTGGGAAGCAATCCATGGTGTGTGCTGGAAACGAAGCTTGGTGGAATAGCAACTATGAATCCTCCCGTGCTGAGCAGCTGTCAACTCACGGATTTAGAGAATCAGTAGCCAAGCTGATAGAGCCTCAATCTCTTGACTCCATGGCAGGTGGTAGCTTCCAAGGCAAAGGCGACTACAGGTGACGTGACTGAAAAGATTGGTTGGGATCCGCCGCCTGAGCCGCGCTTTCCGTGATGCGAGTCATGGAAGGCACTACTATTCATGTACACGAATCAATAATGTGCAAAAGCTCCCTACTCCTCCTCAGATTGGTAGCTTCTGCTAAGTTGCTGAAGCAAGAAGCAGGATATTGCCAGTCTATCTGCAACCCTAGGTCAGAGCAAGAGTTGCTTAATGAATACCTCACTGCCACCAACAAATTTACCAGAGGAGCTATTCCTTCCCAGTGCCTATTCCAAGCAGCAGCTTCCTTATGCCCCTTCTTTCTGCAGGAACAAAGCCTTGAACTCAGCGTTACTCTTGACTTTCGGCCTTTCCTCAATTCCGACTCCACCCCCATCACCGTTTGTCTCCCCCACCGTATCATTGCTATCTCTTGTCGTCCGCTCTCCACCCATACCATGACTACTCCTTTTGAAGCCTAGACCGGCTTTCCCTCCTCGCCTTGAACTAGGCTGGTTAGGCCTCCGTACTGGTGCCGGACCTTGCAACTTGGCAGCTTCTCGTTTCGCTGCTCCAACTAGAATCTTATCGCTGCGATACTCTTCCTTTTGTTGCTTCATCTCCTGCTCGGTGCCCACCCCTACAAGTCGACCTGGTGTAATTTCTTGTCCTTCTAAACCCAGGGAAGCTTTACCTGCACTTCCAACGTCCTTGTACTCCAGCCTGACGCCTTGATGATCGAGTCGCAGAGAGACCTTGACGAGCTCACCGTATGGTTCTGCGAGGGCGCGGATACGGGCTTCGTTGACCGTATCGGGAATGTTAAGGAGGTATATGGTGCGAGATTGTATCTCAGCGTACTTGCTCTGGCCGCCAGCTGTTGGGATTGGAACCCCTACGCTACGGTCGTCGTCGTTCGCGTTGCGGTCGGCTAAACCAGGAGTGGCCGAAGCAGTGGAACGGTGAGACGTGGATGTGATAATTCGGTTCGCCTCGCGTTTCGACTGATCGTTGGTTGACATGCTGACATTGAGGATACGGCTCTTGAATTGCGTGAGGTTCATCTCCAATGCAGTTGCGGCTTCATCCTGGTTCAATTAGCGCACATAAAGCACGCGAAGAGTCTCTGCGACTCACCTTGTTCGAGAAGACCACATATCCAATGCCTCTGCTTCTGCCATCGATTTTCTTTGGTATCCTGACCTTCTCAACCTTTCCATATTTGGAAAAGACCTTCTCGATCTCCCTTTGCGACGCATTCCAGTCCAAATTCGCCAAGAAAAGCTCTCGATCTTCGTATATTGCACCCTGTCGATCTTGCTTATGTGAAGGATCCGATATCTTTGCCATAAGCTTCAGCTCACCACCAAGATCTTCGCCATCAAGCTTGGTAGCCGCTTGTGCATCCGCTGATGAGCGGAATTGAATGTAGCAAAAGCGTCGGTGTGAGTTGTACTTGAGAGAGGGAAAGCGCACGTCAACGATGTCTCCATATTGCTGGAACTTCTCGCGCATCCAGGCCTCATCGGCAGTAGGTGGGAAATTGCACACATACAGTTTCGATCCCGAATCCACCTGAACCTCGATAGCTCTGCCGTTCAGAAAGCTCATGTTCTTGGATTGAGCGATCGGTACATCTTCTTTCGATTCAAACTCGATCCAAGCCGTTGCTGACTCTTGGTTCGCCTCAAGTTTGAGCTTCAGGCTGTTGATCGTCCCACATTCGCGAAAGTATTGCCGAAGCTTTAACTCTGTGGTGTCCGCAGGTAGGTTCCTCACCACAATGCTGGCGTTCTCACGGTCGCGTTTCGTTTCTATAGATACTGAAGGCTGCTGCTCTTCGACTTGAGTACCCTCTTCTTTAGACTCGGTTGGTTTGGCTTTCTTACTTGTCCCTGTTCCCTCCTCGTCTTCGCGCTTTCTCTTGCCGGTATTCTCTGCATCGTCTTGAATCCCCGCAACATCATGCTGCGCTTGCTGTTGCTGTTGGTACGCTTCCGCTTGAGCCGTCTCATAGGCCTCATACGCTTCTTTCTCTCTCCTCTTCTGCACGGTTCTTTTCGCCTTCCATATCTGGGCAATTGCCGATTGAAGCACCTCGGCATCTTCGTGGTCCTCGCAATGATACTGGAAGGTCTCAATGATTTTCTCCGGCCAATCTAGATTCGATCTGTTCATTGCTCGCTGCAGAACTTTGGTGGCCTCTGTGGGCTTTAGAAGGTGTTCACCGTCGAGTCCTTTTCCATTGTACGTCAGCTTGCACCAGGTGGCCATCTCCCACAAGTAGTAACGAATCCAGAAATCGAAGTTGTCGCCTTTTCGAGGAATCAGCTTCATGTATACATCCCTGGCCCCCGTGAAATCGCCGGCTTGTGATAGATACTTGTTGTATATCTTTTCTAGCCTATAGTGAGGGTCACCTTGATAATTCTCGCCATATTTCGTTTTCCCCAAAGTCTCCATGTTCTCAATCGCTGAGACGATGCCCACCTCGGCTACATCCTTATCTTCGTCTGTGGAATCCTGACCAAACGCACGTCTTCTCAAAAAACCACACCATCCGGTTTGGATCTTGAGAATTTCTTCCAAGCCTCCTGCATCAAGAAGCCCAGAGCTTGTAGCTTTGTGTTTGATATCCTCTATTTCCGTGAATGACAATTTGTAGTTTTCCGCCGCTAGTAAATACTGCGACCATAAACTTCCAGACCCAGGGCAATGCCGCGTTGCCTTCTCTAGCACTGGAATAACTGAAATGTCCTTATGGATATGAGATTTTTCGTCGATCATGAACATTGCATAGCTCTCCCATAACACGGTATCTGCTGGAAAACGGAGGATAGCACGCTGGTACAGTGCACTTGTAAGACCAAAGTCATACAGGTCCTTTCTTTTGCTCTGTGCCAATTCCCATTCCAAATATTCACCATATGCTTGTCGCTCAGCTTGTTTGTCGTTTTCGGCCGCACTCAAGACTTTGATCTCCATTATTTCTCGGGCATTAAACTTCCTCTTGGCTTCGGCTCCTAGCTGGGTCGCCGTGGCCAGTCTGTGCTCATAGTTCGCATCGTCATTTCTCGAGACAAAGGCGCAGTAGTTTTCGAACGTCTTATCCCAGGTAGCATGTGGAGTTTTGAGGCGAGCAACAAAGTGATTATGCACCTCAGCGACCGGATCCTGTGGTAGGAACGATGACAGATCTTGGAGCAGCAGCTCAGTATATATATCCCATACAAGGTGACTATCGTTCATTCGTATCCCAGTCTCCTTAGAACCTCGGTTCCAGACGCTCATCATTTGCTGCCAGCTGAAAACCTCCCTAGCTACAACCATATCTTCTTCCGACCAGGCATGTCCTGTCAGCATTGAACCAATATGATACACTCTGGCGTCTTGTGGATTCCCTCTCTTGTAGAGATATAGCATATATTGACCATATATTGACCATAATTTTGTGCTGCTGGGTTCCTCCTCCACTGCTTTCTGGCATGACTCCATGACCGTAAGGCGATCCTCGAGCGATCTTGCCAGTAGTATCTGATCTTGGATCCAGTCCATCCATAAATCTTCGCCCAGAGCAAATCTCGCGTTCATCGTTTCCCTTGCAATCTGGAGATCTTGAAATAGATTGTAAGATTGAGGATCACCTTCCGCTGCGGACGACGAGTGCTGACGTACGCGATTAACGAGACCGTAATGAAGAAGATTGATGAGTTGAACGTGGGAGTCATATTCGAAAGGATTTTTCGCAAGGTAGCTAGCTAGCTGCGTGACTGTTTCAGATTCCGTAGTTGAGAGAGCGCTAGTTGAGTATCTTCGTGGGGAGTGAGCTTCAGCTAGCCCTTCCGTCATAGGCGAATCAAAAGAGGCTCCTCTGAATAGACCTGGCTCTCGTAGCTGGGTTGGGACCTGCGGCTTGGACATTGCGCGTACTGTTGGTAAGACAGATGCTGATGATGCCGGGTTATCGTATAACTCGGCACTCCGCAGCCCACCAGCATTCGCTCTTGCCGTCTGCTGATGATGTTGCATCGAAGCCAAGTCTGCTAGTGTGTCCATTCCAGGTGTCGAAGGTTGCCTGATCGTGTAACTATCAGTTGAAGGTGTGCTCACAGCGCTTTCAACCCTCATGCAGTTCCCGTTTGTCAGATTTGGGCTCCGATTAAGTGGAGAGGTTGCTGTCTGCTGGGCTTGCACAACAACATTGCGTGGCAAGATGGGCGGAGGTAGGTTTGTATTGGCAAGTGGTGATGATTGAATAACGTGGGCTGCTCTTGGCTTCCTCGGCTTCTTTGAGGGCGTTCGGCCTGCTGGAGCGGGCGTCGTTCGCGGAGTCTCCTGCGGAGAAAGCATGGAAGAGATGTCCATAGCGATAACAAGCAGTAGTAATAACGCTGATCATGCAATAGGGTGGTGCGCAATTGGGGAAGAAGGCCAATGAGAGTGAAGATGCCTCCACAACAGATTGTGCGCACGACCGGGCACACTTGGGCTTGATGAACACAGCTTCTCCACAATCATTCAGCACTAGACGAGGGGAGTTGGACGACTGACAGACACGTGAAGTGTGACGTGGAATGGACAAGGAGTGAGGCTCAAATGGAAAATGGAGGCTTAACGGCAAAGGAGCGGCGCGATCGGGTCAGCCCTAAAAAGGCTGCACTTTGGACTTGGCGTGGTGGGGTACCTAAAGTAAGTAAGCACGTAAGGTAATCTGTCGATCAAACAGGTAAGCTAACAAGCTTTACTACGAGTCTTGCAAACGCCAACTCAAAACACCAAAAATGGTCTTAGCGAGTTGGCGAGTCCTATCTACGACTTTTGCCACCCACTCTCGTACACCTTCTCAATCGTTCCGCACTTGGCGTTTTCATCAGCAACACTCATTGGCCATAGGGACAGCTTGCGTACTGAAGTTGACGCGGTGACGCACTCAGATCCTTCCTTTAGCACTCGCGTGGCTCTGGCTCTGAAAACATTTTTATCTTAACATAGGTTGTACTATACTTCGGTCCGGCCTCTTATCGTCGTGCTATTATATATTCTATATTGCATGGCCCTTTCCACTGGTCACCATTGAGCTCCCTATACACGTTTCCTCTAATGTACTCATCTCCTCCTAAGCTATGCCGTGGCCCTCCGACCCTCCTGCACTATGCCTTCATGGTATCGAAGTTGCTTTTCCTTCTTATCTGAGGGCCGAACTTGAAGAGTACCCATGGAATTGGCAACATCGCAATCGACACGAAGCCGAGTAGACTCGTGGCCCATGGAATAGTAAGCCGGTCGTACACTGGCAAGGCACAGTCAGCGTGGGTTTCGACCTCCGACTCACAGCACGTAAGACGGTAATGGAGGTGGTCTCACTCACTCTGCACAGTGAACAATGGAAACGCAGCCCCAGCAATGTATCTTACCAGTCCATTCGCCGCCAAAGCGGAAGCACCGTTCAATGGACCATATACATCGACCAAATACAAAGCTGCAGCCGTGAAGACTGACAGGTTTCCCCACGCAAAGGGAACGGTTGCAAGAACAGGACTGATCCAATGGACGTCCCCTCTTGCTGTCCATGCAAACCAAAAAAGGCCAATAGGCAAGCCAAGGCTGCCCATCATGGCAACATACAATCTATGCTCCGGAGCCACAGCACCACCTCTGCCCTCTCGTTGACTGCTCAGATGTTGTGGACGATAGAGCAGTCTGTCAATCACAATCGCGGTCACAACGGCTATGCAACATCCCAGAGCTATTCCTAAGAAGGTGAGCCCGGTGAGACCGCCATTGAAGTGATATACGCCCTCGAAGACGATAGGGAAGGCATCAAAGAATCCGAACAGTATCGAGAAGTTGAAACCTGTGTATAAGCTCAAAAAGAACACTATCGGCTCTGTGAATAACATCTTTACGGGGCGAAACAGCGTGACAGTCATCAAGAGCCTAATCGCGGCCAGTCCACTGGGCCCCTTAGGTGGTGGTGGTATACCCAACTTTTTCGCACGATTCTGAAGTATGAATCTCTTGTACGTCTCCTTCATCCCGAGCGAATACATATATGTGGGGATCATAGCAAAGAGAATAAGCCATTGCGTCCATCTCCATCCTTTGTTTTGCGCCGCGAAACCACCAAGCACAGGACCGAGCGCGGAGCCAAGAAAAGGAGCGACTAGGAACGCACTGGTAGCAACTGCGCGATGGACCGGTTGCCAGATATCCACATTGGTGCCTCCGCCGACCGCTAGGACTGGGGATCCAAAGAAGCCAGAGAAGAAACGTGTAACTGCTAGAGCGGCGATACTGTTCGAGAATCCCGCACCCAAGGTGAAGAGAGCAGCGATGGGCAGAGAGACGAGGTATACGACTTTTCGCCCCCTCGTCTCTGAGATCGGAGCAGCAAGAACGGGTCCGAAGGCTAGGCCAAGAACGTAGAGCGAAAGAGGAAGGAGTGCCACTGTCGACGACACACCGAACTTCTTCATCACCTCCGGATAACCAGGTGTGTAGACTGACGTGCCAAGTGTGACGGCGAAACCAAAAGCGCCTGGAATGGATCTAAACGTATGTTCCATTGTCAACGCTGCCTTCTAGACTACCTTTCATTCAGACTTTCTGAGAATCTCGACTTCAAAAGCATGCCGTGTTGTCCGCTTCTGGTCTTCGAATGGGGAAAGGTAGAGAATCGACATACGTATGATACACCCGCTGCCAAAGCGGCCAATTCTGCGGATTTTCAGGATCATCAGGACCATTCCAATCCTGCGCTGTGACACTCTTGTGCAACCCAACACCTCCATGCTGTGGCCTAGGCTCAGGTCCAGGTTCAGGCGAACGCAGGATAGCAACTCCCTTTTCCGCAGTGTCTACCGAGTCATCCGACCCCTCGTCTCTGATCCCATCATGCTGGGTAGAAGTCTTCTTCCTCCCCATCTCAACAAAAGAGGAGTTGCTACTCGCGGAGCCCTTTCTCATACTCCTGGCTGGAAAAGTTGTGCATGAGAACAAACTAGGAGAAGGTTGGGATTTTTGGAAGCCTGTTATATGTGACACTTTTGATTGATTGGAAATACGTTCGGGATTCGCAATGGACTATATGATCCTACAGTGCTTGATTATAAATTGTCGACTCACTCTACAATATGTATGGAATCTACACAGCAACACAGTAATCGGTGCCGTGACCCGGCTGTAGATCACCTCGGCAAATTTCATGTTGCGATCAGTGATCTACCTTAGTCATCTAGCCGAGGTGAAAACAAGCTCGCCGCCGTGCATCTTCTGGTATGATTTCAGCCTCCTTTGGCTTTGCAGAGCCAAGATGAAGATTGCATAGTGGTATGCTAACGGCAACGTCGTTCATGTCCTGCATTGTTTGGCACTTTTCTTGGCGAGGCTTGTCAGGAATTCTTGCCTCTTTAAGTTGCTAGGATATCTTATCTTCCATTGTTTTGGACGGATCATAAACCATGGTCGCCCACTTACCAATTCTCCGGATAAGGCTTACAGGACTTCCGTCTTATCTATCTTCCACCAATACGTTTACTCTCGGCACCGCCAAAAGCCTTCCCTCCACAACCATATACTTACCACCTAAACCCCGCCTGCTACGCAGTACTCGATAGATATGTTGTAGATCTGTCCCGGCAGGTTCGACAATGATTACTCCGGAAATATTCCAATATCGCCAGGGTCTGACCGATACTTGGGATTGAAGTAAGGAAAACGAAACAGAATCACGTTTTTCTGCTTTGCTTACAAGAGTATAATGCTAGATTAGGTATGGTCAATGTTGACGGAAGAACCCGCCTCATACACATCGCATATTGACTCGTCGTGTAATGCCGTGTATCTTGACCACAGAGTCCCACCAGCAACGTTGACGGAAGAACAGTGCCACGCCTGTCGAGATAATGAACGTTTTTGATACAGACCGAGCACCTAATCTGAGTAGACAGACGAGCAAAGGCATACTACAAGAACATGCTCCCAAACCTATACATCTGTCGAATGGCTAATATTTCTAATGTTTGCGGTTTGACTGGCAAAATGATTAATCCGTCCATACCCGATGTAATCCCATCCTCCTGCGTCCTGGAGAATGATATCAAAGACCATTTCTCGAAAACTACCCCACGGCTGGCCCATGTACTGCCAGATACCTGCTATCACATCTCCTAGAACACACTCCACGTTAGTTCCTTTCCAATGCCGAGATATATGCGTTCAGACCGCATATACTCTTCCCATCAGAGGCCTAGCGATAGCTTTCCAGGGGACCAAAGCCGAGACGAGAATCTTGCTTACCTAGATTAAAGTACGTAAACAGCATATCCGGCAACGCAGAGATCCGCAGATCAATACGCGCAGTCAGCTGAAAGAACCTTGCACTATCGATGGGTGCCTTTCCGCGCCCTTTGTTGATCTCGGCGACCACCCGCTGCAAACAGAAATCTATCATCTGCTCGACGTACTTGGGCTCGAGCTTGGTACCTGTTTCGGTGATGCGGAGCACCAGCTTTGTGCCTAGGATGTGGAAATCGATCATATTCAAGGCCCTGGGGAGGGTTAGGGGGATGTGTTGTGGTTAGGTGGGGTGGCTGACTTAGTAGATGGTGGGTGAGATATTGTTTGGTTCTGCGTGGGGGTTGGGAGAGTGAGGGAGAGTGCGAGGGTGGCGATGGTGATGCATTGGAAGAAGAGATATAGAGGAGCTCGGTTGTGCATTTGTGAATCGTAAAGGCTCCGGTGATCTCTGAGGCAAAGGTTGATGGTCAATATGGTGAGAGAAGTCCCTAGTCTTCACGTAGTATACGTGAGAGAGATAATAATAGAGACCTAGAGGGAGTGCGGCGTCGGAATGCCGCAGAGCGCATAATTATCCTGTCGGATTGGCCACGGGAGATTCATCAACGGCAATTGCGCGAGAGCGCATCTTCGAAAATTGGGTCTCAAGAAAGTAGGTCCAGAGAACATAGTATATTCCCACGCAGACCGAGATGGTAGTCAAGCTTGAGGATGGTGAGGCTGCGTCTAAAGTCTTCATTTCAATGATATCAGAACTCCAAAGCTTGTGGACTTGTCTGGTCGATTTGCCGGAGGTACTGTAGTATATGTGATCTGCCAGGTATCTTATTTCGTGGAGCAGGAGACGTCAACAGGACGGCTTCAAAATGACGTGCGCGGGCGTAAAAGCTCACGAGGTTTGCACAATGGTAAAGGTAGAAGGACTCCAGAAAGATTCTGCCTCTACATATTCTATCCGCGCAGCAAGCGATTTTACAACGTAATTCAAGGATATGATAGAGATAGTTGCCATACATCTTACCGTGAATGGAGGGGGGTTGAGGTGGGGACTAGAAGATGCGAAGATATTGGGGGCAGTCTGATGTTTGTGATGTTCAAGACAGAGTCTGCGTGTGGAAACACCGACAACGATGCAACGGCTAAGCCCAAAGAGGATAGACCCCACATTATCCGAGACCGGTCTGATAGGACGTCAAACCCACACAGGTTAGCGGCAGCTAATAATGGTCTCGGCGATTTTTAAGGTAATTCCGATGTTTACTCTACTGACTCGTCAGCGCTGAAAAGCTGGAAAAGCTTGGATAGTATCATCACATCCAATTGTGCGTCCGATACAATGCCAATTCTGTGGTGCTGATCTTATAGAAATGGAGATCGCATTCGCGGCCAGCCTTCCCCAGCCACGATATTTTACGAGTTCACCTGCCCCCACCATGCCAACCCAAGCTCATGCACATAGCTTCCCCATGACTGTGAACTAAAACACGATTACGACTCAACGAAACAAACACTTCCACGTCATATTCTGCAACTGCTATATTATCGCAAGATAGCAACACTTCGTGCAGATTGTAATCTAAGGCTCCGACCCAGATCAGCCGAACAGGGTACGCTGTGAACAGAACGGGAGTGACTGTACGGACCTTATTCATTCCCGGCAGTCCTCCTCCGACTACTGAAGAATCCGCGAGATGGCCACCCAAGCCGCAAAGGCCGCCCTTGGCGGTACCCACACAGCAGGCATCTATGCGGATATGACGGTGGATGGCCCTGAGATTGGCACGTTGGTAGTCATTGTGGATAGAGCGAAGAACCTACCAAATCGAAGGACCATGGGCAAGCAAGACCCATACTGCGCGGCAAGGCTAGGGAAGGAAGCCAAGAAAACTGAGACAGATAGAAGAGGGGGCCAGACCCCCAAGTGGTAAGACATATCAGGGGCAAAATTTCCAAGCTCAGCTAATGTGTTACAGGGATCAAGAGATGAGATTTACTGTCCATGACTCACCCGACTACTACCAGCTAAAGGTTTCCGTGTTTAACGATGATAAGAAGACGGAGCTTATTGGGGAGACATGGATAGCACTTGAACAAATTGTAAAACCTGGTGGAGGGAAAAATGATCTGTGGCATCACCTCATCTGCAAGGGAAGGTTTGCTGGAGAGATCAGGATCGAGCTTACATACTATGACATCCGACCAAGGGAGGAGAAAAGCGAAGAACGTCGACAATCTGCTCCAATTGACGCATCGATAGTCCAGGGCAATAGTGGTATTGGTGGGCCGAGACAGCCTAAGCCGGTCAAGAGACGGCCATTGCCTGCCGATCCGACGGACCCTACTCGCTCTATATCCCTTCCACATATCCCTTCTTCGAACACCCAGCAGCAGCGCTATGTTGAATCTCCAGATAATTACGGGCTTGAGAATACACAACCACGAGATAGACACCAAGAACGTCTCCAAAATGGTCCACCGCAAGCCCCACTGGTGGCCGGTAGCCAACAACCTCCAGTCTCGGGTAACATTGTTATGCCTATGGTGCCACCAGCCCAACAGCTTGCCCAAAGCCATTTCGACGTCCACGACCCTGCAGAGTGGAATAACTACAGCGAGGAGGATGTACGTACACAGAGCCAGGACCTACAGAATGGGTACCCTCATGAGCAGTTCGCTGGCTATCATCCGGAGCATGCCGAAGAATGGCAACCAAGGCCGCTCACACAGCCATTACAAACCTCCCAGGGCATGATCCATTCACACTCTATGCCAGCATTGATAGATGCTCGCCCACGTCAGCCTAGCCCTCAAGCGCATGTTTACCCTGGAGAATCACCACCAGAAGGTTATCTTTTCGAGGAGAGCCACGGCTACCAGATCTCCAGAAGGGACGAGGATGGCGCATACCCAAATAGGAATATGGCTCCTACGAATGATGAAGATTTACCACCTCCACCACCCCCAGTCCATCGAAATAGTGGATCAAGGCTTGCCACTCAATCTCAAGGACGAGGCCAACCGAACACTTACGCACCAATTCCTACGACAGCGCCTCTGAACATTCATAATGGTCGCGGGAGCATAACAGGTAGCCCTTTATCTCAAATTCACAGCAATCCATCATTGTACGCAGCAGATTCGCCATCAGCAACCCTTTCGAAATCATATTCATATTCCCAGGCAGCTCCGTCTCAATCGTCATATAGTCAGCTCAGGAACCAGCGATCGCTATCTCCAATGAGAGAGTTCGACCAGGCCATGCCTCCCAGTCTGGTACCAGGCTATGAGCCCAGCATAGCGGAGGACGAATCCGAAAGGATCATGCACGAGAATCGGATGAGTGCTCAACACTATCATAGCGATCCACCACGAAATCAACCTCAGCAGGCACCAGAACCTAACGACCCGTCGCGACCTCAGTATCAACAGAAACCAGCGTTGATCGAGCAGGCACGACCTCCATACCAGCAAGCACCATTACCAGCGCCACAGCTTAGACCGCAGCCCCGTCCCCGTGACATCGAAAATGTTCATGACAGGCGAGCGCATCGCTCTTCAGCTCCTATCATTCAACCGCAGAAACCAAGTCCGGATCCTCGGACACCAGTACGTAAGTCTTTGAGTCCTTCTCCAGGCTCAGCGCCTGCTGAACGACGGCATTTGGGGATACCGTTCTCTCCAGATTCATTCGATGCTTTCAATCCGTCGATGAGCGCTGCAAATGGTGTAAATGAGCCGGGAGCGAGGTACAATACGCCAGAGCAGGCAAAGGAAGCAACACTGCTCCACCAGCGACAAGAAAAGCTCGGTGATGGCCCTATCATTGGCAATGACGGCCGTATAATTGACCCATCAGACCATCTACCGACTGATACGTGGGCGCCAGAGCCTGAGCAGAAGACACCGAAGAAGGGCCCTCAAGTCACCATGAGGTTCAGGCATAGCCCACAGGGAGCCCAACCCATGCCAGCGGCGCGGAGACCAGTAGTTGAACATACCATGTCTACTCCTCTATATACCGCTACTGCTGGAAACCCTTCTCCAAGCTCAGCCGGTCGGATTCGTTTGCAGAAGAAGTCCCCGGCGGCAACGGGGCAGCCTGCATCAAGCCCCCATGTTCCTACCTTGAATACTATGCCGCGAAGCTCACCACTCAGGACCTCTGGACTCAACTCTCCACTACGAGAAAGGGGGAACTATGGCGGCTACGACAGCAGCCCAACATATGGACGGCCATCGCCAGGGAATATCCCACCGCCTATTCCTGGTAAGGTTCCTATTGGTGGCGGCCAGGAAGATTGGGACACCAGTGCATTGAGCGAGGAAATGAGGAGAATCGATATTGGCGTTGGTGGTGGGCAAGGGAGGCAGAGGAGGAGCGGATTTGGAGTCTGAGGATACTCCCATATCGTTCGCATGTAACAACAGTATACCTTGATGGATATTCATTCTAATGTAGACTATCTGGGTGGAAACCGAACATGGAGCGCGGCGTCGCTGTGACTTCGGCTGGAGCACCAATTAGGTATGTAGATCATAACGTAAGTAGTAATTTTGAATTGAGGACTCGTCCACCGATCTCCGGCTAAATGAACAGTGATTGATGTCCATTTTCCACTCATCCTTGCCAAGGACTGTGTAGACGCTAGCACATCCCAATCAGCCCGCCATAGCCTTCTCCACCCTCCACTCCCCATCCCCGACCCACCACCCCTCCCACCCCGCCTAACAATGTCCTCCCCCTCCACCCCCTCCACCGCCCCCCCGCCCTCCCCCTCAATCCTCAACTGGACCCTCGGCTTCCTCCTCGTCGGCATGGCATGGGGTCTCACAACGCCCTTTATCCGCCGTGCAGCGCTCAACTTCCACCCCCCACCTCATTCGTCGGTGGAACGTATCGATCGAAAGAGTAGGGCTGGATGGATCAGATATCGGGTTTTGAAGGCGGCGTGGGGTGTGGTGGATCTTTTGAGGTGTCCGGGGTATGCGGTGCCGTTGGGCGTTAATTTGACGGGGAGTGTGTGGTTTTTTTTGCTGATTGGGAAGGCTGGTGAGTTTTGGAGAGGGTTTTCTTTGGGGGAAAGGGGGTGGGGGGGGGGGGGAGGGGGAGGGGGATGGGGCTTAAGAGGGGCATGGGGAGGAATATCGGCACTGTTTTCGCTGACGTTGACGTAGAATTGAGTCTCACAGTACCGATTACGAACTCTCTAGCGTTTCTGTTTACGGTGCTCGGTGAGTGGTGGGCAGAGGGGAAGGTCATTTCACGAGGTCAGTGCTTTTTTCTCCACGGTTGTGTTTGCAGATGAAGTGTTCGCTTGGGCTGATTATGGGCAGATACTTGGATTGGTATGGCTTTTGTGCTGGGAGGTATCGCTTTGTGCGTTCAGTCGAAGAATACTTGAGTGCATGTTATGGTACTTTTTTATGTTTGGGATGTTTTGACAGTAGGTGCTATGCTGGCTCATGCTTTTTCTGTTTGGTTTGTTGGCAACGTCACTTCGCTTGATATGAGGTATCGTTTCTGGCTTTCTCTTGTGGGTGTACGGACCCTCTCGGCATTGATCGCGCTTCCTTCATGGTCTATGTTACTTATGCTTCCAATTGCTGCTGGAAGAGAATGTGGTAGATCGTACCGCTGGTACCCGAAAGCATTGAGGTATTGGAGCGCGGCTCTCCGCAATGCTGATTCCAGAAAGAAAGAATTTATAAAAGGCATACAGTATGCTTAGCTGATAGGGTAATATCTAATGAGAATTCTATGAGCGAACAGCTATCGTTTCCTGCCCGCGGAGTTCATTAGGCGATGATGTTTCTCTTCCAACGTTTGATGCTCAGTCAACACATGATGGATCATTAATTTTGCTTAGTGATCCCAATTCTCCCTCATTACAATGACCCCAAGGATATTCACCCATGCTCCGTCCCAAGTACGGATTCCTGGTCTGTCATCTTCCTGCGCTCGGCAGAATCAAGGTGCCTCCCATCCATATTTCCTTATCTCGGCGCTTACTGTACCTTCAACTGATCGGCCCCCAGTTTTCGTCACAATTCGACGGTGTTATCTCCTAAGGTATTCCACGGAGCGAGGACGAGACGCGCATGCTGGGTCCGGTAATGGAAAATGCTTTGAGAGTATATCGAAATTAGGTAACTGGGATCTTGATCGATGATGTCAGACAGACTTCCTGTTAATCTACGCTTGACTAATCTTTCTAAGTTTGAGTCACTCAACAACACTGATTTCTCGCTCTTTGACAGCTAGACGCTTAGATGGTATGGCCCTTCTATATCCGGTCTAATCGATAGTCTTGTTAAACTATATCCGCTAGAGACTCTGGGCAGACATTTTTCATGGACATTATAATGATGCTGTCTGTATGATTCTTACTTACAAAGCGAGTGCCCGCAGATCCTCGAGATGCTATGAAATTACGCTGGCTCTTGTGCGTGGCTTTCGAGCTGACCTTAATCACCGTGCTCCTATACAACTCCCTGAAAACGTTGTTATCGATGGCAGTCCTGCCGCAATCGGGCTCATCAGCATGTACTGGGGACATATGGCGTAATACTGTCGTAGGAGCTGACCGCTCCAGTCACTTCGGCATTGTCGTAACGTAAGACGGAAACAGTACACATGTCTTGCTTGAGTTTTGGTAGGCTCAGCATATGGTTAAGAATGTTGAAGAATATAAAATGGTTGTAGTAGGAGGAGAAGAAGAAATGCCATCACCTCCCCAGTCTTTCGCCTGGGAAGGTGATGACACCAAAGAAGGGAACCGCGTTGGATGGAAGAAAGAGGATATATAGAATTGTATCTTAACACAACATCGCGTCATACAGACGTGGGACCCGGCCACATTTATTGCGCACGATAGTTCGGTATGGTATCGGATCTTTCGATACGAGCTCCAATGCGTGATTGCTGCTATCTACATGATCACCACTCCATGGTGATGGTAAATGGGATATATTATAAGCCTACCTTGAGCCTCTCCTCGAATGATATCAGTGGTGATGCCACCAATTGTAGCCAAGTATCGAGACCTGAAACGTCGCAATGCAACATAGTGGGTGGTATATAGCTTGATCTTCTCCGTCTATGGAGTATCAAATCATGTGTGTATTATGTAAGGCCTTGTACGATACACCAGGCATTGGCTGAGCTCTTTGGCAAATGGCCTTTATCTGACTCGCTGCTTGTGCTTTCCGAATCGTGATCAGAGGCTGGGAGGTCCTCAGACCGCTTCGATCCGGTCTCAGTGTCATCTTCACTTATATGAGATGGGACGTAGTCACTGTCACCATCATTCTCTTCTGAGGGTTGAGCTGGTTCGGTGTCAGAAACCTGTGGTGAGGGCGAAACAGGCGGCATGGTGTCTGCTTTGGACTTCATTTCCGTAATAGTTGCCCTAGAAGAGCAAGATAAGACATGTCTTTATGTCCCTTGACTAGGGGTATACTTTGATGAAAAGCTATTGCCACGTAGCTGATGTACAGCCTTGGGTGACGATAACGTAGTAAACCAAGAAGAAGGTCATAGGGTAAATCCAGTAGATCCGAACGATGATTTAACATACTCGTAGAACCAGCGAGGTTGGTGGTACTCGAGTCCTTTATTTTTTCCTAGCTCGAGAGGCTTGTAGTAAAAAATATGAAAGGTTATACCGTCCAGCTAGTGGCGGACGTTTGTAGTAATATTCCACAGCCATTTCGCTATAGTCGTGATCATTTTCTAGAATGCCGCTCCTAGATTCATCGTCCAGGTGTGGAAACTTTCGTAAATATCCATGGTGGTTGGTCGTAATGGCAGAGAGTAAGAGTGGTCGTGAGTCGAGGTGGCTCGTAATATAATAGGCTCGTTACAGTGGCGTTGATGTTAAGCCTTGGTGTGTATGGACGATTGGCGAAGGTGGTTATATATTGACAAGTAATATAAACATATATATATCATACATGGTGGAACGAAGCTGATTTTTATCAAATTGGGATGCATGTCATGACCTTTAGGAACGTCGGGATCGGACAGGATACGAGAAATGCTTCTTCCTCAGCGATTATGAAGTGCAAAGGATAAGCTTTGGTCATCTTCACAAGACTCATGCTCGATCGCAAGAAGTCTGCGCTTTTTGATGGCGGAACGGTAGTCGGGTTTGACAACCAAGACAGCGGCGCGTGCGATCTGAAAACTATGAGGTGTCGGCACTGAAACCTTCTTCTGCTTGTCCTTGAAAACGGTATTGAGCTTGCAGGAACCAACAAGCCGGCAGGCGTAGGACCGGTTTGTTGTCCTAAGCGTCTCAGCCTGGCTTCGTTGATCTGCACGCGTACTCGCTCAGCCTGCCTCGCTTCCTCCGGAGCTATCTCATGGAGCCATCTTCGCCTCGCCTCGACTCCACACGGTCGAAATGCAATGTCCGGACGTGAAGTAGTCATTACGCGTACTCTAAGATGATGTCAGTATCAAGAGATATTACTGTTGCTGAGAGACAATGTTGCTGTTGTTGAGAGACGTTGTTATTGTGGAGAGATGGGGGAGAATTTCTTTGTAAACAAGTAGCGCGACGCGCGGGAGGTGATGCACTCGGCCCTAGTGTTATGTTCGTTGACCTCAGCTGTGCTAAGGTATTGATGACTGCGTCTGCTGTATTCAAGTTGTGACTAGCTTTGAGTTTGATTGTCATGTCGGGACCATGCTATTGTGGAAAGGTTTATTGAAGTGAGGCTGCGCATCAAGACTCATGGTCGTTGAGAAAGAAATTATCTTGAGACATGAGTTGCGAAAGGTTCGCCAGATGCTCTTTGCCAGTCTGAGCTTACGCCCAGGATTGTAATTTTGACTCATTTGTGTTGATGAAGGTGTGTGAACATTTTACACCTTGTGTGGTCTCTGACCGGCTATTGACGCGTTGTGCACAAGGCTAGATGTTGCTTTCGCTGCCTTCTCGACGACTGTTGTCTACCGGGTACTGTTCTTGTACTTGCTGTCGATTTTAGTTTCTGCTCGAGTATAAATGTGGTAGTCAGTCAACATAATCGCAATTAGCGTTTTTGTCATCTCTCTTTCCAAAGCCCTGCTGCGAGCCACTCAGGCCTCTCCAATCTCACGAATACTAGGTCATTTCATAGCCTTTTCCCAATTTTCCCGAGAACTTAATTAGAGTTGAAATCTCCAGCATCTATCAACATCACAAAGCAACAAGCGGAAGCTCTTATCCCATTTCAGCCCCCATTGAATAATCCACTACCGCCTCAGCCATATTTGCTTGATCCGGTAATAGGGCCAATCTTCCTCGATTCTTGAAACCGCGAATTCGAATTGGTTTTACTATCTTTCTGCAGCACTCTGATCACGCTCAAACCACACTCATCTTGCTCGCCTTTTCCTTGGCTTTCTATTCTTCAAGAAGATCCTTACGGCTTCCGACCAGGCCCTTCCCAATGAAAGGAGGAACGAGGAATTCATGATGACTTTGCGGTCGAATAAATCGTTCACATCGTCTATGAGCAGACCTTTGGCTAGAATGGCGGTTAGCCATCAACACCACGGACCATTAAAGCCTCGCAGGTGCAGGTTCATCCTCGAAGACGCGCAGCATGAATTGGAGCCAGATGTACGAGGCCACTGGTGTCCACGACTATGCCATGTCAGCCGCAGGGAACCTTATGAGCCGGACCGATCCGGCATTTTAGTTGTCCATTTCTCGTCGAAGTATAAGACTGCGGAGGCTACCTAATCAAAGAGATGGGTAGTCTTACACTGCGTTCGCTTCAGTGGTAGTAAGATATAGGAACAACATGTTTTTCAAAGGTCGTGAAAAGTTTTCTTTCCACATAAGTGCTCATTTGCTCCCGCAAGGAATGTGAGTAGATGACAATGTCATCGACATAAGTCTTCGTGAACTCCCAATATTCTCGAAGCATAGTGTGGGTTTGCCGCTGAACATACGGCGGGGAATCCTTATAGCCCATGAGGGCCACGGAGGATTGTTCTTGACCACGATGACTTACCATTGTGAGCTTATACCGGTCCTTTGCCTGTACTCCACTCTGAGTATATATATAAAGATAATTTCATTGGATTTTCAAGGAAATGATATAGGATTTACCGATATCCGGAGAGTCCACCCCCATGCGAAAATGTAAGGTAAGAAGGAAGAATGGAGCTGGTAGTTCCTCTATAGTAAATGAACCGCCAACAATCAAAAACATCTTCGTAACATCCACCAAACGTTTCCCCAGTTAGGTCGGACCATATATTCATCTGCTTCATGTCCTTCGCCCTCTCCTTGAGGCAACCAGAGACCTTTATGTAGTCTTCGCCGACGGGAACGTAGTGACATAACTCTGTAGTATGGGATGCACATCGGCATAGATCACACTTGCTCTCTTGTGATCTTGGACAAGCATTCCAAAAGTGCTCCGCAGAACTACAACTCTTGCATCGTTTGGGTAATGAATAGTCGAAGTGACTATGGGCTTTACCGCAGCTAGCATTGTCACGATGTCCCAAAGTTGCTGCTCCAGCGCTTGATTTGTGAGATCAGTTCTTGACCGTCATAGTCGCATTTTCTGATTCTACCATTGTAATAACAATTGGCGCAAGACTCTCGCAGAGCACCGACATAAGTTCATATCGATCAGCCATTCTTGACCGAGTCTTTGAATTATGAAGTCTTGCGAGACATCGGTCAATTCGTCCATAGCTCTGCTAGCGACCTCTAAGGTCACTGCTATCTTGCTCTCTACGAGACTCAGGATTGTCTCACATCCGAAAGGTTTGCTTGCTAGGTCTTTATCTTGTTGTTGTACCGTTTCCTATTAGCTTTGCATCTTACACAATGCAGTAACACAAATTTTCACTTTCCCAACGTAAGATCACGATCTTTATCGTCGTTCCGCTTCATAATGAGTACAAAGTCGACTACTGAAACCAAGCCAAGCGTGATTGGGCTGTCCTCTTAGCTGTGTAGAAATGGCCTTGAGAATGGAGGGCAAGGCAAGTGTCTGTAAAGGAACGAAGAATCCGACAGCACCATATGTCCTGTCCTCCTGGAATACTGACAGCAAGTTGTGCTGAGACGGCCAGACTTCTACCGATGTGTTGCTCTCCAACCCTGCACTTGCTCCGAATTTCTGAATCCGTTGAGCAAACTCATTAGAGTCGCGGCACGTAAATTCGAGACTGCCCATTTGAATGAAGCCTTGTACCCCATTTTCGGCGTCTAAAGTTATGAGGTGATTCTCCAGCTCTTCTGGCGTAAGAGAGTTTTAATCGGTGTCCACTTTAGGGTAGATAGCCTTGATCTTAGCCTTTACAGCAGTTACACGTGCCCCAGTCTCATCGCTGTAGCTAAATTCCTTTACAGCAAATAGATTTTCAATGTCTAATTTTCGTTAGGCCTCGAACTCCGCTTGCTCAAGAAAGGAGACTTAGACATCGATTCCTTCACCCTCTTTGCCTTTAATTATGATCGGAATCGGAGTGTAAGCATTAGAGTCGGATGTAGGCAATCGAAGGGCTGGGAGTAAGGCATTGATTATACTACCTAGAAACCACATCGTAATTAGAATATCTCGTGGTTACAGTACTCGTAAGGACTTACTCTTACCATGTCTAGTGCCGCCAAAGAAACTGATAATAGTAGGTGGTGGTTCAGCGTCTACATAGGTGCTTAATGCCTCTATGCCTCATCTTAGTCATCTGTTGTGCAAGCCAGGTTTAGGAAATTGAGTCTTACTTAACTTAGCTTCCAACGCTTTCTTTACGCCTTAATCTTCTAGGGTCTAAGATTTAGAAACGAGCCCTTCGATTGTGGTTATATACTAGACTCGACCGTAACTCAGACGTCTAATGATATCTTTTAGGTCGTCCATGATTATATAGGGGTTGATGATATACTAGATTTGGAATGAGGCAGTGCGCGTAATGAGATTCCGTTAGAAGAATTTAAAGATTACCCTCCATCACGGCTAGTAAGGTTTAATAGCCTTAATGAAGTGAATTATATAGATCGTCTTATGACCATCTTCAGAATTTCACCATCTGACTGCTGAAGCTATGAACCTGGCGTCAGCTCATCTGAGGGACTGGCTTGTTTTCAGGTAGCGGCATTAACGCCTTGAAGAGCATCGTAATTTTGGAATGCTCAGAGCGACGTGGTGAAGAGGTCGTCTTCGAGTAATATAAAGTACTCGCAGTTATTGTGCTTGCCAACCGATCACTTGATCGAAGACTCTCAATGGTTCAGTTTTGCGGTAGAGTCTGAACTTCGAGACAATACTGAAGTCTATGAAACGCAGCACATCTCAAAGATATAAAGATGTAAGGAAAATATATATATATAATGGCTTGGAATTTCAGATCAAGGTGTTTGAGATTGGAAACACCAACACCGCCTTCCATGGTTCATCGCTGACTATGCGGTACTTCCCTGTTATATCTGTCCCGCCTACGATCGTCGCTGACGCTCCAGTGTTCCATGTGCCGGTGGTGGGCAGGAGCTGCCTAGCTAATACACGAAATCAAAGTCCAAGCAAAAGTCAGAAAATAATGGTAGCTTGTAAGGATACCATGTACGGCATAACATCACACACTAATTTTACATGCAATTCCGAGAACGGTGTGGCCGAGGCCGCGATGGAAGTACCTTCCACGTCCGTACTTATACATCATACTGTTCTCTGTATAGGGAATACAATTAGGGTGTCCTAAGAGTCTTGGACGAGCAGTAATAACCACCCGAACCTGATGTTGAATAGTATCGCAATAACTCTCGGTACAGACGATAGACTTATTATCCAATGGTATCCGCTTGGTAACCGCGCCTTGTACAGGCATTAGCGTCTGATGTTGGGATCTCCGCGCAGACGTCGACGACGTAAGCCTCTTCCAAGAGATGGACTCATCTAGAGCAATCATATGAACAATAACGAGGCTCCGGAATCATCTATCTATATAGTCGTCAAAAGAGTCGATATTTTCGACCGAACTGAGGTGTGAATCCAATATATAATATGTTTCGAGACCTTGAGTCTTATCAAGAGCTCGGATTCAGCGCTACAATGTACCGTGGAAGCAACCAAAGGCCAAGGTTGGACCTGGGATATAAAGGATGGGAACGAGCAGTAAGTGTCGGAGAAATAAGTACATGGTAGATGTCTAGATAGATCAAATTTTACAGCGGAATTTGTTGAAATTTTATGTTACCACGGTAAAGGAAAGACTTAGTGTGGTATATATATATATATATTGGAAGGTATATGTTCAAGGAAGTTGAGCAAGAACGCAGCTTGATACAAATGAAAGTATGATTTATCACTAATGGGATGGAAAGATGTCAATGCCTCAATGTCGCGGAGAAGTGACTAGATCCGAAACGAGTCACTCTCCTAGCAATTCACTCGATCTACAGAGAGTGTCATCGCTCTCCCAAATTATCATCATTCTAAACGCACCTCACCATTTGGAAACTCAGCGAACGGGTCTGCCCGCACTGCTCGTGTCCCACCCGTGATCTTGATTCGTACGTGCGGCTCTGAGGAGCTTATCATAGAAGCAGCGAAATGATAGTAACACTTCTCCAAAAGATTTGAAGCTATGAAAAAGCCAGCAGACTTGAAGGACCAGGGGTCATTGATCGTAGTGCAGGCGTCATATCTGAGAGGATTAGGACAATCCCCATGATTGTATTCAACAAGTGAGGATCGAAACTTGATTGAGAACAAGGTCTGTCGAGATTCCAAAGCAGTGTATCATTAACTTCCCACTCTGCCATTGCCGTTACGATTGACAGGTTTCACTCAGTCCTGTCACAAGATGCGGCTAAAGACGGTGCACACGCAAGATCATCAGCCTGTGATGTATTCGATGCAGATGAACAAATGACGGAGTCTGCTCATCGGTCATCGTAATTTAGAAGTTCGACTGTCAACAAAATGGATGTCTTCACTTTCGAGACGCTGATTTGCCCTTCCCTTTGGTACGAGACAGAATTTTGATTTGGTCAGTTCCCGCCCTCCGTAGTGGAAAAGCAAGGCTTTCATAGAATGTCGCGACTTTGATTCTATCGTTAGAGCGCTTATGTTGCGTTGTTTCCGAGTCTTGTATCTGGAATTTAGCTATGGGCTCGAACCTTTCATTCGACTCTGATACTAGAAAGACTATGAGAAAGATTGCAGCTATGAGGGTTACGTACTCCTGATGACAAGCCGATGTAACGACCTTTCGGCTCCGTTTAGCGAAGATGCTGAAGTACTGTAGAAAGATATACCCGAGGCAGGTACAAAGGCCTTGTTATTGGCAGTTGTTGTGTTGATACTGTCGGGTACTATATCCCAAAGGCTACCAATTTACTTTCTAGAAAGTCTTCTCAGCAGCTGGAAGTCTTTGTGAGATGGCCGAGTGAGGGCGAAGTAAAGAGCGCTGATGAGGGTCGTTGGTCGTTGGTACGATAATAAGGCCAAGTGTGAAGGGGATACGGTGACTTCCTTCGGGGCTTGACGCGTGAGCTAAAATGTCTGGTGAAGAGTGGAACTTGTTGGAAGTTGAAATTGAGGCGTATCAGGGTTTTGGCGAATGTTACTAGATGGTCTTGACATCAATGACGTGATGGAGCAACCATGTCCGATAAAGTGATCCTTGTTATTGTATGTTACTACAAACTCTTCTTGGCGTGCTTTGACATCAATAGATCTAGCGTCCCTAATGATTGGTACATTGAGTGCGTCCGGGGAAATTGATCGTCATGCATGAGTTGAATATATGGGGATTGTGGAACCATACACGGTTGATGCAAGAGCGATCGAATATGGTTTAGTTCAATGTGAATGAAGCAAAATCATTGACTGGTGGTGTATGAGGAAGCTGCTACCGTAAAGTTTCCCTCGTCATAAGGCTCTCCATTGGAATAGTCAGTCGTATAAGTAGAAATGTCGAGTCCTGACAAATCCAATGCTGCTTCAGCTTCCAGTCCGCTGCGCCAGAAAGCTTCCTCTGCGCCATCGGTTCCATTCATGAATCTCCTGGCAGCTTGAGATCCCTCTTGTTCTTCGCGTTCCTTGAAGACTAAGGCTGCCTCTAATCCCGAGACCGTCGATGAATCACAAGGAGGTCGCCACTCGTTGACTGTGGCTTCTTCGAAGTCTTGAGCGCGGAAAGCTGGATCTTCATCCTGCCATAAAGAGCTCCGCCTGCAATATTGCATGAAGGTAAGCCAACATGGATCGGTGGCGAGTACCCAAGGATTGCCAATTACGATCAGACCTTCTTTCGCTCTCGTAATTGCAACATTGAACTTCTTTTTCTGCTTTATCAATCCAATGCCTCTCAGTTTGTCCACATCTAGAAACCGCCTCCTTGCCCTCGTTGTACAAACAATGACTATTCGACTTTCTAGCCCTTGAAATGCTTCCATCGGACCTATATTTACGCCCCATAGCTTTGACTGTCTGGCTAGGCGCCGTAATAGGTGGACCTGAGCGAGAAAGGGTGACATGATACAGATCTCGGATTGGTCAGATACAATTGCTTGATCCACAAGATCTCGCGCGTAAGCAATAGCTTTATTGGCTTCGCGTTTATTGTGCCATCCTCCTCCTACCCCACGTATATCGTCACAATCATCCGTGCCTCCATTACACGCAAACAGGACCGGCCAGCGACGGCCGCGCCAAACAGACCATGACAATAACGAGTTGATGTTGGAAGCTTCTGGAATGAGTGTATTTCCATAGAACATCGAAGACGGTACGGCCAATATAGCAGGATGAGAACGATAGTTCCGTACAAGGTTTACAAAGGGAGGTCGAAGCATTGGGTAATGTGGAGTTCTTCGAAGAGTTTTACGCGCTAGAGGATGGGAAGCGTACATGGCCGTATTAGATAGGCGCTCGAAGAGAGATATATGCAACGTGGTTGAATCGCTATAAGTCCGAGGATTGAGCTGGTGTTCGTCGCCTGCCATGACGAACAGAGGACATTCATGACGCGGGTGAAGGGTAGGCGGCGAAACTACGGTGAGTGGGATAAGATTCTCAGGCTCAGTAGCTTGAGCTGCCTCGTCGATCAGAAGTCCTGCCCAATGAAGGGGAGCTCTTGCTGCATTCACCTCTGGGTTCAGGATGCTGATCATGTTGTCTTGTAAGGATGTCAAGTCACGATTAGTGACTCGAGCTTGGACCAAGATATCTGCTGCTTGGCATGTAGTCACGACGACTTTGTAACCCATGAGCATTGAAAGCGGTGGAAGGTTGAACAGGTCATCCTTGATATAGCAATATGACAGAAGCTCTTGAGGGACCTCGGCGAAAGTCCTTGAAAAGTCATTAAGCCGCAGTAAAGATGTCGGCTCGAAGTAAGTTCTTAGACGCAAAGCAAGCGTGTCGGCGGCTGGATTGGAAGGAGCGCAGAGTAGTATGCTGCCATGAAAATTTGTATCTATGCCTAATTGTGCCACAATCTCGCACATGGTCTTGGTCTTGCCCGTGCCGGGGGGCCCATCCAGCAAATAGCAGAAATCGCCATAGTTCTTGGACTGCACGGCATTGACAGCTTTCTGTTCAGCTGATCAGCGATGCTGTGAGCAAATTAGGAGTAGGTACACACACTTTCTGTTCATAATTGAGATTTATGTCGAACCAACGTTGTGGAAACACTGCAGAAGGCAGATCTTTCTGCTGTACACCGTTTAATTTCTCAGGGAACAGCATGCGTTGTAGCCAACAATTGTTATTCCTCTGAGATTGGTCTGCGCTTATCGCATACTGTCCCATTGTAGAGGCTGGTAGCATGGCCGAAGGTGGTGTTGGAGGCTGCTTCCCATTCTTTAGAGCTGTCAACATAGTGTATCCCTCTGCGCTTGGCCCCATATGCTGGTGAGGGACACTGTGTCTACGGATAAAGGCTCCTGTTGGACCTTCTGCGATGTTTGTAAGCTGCATCCAGTCGCCTTCTTGGGCCAATTGAGTTGCAACATTTGCGACGGCTCTTTCCATACTTGTTATCAGTGAACCTTGGACGACGAAAGAGACGTTGCAGACAGGGTTCCCTGCCAATATCAGTCCATAGGCTCGAAGATAAAGCAACTCGTTGGCCCTATCAATTCCCAGAGCCACAGCGCTGATCTCATGCCCTGTAAAGCCGGGGGCCTGGAGACCTCTGTCAAGTCCTCCACCAGGAGCCAGCCAATGGTTCATACCCCTAGGAAGTCGTGTGGCCGGATCTAGTATTAATTGCCGTAGGAGGACCGAATCCCCATAGCTGATAGGTGGTGTGCCGTCTCTTAGCCCAGGAACACCCAATGAGTAGACATGTGGCGTAAGGTGTTGAACTTCTAGGGTGGCGGCAAAGAGGTCATAGGATCGAATCTCTGGAATTCGTGCATTCATGTCCAAAGCTATACAGTCCTTAAAATGTTGCCCATAATTGGTAGCATCTAAATAATCAAGAGTATTCACAGGAAGTCCGTGGTTCAAGTTCGATATTTGTGGTGGTTCCAGCAAGGAGAGAAATTGTGTCCCAGCAAAAGTAGAGATGTAGTTACCGTAGTCAATGCCATCTACTGCTGGAGTTGTGATTGCAGAGGCGGGGGATTGGTTGATAGCGGAAAGGGACTCCGGAACGAAGGCGTGAGCAAATGCGTCAGGCCTCCATGTGCGCCCTCCCGCTTCGTCGACAGCTGCTTTCCCCGGTCTAAACATTGATTCTTCAGGGGCGTGCATCCCACCAGATACTATATCTGATGCCGTGTGGCTATGGCGCTGGTCTTCATCTGAGCGCAGCAGAGGTTTTGGAGGGATCTGCATTGCTTGCGTCACTGATGAAATGCCAACCTGTGGAACGAAGTCATGGGAGCGAGGTTTTGGCACCTGGTCAACGCTGACATCCGGCGGGGAAGTATTCCAATCAATGGGAAACGCCACACCTTTCATCACTTTTTTCCCCATACCTTTGCAGAACCAAGCATGTAGCTGTATCCTACATACACAAGTGCAGGCCTCGAGCGAGTTTCACAAGCAGCAGTGCAACTCCAAGGCAGCTATGGTTCAGTCGAGCATGTAGCACGTGGAGAACTGCAACTTATTACGCACACGAAGACTTCGAAGGCTACTGTAGACGGTCTCACACATTGATCGTTGACAGAAGAGATGACAGTCTCTCCTGAACAGTCGGTGGTTTGAACCTAAGCCAGATGTCCAAGAGGTGAAGAGTCAATACAAAACCTGCTAATGACGTGCCAGGCTCAGATGGACAATGCGTACATAGTCACCTGATAACAGAATAACACGACGATAAAGAGATTGGAAGTGGAAAGAAGATAGTGGGCCCCCACAGGGAAGTCCCACGACTCTTTGATAGCGCTAATCCCAATGTAGTAGCTGTAAGCGCCGCAGCCGCGCTTCCAGTCTTCACTCCATCTTAAGGTACTTAAGTTCTTCTCGGAATACACGTGCCCAGAGAACACTTGCCATTGCGGAACGTACTTGTGCTAGAAGCATCCTCATCCAAGGGTGCAGCCTGTCGATGGCAACATCATATGGTTTCTCTCCGTCCCAAGCTCGGTACTACTTCGCTAGCACTCGTGTGAGGAGCTGTGCAGGTTTTAGTGGTCTCCGACTGCTCGACGTGAGCATACCAATAGTACTTCGTCTTCGATTGACGAAGCATGCAAACTTGAGAAGTCTATAAATGTATGCTATTTTAGCAAGTTCTTAGAGTACCGCAAGCTCGTCATTTTTTCGATGGTCATTGCCATTAATAGATCCCAAGTGTCTGGTTCACGGCTACTACCTTCTGCCGAATCTCCTTAGTTTATGGCATATTCTACTTGTATTACGTGAGTTACTGGCATGGCGTCATTTTCTTTCGGACCTCGCACACAACGTGTGGTCAAAGAGGAATGAAGCAAAAGCCTTCACAGTGTTTCGGTTTCCTTATGTCATATCGTGGTCCAGTGTTGTCAAGTCGGATGGGTTGAGCTCTATGCTCGAAGTTGCACTAGGATTTGACCTGAAATTTGTGCTTGAAACATCAATTTTTGAAACAAAAGCTAAGTCTGTCACCTGAAGTGAAATCAATCTATAAGTGGAGCCTAATCTGCCGTAGGCCTGTGCAACTTCAGCTGACTGTATTGATTGGTCTCCAGCCGGCTTGAGTCATTTCCATTGCAGAGTCACGATGCTTCCCCTCATCCTATCTCTGGACACGGCGATACAATGATAGCCGTAGCGCCACCCTCTCCGGCTACGTAATCCCTAAAAGGCTCGGTATCGCGAGAATGGAAATCACGAGAACGTCGAGAGCTTCTCCTCAGTGGGGTTTGGCTGAGCGCTTGCCGTCATTTGCAAAGATAGGACGGAGATAGCCAGGATCATCGGCGATCAACACTCTTATGTGTAACACACAACACCTCACCTACCATTCATAAGTAGCTCCTCCATCTCATACATCTTCAGACTCCCATCCACCACCACCAAGCAGCTCGATCTGATGATACACCATCCTTGAGCTTCTCGTCGTCAATCACTGCTTTGTTGATCTAATTTAGCATCTATCTCGAGAAATTCGACGTCGCGTTTCCCAATCGGTATGTTCTCACCTCTACTCGACGCCACTCATGGTGGGCGGTTCCTAAATCAACGCACATCTAATTGGAGATTAGCACGAGCAACGTTCAGCGCGCAACAATTCAAGCAATGTCGAGACTGCGAGCTATCAGTTCCCGGCCAGTCGCTTTTAGTGAGAGCCTCGACATTGGTGATGGGGAGTTCAGGGCTAATTATGGGACTAAAGCAGATCCTGACCATAATACCAACGATACTGGAGCCATTTCCTCTCCTGATCGTAATGTAAAAGACGTCAATACCGCCAGTGTTGATGTTTCCGACTCGGGAGAGGATCAAACCCTTCCAGACACACCCAGAATCGACTCTGTCACGGACCAGACTCCCCTAACTGCCACTGCTCATTTAGCTGCTGGCAATCATAACAACAGCGCCCCTGCAGTACCGAGCGACAGTAGTTGTGAGGCAGTCGCAGAGTGTAGAGCAGGCTCTGGTGATCATCGTAAAGTATTCTCCCACCTTTTTGGCCGCAATAAGGCCGAAACGCGTGGCATTCCTAAGCACTGCTGGATCAGGTGGTGTCGAAAGCACTATCAACGCTTTACCTATCGCGAATCTCTGGCGGGAAATTGGCATAAGCATCTGCTTAGGCTCGTCCGGGAGCAACTGGATAGACTCGAGGACCAGACCGACATCCAAAGCTGGAGAATTGCCCTTCGTAAGAAGGAACAGAGGAAGCTCGACATCGAAAATGCTGCAATCGCGGCTGGCCAAATGACCCTTGCTACTCTCTCAGCTCCTAACAATTCTCCCGTCCCTTCTTGCATCATCTCTACTGCAGCTAGCAGCGTAAGTCTTCCTGCATTCACCGCCATCGCTGCAGCTCACTGTATCACTCATGCTACGAAGTCTACGGCAGCTTTCACCGAGACTGCTCCAAGCCACACAGATGCTGCCCTTCAGCCAACCGCCACCACCGAACATGAGATCAACCTCAGCGCCAGTTCTGATGCCTCCGCTACAGTCTACCCCTCCATCCGCAATATAATTAACCTCACACCTGACATCGCAAAGACTGGCCACATTGAAACATCTTGCACCACTCCTTCCAACGCAAATAAGAAATACAATAGCAAAAAAACTTCTCTTACACCACAACTATGGGAGCGCTTCCTCGTGCCCTACCTCGGCACAGGGAAAACCTTTGCAGAAGCCCGCACCGTCTGCGACGTCATCGAGCGCGAATTCAGCACCCCGGCCTTCCAGAATCGAGATAGGAAAAAGAAAGTCTTTCCGGGTGTGGAGTTCCTTCCCCTCTTCCCAAACGCCAAGGGCAGAATCGGAAAGACCAAAGTCACCACTTCCACCACCAAAATTACCAAGCGCAAGGCTAGTGATATGATAGCTGCGGCACCTGCGACGCCTGCCAAACGTCTTCGCTTGGTGAGGAGGGCGAAAGTCTGAGCTGCGAGGCCGTTTGGAGAAGAATTTCCCTTGGAATGTCGATGAGTTTCGGTTCAGCTTGCATGTGTTTACGAACGATGATCGGATATTATTTCAAGTTCGATAGCTTCTCTCACTCATGCTTATATGTTACGATAGCAATTGACTGCAGTTTTATCACCAGTAAGAATGTCTTAGGTCCAATTCTCTTCTTGTCGAGATAGCATCAAGTACTAGAAACCTTCATACCCATATATACCTTCTTCAATTTTAGAGATCGAATCCCTTATTTGCTGCTGAAATGGTTGGATAAAATCCTAAGAATGAGTGATATGAAACACCATCACCCCAAGCTGTGACATTGCATCAGAAACATCCTCTTGAATACTTGTGACGATATTGTAGACAGATATTATTTCTGGCACAAGTGAGGGTAAATAATCTGGGTTGAGGTTGTGACAGAATACTAGTCATAGCTACAAGTGTGGATATTTGAGTATGCTTTACATGAGTAAGAAGAGAGATAACCTGAAATAGATATCATTCAATTCAACCATGTTTTGGCTACTAACTTTCCTCAAAGCTGATAGCAAGAGCTTTGTCCCAACTCTACCTGCCATACAACAAAGTCACCATACCACATCTCCACGCCACAGCAATATCATCTCACCAAACACAAAAACCGGGACTTAACGCAACAATAGTACATACCACACTCGTCCATGCTGTAGTATACAAACACAATTCACATCTCTCCACACTACTTGTTACCAGAGAGGATATTGCCTCTGCGCCGTAATCGGTCTATCCGGTAACGGCACCCAGACCTTCTTCCTCAGCCTCTTCGCCTCCCTTTCCTCGGCTTGTCGTATCCGCGTCGCTTCTTCCTTTAGTACGATGGAGATACCTATGTCGAGTTTTGGTATTGCATATTCAGGATAGTAACAGAGGAAGGAGAAACGACTCACTAGTATATGGGAACCTCAACCGATTGATCTGCCCCCTAGCCCTATGATCGCTCCCACTCTCATACTTCCCCCTCCCCACCCACGCCTCGTCAACATACATAGCGCTCCGATCCCCCACCACCCTCCTCTTCCCCTTCTTATCCTCCACAACCACGCTCTCCTCCCTCTTTCCCTCCCTCTTTCCCTCCCCCTCCCCCTCCCCCTCCCCACCCCTCACCCGCCCCAGCCCCATCCCCCTCACCACCACAGCCTGATCCCTCGCATACTCCAGATGCTTCAAAACATCCTGCGCCGCCTTCTTCTTCGAAAACCGCATCTGCACCATCGCCTCATGCAGCGGCTTTCCCGCAATCTGCCGCGCCAACGGATACAGTTTCTTAACGCTAGTCTTTATGAAGGGGCTTTTGAGAAGGTGTTGGCGTTCTGTGCGGAGGATTTTCTCGGTTTTGGAAAGGCGGCCGCGGCCGCGGATGTCGCGGATTACCATCTTGCGTTGCCAGCGTTTGCGGGCGATGGGGGTGGGGTCGAGGGCGGCGGCCATGGCGCGGGGGTCGCGCTTTTGCGTTGTCGGGGTCCGAGCGGTGGGTTCGGAGGGGTCGTTGAAGAGGGAGTTTGGTGCCAGTTCGCCCTTTTGGGAGGGTTCGGGTAGGGTGGCATCGTTCTCTTTGCGGATGGTGGCGAGGGTGGTGGGGTCGAGGATTGGCGCGGTTTTTGGCTTGAAGGGGTTGAGGGTACGGAGGGAGATGGTACGGCGCTGGGAGTGGAGATGGTAGGAGGTGAGGGGGAGGGAGTGGTGGTGGGTGAAGGAAGTAGCTGTTGTCACATTGGTTAGGGCAAGAGTACATGCTCTTAGAGTGAGTGTACAAACATGACCGAAACAGTTGCCGCCGTGGCAATGATAAGGACATAATGGCGGTTGAATGGTAGAGGTATACCACTACATGCAGCAATCCTCTCAATATAGGTATCACCAAACCAATACTTTACGAAGCTTTCACCGGGAGGCGCGTCAGGCTCGGACCGAGCCATTCTTGGCATTGGATTGCAGATGATCATCTTTATCGATAAGGAGGAAGTACTTTAGTAAAGTATATACTTTTCTACATCGTTCTCCAGACCTTCCACAACACGTAGACAGTATGAATGATCCAGAGCCGCATCCCTATTCATGGCGTTCCAGACCCCTGAACAACATCAAAGAAGCCTTTCGAGAGACGAGATCCGAGCTATGGAGCATCCAGCGTTACAACCTTCAGACCATCCACTCCCAGCCACTATCTGAAATCTCCGGCTCATTGGGGGATCTTGGGTATGTGATTGATATCCTTATATCCGCAACATAGCCGACGTACTCCAGCATCAAGAGGCAATCATCCCCCCTACACCCCCAACCCCAAAACCCCCACCAGCTAACACCCCCATCCATCAAGCACCCTCCTCCCCCTCCTCATAGCCCTCACAGCCGTAACCAGCATCTCCCTTCCCACCACCCTCCTCTTTTCCGGCCTCGCCAACATCCTAACCGGCCTCCTCTTCGGCATCCCCCTCCCCGTCCAACCAATGAAAGCCATCGCCGCCGTCGCCATCGCCCGCTCCTTCAGCCCCGCAGAAACAGCATCAGCAGGTCTATTCGTAGCAGGCGCCATCGGCATTCTCAGCTTGACGGGAATGGTGAGGTGGTTCACGGCTGTGGTGCCGGTGCCTGTTGTGAAGGGGATACAGATAGGTACTGGATTGAGTTTGGTGGGTAGCGCTGGGGGGTTGTATTCTGGGAATGGAGGTGGGAGCTGGGTAGTTTTGCTGGTGGCGTTTTTGGCACTGCTGTTGAGTTCGATGGCTAAACGCGTTCCGTATGCGCTGATCATCTTTCTTTGTGGCATCGTTGCAGCTGCGAATTGGAATCCCAGTCCTGTACTGCCGGGTTTGAATATCGGACATCCGCACGCTTTTGTGCCTTCGCCACAAGATTTCCGTATAGGGGTGCTGGAAGCGGGGATCGGACAGCTACCGCTCACGACGTTAAATTCCGTCATCGCGGTTGCTTTTCTGGCGGAGGATCTGCTCCCGGATGTGAAATCACCTTCAACGACGGCGCTGGGCCTTAGTGTTGCGGTGATCAATCTGGTGGGATGCTGGTTTGGCGCTATGCCCGTCTGTCATGGGAGTGGAGGGTTGGCGGCGCAGTATCGCTTTGGGGCGCGCTCGGGGGCCAGTATCATATTTCTCGGCTTGGTGAAATTGCTGCTGGGGTTGTTCGCGAGCGATGTTGCGTTGTATATCTTCAATGGGTTTCCGAAAACGTTGCTGTGTATAATGCTCATTGCTGCTGGGCTCGAGCTGGTGAAACTGGGAGAGAGTTTGAATACTGCTGGTGCGAGGGATGTGAGTCAGCTGGTCAGAAGTATCGCTGATCGAGAAGGGTTGGGGGAGGAAGAGGGTAAGTGGATTAGGAGTTTGAGCGATGAGCACAGAAAGAGGAGGTGGGCGGTCACGTTCATGACTGTCGCCGGTATACTGGCATTTCATAATGACGCAGTTGGCTTTTTGGCGGGGATGCTGTGTCATTGGAGCTTTCTGCTTGAGGATTACTGGAGTGAGCACAGATCACGACGCGATGGGCAGATCAGGTTGGAGACGGGACAGCCGCAGCACGAAAGTTGACCTTTTCCATAAACGTGAAAATCATGGATATCAAAACACCCTATCGCTTCGGTCAATGCGCGCCATGATATCTCCAATTCAAGAGAACGCCCGCTCGGAATGCTCCAGGATACGTGAAAAATGATGCACGCCAGGGAATACCTTTACAATATCCCGTAAACGGTTCGCTCAGACGCCGCGGAACTACAAAGCTCAAAGTCAGCATGTAACCAATCAGATCTGGATAAAAGAGATGGGGTATCAGAAAGCAGCGACTTACCAGCCTGACAACCAAGAACCACACCGCTCCACAGAACCTGAAAAGCGACAACCCCGCCACACTCCAAAGCACTACACCCATGTAGATTGTACTCCTCTGCGGCCCGTCGGGCTTATCCTTGCCGATCTGCACAGTCTCCAAACCGCCCGCACTCAGTACGACAGCTGCGAGGGCGAAATTACAAAACATCCAGACCAGCACAACAGCACTTCGGAAACCCTTATAATAGTCTTCTTGGTGTTCGGCTTCAGAAACAACCTTTACTTCCTTTGGAGCCTTCACTGCAATGATACGCATCTCGGCGTCGTATTGGGCGTTCAGGTCGCCATCGTCTTGGGGGATATTGACGTCCACCTTGCCGCCGGGCTTGAGGTTTGCCGAGGGCAGCTTTTCAGCTTTGTCGTCTCCTTTCGTGCCCCATGTTATGTCGTGTGTGTTGCAGAAAGCGTAGACGTTGAGAATGTTGATGTAGGTGGGAGTTAGAAGTAGGTATTGGATGAACTGGGCGGTAAGGTCAGCAGTGGTTTACCGTCCGGAAAACCAGTAACAACTTACAGAGGTGAACATATGCCACGGGTCGAAGAAGAGAAAGGATACAACGAAGTAGAGGATATATGTCGACATGAGTGAGACAATCAGGGTAAAGAAGAGCTGATTACTGTAAATGTCCGAGAAAGTGAACTTCTTCTTCGCTGTCTGGATCTGGATGGACTTGACCGTGATGAAGACTGACGCGAAGATCAGGTAGAGCATGATGCCAACCCAAAAGTATACCTGCGTCATATAGAATTTGTTCGATCCCTGCGGACGGTTGCCCAAGGCGAGAACGAAACATGTGAGTAGAATTGCCAGATACAACCATTCGAATATCACGCTGAGGACCTGACCGGCTGTTCCCAGTAGTTCTTTGCCCGCCAGAGAATTGGTAAGGATATGAAAGACCAAGAAGAAATTGCCCTGGATCACTTGATCAGCTGGCCCACAAAGCAAAAGCGTTAGAAACTTACGATAGCGAACCAAGCGAATATCATGTTTATGGTCTGGTATGTAAACTCGAGCAGAAACATCATCTTTCGGATGAAGCTATGATCCGTCCGCTGAATCTGGTAGAAATGAACAAGAGCGTATATGGCAGCGAAGAAACTACCATTCAGCCAACGTCTACGCTGCATGATGAATTCGGCCATCGTATCTGGTACATCTGTTTCACCAGTGGCTGACTTTACGTACTGGAGAATCCATCGACTGTTGCGTTTGGCGACAAGTTCGAAGCAGAGAATTCGATCTTCGGCCAGATACATATTAGCTGTAAAAACACCAGCATTCGCTCCGTGCATTTTCTCCCCCTTGAAATACTTTTCTAGCGGTCCTTGTCCGGTCTTATCGTTCTGCAGCGCTAAGTACCGATAGGCCGAGAAAGCCCCAGGGAGCACAGAAATGAATCCAAACGCTGATTCAAGCGGCTTATCAAGAATGTTGCTCATCTTATATTCGAAATTCTGCGTGGCGACCAGAGGGTTCAGGAGCTTCTTGCCAGCACTTAACATGACCTTAATTTCACCGCAGGCACCAGCGCACATCGGCTCTAGATCGAAGGCCTTCCATAAGTTGTAGATGGAGTCTCTTCCAGGCTTCGTTCCAGCATCGAGAAGAACGCAGATATTGGGATCCAGAACGCGACCAAAGGCTTGGAAGAACCACCGATGGGAATTGATCTTCTTCTGGTTTTTCTCCTTCAGGCAAAACACCATTTGGACAGGCGTTGCTCCCTTGGGCTTCAATTGTACGGTCTTTCCCTTTAGCTCTATGCCTACCTGGGTTGTGTACTCATAGATATGTGCTGTGACGTCCTTGCCGCTAACCTGCTGTTTTGCAATTCCATCTTGATAAACCCCAAGACCTGCCAGCACAGCTCTGGTTCGCGGATTAATCTTCGCACGACCGTCGCTGACCACGCAAACCACAATCTTTTTCCAGGCCTCCTTCCCCCAGGTCTTGCTGCTATTCCTTGAACACATGTGCTCGATGTTCTTGAAGACACCGATCATAGTTCGTGCAAAGAGGAAGTCATCTTCATTGTACATTGTTACAACGATGAACAGCTCAGTATGTCGTGGCTTCGTGAAAAGGCGTTGTCGTAAAGTGAATCTCGAGTCATAGAATTCTGAAGGGTCACAAGTTGCTGCCGAATAACGCATATGTGTAAATTCATCTCTATCTGGAGGCTGCGCATGGGGTACTTGACTTAATAACTTTGGCGGTATAGGACAATCGAGGACAAGATTGCCATTAAAAAGTTGAACTTCTTTGACCGTCTTCCACCTTCTGATCGGCGCAGGACTTGGGGTTGTGCCGATCCGAGAGCCATCGTATCCTGCTGGTTGTAACCCAGGACCAGGTTCCTGTGGATTCGGTCCGTATGGATTGTCAGGCTGTAAGATTGGTTGATGATCATTGTCGTCGTAATATTGTTCGTGCGCGTGCTCTTGTGATGGATAATGTGACAAGCCACCGTCGGGATGCGGCTCGTAAGGTTGTTGAAAGTACTGGTCGTGGTGTTCCTCTGGCGAAATAGCATAGTCGTTGCCTCCTCCATAGGCGTAGTCGTGCGCCGACACAGCATGTTGCGCCTCGTAGTGCTCGTTGTGGTGGTACGAATTGTCGATATTCTCAACGGAATATGTAGGTTGCGGTGCAAGTCTATCGCCCGATCCTGGTGGTCCCATCGGTATCTGTAATGGCACTTGCTGTGGTCTGTGCGGCCCATCTTCGAGCTGGTAGCCTTGCAATCGCTGGCCTGGGGAAGGCGACCGCCCAGCATAGTGAGGATTCATATGGTGGCCCTCGTACTCTTCCTCGCCCTGCTGGCCAAAAGGGTCTGTTGCAAGCCCAGATGTCAGCTGAAGGTATTGCGATCGAGCAAGTGAGTGGGCTGTGGAGAATAGAACGGTCAAGCAGCGTCAGGTCTATAACGAAATAGCTGAGGTCTAACCTAGGCGGTTGTATGACATTGCTGATCGTCCTTAGGATAAGCGAGGAATGTGGACGAGTGGGGCGGGGATGCTGCAGGCGACGGTCGTAGAGCTTGCCTGTGGTGCTTCAAGAGTGGTCTTCACCTGTAACATGAAACGCTGTTAACCCTCTATTCCTCAAGACGGGGTAATGCTAAAGGATCACTCTGATTGGCCTACCAGGGTTTCTGACTTCGCTATTCTACGTGCTCCCCTCTTATACCTAGGACCAGCGACTTGTCGTTGGACATACGCAACGCAGAGAGTGAGCAGTGTCCACCAAACAGCAGGCTGACGACCGGATAGTAAGGCTGACGATTAAGCTTGGGGCGAAGATTGGCGCACTCTTTTGTAAATAAAACAGGGGTCCAATGAGCTTTGTTTCAGTCTCAGCCACAAGACACGCCAATAACGACTACGCGTACCTCATCCCACCCAGGCGCCCTTTTCCACCAAGTTGACATCACGAGATTCTTAACGCGCATCTCTGTCTCACGCGGCGGAACGGGGCAGAGTCTCTTTCGTTCTGCTGCCTCGATGGCGGTCAAAGAGATCCCGAATGAGATGACTGCCACACCTTCAATATCAGTTCTCTTCGTCTGTCTCGGAAATATTTGTCGCTCCCCCATGGCCGAAGCCGTCTTCTGCTCCCTCACAGGCGCAAACCACCCTCATATTGCTACCCTAGATTCCGCTGGGACTGGGGCCTACCACGCTGGCGATTCTCCAGATCCTCGCACAATGAGTACACTCGAAGACAATCATATCGTCGATTACGATCATGCTGCTCGAAAGGTGAGGAATTCGGATTTCACCACGTTCGACTACATATTGGCTATGGATAAGGAGAATCTACACGATTTGCAAAGATTAAGGCAGCGTGTCTTGGGAAAAGATGGGGAAACGCAGAAGGTGGGCAAGGTGGTGTTGTTCGGAGACTTTGGGGGTAGGAAGGGAGAAGAGGTTGTGGATCCTTACTATGGAGCAAGGAATGGATTTGAGGTTGCGTATGAGCAAATGGTCAGGTTCTCCAAAGGTTTTATCGAGAAAGTGCTAGAAGGAAGCTGAGCCACCTTGCTTGCCCGGCGGCTTTCAGTAAGCGCTGTGGAGGTTCTGCCGGATTTCCCGAGTATGCACTTCCTTCGCGAAGCCGCGTTCATATCCACAGAATACTGCGGTTTGGCGACTGGCTAGGTGGTATCTTTGAGCGAATGACGTGTTTCACGTGCGTAAGCAACAGCACTTCGAGCAGCATCTGTGTGACAAGGGGGTCGGGCTAGCTACCTACAAGGAAAATTGTACCCACCTCGAATTGCGGTTACAATGGCTCGCATGAGCACGTTTGGAATTTCAGATTTATTCCTGGCATCCTTATACACTACTAACAAGATCGATCCCTAGATATTGGCAGTGTACAAGTTCTCAAGCACGAGCGAAGTACATTTCGACAATCTTTTGCATAGACTACCGCTATCGTCAGCTTCTGGACATGCCTCTTCACCATTGCAATTTCCTCACGATGGCAGGAAATCGCCAATACGCCACGGTTGGAAGCCCGTTGCGGACCAGAAGCTGTGTTGGAATTGTGGTCATAGAGGGATTAGGATTACTGAAACAGTGAAAAAGAGCAAGAAGATGGTCATGACACCCATACAACTCGCTCGCGCGTAATCCTCGTGCGTACCAAATACGCTACGACTTTCTTGCGTGTGCTCCGAAGCTTGGTACGCCTAAGTAGGCTGAAAGACCGTGCTACCGGCCGTATACGCGCACATAGCAGGATTTCTACTGTGTCGAGGCAATTATTGCATAGGGATTTGATCGAGGCTGACGGGAGACGGCGCGATGGCCGGAAGCACATCAGGCTCAGGGCCTTCATCACTGGAGCCAGTCTCGGCATCATATTGTTGAACTGAGCCGATCAGAGCATTCTCAGTCTCAATCGGCCCACATTGGCACTTTGGAAAAAGCTTGCAGCAATGTGCGCGACGCTGCAGTCCCGTTCGACGGCACATACGCTATAAGATGGCTATAGACCGTGAGGCGCAGTCGCCGAGTTTCAGTTCATGTCGCTCAATAGTCTCTCAACGACAGCCTGTCTCCTTTCGTGAAATCTACAGTCGAGCCTAAGACATAAGCAATCACACCTGTCGATTTTCTCTTGGCAACTCGAGCTTCAAGCACCCCAAACATCTCTTCTGCTTCAACCACAGTTTTCCGATTCCTGACAATTTCGTGCTCTGTGGCCAAATCTCAATCGTTTCCCGCTAATAGGGATACAAGACCTCTTTCTGAGTGCCGTGTAGTCTGTTGCGTCCCATGAACCTCATATCGCACTTGCTCATTCTTCACAAGAACCTCGTGAGGCTCTAGGCCTTCCGTTTTCATAGTGTGTCGCTCCTCGGCGTGGACGTTGCGACGTTCATGCTCCGTTGCTTAAGCTTCCGAAGACAGTCGATCGAGGAAAGGAATTCAGTGCCAACACGAGCAAGTCTTGCATGGCGCTCTTCAAACCTCTGGCGTAATTCTAACACCGATTGAATTGCAGCAAGAATTTGTTCGTTAACGGCGACCCTGGCCTCAAGAGTCAGAGTAGTATATGGCGAGCCCGGTTTCCGAGCCTCGAGACTTTGTCTGATTTTCCTCTCTAGAAAACTCTCCAATTCATCCAGCCTCTTTCTTTCGATCTCGACAGAGTCGAGAAGCTGCTCGAGGGAACTTGTCATCGTCGCAAACGTCCCTCCTAGTATCGTTTCGAATGTCTCCTCTTTCTCGCATCCGCCGTCAAGTCCAGCTGCGGCCAGCATCGCTGCTCCCTCGTCGTTCAGTTCCTGCCCTTCCGTTCTGTGGCTTGAATCCTCTTCATCGTGTCGCACCTCCTTGAGGATATTCATTGCCTGTCTATAACTCTTCTTAGCTTCGCTCTCTTGACACTCAATCTTGGTCAATTGTGCCGCGATCTTTTTCTGTTCTGCTTGGAAGAGTACATCTATGGTCGTATCGGCTAGCTCTGATAGCCCCGGGTACTCTGGCATCGCTCCTTCTGTCTTTGCACTCGGGCCAATCCCTACACGACCATCAGTCCTGTCATGCACGTCGAGCCCCTTGGTATCGTAACCGATCGTCACATCTCGCAGGAGACTTTCAGATTCGTAACAACGGAAGATGTTATTTAGGGACAGCCAATAATGAACGAATGTTCTTCCCCTTTTCTCTGGGTGGAGGCCCACAGTCAACTGATGAGGAACCTTACAGAATTTGAGGAGGAAAAGTGGAGTGGCAAATGGAGTGGCCCAGAAACCGTTGAGACGGTGGCGTGAATTGCAGGGTTTGAAAAGGAAAATGGTCAGCTTTGTAATTCAGACAATCCTTACTTGATGTTAACTCTCCATTCTTATTCAGCGTGGTACACTATGACTAGAATAAGTCTTCCGCTACACAAAACCCATGAACATACAATACAGTAAGTCTTTTCTTACCTGATTAGCAACTCTGATTTCTGGATCCTTACATCTAAATAGGCTTCACCCTTATAACATTCACCTATAGTTATCAAAGAACACCAGTAATGATGATGATAATGCAACTCTCTCTCATCGCCACCATCCCGCCCCTCACCATCATTCCTGTCTTTACGATTGCTGATAGACTATAGAATGAAGTAGCGATGAAGAAAGGGAATATCTATTTCCTCCCTCCTCCATTTTCCCATGAAGTACCCCATCCCCATCTCCCCCCAATCACAACCTAGACACAAAACCCTTCACCTCCCATCCCATCTCTCGCCAGAGCAAAACTCTATTCAAATCTCACAATCTCATCCTAACACAAAAATAACACACCTAACATATTACTCAAAATCCAACCCTTCTCTTCCGCAGTCGTCAAACCTTTTCATTGTTCGCTACATAGGAAGGAACATGGGCCTTGACTTGATCGGTCTTGTTATCGTTATTTTCTTGAGCTGTAAGTTTCTGATTAGTGATATATAAATGTAGTCAATATTAGAGCGGTGGCGGGAGTGTGGTGCTTGAGAGAGTATCAGGATACGTGCTCATACTCAAAGGAGATTTTTGAGAAGGAAGATTGGGGAACGTGCCGTAATTGCGCGCGGGATAATCGGGCATATGAGATGTGGGAGCAGGTTGTAAGGTGGAAGTTTTGAAGTGAGGCAGAGGGAAAAGGAGAGTGGGAGGATTATTTAGGGAAGGGATGTTTGTGTGTCAGACATGCAGTTTTCTTTTGGATGGGATGCACATGTTCATTACCATGACCATTACGTGCCCGAATCTAGCTACATGCTGGTTCAAAGTCCATGAACTCTTCTCAGCGGCTGTTGTGGAGATAGTATTACCTTGATAGAACCGAGTCCTGAACACAGGCAATATGGCCGTCTCGTGGGAAAATCGAACAAGAATTGCCTCCCCACGGCTGATAGGTGGGAAAAGGCAGAAGTTTCCGGTCGTGAATTCATGGAGTGTTGTAGAATTTAGCACTGTCACTAAGCTTCACATCGCTGCTGGATTCGTCAATAGGCAGGCTTGTATGAGTGATCAGACTACAAAGTATGTTGTACGAAATGAATATGTAATCCAACCAGCGCACACACGAGGTATCACTTCTCTCCAGCTTTGGCATGCATGGCTCTTAATCTCGGCATCCCCTCGCAGAATTCAAGCGCTCCGGACCGTTACGACGCCGTCAGGCACCTCTAGGAATAGATCGAAGTTTCGGATGGCCCAAAACTTTGCCATGCTGCCAACGACGCCTTCCTCTTCTCTAGTCCTTCTGCCCAGCGCGCACCAAACGAGTCCTCCACTATCTCCTCGCCCCTCACCCAAGTCATCGCGCTCGCTGCTCTGGTCCAGATGGTGTCGTGGTAGGTATTTCCCCACTTGCCGTTACAGTAATCACCGATATAGCCGCGGTGGTTGTGGATGATAACTTCCACTTGTCCCTTCAGTGAATTGAGTCCCATTGCCGCGAGCTGCGTCTGAGCCGGTTCGAATGTAGGGCCTGACACGTGGAGCTTGACTGAATGTAAGGCGGACATGGAAGAGAGGACGCTGAACAGATAGGGCATGCAGGGTAGGGGCCTTAGGTATGTGAAGGATCTGATCTCGACGGCTTTGATCAGGTTGCGACGATCTCCGACCTTCTCGAGGAAGCAGAGCAGTTCCGCCGCTTGGCCCGCCCAGACCCGATTGCCGTAGAAGAGGGGTGCGGCCTCGGCTGAGATCTGGCGGTTGACGAGAAGCAGTGAGGGAAACTGATGTGGGTAATCGTTGTACACCGAAGCGTATCTCGGGTTCCTGCGTAGACGTGTGGGACGAACCTCATTCCATGTGAAGACGAAGTCGTAGATGTTGTCGCGAATCTCTCGAGGAAGCTGCGTGAGAGTCACTTGAGGCATGATGGCTAACAGAGGATTAGCGCGCAGTCTTCGATTTTCACAAGAATGAGTGAACATACTGATGTCGGTAAGGTTGGGTGTTGATGGCCCAGTTCCTAGCTTGCGTTACACAAAATTGACAGTCATGAGCGAGACTAAAACCTTCGAGATCTTAGGGTGATAAGAGATGGGATCGGTGGAATTTCTTTCGATAGGTTTGTAGTGAATGTGATGCTATGCTCGTGATTACATTGTGGGTGTGTTAATGTTTGATTGTTGGGAAATAAAAATCATGAAACAGAACGCCGAGGATCCGGGACTGTGTTGAAAGATTATCGGAGTATGTGAATTACAACGTACAAAGACTACAAAGTGTCAAACCTGTCGCTTCCGCTTCTATTACCAAATTTCCTGCGCTTCAAAGGCAGTAGGCGTTTCATACTATGCATGAAAGCAGAGAAGCGTGAGTCTAACCTGCCTTGTCTTCTGCTTCCCTTCAGCAAGGAGTCTGAATCACGGCTTTTGAGGGGAGGCGAATGACACCTCAGAAGGAAGTCGAACCACTGTGGATCTTCTCCTCCATGATCATGCTCGTCCGTCCTCCACTCCGTCGCTCCTCTCGCCCGTCTCCAAATACTGACGTTCGGTCTCACCTCTTCATGGCGTCTGTCATTGAACAATGGCTGTCTATTCACATCGCGAAAGCTCCTATTCCGCACAACTATCTCCACATGGCTATTCACTTGCCAAATGTTCCATCCGCTGAGTCTCGCCCAGATCCCCTCCAGGTCATCCTCAATGATCTGGATCGTGATCGTTTGTAAAGTAGGCAGGCCGTTGATTTTCTCGAAAAGCTGACTTACACATGCCTCTTCTTCATCTTGATTGTCATCGGTGGGGTCGGGTAAAAGGTTCTTCAATTCGATCCACTTGATGAGTTCGCGACGCTCTCCGATCCGTTCGAGGAAGTAAAGTAGGTTGAAAGATTCCCCATAGAAGATAGAGCTGCTGTAGAAGTGGAAGGTGGCTTCTACAGAGATCTGGCGATTGACGAGCCGTAAAGCAAAAATAGCTTTCTCTACCTCCAGGTAATTGGCATTGCGCCAAATGAAGCGTGTGACTGGGAGGTGTGTTCTGGATGGGTACACGCATTCGTAGATTTGGTCTCGAATTTCGCGCGGGAGGCTGAAGAGTGGTGAAGGCTTGGTGACTCGGTTTGGGGTCCTCATTACTTTATGGCTCCATCGTTCGAACATGATGCCGTGAAACTGACAGACTGTGCTCTAGAATGGGAGGACGTCTGTAGGAACAAGCGTTCAAGCGGGCACAAAGTATCTGTGACGCATTAGGAACAGCATGACAGACAAAACCGCAGAGACAGTCTCACAGCTCTGACCCTTCCCAGTCCTGTCTAAAAGTTTTGAAAATAGCGAGGGTTAATTGGAGAAGTAAGCGACCTTGCGAGCTGAATGTGATCGTTCATTTTCCGTTTATTTAGATCCTGTGCCCTATATATATATTGGTGGGGAATCTTAATTAAATCAGCATTCTTTCGTCGATTGAGTTAGTGCTAAAGTATCGTAAGCACAGAAAAGACGCCCAACAATGCTTGTATGTGGTTTGTATCGTTATCTAGCTGCGATGCCCAATCACAGGCTTGTCAGAGTAGCCTACTGTCTTTTACGAAGCGCTTGATCCGGCGCTAGATCTATTCGAATGGATGGCAACGGTGAAAGCTCCACCTCATTGACCATCTAGTAAAGCCTCCACGCCTTGGGACAGAGAACGGGTTTGAGGCATGAAGCTGTAGCTCGTATGTGGTATGATCTTGGGTGGTTTGCCTTCTGACCTAGAGTGTAGGTATCGTCGCCCAAGTGAGTACCTTTTTGCTGTCGCCAGCACCGCGTTGCCGACGGAAGGGTTTAGACCCTATATTATAGAGACTGTTATAGAGACAGAAGGTCTACAAGCGCTCTGACGCTCGGGTTCCATCCCCCTCGGGAAGCAGCGGAAGCTAGCCTTCTGAGGCTTGGACAATGTGAGCGTTAAGCCCTGATAAGCTAGCTCCCGTGGCTATCCGTACCTTTGGTCTCGATCCATAACATCGTGGATCCTTGTCACCAAAATAGTAAAGTGCTGTTCAGCTTGGGGAAGCTACATGTTTGATGCCAAGGAAGTGCAAACGTCTTGCAGACGCTCAATTTGATGAGGCATCTCGAAGCCCTTGTTTCCCCACTAGGATGTGAGCTTCACCCACATTTCGGCCATGGCGCCGCCGCCGATTGCAAGTTCCCGGATACTGTCTCTAGGGCCTCACATAATCTGACATAAGCCCAGACACCATCTCCGCATCGTTTCATAACCTCAAAAGCCACCAATCCAGCACAACAGCCGTCCTCTTCCCTCCGCTTCCAGCAGCCGCAAGCCCCATCATCCCAATTCGCCTCTGCGCCAAGATTCAATTTCAGCTCGACGCAGAAGCATGCAGTGGGAAACGCAACGCCAGCGACGCAATATTCTTCGCCTCTATCGCGGCGGCCGCATCTACCTGCTGCCGAGCCTGCGAGGGATAGAGAGGATATAGATCAGACGAACTCGGGCCAGGAAGACCATGAGAAAGATGAAGACCGTTCTACAAGTATCGCGCTCCCTACATATGCGCCGAGCAAACGCCGTCGTCCAAATCCACCAGAGGCAATCACCATCTCTTCCGATCCGCCTTCTCCCTCCTCCCCACCGAGCACGCCACCCCTTCCAACGATCGAGTACGAAGACCCCTTCCCTACTACCTCCAAGACTGGCCCAAGCCTAAAAGCACAGCATCCACCTCGATTCGTTCTTCCCAGCCTTACACCCTCAACCACAACCCCCAGTATACCAAGCCGTCCACCACTGATCCTCCCACCGCGCTCACCATCGCCTCAACCAGAAGCGCCTGTATTCTTCTCACCCCATCGCAGAGGCCAGAAGTACGTTCCAGGCGGTCTAGCATCCACTGTCCGCGATTGGATTGTTGAAACGGCGCAGGTGGGTCATACCCATGCTCATGCTAGAAGAGGGGAACAGGAGACGTGGGACGTGAATTTCAGAGTTGGGGAGTGCATCAGGGGGAACGTTGGGAGCGGAATGATGCTAGCGAGAGATCGAAGTGGAAATAGCCGGTGGATACTTGCAGGTAAGGGTAGGGGTGACACGGTAGTTGAAGTGGGGTGTATGGTCGGTATCAAAGAACCGACATGGGAGGTCGAGGTCGAGCGGGAGAAATGGCGCGTTGGTGTCGAGTGGAAGGTGCTCGATGGCTGAAAGGAGAGGATCAGACGCCATAACATATACGAATCGAAAGATCCGGAGACTACCCGAGCGACTACCGATCATGAGATAGGAGTACAAACGCCCAGGACAACAGTCGACGTCTTTTCAGATTATTCCAGCAAGCTGAATTGGTCAGTGGCCTGAATACTTCTTCACTTGGCGATTTTGCTGATTCGATCAGCTACCTGCCTCACATGGTGAGAGCTAGCTGTCATCAAATCCGGTAGGACATCTCTTGCTAGTGTCCGCATAGACGCCGAATCGGAGTCAAAGATCTTTGGCACACAGGGTAATAAATACTGCCAGGCGACGAGCCGTTTCGGGCACATTGCTATCCCTACGAGGCCACAAATGCCCTTCGGCACTGTCTCGGTCTACCGCATGAACCAATAGGAGGAGACAGAACCAATCCTCACCATCAACCAAGCACATGAACACAAAATGATTTCATTTTTCACCATCTCAGGACCTACGCTATGCAAACACACCACCACCACCCAACCACCACTCTACTCAAAACTCCCCACCCCCAACTCCCCCAACCCACCCCTCCTCCCCCTAGCCGCCCTCTCCCTCTCCTCCCTCCTCCTCCTCTCCACCCCCTCCACAACCGCACTCCTCTCCCTCTCCCTCCCAACAAAAGTAACACTACTCCTCTTCGTACCCCCCCTCCTCACAAAATCCCCCTTCTCCCCACCCCCCGCCGCCCTCTCCGTCAGCGCCGCAGTACTAATACCATTCGCATCCGCACCACCAGCATGGATAAGACTCGTCGTCGCGCGTCGCAGCAAAGACGGCACTTTGAAACCACCTATTGCTGAGCTGGTCGTCGCATCGTGGAACGCGAGACGGGTGGATGTAGATGTCGAGGTGGACTCTGCGCGTTTGAGGGAGAGGCGGTCGATGATTGGATTGGCGGATGTGCGGCGGGGGTTTTGATGCGTGCCGTTGTGGCGATTGCCTTCGTCTTCGGAAGCGGATGAGGAGGGTTCTTGGGCTATGGTTATAGAGCCTGGGTCTTCGATCAGGAAGGAGACGGACTCGCGGATTTCAGCTAGGGTGGCCGGTCGTTTTGCGGTAGCGGTGCGGCGGGCGGTGGGTGGTGGACGCATGTTGCCGCTGCCGGGCGTGGAGTCAGCAAGAGGACGTTTCCGCTTGCTGGTCTGCGGTGCTGGGAGTGGAGGCTGCTGGGACTGGGAGTTGGAATCCTCTTGCGTGTCGATTTCCACGTTGAAAGTGTCTTCGGCAGGTAGGTCGAGAAAGGCAAAGTCGTCGTCGGGGTTGCGGTCTTCGATGCTCTGCAGAAAGGCCAATTTCTTGGGATCTTCCGCGATTTTGCCGACGTTTTCATCTGCAAGCAATGCCTTTCGCATCTTTGCGAACTCGATTCGTTTTCTCTTCTTCCGAGCTTCGGCGTCGTCGTCGGAGTCCGAGAGGTCGAAATCCGCGCCCCGTTTCTTGCGTAGCATGCCGCTGTTGATGTCTTTGTACAGCTTCGCGATAGCCTTCTCGTCGCTTGCTCTTTCTTTGTCACTGTCATGAAGTCAGCTGAGCAAGCTCTGATGAGGTTTTGACTGTTGGGTTGGCTTACGCATGGAAGCCTGCCAATTTGCTCTCGTCGACATCGATTTCTCCATGATCCATCATCGCCTTTACGTCCTCATCTTCCTCGCCACTGTCCTCGTCGCTAGCACCACCCAGTCCCGCATACTCATCTTCGGACTCTTGGGCTTGCTCTTCTACCATACCCTTGGCCTCGCTTTTCTTCTTGTCAAATGCTTCCTTCGCAGCCGCTGCTTTTGCCGCCTTTGTTGCTTTCCTCATTGTGTCGAATGCGTTGGTCTTACGAGAAGTCGTCGGTGGATTCTCATCGACGTCTGACACAGCCTCATCCATTATTACTCGCCTATGTAGGCGTCCTCTCTTCTTCACTGGTGAGCCATCACCCGCAACTCCAGACAGCAGCACGGTTTCCACTGTCGAAGGGGGTTCCGATATAAAGCGACTTTTGGGAGCAGGGGAAGACAAGGCAAAGCCTATATCTTGAGTAGGATCCGGAATTTCGGAAAGCTGAGTACCTGTATGCAAGTCTTGAGTGTCTCCTAAAGCATTGTACCGTATCTGCGATTGAGAGAATTGGAGTTCGATTTCTTTCGAGGAAACCATTGGGGGTCCGTGAAGACCAACCTGACTGTCTTCTACGATGTCCGGAGAATCGTTGGTATCGAACATTGGAAAATTAGGTTTAGGAACAGAATCAAACATTGCCATTGAGTCTTGCTCTTCGTCGTTGTCATCTGCTTGAGTCTGTGAATTTGCCATCGTAGCGGCGAATGCCTGAGTCATGCCCATTGGTACCCCATTGGAATTGAAAGGATTCTCTGGTAATGCCGGCGTCTCAATTACAGGGGCCTCGGTCTGCAACGGTATCATACTCTTTTCTGCTTGGTCATCCTCATCGTCGGCGTCGTCGTCCTCGTCATCGATTACCATTCTTTTTTTGCGAGAGCGCTGCATTTTTGCTTCGTTGGGCTGCTCATCATCCTCTGGTAAAGCTTTGACCTCCACTTCTTCCTGCTCTTCCCCATCGTTACCGTCTTCAGATGCCTTATCGACCACCATGCCATTCCTCCAAGGGCCACCTTTGTTCACAGATATGCCACCTTCCTCGTCTTCGTTTTCGGTCTCTTCCACATCCAAAATGGATTCCTCGAGACCCTCCGAATCATTGCCTTCCCCTTCTTCTGACCCGGAGAGCTCAACTTCAGGCTCGCCGCCTTGATCTTCTCGATAGTCATCGTCTTCGTCGCTGGTGTCAGGCAAATCATCCACTTCGCCATTCGCTATCTTCGTCTTCTTCGCTGCTCTCTTTTCCTTCTGCATAATCTCATCTCCCTCACGCCGCGCTTTCTCAATCATATCTTCTACCTCTGCTTGATCATGTTGTCTCTCCTCGGCGGTCTGGACCACGATACCTCTGCTTCTCAGATCTTCGATCTTAGCAGCACGTTCCTCGATGGCCTGTTGTCTTGCACGTCTCTGTAACGATATTTGCATGTCTGCTAACGACATAGTTGCCTTCTTTCCGCAGAAGGTCCTTCCAGGAGAAGTTAGATGAGCCAGAGCCCGCAGGGTTTGCAGCGAGCGGCCTTCTTGACCATTATCTGCTGGTAAACGATCAAAGATATCGGCTTTTGACGTTCGGAGCTTCTTTGTAGGTACAACCTCCAGATCGCTGTCAGAGTCAAGCTCTATGATCTTAGCCCCCAAGGATAGACTAGGTGCTCGAATTTTGATGAATGGCTGTGTAAAGGCCATTTCTTTACCCCTTTTCGGCCTAGTAGCTGTCTCAACGTAACTACGATCTACCGCTTTGGCTTTCCCTTTCTCAAGTTCCAAAGCAGTCTGACTCATGATATCAAGCAAATCTGGTAGATATTCACCCGTCTGTTCCGCTGCATGAACAGCTGCGTCAATGGAGGCAGTAGTCTTGTTGATGTCAATATGTATGGCTTTCTCAATGGAGTTTTCCGGTTCGATAGGACTCGTAGGCGGTGACTGCACATCTCGTGCTTCCCCCAGGTCCTCTGCCGGCGCTGAGCTGGCCACTGTCGAAGAGCTTGGAATTTGGGAATTGTCTAGCGTTGATGTTGCAGTAGTCCTGAAATTGAACCTTGCGAAAAAACTCTCTTTCGTAATCTTTTTCTTCGTCTTTGCTTGATGTGCAAGTTGCATGTTTCGACTCATACGCTGTGTCTCGCGACTTATTTCCTCGATAGCCTTCTTGCTCGCCTTGCGTGTGGGCCGTGCGTGTTGCGTTAATATCTTATCCGCGGCACTGTCTTCATCAGACATTCCTAAGCCTAGAGTGGCATCTTCTGACCACTCTTTCTCGAACGCCTTCTGCTTAGCAGCCTTTTCCTTCCTCTTCTTATCTCCTGCCGCTCGCGTCGCTTCGCGCTCGGCCTTCTTCCGAGCAACAAGCTCGAGTAATCGTTGCTTGCTTCGAGGGTTGGCAGGCAACTCAGAATCGGAATCACCTTGGTTCGTTGTTTTATCAACCAGCCCCAATGCATTTGATTCTCCCTCTGGCTTCAAGGACAAGGCTTGGCGAGAACTTGAAACTGGACTGTCCAGAGCAGAGGGCGCGTGATCTGAGGGTAGATCTGGTGTACTCCTCCGGCTTGGTATTGTCGCTTCCGTCCCTCCTTCCCTTTGGCCTAACGCAGCTCGGTCTTCAGATTCCGGAGCAAAATATTCAAGCTTCTTGGAATTGCCAGATATCAGCCTCTTCCTGATCCTTGCATATGCATTTTCATCCATAGCCTCCTCGTTGTTCCAGCTTAAGGCCTCCCTGTGTACCGCTTGACGACCGAGCCCCGCAGCCAATTTGCCCCGAGGAAGCCATAGCGATTCTTCGTCTCCCTCATCTTCGTTCCCTTCTTGCTCCTCTTCTTCGTCCAACCAGTCCCTCTGTGGTACCTCTTCACGTTCATCGACTTTTTGCACAGTCGCATCGACAGCAGATAATACTTTCCTTACTTGGCCTTGGCATCGTACAGTAGGTTCTGAGTCGGAGTCATCGTCAATTGCTACCAGTATAGCCTTGACTTTACTTCTTGGTGTGAGCTCTGGTGGGGATGAACCATTGCAAGTACTTGGTGGTGTGGAGGGAGTGGAGCGCGCAATTGACCGTACAGGAGTCGTGGGCGCTGACATCCTGATTTCGGGATATATGGTTGTGTAGGTGTCAATATCATAGATGCTCCGGGTATGGTACTCAGAGCGCAGGCTGAATCGCGCGTTGGAAGACGCGATCTAGCCCTACAGGAGCGCGCTCTCTCTTGGCGATCTTGGCACTAGAATGCTTTAGGGTTGACCGTCACTTTGACCGTTTTAGTTCGGTTTGTGAGATTCGTTCGAACATTGCTGAGGGAGCATACTGCCAGTAATCTTATCTTGTATAAATCTTGCTAATGAACATTTGAACATGAGAACTCCAGCTATCACTCCCATAGTACCCATTTACCCGCTTTGAAACCTTATCATAGAAAAATTGAAATGAGATCTCATATATTCGTACACCGGCCCCTATATCTAATTGTGAAACGCCTTACAGATGCACACTGGGAGGCCTTTCCCATGCACGCTTCGATATATGCGAGAGGGGTATAGATGTGCTACCAATGTCTGTACAATCTGAATGCACAAAGTGATTGCACAAAGTCTCCTGGCCTGACCGTTCTTGAAGGTTCCGGGAAATTGCATGTCGGTAGCAAGAGAAAAGGTGGTCGAGTCGGAGAGCGCAGGGGCACTGGACAAGGCCCGCCGGCCAACCTGACGATTTTCGGTTTTCCGACAAATAACGATCGTACGCGAGCGAGGTGGTAAGTGTTATTGTTGCGATCACGACTGCTCAGTATTGCTGGTTCTCTCCGTATGCGTATGGGGACCCATTGGTCATAGGACGCTTCGAGGTTGAACTCTTCAAACTGGAGCCTGGAGGTAAAGGTAGTGGCCCAGATGGTGGTGGTGCTGGGCGAATCGGCAATGTCCTGGTAGGGTTGAAATTACCACTGTCTCTGGGATGACTTGGGAGACCTCCGGTTGGTGTGAACGCTTCTCCCTCTCTTGAGCGTCCTGATGAAGGGCCAGGGAACGTACTCGACGTACGGGGAGGAAAGCCTTGTCTGTCGAACGCCGCGTTTTGAGACTGGTACATCCCAGTACCGTTAACATCGTTTGAATACACTCGCTGCGGTGCGTGATCCAGAGTCGATGGGTGTCGGACCTCGTCTTCGGCGATCGGAATGACCCCAGAGGTGGGGGTTTTACTTGCCGTAGAGGAGGCTGAAGCTGTGGAGGGCGCTGAAAGCGTCGACTCTTTGGGCGATGGCTGTGACTCTCCACGAAGGAGAGCTTGAGTAGAGGGTGAGAGTTGCGGCGCGAGATGAGATTTGCGGTTGTGCTTTTCCATCATTTGGACTGCCCACTCTTCAAGATTGACTGGAGTCCTCTTAGCAGCTGCAATGAACATATCGCCGTCCTTGCAAATATGAATTAGTAAGATCCCTGACAGAAATTCAGATAATGGGCTTACATAGAGTTGGCGGGGAGTGGGGCGATCATCGGGATTCTTGAGTAGACATTTTTGTATCATATCGTCGAGTATTGGCGGAAAAGCATCACTGGAGGGAAGTCTTGGAGCCGGCTCGTGAACAATCTGCTGCAGGAGATCCAGTATACCCATCGGCCCAGCACTTGCACGATCTCCTGCAGCTGCATCGCTAGCGTCAAATGGAAATCTTCCTATGGCAAGCTCCATAACAGTCAGGCCAACGCTCCAAATATCCGACTTGATCGAGTATTTGGCTCCTTGTATCCGCTCAGGAGCCATGTATGTGGAAGTACCAACAAATGTATCCGCAATCGAGTTCACTAATTCCCCTGAGACGCCGAAGTCGCAAAGCTTGATGTGGCCCTTTGAGCTGACCAATACATTTGAGGGTTTGATATCGCGATGCATGATGCGATGGACATCATACAGGTAATTGAGCCCGCTCAGAATGGCTTCTGTAATCTTCCCCAGAACGTCTACGCGGACTGGCCCGAAGTCCTTCGAAATTCGATCGAGGGACCTGGAAGGAGATCAGAAACAGCAGGAATGTGGATGAAACGGGGCCCTCACCCGCAATCCATATACTCCATACACATAATGACATCTCCGGAGTTATGAAGGAATGCGCCATAGAAGGTCACAATATTTGCCGAAGTACAATCATGCATGATGTGGAGTTCTCGAACGATTTGCTTTCGTACATCCTTCTTCGCTTCCACATGAATCACCTTGAATGGATGTTAGCTTGTAACTTCTCCTGCAACGATCTCGCACTATTACCTTTTTGGCCATGATAACTTTCGTAGCAGCGTGCATTACTTTGCTGACCGTTCCTCCGTTGCCCGCTCCGAGCTCCTTTAATACAATAAGGTCCTCATTCCGGAGGTCCAGCTTGAACTCCACGCCGATCTCTAACGTGTCTGTCCTTGTAACGCTATTGCCTATAGCTCCAGGAATCTGCGCGTCCCCTGCTGATGGCGCTGGGTGTTTGACCGGAGGGGCACTTAAAGCAAGTCCTTTGACATTCTTCCGGCCTAGGGTTCGGGTTTTCATGTCTGACATCGTGGTGATATGGGAAGGGTAGAAGGTAAGTTATGTTATATCTATATCTCGAAGGTAAGGTTTCACGCCTTCAGCAGCTGTTGGTGATACAGTGCTTTGATAGGTGAATGGTCGACGAGTAATAAGCGGTGCCAGATAGGACTCCGTTGAGCACGCTAGGACGCGATAATGGCCTCATTTGTTTCGCCTCAGGGACTGACCAGTACCTATCGTAGGCCTGCTACTTCTGCGAGCACTGTAAGCTTCCCGTCCTTAACACCGCCGCATTCTTACAGGAAGAGACGAAAATAGGTATCGGTCACCAGCCCGATCCTTTCATGCAGCCCTACAGCGCTAAAGGCGGACCTTTGGATTAGGCTAACCAAATCCGGGCGTTAGGTAAGCACGTTTCTCCCTCCAAGTTGTACTGCCTGCCACTACGCTACAGACACTTCCATCCAGGTGAGTCATTGTTGCATTGCGCTTCACGTGTTTTGGAGAATAGAAAACCCCGAATTGCCGAATCTAGTATCCAACGCGCTCATATACTCAAAGCACCTCCAATCGTCGATTAGATGAGCAATCTCAAAGATTTAATTGTAGGGGAGGTCGAGGTCGACGATGACGAGGAAGAGGAGTCGTATGATGAAGAGACTGGGGAAGCACGGGCGAAGACGAATGGCGCCAGGACTACTAACGGTCTTAATGGACATCTGAATGACTCGAGCGAAGAGGACGAAGATGATGATGATGAAGAGGCTGCCAGACTGGTACACTCTCTTGCTGACTTGGCGGCGTGTGGAACCGCTGATTAAGTGGGGCTTAGGTGAGAGAAGGCTTTATCGTCGAAGATGAGGAAGACGACGAAGAGCGCGCCCGACGACGCCACGAAAGAAAAAAACGCAGACGGGAAGAGCGTGAGGAAGAGGAGGCTGTATTGGATGAAGAGGATCTGGATCTCATAGGACAGCTTCCAGCCGACGAACAGCGTAACACTAGTGAGGTAATAGAAAAGCGCTGCTCTCAGCGGTGGCCGCTGAACTCGATTATAGGGGCCAAAGTTCAAGCGTCTCAAGCGTGGACATAGGCAAGATCGTGAAGAACGGCCGAGGGGTATAAAAGACATATTTGATGATGACGAGGAGGATGGACAACCTCGCGTATTGGAGGGTCAGCGACGTCCAGGTCAGCGAGGCCTCGAGGATGAGTTTGCGGACTTCATTGAGGAGGACTTCGATGATGATGACGCCAAAGGCCCAGAAGACGACGATGCCGATATTCTCAGGAAACCTCACAAAAACATCGTTGCGGTAACAGACGCGGCTGGTCTAGACGAGGTCGCAATGGAAGATATGAAAGAGGCCTTTGGCGACGGGCTAGAATACGATTGGGCACTTGAACTGCAAGAGCAAGAAGAAGACGATCAGGGCCGTGTGGATCCCGATGATCCAGAGGGTCTGGCCCGGGGACTCGAGCTGAAGGATGTTTTCGAGCCATCCCAACTCGTCGACCGAATGTTGACAGACGAAGACAATCGAATTCGGGTTATGGATCAGCCGGAGCGCTTTCAGCTTGCAAGAAAGCCCTATAGAGATCTTGAATTAACAGACGAAGAGTTCAAGGAAGAGTCCCTTTGGATCTCCAACCTCATGTGGCCTAAGAAAGCACTGGGAGCTGAACATCGAGAGCAATTCCAGAAATCGATCGCCAAAGTGCTGGAGTTTCTGAACATCGATGAATACGAAGTGCCTTTCATCTTTCAACATCGCAAGGATTACCTGATTCACGCCCAAAAGATAGAGGTCACCCCAGATCCGTACAATCCAAATGCACCAACATACGTGATCAACGCAGAAAAGTTGCTGAACCAGACTGATTTATGGGAGATATTCGATATGGATTTGAAATTTAGAGCTCTCATTGAAAAGCGCCACGCTCTGCAGCGCACCTACGATAACCTTGGCAACGTGTCCGACGACTTCAAGGACCCAGTCATCGAGGAGATGCTACCTTCAGCTGAGACAATGGAGGAACTTCAAGATGTGCAAGACTACATACACTTCCAGCACTCTTCACGACTAACGGACCTGTCTGTTCTCAACGGCTCTGGCACAAATGGGGTCACCCATCGTCGCCCCGGGGCCTCAAAGATGATATTTGAACGCATTCGAACCGGAAAGGTCTATGGATTAGTTCGGGCGTTTGGAATTTCAGCAGATGCTTTTGCTCAGAATGCATTGCACAAGGAAGGTAGACGGCAATTCACTGAGGATCCAAGTCAACGGCCGGATGACATGGCGGATAGCGACGAGATATTGGAGCCGCCAGACTATCCCACTGGTGCACAATGTCTGAGAGCTGCTAAGGCCATGTTTGCTGAGGAAATAACCTTGAGTCCGAAAATGCGAAAAGTGGTTCGACAGAACTTTTTCATAAGTGGCATTGTGGATTGCTACCGGACAGAGAAGGGTTTGCGTAAAATCGATGATCAGCACCCTTACTACGATTTTAAGTATCTACGTAATCAGCAACTTACTGACGTTGCTCGTAAGCCAGACCGCTTTCTCTGCATGCTGCGAGCAGAAGAAGAAGGGCTGGTGGAGGTGAAGGTCCGAATGGAGAACCCTGAGAGCTTCAAGAAGCGACTTTACGCAGACTTGGAATCAGATAATTTTAGCGAGATCGCTGACGCCTGGAATCGAGAGCGAAGAGATGTCCTTGATATTGCTTTCCTCAAGCTAGAGAAAATCATGTCTCGAGGCGTGAAGGAGGCTCTGAGACTCGAATGCGAAAATACAATCGCGAAATCATGCCGCGAGGAGTACTTGAGACGACTCGACCAGGCTCCCTACAAGCCTAAGGGGATGGTCCTAGGCACGATTCCAAAGGTTCTTACTTTGTCCAACGGCACGGCTACAGTAGGTAGGGAGGCTATCTGCTGGGCTGCACTTCATGATGACGGTCGAGTGCTTGGTAATGGAAAATTCACCGATCTTGCGCTAGGGGACGCAGAGCGAAACACTGAGGATGGCGCCGATGTCAAAGCTTTAGTGGAAGTAGTCGACAGGTGGGAGGTAGAAGTCATCGGCATTTCAGGCTTTTCGGCAGAGACCAGGAAATTGTACAAACTTATTGATGACATTGTCGAGCGAAAAGAGTTACATGGGAACAGCTATGAAGACGATGACGGCAACACCAGGGTTGACAAGCTGGACGTCGTCATTGTCAATGATGAAGTTGCACGACTGTATCAGACTAGTGATCGAGCCAATATGGAGCACCCCGGATTTGCACCTCTGACGAAATACTGCGTTGGCATTGCCAAGTACCTCCAGAGCCCACTGAAAGAGTATGCTTCACTAGGGCGCGACATCATCTCCATCACTTTCGACTCAGCACAGCGTTTTGTACCTCAAGAAAAGATTCTTAAAGCCCTCGAGACTGCCATAGTGGATATGGTCAATCTCTGTGGCGTAGAGATCAACGACGCAATCGGAGATCTGTACACCGCGAATCTACTTCCATATGTTGCCGGACTTGGACCCAGAAAAGCAGCCCAACTCATAAAGGTCATCAACCACAATAATGGATTCGTCACGACCAGGGCCGAGCTGGTGGGTGATCCCGACAAGAACATACTGGCAGCTGTCGGTCCCAAAGTCTGGAATAATTGTGCCAGCTTCCTCCATATTGACTTTGACGAGACTGAGCCCGACGCCGATTATCTTGACAACACACGGGTCCACCCTGAGGATTATGATCTGGGGCGGAAAATGGCTGCTGATGCCCTTGAGTGGGATGAAGAAGACATCGAAGCCGAACAGGCGGAAAACGGCCCGGGAGCCATCGTCAGAAAACTCATCAGTGAGCAGGCTCAAGAGAAAGTCAATGATTTGATCTTGGAAGAGTATGCTGAGCAGCTGGAAAAGAGCTTCAACCAGCGAAAGCGCGCCACCCTGGAGACAATTCGAGCGGAATTGCAGCAACCATATGAAGAATTACGGAGAGGTTTTGTTTCACTTACGACAAACGAGATTTTTACCATGCTCACAGGCGAAACGCCAGAATCCTTGTGCGAAGGCATGATTGTTCCGATTTCGATCAAGAAAGTTGCAGATGATTATGTCGAAGGCAAGATGGATTGTGGTATCGAGGGTACCGTGCCTGCTCTAGCAATCTCGAACAGACCGGACGTATCAGCCAAGCAATTGTTCTCAGTACACCAGACGGTTCAAGCCAAGATAACGTATCTTAACCGCAAGCAGCTTTCTGCCAACTTTTCCCTCCGTGAAGACGAATTACAGCGGCCGTTCCGAAAAGAGATTGATCGCATGAGAGATGAGTGGGATGATGAGCAGGAGAAAAAGGATAAAGAAACCATGATGGAAAAGAATGACGTGTCTGGTCGGACACAGAGGGTCATCAAGCACCCTCTCTTCAAGCCGTTCAGCAGCATCCAAGCCGAAGAATATCTAGGCTCGCAGGCTCGGGGTGATCTGGTCATCCGTCCTTCATCAAAGGGACCCGACCATCTTGCTGTAACCTGGAAGGTTTCGGACAACATTTATCAGCATATTGACGTTCTGGAACTTGACAAGACCAATCAATTATCTGGTGGCACCACGCTCAAGATTGGCGGTCGTTACAACTACAGCGATCTTGATGAACTGATTGTGAATCATGTAAAGGCAATGGCTAAGAAAGTGGATGAGATGATGCTTCATGAGAAGTATCAGAATCTCAGCAAAGCTGATACTGGTAAGCGAGCCTGTTCCTGCCAATCCAGGAATATATGCTGACCCAATTACCAGAGCGATGGTTGACCACCTACACGGAAGCCAACCCCAAGCGTTCGGTCTACAATTTCTGCATCGACCCCAAGCACGCAGGCTACTTCTTCCTCTGCTTCAAGGCCGGTCAGCATGCTCAGGTCCAACAGTGGGCGGTAAAGGTTGTTCCACAGGCCTTTGAGCTACAGAAGAACATGTATCCCGATATGAGAGCCTTATGCAACGGATTCAAGCTGCTCTTCACCAACATGCAGAGCGGTAAGAGGCGCTGAGCTGGTCTGAAAGCCCCGCCCTGCTTTTTTTGGTCGCTCGCTTTCGGGATTGAAGGTGTGCATTGAGCGGGCGTATTGCAGGCCGAGTTCGCTATGGCTGCAGGGTTTTGCCATCTGTAACAATAGGTATTGTCGGTCAAGGCAGACATCTAGCGTGTCGCTCAGAGCAGTGAGATATTCACCACTTCGAAATTCAGTTTCCAAGCTTGTCCGTGAACGTAGGGACGCTATCCTCGTGCAGCATGCACGGCAGCAAGTGCCTCTTCTACAACTCTCCTTCGTCTATTCCCACCCAGATACTCCGGCCCCTCTCCATCCCCCCACTCATCTTCGTCCATTCCCTCCGTGCTCACCTCATACGCCCGCATGAGCATCTCCTCATCAACCCTCACACCCCCCTCCACAAGTGCCCTCACACACCCCGCCAACCTCGCAATCTCCCTCCTCGTCTGCGCCCCAATCTCATCGTTCCGATTGGAATACATGCTCTCGTCGACCGCGTCCTCTAGTCTCGTAATACTCACCTTGGCGCCCCCATCACCCTCCGCCAGCTCGGAATTGCTTCGCGCACATATCCATATGTAGCCATTGACGCCCAGCACAACATCCACCTCGCCTCCGCCATTGCTCGTATGCACCGTCCATACCTGCCTCCGCGCCCTCACCACCCCGCCGCCACCACCAGTCCCACTTACGGCCAGAAACACCCCGTTCCTCAGTTTCCCGTACTTCAAACTCCTCGTATGCAAACTTGCCGCGCCATCTTGGTATATACTCTGCACCTCCGCGACCAACAAATCCCCCTCACTGAAGAAGGTCCGAATGGCGAGCTCATCCGTGCTTGACCTCTTTCTCAGGATACCTCCGGGTAGGTTTATGGCTGAGAGAGGTAGGTGTGCGAGGAGTGGGGCGGAGAGATCAACTTTCCACCTTTTGGTTTGGACTTCGACGATGCGGCCGACAACGAGGTCGCCGATCTCGGGTGTATAGCGTGCGCGTAGGGGGCGGATGGAGAGGAGCTTGTTGGTCTTTTGGAGTGTGCCGGCTACGGAGGAAGTTATAGTGCCGGGGGTCGTGGGGGCAAGGTAGGTACCGTGGCCGCTGCGTTTGGATAGCTTAGTCAACTAAGCGATATAGGGACAGGGGAGAGGAGAAAGTACCGCATCCATTGCGGGTCGTCTGTCACAGTCTCGCCAGGGGTTATGATTGATTTGCCGGATAATTTGGGACGTTTGGAGGGGGGTGCCATGTCAAGATCGCCGTCGGAATCGTCTGAGTCGACGCTATCTGTATTGGAGGAGCCATCGTGGGCAATTGGAACTGGAGGTACAGCGGCGGTGATTGTGAATGTCATTGGGGTCGTGGTGGTTATATAGAAGGCTTGCACTTTCAGGTAAAAGGCATCGAAATCCAGTCTTGGCTCATCGGCGATTGCGGACTTTAGATTATTTCACGATAAATGGGACCTGCGTGCCTGGTTCTCCTTGCAATGTTATGATTGCAGGAATAGCGACAACAACGTCCGTCACATCGCAATAGTCCGCACCCATAGTCAGTATTACGACTAACGCAAAGCCGTGCATGCAATTTTTATCGCAGCAATACGAGAGTGTTGGTACGAACTTCACCTAGACGTCCATCGTCAACGCCTTTCTGCAGGTCTCGATCAGAACGAGGTATCTCAAAAGATCAGAGACATGAACTCCTTCGAAGATACATGCAGGCCACATGGCATCCAGTTGATGGACGCTATGTGAGAATGAATCACTTTTCATATGCAGCCTCAGATGCTTGTAATATCGTTGTACAGACGTGGATCTTTCCTTTCAAGAATTGGAACCACGTTGCGTCACGTTGATTGGAGCATCTGATATTGGCAGATATATGGGCTCTATGCTGGAAAACCAGTACCAGGAGAATGTGTTGGTGCGTTGAAGGTCTTCAAGAAGGAGCCAGCGGTCAGGGAAAAGTTAGACTTGAGTCAGAGCCCATCGTGCACCTTGCATTCGAGGATCGGGCCGGGAGGTGCTGATAGTGGACGAGTACGTGATGGAAGTTGCGTAGAAGGCATGGCGCCTTTTGAGAGCTACTCGTGAGAAAGATAAGGTTCACGAAGATACCAAGCTTTATGTTGCTACTATTCTGGAGGGCGAGCTCCGCTGGATGGGAGAGTATCCTTGAGACACGACCTTTGATATTCCTAGCTACGGGTGTGTCTTTCTGATACTGCTTACACTCCAAGACCCCGTCGATTGGCGGTACGTCAAGCCTCCGCCGGACCTGCAACGATGTGCCATGTTAGCCAAAGATAGCTCAAGATTGACAGCCACTGCGCGGTCTCATTCTTGCAGTAAGCGCATGAGACGACACAGGGCTATCACAGATTTTCACCATTAAGCTATAGGCCTGAAGTTCAAGCAATTGCCTGACGCGACACTGCACTGATCAAAGTGAATTACTTCGCGCCTCGCATCTCTTCTACCATTGACACTGAATTTCTGGAGCCTATTCCGCTACGCTCTGCATCCTCGCTAGGCCTACCAAGTCTCTCGCTTAACCAACGCTACACATGCAGGAGAGTTTAGAGTGTCGCTGACCCCTCTTGTTGGTCGAAGAGCATCAAGCCGTGATATCCACGGAATCCAAGTCACTCAGGAATATTAGCTTCATTTCGTGTGGCAAACCAAAGGTGAACGAGTCAATTAGACAAACGACGAAGAATTCTAGCTCAGGAAGATGGATCCAGCCTCCTTCTCATTCGCCGTAATTGGCATGTTCCTCACCTGCTGCAAAGGCTACGATATTCTCTCCAATGCCTACAACGCGCCATCAGACGCGCAAGACGCTGCTCGTCGAGTGCGCATCGAGAGTTCCGTATTAGCGGCTTGGGGTGAGCATTTCGAAATCCGGCAAGGTCTGCAAAATCAGCAAGGAAACGAAAAGCTAAGGATTCATCTGATGAGGGGCCAGACGCTGAATGGCGTGTTTGATGCCCTATGTGCGATTTCCGAGACTTTCACCGACATCACCGGTTTGGATAAGAAGTATGGAGTTATTTTCAGTTATCACTCCAAGCGTGATGGGGTGGGTAGCATTGTACTGCATCGTGTACGAAGTATAACGCTTATAACTTACAGAGTTCTCGTATACCTCGAGATATCCAAGATCTTTTGGATGGACGAGAACAATCTCAAAGTCCATCTCGCGGAGAGGTTGGGATGGTGGATAACAAGATGAAGACCGACCTCCGTCATTACAAGACCAAAATGTCCCTTCTGGAGAAATGTCGTTGGAGTCTGCGAGGCAAGGAGCGCATTGGCGGTCTGACCGACATCCTGCGAAGACACAACGATGATCTAATCCGCCTCTGCTCATGGGAGGGCCAGGCACAAATCAACCGCGGTTTAGCCACCTTCACTGTTCCCCAGAGTAAGAATTTTATGGAGCTGTATGTTATGGCTGAAATATCGGAGGTCGCTGCTAAAGATACGACATCTCCGATGGTCGAAGGTCGCCGAAGGATCGCAGAAATGGCCAAATTCAAGGCCAAGCTGATGACCCCCCCGGAAGTCCTTGACAAATACCAAACTCGTTGGCGGCTCCTTGATCAAAGAGATTATGTCGTCAGATCGAGTTCACTTTCAAATCCTTACACTTTAGGAGAGTGTCTACGAGATCGAAATCCCGTCTTTGTAGAATGGCAGTCATATCGAGATGCAGATAAACAACCTGACAAACTGGCGGAGAAGCAGATCCACGAGCTAGGAGATTTTCTTTCGGTTCCTAATCGGCCTCCCGACTTCCGTGCCTTGGACTGCATCGGACTATTCAAAGACAATGCGAATGATCGGTATGGTGTAGTATACAGTCTGCCCAACTACCTCCGGGACCTCTCCAGTCGCATACGTACCGAAAATCGCCGCATCTACAATCCAAGCACGTTGACAAAGCTTATCTGCGACGAAGACGGCGTCCTTGATCTTGGTATCCGCTTCAGTCTTGCAAAGAAGCTCTTATACAGCGTCGTTGTGATGCATACATGCGGCTGGCTGCACAAGAATATCAGTCCGGACAACATTCTCTTCTTTACCGCACGACCAGCTCCGGGGGAAAAGTTCAAGGACTATGAAAAGGATATCAGTCGCCCTATCATAGTGGGTTATGGCTTATCAAGGCCAGATGACATCGATGCGGAACAGCAACAAGTTTCCAGACTACCTCCAGAACTACTGGACCATCCGAAAGGCCGTCCTTCGAGGCATTTCCCGGAAGCAGGCGACAGTGACGGCAAGAAGCCAAACATCAACATCTACCAGCATCCCGACAAAGTCGCCAAACCCAGCCGTCGCTACAGGCACCGCTACGACATCTACTCCCTTGGGCTTGTTCTCCTGGAGATAGGACTGTGGCAGGATCTCCAAACGTTCGACTCGAGTAAGTGGAAAGATGCCTACGGCTTTCGGAGATTCGTGCTTGATAGATTAGTACCGGATCTATGGGGTCAGTGCGGGGCAATCTATGGTGGTGTGGTGAAGGAATGCTTGACCATGAAATCCGATGATGCGGAACTAGCAGAAGAGGGACAGCGGAGGTTGGCTTGGAATATTGCCGAAAGGTTGGATAAATGCGTTGCTTGATACGCTTGTCCGGTCTTCTTCGCGGTTTGGTCTTGTTTATATATAGATGGGATATATTTGTTGCCTGACTTTTACAGGAAATGGCTTCCGAAGCTGAGAAGCGCATGGAAATGGATATCAATGGTGCGCAAAATCTGGATGCACTTTGCATACGAGGCTTTCAAGGGGGTAGCCGTCGATTTAACACTATAATATACGCAGATAGTCGCAAGATAGTTATAAAGTCTCCATCCGGTATGGTGTAGGGGTTAACATCGTCCGCTTTCAAACCTCGCGGTTGACGGCCCGGACAGCCCCGGGTTCGATTCCCGGTACCGGAATTTTCAACTCGATCATCATTACTGCATTTTTGCATCCTGCCACAGGCTTACATCGTTTGTGTTAGGACAAGTTAGTAGGCTTTCTCCGACACAATTTCCTCATATGCATCTCCGAATCATCAGAAAGGTATGTTATATGTTAGCGTTGTCGTGTTGTATCTTTCTGTCGATGGAAGGACTTTGAGGTTGCCTTTTGAGGGATGGGGTTCCGTGGAGGGGGTTTGGGAGATAGTTGGGGGGGAGGAATTAAGGAAGGCATTGCTTGGGAAATCCGATTGCGTGGTTAGAAGCAGCCTTTCTGAAGAGTTTTGAAGGAGGAGAGGATGGTGGATGTTGATGCTGGAGACATTGGTTTAGGGATGGGTTATGGTATGTAAGAGTAAGTCGTAAGAGTAGGATGAGGTGATGTGACAGATATAGATAAAGATAAAGACGAAGAGGAGGAGGATATTGAGATATACTAAGGTATGGTATAGCTGGGAAGTAACATTTTGAGAAGAATTTCATGACAACTCCGATACTTTTATTCCCTTGAGTTAGGGTAGTTTGTGGATTTGAGAAGGAAGGTCGAAGTTATAAGTCAGGTTCCCTTCTCAAAGACTGCTAGGATAAACGTTTCCTTAAATAAGATTTTGTGGTATGAATGAGAGGTATTCTAGAATCTACCGATGTGGTCAAGCTGTTGGGGATTTGGGAAGCTGATGATAGGTGAGCGTGAAGGAAGAGCTTGATTTGAGAGTCCTCGGCTCGGGGGACAAAAGAAAGGGATGGGGTTTGTTTCGAGTCTTGTGTCTCTTTTGTGATTTAATATCAAGAGATTAGGAATACATTGACTAGCGTTTCCACTTCACGACAAGTAATGCTTCCGCCCACATGTCCTTTTGGAGGGAGGCTTGCTGAGGTGTGGTGAGTAATCGGACATGATCTTCATGCATGCGATTGTGGTTTCTTGAGGGGCTACAGAATAGGCTGTAGATGAGATATACTAAGGCATAATTTGTGTAGGGGATAGATCGTGGTATCGGCTTCGTTAGAATACTAAGAAGACGAACAATGGATGACGATGGTGTTTGAAGTCTACTGGTAGTGGTGAGCGATGGAATTCGGAAGACTTCTCAGTAATCGGGAGGTTTTCTGGCTTGGACGGATGTATCCTCTTTATACGAATATCATAGAGCTGGAGCATTAAGGCTGCATAGTGGTCTGTTCCTTGGGTAAGCGTTTCGTTCTCTTGAATTTCAAATTCACTCTCTGCTGACCATACCCGCCTTTACCCACGCCCAGTGCCGAGATGTGAGCCTGCGTAATGTGACTCAACCAGATGGAAACTTAGTAATTTGTTGGCTGTTGTAGAAATAGTCATTGGGGGTTTTGCCTGCCCTGGATGGGTAAAGCGCAGCCAAGGATCGGAGTCACGATATATTCGACATTATTCGCAGAACTCAGTTCTGGTGACTAGAAGAGCACCCCGTATTCACTTCCGTAACATCTTCATTTTACTATCTTATCTGTAAGCAACTCATAGCTTCTTCTTGATTTTGACGACGCGAGCTCGATTTTCGAATAGCACTTCCAACCAAGGTGATCCCAACGCTTCCATCTCGTCCCGGTCGTTCGATCAGTGGGTAGCAACGATACACTGTGAGCATCACAAGCATTTAATCCATTCCAAACTCACGTTCTACCACATCGACAGCCTGTACATTGCTCAACATCTTTGAGATTTTCTCGGCGTCTAGCCCATTGTCTTCGCCATACATCAAACTTGATCTTATATAAATCAATATATAAACCCTCAGGGATACTAAATTGTAATTTTGTCCTGGGACTTCAGCACTCGACCTAGCTAGAGGTGGGCAGAAACCCAAGGATAGCATCGATAGATACGCCAAACAGTAACATCAGTTACTTGCACAAGACTATCCTCGCGAGCATCGTCCGATCTAGCGTAATTTGTCGAACCTAGTCCCAGATCCTCAAACAAGGCTATACTCAACCATGGACACCTCAATGACGACTAATGAGCGTGTGTCACAGGACATGACCAGCAAGGTTCATTCCCAGAATGAGCGGATCTCGACCTGGTTGAAAGTAGAAATGACGATTGCTGGTAGTAAAGATCTGCCAATACACATCGACGCCGACATCGAAGACGACGACGACCCTTTCGAACCACAACGAAAACAGTTCTTGCTGATGGAGGAGAAGAGGATATTGATCGCCAAGGAACTCGATCAACGCAGACAAGTTTTTAAGATCAGGAAGATTAGAAGGGAGGAGCGACGGTCAAATAGGCGGAAGGGAGAGGAGGAGAGAAGAGCGCGCCAGAAGTGGAAGTCCTTTCTGGCTGACTTGCCGACCGAGCCAATTCTGGAAGTAATTCGGCATACCCACCGGCTCGATCTTCAGAAATTCTTACGGGGTGGTAAAGGTGTTCGTGATGCGCTCAAGAAAGCCGGGCGAAAATGGGAGCTTTCTTTGCCTAGGCTACCAGCCGAATTGATCCTAGAAGTGATTCGGCATACGCGCCTAGACGATCTACAGAATCTCCTGAAGAGCGGAAAGGCTATTCATCGTGTTTACTGCGATAATGAAGCCGCGGTACCACCGGGAGTTGAAGCGGCGCAATTCTCGGGGTTCAGACGGCTTTTCGGCAGCGGCAGGCGAAGGTCCGGCGAACAGAAGCAGGCATTGAAAGACTACATCGGCACACATCTGCTACTCAACGATCCAAGAAGGATCCCCAAGACGTTCGACAAGATAGACCAGGGTAAATTCGCTGACTGGTCGGCTATTGGTTGTCTTCAGAATGTGGACGACAATATCACTGAAGACGTAAGGTACCACAAGAGTATCGGAATGGAGCTGGAGAGACAATCAGCGTTATGTCTCCGAATGTTCTCGAGCTGGGAACAACGTGTTGAAGAAACGGAGTCCAACCAAAGCCCAGACAAGGACGATATATTGGATGATGCATGCAATGTGACTCTGGTGAAGGCGATGCCCACGGAGGCCCGCCTTAGGTTATTCGAGAGGCAAGCCGCAGACATCCAGGCCAATATTCGCGATGTGCTCGAAACAAAGATCGTACGGGTTGTGGAAATGCTCGATGACTGGCCACTTGCACATGGCGAGTCAGGTGACCATCCGTTGATGGGTCAAGAGACCAAGGAGTGGATCGTGCGCTACTACAGTGCACAGAAAGTTGGCACCAAGATGAAGCAGAACAGCATGGGGCTTTGGATCGCAAAGCTGGCTGCTGGTTACATTCTTGAAGTCTTACTCCCAGCAGAGCCATGGCTTGGGCCAGACTTGTTGAACATTGCCGAGAACGTCAGATTTGACAACGGGTTCTTCAAGGACGTGTTGGCCCAAGAGTTCATGATCAGTGGGAGTACGGACAAGCTGTGGAAGGATAGTCGGGAATTTGCAGGGCAAATAGGACTAAACTTTGGCAGGATGTTAGAGGGTACGGCTGTGGGAAAATACCTCGAGCGATAGGAGTAATGAAGGGTTTGTTCTGAGACAACAAATGAGGACGCTGTTTGCATGTGTAGTAGAATGAGTAGAATGATAATCCCACACACTAGACGGCTGCACTAGGACTAGCTTGGTTAACCACCACGATCGGCAAGATCCGCCTGGTTGGGCTGACACCCCTGCCAGCCCCACCATTGGTCGAGACAGACATCCCACTACGTTTCAACGACAGCTCATAATACCCGTCAACACAGCCCACTGGTTCAGTGCTTACTCCTATCACTCAGCTGCTTAATCTTACGCATGTATATGAAGCAGTGCTGAGGGTCTGAGGTGCTGCCTGCAGGCCTGGAAGGTCACCAGTCCTGTTGCCCTTTTTAGTCCCTCCCAAGCTCAGCTCCAGTCAGACGGCAGCGCGTATTGCAACAAAGGAGGATCAATTGAAAGGCTTTTTGGGAGAAGCATATTTTGGCGCACATTTGATAAATATCTCACCACCTTAAAATCCCGAGCAAGGAGGGAGGACAGCGCCCCAACATGGCAGACCTTCAGGGCCGCAAAACCTTCAAGGTCTTCAATCAAGACTTCGTTGTTGATGAACGCTACAATGTCACCAAAGAGCTCGGGCAGGGAGCGTACGGTATAGTATGGTATGCCTTCTGCGTCTTCGTGAATCGATGTTGATATTAATCACCCTATCACTGTTCTGTACGTGCGCGCTTACTCCTGAAATAGTGCTGCTACAAACAATCATACAGGGGAAGGTGTTGCGATCAAAAAGGTCACCAATGTCTTCAGCAAGAAAATTCTGGCAAAGCGGGCTTTGCGAGAGATCAAGCTTCTTCAGCACTTTCGAGGCCATCGCAATGTATGGTACTTGAACAATACATCTTTCGAGAAATACTGACATGTGTACCAAGATAACGTGCTTATACGATATGGATATTCCTCGACCAGATAACTTCAATGAGACCTATCTGTACGAAGGTATGATGCTGAAGGATTTTCAGCTTGCAATGTTACTGATACGGCCTAGAGCTGATGGAGTGTGATTTGGCTGCCATCATCCGTTCTGGTCAACCACTTACCGATGCGCATTTCCAATCTTTTATCTACCAGATTCTGTGTGGTTTAAAGTACATACATTCTGCGAATGTTTTACACCGAGACCTCAAGCCTGGTAATCTTCTAGTCAACGCGGACTGCGAACTCAAAATCTGTGACTTCGGTCTTGCCCGAGGCTTCTCGATGGACCCGGAAGAGAATGCTGGTTACATGACCGAGTACGTTGCGACGAGATGGTATCGTGCACCGGAGATTATGTTAAGCTTTCAGAGCTACACCAAGGCCAGTACGTTCATCCCAATTCCTGACCGCATCAGCCACCTCGGCTAATCTCCCTAGTCGATGTATGGTCGATCGGCTGTATTCTCGCCGAGCTGTTGGGTGGTCGCCCATTCTTCAAAGGCCGCGACTACGTCGACCAGCTTAATCAGATCTTGCACTACCTTGGCACTCCCAACGAGGAAACCCTATCTCGTATCGGGTCGCCACGAGCCCAGGAGTACGTCCGAAATCTACCCTACATGCCTAAAGTGCCCTTCCAGCGTCTCTTCTCCAACGCCAATCCTGATGCGTTGGATCTCTTGGATAAGATGCTGGCCTTTGACCCATCTGCTCGTATCTCCGTTGAAGAAGCACTCGAACACCGGTACCTGCACATCTGGCATGATGCCTCCGATGAACCCTCATGCGCCACAACCTTCGACTTCCATTTCGAAGTCGTGGAAGACGTACCTGAGATGAGGAAGATGATTCTAGCCGAAGTGGCTCGCTTCCGGCAGCAAGTGCGTGTGCAGCAACCTCAGCAGCACATGGGTGGTCAGACAGGACAGAATGTCCCTATTCCCGACAACGCGAACCAGTGGTCGCATGAGGATCCAAGGCCTCAAGAAGCTGCACCACAGCAGCAAATGCACAGTATGGGCTTGGAACAGGAACTTCAAGGGGGCCTTGATGCCATGCATTAAGAGAATCGTGCTTTGGTTGGGCCGAGTCCCTCTTCTTCGGGGTACAACATAATTTTGGGATCGGAAAACTTTGTACTCTTTCCCACACTTTCAGCCAGTTTTGGTACAGTTTGAGCTCACCATGTTGGATTTCACCCTAGATAGCTATCTCATCCAATATGGGTTGCCAGATACTCCAAGAGCTATCGCGCGACTAGCTTCTATCCTGACCTATCAAAACCTTGGAGGAAGCACCAATATCTTGCCAGGTCTCCAAAAATACCTTGAGGCCTCGATACTTTAGCCTCGTAGCCTCGAAATGTCTTGGCGAGGGGTAAAGTGGATTATGCCAAGAAAATGGACCCCGTCGCCTTGCTGCCTCTTCACTCCTAACTCACTCCACCTCAATCCTCCTTGATCCCCTCCAACACCCGTGTCAACCGCAGCGTTCTTATCCTCATAGCAATAGCTGCGGATTGACAGGAGTGAACACCGTTTCCTCAAAGCTGTATAGATTCCTCGTCAAGAGTGTCCGGATCAGCCCATCGAGTTATACAATCTTCGGTCAAGGCTGCCCGCTCAATTTGTCACAAGCTCGACTGAAAACACCACCCGCTGTGATCTCAGAGAAGCCCTTGTTGTGAAGTATGGCTGCCAACAACGATATGGAGGGTAAGTCGCTTCGTCTTGTCCCCGCAGTATGACGAACGGGTCGGTGAGCCAACTGGGGCATCACCCATATGCTGCTCGGCCTCACGCTAGTAGTTCAGAATGTTTTGCGAATTTGCTATCCGTTACTGACATACCGCAACGCAGTCACCATTAGGATGACACCGCTCGGACAGGACGAGGCGGAAAATCATAGAGTCATCACGATAAATCGAGACAAGAAAGAGGTGGAGATTGGCCGAGCTTCCAAGAACGCACACAAAGGTCTCACTGTCGGCTCCGATAATGCGTGGTTCGACTATCCTATACTATCCAGGACACATGCCAAGTTCACCGCTTCTCCTCCGCAGAGAGTATGTATCTCCTCCTATCTCTACCAGCAAGATACTTAGCACATGGAACAGGCGATCTACGTTCAAGACTGCGGCTCAACTCACGGAACATATCTGGCTAAGCAGAAGATGGAGACTGGTGTGGAATATACTGTAAATGACGGCGATATTATCACCTTCGGCCAGCGCGTCACCAGTGGAGCAGGTAAGCAGTTGGTTGCTCGAGCTATTGGCGGGACTCGGCGGGACTAGACTGACCTCGGGCCCACAGTTACATACCCTGCTAAGGAGTTTCGAGTCGAGTCGAAATGGGATTCTCGCATGTTCGTGCTCTTGCCCCAGCGCTCCACGTATGAGACTGATCCTTCCGTATTCAGCCGCGCATCAGTCGCCCGCTTCTTTGATATAGCGGCCGCAAATAGGTTCCTGGTCCCGGAAGATTCTAGCGATTGCTCTTCGGAGCCATCACGCGAAAGTTCGATACAGATTATCGAGTCACATCCACGCACCTTTTCCGTCCCATCAAATGACGGGGAATCTGACTCCGTGGATGGTGACAGTGATGTCGAGATAGCTTCTTCGGTACATGAAGATAACAGTAAAGAGTCTGCAGCAACTACACCAGATCACGGAGCTGCTCATGAGGCGCCCATAGTCGCCAATGTGGAGGCAGAGGATTCGGAAGATGCTGCAAAGCAAAGCAAGGTCCGTGGTCTCAACTTGCAGGGCCCTAGCATCACGAAGGTACTGCTCAAGCACCCTGTCGTTACTGGAATGTCTCAGCTCGATCCCATCGACCTTGAGGGTGGCAACGACGCCAAGGAAGACGTCTCCGATAGCGAGAGCGAAGATGAGGGACCCGAAGTCCTTTCAATTCAGCAATCGCCAGCGAAGAGTGCCAAAGGTCCGATCTGGCAGGAGCATCAATGTGATAATATACAGCGCCGCCCACTCCTGGTAGTAGATGAAGAGACTAACGTCGACAACGAACATCAAGTCAAGCTTAACACCCTCAACACTCAGCCGGGCGTCTCCGAGGGGAAAGGAGAGGTGGTTGAGCGCTATCAGTCACCAGAGCTGCCCCTTGAATCTGTTGCAGGAGCCACAGATGGCTTTGACAGTACCGATGACGACGGTCTCGACCATGACGATGACTTCTCTGATTTCGATCATGAGGAAGAAACTGTAGACTCCTTCTCCAAGCTAATGAAGCCGACACCCGTTCCAGTGGCCCTACCGGTGTCAAAGTCTCAGACGACTAAGAAGCCACAAGCAGCCCCAATTTACCCAATCCCAGTCATGAAACCACAGAATATACAAGCGCGAAGCGCATTCAGGCCTGGCGGGTTTGGTGTTAGTATGAGTGGGGCTGTCGATGTGAGCCAGCCTACGTACCTGGATTTGCCGCCATCAGCCGTGCAGCGGGCTCCCAGCCCATCGGATGCAGCTCTTGCAAGGCAACCTCCGGGACCAAACAGCTCGTTCAATTTCTATCCTATGCTTGGTTCTAACTATCGCAACCCTCCAATCAGCTATCCTAACACACAGCGAAGTACCCATGATACGTCCGGCAACGCTCCATTCAATTTCCCCCAGTATCCCCAACCTGCAGACCAGAGTTACAACACGAGGGCTTATAATCAGGGCCCTTTCTATGACCGTGCTAATGCTGCTCCGCCTGAGTCGGGGGTACCCTTCACATTCGAGGATGCTATGTTCGAGAGCACCTTCGACCACTCCTCGGAGCAGGACAGGGCTGCTGTAGTTTCGTCACAGTGCACTGCTGCTAACACCATCGTTGACGATGCCCGGTTCGCTGCTGAACTGCAGGCCGAAGAGGATGCGTATGCATCTGCTATACGAACACCAGCTCGAGCTATTGTCCTGAGCTCAAAATCACGCAAGGCTAGCGAAGGGCAGTCTTCCAAGATCAACATCTCAAGCCTCGTGAATGATTCCTACGCCGAAAGTTCCCGACCTCTTAAGCGGAAAGTAGATGAGATGAGTACCGAGATGGAAGGTGAGGACGATAATGAAGCACTTCAGACCGTCGAGGCCGCAAACACCCCATCTATTCGACAGCCCAAAGCTTCCGCTTCTGATGAGTTCAATCACCAGCAAGAAACTCAGCTGCCTGACGCCCAGGCCAGGGATGTCCTCAATCCTGTTGGGGCGATGTCGCTTAGCCAAGATAGTGCTCTAGAGCCCATCGTTGGCTCCAATTCCAAACCAACAATAGCCAAAATCGTGAAAGAGGAAGGCCCTGCTCCCAAAAAGGCCAGAACCTCCGCTACATCCTCAAGAGGCATCGGCAAGTTCGTCTCTGGTGTCTGCGTGGGCCTCGTAGGAGCATTCGCTACGTTCATTGCCACTATTCCCGCCAGTGTGCGTGAGGAGGCGCTGCGGGAGCTGAGCAATGCTGCGTGAGGGGAACGATATACAATTGATAGAGTTGGCGAACGGCTGGGGGTAGCGCAAGGACCAACAGAAAGTTTCAAATGGCTGAATGTGAAATGTGGAGTTGAGGGTCACGACGGGATATGTGTGCTTGGTGTTGGCAATGGATCAGGCGTCATGCGGATGGTTTCTGACCAGGCTACTTTCTACACGACATTTCTCACCTGCCTTTTGTGTGCAGTTTCCGGACAGATCCCTAGCTTGGAAGTTGCTAGCGCAAATAAAGTTATCTAAAGTACGGAACTCGGCACCGCGTTCAAGCTGTTGCAGAATAGTTCTACGTCATTGTAGTGTTTAGATTTGAAATCACAACTCCTCACTCAGTTCTATTTTGTTTGGAAATTTAGCTTCCTCTATAATAAACACACAAAATTGCTACCATTGGAAGAGAACGTTGAGCAATATGGCCGTCGAATCGAAATATGATCCCAAGGACATGGTGAGCTTCCCTTGGCGACGTCCTCGCCAATGCACTTCCCCCCTCCTTCATGTACCTTCCCTTTACTGACCATCGACGAAGGTCTTCCGCCACCTTGGGCCAACTGGACTAAAAGTCTCTCTCTTCTCCCTCGGCGGCTGGCTCACCTATGGCGGGACGCAGAAAGGCAATGTCGTCAAGGAGTGCATGCAAGCAGCATGGGATCATGGTGTCAACACCTTCGACACCGCCGAGGTAGATCTCTGCCCCTTATCACGGCTTAGGAGAAACAATGCATGCTGAATCTTCGACTATTACCGATAGGTCTATGCGAATGGGCAATGCGAAATCGAGATGGGTGATGCGCTGAAAGAGCTTGCATGGCCAAGAGACGAGTACGGTAGGTTATGTCTCAAGTCATTACCTTGCCCAATCTTCCGAGAGTCCTTCGCTGACGTCGTTCTCCGCGAGCAGTCCTCATCACCAAGGTCTTCTTTGGCACAGGCCGCAAAGAGCCCAACACCCGCGGTCTCTCAAAGAAGCACGTAGTCGAGGGCCTGAAAAGCTCGCTCAAGCGTCTCCAGCAACCCTACGTCGACGTCGTCTTCGCCCACAGACCCGACTACGCCACACCCATGAAAGAGATCGTCGAGGGCTTCACACAAGCGATCCGCAACCTGAATCTCGCCTACTACTGGGGCACCTCCGAATGGTCAGCCGTGCAGATCCAGGAAGCGACCCAGATCGCCAAGCGATACAACCTGATCGCGCCCATTGCCGAGCAGCCTCAATACAACGCCTTTCACCGCGAACGCTTCGAGATCGAATACGCACCGCTGTACGACCAGTTCAAATACGGCTCGACGACGTGGTCACCGCTCGCCAGCGGTTTATTGACGGGGAAATACAACGACGGCGTCCCCGAGGACTCGCGCTTCGCGACGAACAAGAGTTTCTTCCAGGATACGGTCAAGAGTCTCAAGGAGCCAGAGGGCCAAGCGAAGATCGAAAAAGTCAAAAAATTGACGAAAATCGCCGAAAAACTCGGCGGCAACGCAACGCAACTTGCCCTTGCCTGGACGGCGAAGAACGAAAATGTCAGCACGGTGATCTTGGGTGCTACAAAGGTCGAACAAATCATCGATAATTGCGGCGCGTTGAAGCTGCTACCCAAGTTGACACCAGAGGTGATGGAGGACATCGAAAAGATCCTCGAGAACAAGCCGGCGCCGCCGCCGAACTTTGGCCGCAGCAGGTAGGTGAGTTGGACTTTTCGCTGCAAATTCCTTCTGTGCGTTGAGAAAAGAGAAAAGGGGCTGATTGGGAATTCTGTGGTGGCAAGACGGATTGTGAATCAGCGGCGGCGGGCGAAGCTTTAGATCTGAGTATCGCGTTCGCTAGGTGTGAGGTTTACGTATGAGGGTAGATGTTTGGATGAGGATAGAGTATACGTACGTAGTATAAAAGCCATGCATTTCCAAATCCATCCATCCACTTTCGCATTACCTATCACCAAGCAGCCTATAGTATTCCCCGGCCTCGTTATGACGAAAAAACATTCCCCTGAGTTATAATACGCAACGGTATATCAATCCCAACCCGGTTCCCTCGTACAATGAATGAAACACTCAGAGAAAAGACCTTGCCGGCAATTTTGCTGTGCTGTGTCGCGCCGTGTGGCATTCCCTCAGTAAGTATTCTTGTCGTACCTCTCTAGTACTAGTAATATCTTTTTGGTTGGAGTGTGGTAAGGTATTCTATGGGAGATGAAGGTATGTTTTTTTTTCATGGGTTCGCTTTTCGGGGTGGATGGGGGAGGGAGGGATGATTGGAGGATTTACATGTGATGATGATGGTTTAGATGAGATGAGGGGGGAGTGGATTCTCTGGTCGTAGACTTTGGTTTGGGTATGATCTATATCTATATCTATCCTCCACATCCTCACCCTATGCACACCACTTCACTCCAACCCCCCGCCCATCCTCCAGCCTCAACCCTCCGCGACCAAAACACCTCTATACCTCATCTTCCCTTTCCCCAACCGCTCAAACGCCCTCTCAATCCCCCCCTTACTCATCGGAAACGTCTCAATGATCGGCCTGATACCGTGCAGGGCCGCAAACTCCAACATCTTGCTATGCATCGCTCGCGCCGCCACGAGGCTTCCCTGGATACGCACGCCGTTCAGCACGATGGGCATGTAGGGGATCGAGAGATTGCCGCTGGAGACGGTGAGGGGGTAGATGGTGGCGCCGGGGGCGAGGATGGCTTGGTACATGGCCCAGTCGGGCTGTGCGGATGTGGTGACTAGGAGGCGGTTGATGGGTTTGGAAACACTGCTACTGAGCTCTTTGAGGCCTTTTGTGGCATGGAATTCAGTGGCGCCGAGCTTCATCGCTTCTTCCTTTTTGCTGTCGGTGCCGCTGAAGACGACGACTTGGCAGCCCATTTTGCTGGCGAATTGGATGGCCAGGTGGCCGAGACCGCCGACGCCGATGATGCCGACTCGCTCTGTGGGCCGCGTGTCGTACATCTCCAGCGCGTTAAAGACGGTCGCGCCGCCGCATTGGAGGGGAGCGGCGTATTCGCTAGGGATCGAGTCGGGGGTCTTGAAGAGGAAGGATTCGCGCCAGACGGTGTGGGAGGCTAGGGAGCCGCGGTCGAGGTTGCCGGATCCGTACATGACTCGTTCGGGGCAGAAGGTTTCGTGGCCGGTGAGGCATTGTTCGCAGCGGCCGCAGCAGTCGTGGACGTAGCCGAAGCCGACTCGGTCACCTCTGTGTTGAGAGCATGTGGTCAGATGAGATGCAATTGAGGCAGCGGGAACGGGCTGGAGGCTCTCACTTTTTCAACGCCTTGACCTCTGGCCCAGTGTCTTGAACCACGCCTGCACCTTCATGACCCAAGACTTGATCGCTGGATCGGTAGTGCTCGTCTGTGCCGCAGAGACCGCTGTGGGTGATCTTGACGAGGACCTGATCTCCCTTGAGGGAGTCTTGATGCGTAGACGACTCTTTGATTGTGCCATCCTTTGATCCTTTGTAGACTGTGAAGTCTATTCCTGCTGCGTTGGCCGACATAGCGTTGATTTCGAATAAGTATCACGATTGTAGCTTGGTTGGGTGCTAGCAACGAGCTGGAAGAGAGCGTGGTATATCGAGGTCTTTAAGGAAAGTATGATATATGCTGATGTAAGGAGCTCTGAGTCCGTGTCTCGGTTGGTAAGTCATCCCTCTAGCGTCGATGACGAATTGGGATGAATTTCAAAGCATTTATTGGAAAGTTTTGGATTTGCGCTTCGCAGAAACAGGTGCAATGACGTTGTGGGTTGGTGAGCGGATGCGGAACGTGACGAGCGAATCGTTAGTGCGCATCCCATAATGTAAGAATTAAATGTTGTAGGAAGAAGGTAGAATCTGTGAGAAGGGGTCAATTGAGGTTCATTCCATAGTACGACAATTGATATTCGCTAACCCCATGCATGGGCAAACCACAATTGTCATCAAACATACAATCATGAAGTCGCTCCACCCCTGACGTTATTGCTCCTTCTGATACTCTTCGCACTCGCCAGCTCATAAACCTCTGGCACAGCAGGCAAATCCTTCGTCTTGACCGCTGAGCTATTCTTGTCTTGCCCTCCCAACTCCGAAGGCACGCTTCCAACGGATGAGACCCTCCTTTTCTTATCTTGTAGATCCGGCGTATAGTGCTCCGCCGTCGGCATTGGCACGCTCTCGTCTTGGTACAGGATACTGTCGGCTTCACTTTGCAACGGATATGGCGTACTCAATGGCTGATAATTTGCAGTCGTCATGCCATTCTCGCTATAGGGCCCACTATAGTATGGGTTTTGTGTAATGTTCTCGGCTTTGACTGTCGTCCGCTTATTCCGTCGGTGGCGGTGATAGAGTATGCTGCCATAGATGAGGGATCCGAGGAAGACGAAGCTGTAGAAGTAAGCAATTGGAAATTGTCCACAGATGACTGGAGCCAAGCATACAATAGAACCCCGAAAATAATAGCATCAATGGTATAGTTGATCGACAAAGTCCCCCCCGCCAGATCTTCCTGGCGCTGCGCGATTATCCCACGCACCAAGACGTCCAGGAAAAGCCCGAACCATATCGGCGTTTTTACCAGCTGGAAGATCAGGTAGGTGAGCGTCTTGAGCTTGCGGCGAGCGAACAGAATGATCTCCGTGACGTCTATTATTATGCATATGGCGGCTAATGTCACAAGTGAGACTCGAGTCCTGATCGGACGGAACAAATGTTAGTCACGCCGACTCGTCTCAAGAAAAATATTTTCAATTGGGTGTCAACGCAGAGAGTTCATACACAGTGAAGGCATTGAGATCCACCATCACCAAGACGTAGAGTGTGACCAGGCCGATCATCAATATAAGCTGGACGACCCAGAGGGGGATGAGAACGCGCTTTAGCCATGGCCCGTTTCGAGGTTTGGCCTTGTCTCTCGCCATGTTGTCGCCGCGAAGTCCAGGAAGCGGGAACGTTCAACGATAGTAGGAAGAAGCCCTGACTTCGAAGTAAAGAATAACGCAGAGAATGAAGATATTGGAGAGCGACAGTGAGGGCGAAATGGAGGGAGTGGTAAGATTCAGGGCGAATACAACAACAGCGTGCGGAATACAGACGCCATGGCTGAGCACTGAAGAGACGAAGATAGTACGGGTAATTGCCCACACCCAGCCCCACAGTCTTGTTTCGATATCGGTGTTTGAGACCATATTTTGGGTTTGAATTAGGTATCTTAAGCAGTACTCAGCCGCACAGCCCGACAAGGATGGCCATCCTCCACGACGGAAGACACTTAACAAAATAATCTCATTCGTTCTGCAAAATGCACCTCGCCTTACACCCACCCATGCAGGGGAGGGTGGGTCGCATATGCCCCCCAGTCCTTATAGTAGAGAGAAGTCGTGCTGACCTCGGACCTGGGGTTGCATCCTCAGGCAAGATAGTAGCGTCAATGGTAAGGTAAGATTAAATAAAGTACGGTCTAGCTTTCCTAGGTCTAGCCGTTGCTAGGTGCGATTTGTTTGTGACTACGACCTATCGTACGTAGAAGAGTCGATTAATCAGTAAATAAGATGCAGCGATGTCGGTCTTTATGGCTTATCCTAGTATTCAACGAATTACACGATAGACGATAAGCCCAACTTAAAAACATCGAAGGGCAAGAATTGACACGGTTCACTTCTATATCTGGATATCCGTCTTCATCCCCTGCAAGTATTACTACTGATGAATACTAATATATTCCACATGATTCGTAAAAGGCCATCTTCCACAAACTCCCTTTAGCACAGCCGAACATGTGGTTACAGATATCTTTTGTACGCCAGGCCGCCACGCTCAACGCCTCCGTTCGATTGCTCGGTGTATATAGTCCTCTCAAAGATTGAATAAGAAGTTTGTCCGAATGATTCTATGTAATTAGAAGGTGACGTCCTCTGTCGAAGACGACACCTGCTTGGGCGACCCTCGATATCGCGTTCGATAAATCTCGCTCTTTTCTGGACTGTAGCTCCCAGATGAGGTGATGGGTCTAGGACCTGTAGGCTTGCGTTGTGCGATTGCAGCGCCGGAGGCTGAGCGGGGCGAATCTCTTGCCTGAGAGGAAGATGTTAGTTGATTTTTGCAGACAGAAGCGATCAATCAAGACTTACAGGGTCGTAGCCAGATGAACCATTGCTGTATCTCTGCTCGGGTTGCAGGTGCTCTGTACTCAGAGATGATGCAAATGTAGGCCTGTTGTCTTTCGTGGCGATCTTGGGCGGGCGGGATGGTCCAGACGGTATCAATGGACCATCATCCTTGACCTTGGGTGGACGTGGCGGAGCTGCAGCGGAAGTCTCTGAGTAGCCACCATCAGAGATTGGAGACAAATTGCCAGCATGGCCACTGTATCTTTTGCCGGGCCCGGGAATATAACGAGCAAGCGCTGGGTCGGACCCAAACGTGTCTGATGTGGGAGATATTGGCGAGCGGGATCCGAAGTTCTGGGCTTGAGATTCGAGTTGATTCTGAAATCGTTGGGTGGGTCCAGGGCGAGGTTGGGGATGTTGGAGATTGAGGGAATTTCGGTGTGCTTGGTATTTTGGATCTTCTGATGCTCGAGAAACCTCCGATGGGATAAGAGGGGATGGCGGTCGACCCTCTTGAGGAGTGACTTCTTCGTCCTCGAATGAGTCATTGGATCGCAGTCGATCATCTCCTGCAGGGTCATAGTGATCATTACTGTCGTACTGCTGCAAGTCACCAGAGCGAGAAGCCTCGGAGTAAGGTCGTTCTCGACGTGAGCTGTTCCTGAAATTATCACCAAAGGAAGAGGCCGTTGTCTTTGACCAGCGAGAAACTTTCGGGAAGAACGAAGAGCTGCTTGACTTATGTTTGCGACTTCTGTCCGTTCCTGTCTTCGGCGTGTGCTCGTTGCTTTGAGTGCCCGTTGGAACATGGATTTGAGGCGGAGTAGCCAGAGGCACTGATCCTGCACGAACAGTTTCTCTTGTAGGTGTGAGTAGCTGCTCGTTGTTCTCATGTTGATTGTCGAGTACAGTTTGCTCATGCGACTCGAGCTCTTCATCGGCTTCCATTACGGTACTGACCCTGTTATTGGATGTGTGGCGGGAATCCCTATTCCTCATAGCGCTGGTATCCCGAGAGGGTGAGTTTGAAAAGTATCCGGACTGACCTGTCGACCCAGTGCCCGCTTGACCTTCTGGCTCATATCCGTCAGGACCTGCTGCACGAAGGTTGTTGTAGGATTCCAGGCTGTCTGCACGGGTAGCGGTGGGTCGAACGTCCTGCATGCCCTTCAGGCCTTCAACCTCTCCCAGAAGGTGAACAAGCATTTCCTCGATCTTGCCAATGTCATTTTGGTTGCGGCTACTAAGTCCTTTCAGAGCACGCCTGAAAACATTTCGTTTCTTTGCTTGCGCATCATCGGTATCACCATCGGCCGAAGAGCCTCGCGGAAACCTGGGCGTTCCAAGTGGTTGAGGTCGCGGGCCAGCAAGAACAATCTTCTGGATTGTGCGATCGTGCTGCCTGTTACCATAGTCCACTAAAATGTCATCTTGCTCCGCAATAAATTTCTTCATTTCTTCAAAGGAATTGCGCATTTCGGCAGCGCTTCTCACCAGAGTCACTAGGATCTCTGTATCCCTGGCATTTCTTTGGGCATCTCGCACCGTGAGCTGATATCATGTTAGCGTCGTCTGTACCATGTTCCAGTATACATACATGATCCATGAGCGCCACAATGTCCTTGGACTGTATCCGGTCAATTCCCCCTCCTGTAGCGCTGTCATATAAAGGAGATCCCATGCCATGAGCCAGCCCATGCGAGTTGGTGCTCAAGTGTCTTGCATGGCCAGGTTCAACGAATACGTCATCATCGTCCACGGACATGTTACTGTCCAGGCTAACATCGTTGAAGGCTTTGGCGTTCTTGAAACTGATTTCCGGACTACGTGGTTGCGGACCGGAAATGTAACCCTCGTCTTTCGGGGGACTAGGGATAGTTTGACCAGTCATGTAGGAGGCACGATTTTGACCAAAATCATGATTGATGCTTTGCTCCTTATCTTGCTGGATATGTGGCTGGTATCCATCTTTCGTGGACAGATCACGTGAAATACTCTGTTTCTTTGGAGATTGGTCGCGGCTTGCGGTAATCGCTGCTGTCAGAAATCCGGCTGCCACAGCCTTGAGGCTCTCATGTGCGCTCGAATCTTTTGATCGGGACATGAACTCGCCTTTGGGCTGCGGTGGGGTCGGCTTGTTAGGCCAGTGGTCGAGAGTATCGTTCTGAAAGCCTCCCATTGGTCCTTGGATGATTGACGGATTGGTACTGATATCAGAATCGGAATTCAAACCATGTCCAATCTCTGGGAGAGGATCGTCAGCTTTGGGTAAGCCACTTACACCCATAACGACTGGCTCTTCATGTTCTTCGTTGGAAAGGGCAATGCTTTGGCGAGGTGAGCTTTTCGATGATAGCTGATCATAAACATCGGGCTTCTCGAGGTGCGCATCATGCTTCAAGTCCCGCTGTGCAAACTCTCGCTCATGTCCCACCTCGCCTTCTTGCAAGCCGGTATAATACCTCTCACCTTGTTTTGAGCGCGTAGAGAGCGTGGAAGCATCAATGAGCGAAGCGACAGCAGACTCAACGGCTACTGGAGTATGTACGAAATCGGGGTTTCGTCCACCACTTCCGCTTTGCAATTCTTGGGCGGCAGTGACTCTGTCCAGGTAGGGAGCGTCTAAGCTGTCGTCAGTGTAATTTGTCATGTGCCTGTACCCGACTGTGGAGTCTTTAGTGGAGTCCCTGTAGCTACTCTCTTCCATTGAGTCCCGATATCGGTCGTTCTGCTCATGTTCTTGTTCTAGCCATTCGTCCATTGCCGGATCTCTGTCAGAGTATTCTCCTTCCGTGTATTGTGATTCGCGAAGGCCATGCTGTTCAAGGACATCTTCACTCGGCTCATAGTTAATCCCTTTGGGTCTGTCCAAGCGACGCATATCCACACTGACAGGGGATCCCAGAGGATTGGGCGATGCAGCAGACCCTCTTATTCCATGCTGCTTCAAAGATGACAAAGATCCTGTACTGTGGATATGTCTCAAAGATTCTCGGTTGACTTCACTCTCTTGTCGACTCGAAACACTTTGAATGGGGCTCAGTCCACGGCTCTCATGTTGGTAGGAGTAACCAGCTCCGTCAAATCGATCGTGATGATTTGCAAGATGGGTTGCGGGAAGCGCACCTACACCGCTAGCAATTGCTGTCACTTCTGCTTCTGCCATCTTCGAACGACGTTCCTCCTCTGGGAAACTCCTTTCGCTTCGAGGGCTATACTCGTGTAGGTCTCCTTGCGAGAGGTTGCCGTGATGAGTGCCCAAGGTCCGCTGGATACCCATGGGAGTTCTCGTGGGCGTCCCTGACGCAGGGGACAGGACCTCACGTGGTGAGCCACGAGAAACATGCCGTATTTCTGCCATCCGTATCTCCTCTGAAGCTGACGATGGCTCTTCTGTGCACTCGGAAAGTATTGAATCTCGTGTAAGTTCAGAGCTATGAATATCGCTTTGCATTGGCATTTTGGGGACATCGTGCTTGGTGAATGCATCCTCCGTACTCTCCGCATTGCTAGCGCTTCGGCTATGGCTCTTGCTGCTTCTCCTTCGCCTACGCTCTTTCTTGTCAACGCTAGATCTCGAGTCGTGATGGTGCAAGTCATGGTCTTTGTGACGATTGTGATGATTGAGCGCGGCAGCTGTCAACACGCCACCAGCGATACCTCCGGTGGCCGCGTCTTTTAGCCGATGTCCCTCTCTGCTCTTCTTTCGGGAAGCTTTTTCTCCATCACGGATGACTGTCTCCTCGGACATCTCGCGCTCCGACCTGCGCTCGGATGGGGAATCGGATTCTCTATGCCGTCTGCTCTCTTTCCTCCCCTTTATTGAGTCGCCTGACAAAAGAATCCCTGCATTGTGTTCGTCCCTATTCAGGAAGACCTTCGGCTTTCCAGATACGTCTGGGGCGCTTGCATGTTTGGAGAGTTTACGAGACATTTCCCCACGAGAATTGCTGGTCTCCGAAGCCATGGAGTCTCTGTCAAATTTCTGGCGCCCTTGTTGCAGCTTTTGCTCCTGCTTGAGTGTTTCAAGTTCTGGCATGATCAGGCGCCGAATAGCATTCTCCACAGTCTCTAGCAGCTTTGGGTTGGCATTGATTGAGGATTTGGAAGTGCCAGATCGAAAGGAGTATTGATCTCCTGACTGCCTTCCTGGAGACATTTGAGATGTAAGAAGACTCGCTTCGACACCGCTCGGGATTTCCTCCTCTTTATTTGATTTGCTCGATCTGCGGCGCCCACTTTTATGAGATTCGATCAAATGCTCGTTACTGATGCTGCGACTCCGAGTTTTGTCACTGCGTTTATGTTTGCCGCTGCTGATATCCCGAGGCCTAGCTGCGAGCTTTTCCATGGCCTTATAGGCCAGCCTCTCCTTGCTTAAACTTCGACTTCTTCTTCGGGAGGGCGTCTTCAACGTATCGTCGGTACTTATGACTCCGTCTTTGCTTATACTCCGACTCCGATTGTGGCGTGGGGTCACGTTCCCAGCTCTTTCGTCAAGCATGCTATCCGGTGGCATTGATGAGATTTCTGACGGGTTTACCTGAACGTATCTCTCCTCCCGTGCCAGTTCTTCCCTTCCAACGCTTGTTCTAGATAAATCGCTTTCATCGTCTCTATGCATGACTTCAATCTCCACAGGAGGGTATCGATGACTCAGACCTGACTCTTCTGCTGCTGATGTGTACGAGCTAATACTCTTGTCGTCTCCGCTCCCGGAGACCTGTCTCTCCCTTGTGGTATGTGGTCCCAAGGATATCCGTCGAGTGTACGAGGGTTTGCGGCCTTTTGATGCAGTGACCTGAACGTGCTCGCTATTATCCTTGATTTTTCGCGCAGCTGATGGTGTAACCTTAACCCGCACGCTCGGTCGAGAATGGACGTTTGGGCCCTTCCCACCTTCAAAGTATTCAATCAAAAGCGAAGTCTGTGATTTGTTCGACGACCTAGTGAGCGTAGTCTCTCTCTCCCTATCGCGACGGTCCCTTCGATTCTTCGTCGGAATCACGACTGGACTCCCGTCTTCTGGGATGGAATAGGAGGTCTTGTCTGTTCGACGGGAGATGTCAGTAGCTATATCAGCTTCTTCCCCACTTCCCCCGGATGTTTGCAACACTGAAGACTCGGTTGGCGCTGGCAGTAACGGCTTGCGACTCTCGACGCCCATTGCGTGAGCAGAACCTGACCTGATTGGAAGTTGACGAAGAGTGCTTATGTGTGCATCGAGACAGGTGAGGTTTCGACGTTGTGAATTTGAGTCTAGTTGGTGGATTTAGTGGTGTGACCGGGTAAATGCAGCTTCTTAGGGTGACTGGCTGGTGTGCTCTGGTCATTCGTATGCCTGCCGTTGGAGTAGGGCTAGGTCATTTGAGATAGTATGTCAGGACCTGCTGGCGCTAGATGACATGGATGACTTGAAATTGGAGGCAAAGGATAGAAGTCGATCGTCTAGGCTCTGTTGACAATTGGGGCTGGGAACGTTGGGGTCGGCAAGCGAAGTGAGATCGGGCAAGTCACTTCACTAGAGGCGCCGGCCTCATTGAGAGGTCATTGGCAAGGGCAGTGATCGTAGCAGGATAAGCTGCAATGTGTAGGGGTGGAGTCGCAGGAGCTTCAGTGGTTTCTGTCGAAACATAAAGTAGAGGAAGGCTGAGAGCTTTCTTGGGAGCCAGGGAATAACAAACTACTGCCGGTTAAGCTAGTACTTCGCTAGCGTGGCCTCCGCGTGTGGTAAATCTATTCGGTAGGACACTCGACCTGGATATCTTGCGCAATATAATTGTTGTCATAGACGGGGTAATCATAGATCTGCTTCTTCATACAGATTCGTGCTACATCAATGAATACCGTCTTGTCCCAATTCTACGAAACAGGAACTGCATGGTTGCTTTGAGGGCCTTCCACCGAGAGTCCCCTGGACCGTGCAGCGAGCTGTTCCTGTTCCAGATCTACAACGGCAACCACGAACGACTTTAGCACGCCCGAAAATGCCCACTCCCAACACAACGTTGCTTTGAACAATTCTTACTCTATACTCCGTGAGATCCACATGCATTCCGATCAACATTGGCAAGGTGTCTGTCACATTTCATGTAGTATCTACAGAGTTGGATGGGGCCAGCGATTGCTACATTAAGTTGCATCCCGTCGGTTAACCGGCCGACACTGAAGTCACCGACGCTATCCACAACATGATTGGGTACTCCATCCTGTTAGGGCCCGCGTTTGACAACTCATCAAACCTCAAGCGGTTGTTGTTGGATGACATTGGCCGGGACGAGTACTACCAGCATAGAATACATGATACTCATACTTTAGCATGATCCAACACCCCAACGTCAGACTCAGCTGAGAGGTCTACTGTTGCCTATCTGGTTCATTCCATTATGCTATCTCTTTTTCTAAGCCGCGAGAAGTTGCATTCTACGCACACATGCTAAAATCGTCTATCCCTCTATTCAATTGTTACAAACTCATAAGAAGAATATCATATTCATGGCTAAGCACAGAACTTCTCCCGACAGTCGAAGCCGATCCAGGCGATGTTCGAGGTTGTTTCGTCGCCGAGGGAGGAAGTCGTGTCATAGGTTTGATAGACACTGGGAGTATTCATGGTGCCCCTGTTGAATGGCTTTCATATGTTGTTTTTGTCATTACATTTGCTCGAGATTCGTTTTGAGTTGACCCGCACATACCAGGTAACGAAGAACAAGGAGAAGCTCTTTGATAGGAGAATCATAAGGTACCTCGCACAGAAACATGACCCAATCTCTACTGTGGAGATCACTTAGTGTCTCTTGTCAGCGATGTGTGAAAAACCTACCCTTGATTGGCTTTGCGGCACTACGTACATAGAAGACAGTGAATGGACAATGTGAAAAGTCGTGATAAGGCCTTTCTTCATTTCATATCGTTCACCAGCTTCCTGGCTATGTACAGGATGTTTATTCAGATCTAATGTCAGACTATCAATCCCTATCTATCTCCATCGCGTCGGTTTCTGTGAAATTTTGGCCCCTGCTTAGGCTGGCTACCATACGCCCTTCGCCCTTCCTTTTTCTTATCCCGGCTCATGCTCGCTCCAAGTGTGATATCAACACGTGGAGGCGTCTGGAAACCAAAGCTCTTTGCGACTACATTTCGGCATCAATCAGCATATATTTCGTTAAAGTCGTGCACCTCACGTACCTTTAACAAGATCCAGCTTATGCACATCAAAAACCGAGCGGAGCGAATGACTTGCATACGCCTGCAGGTAACTCCGATACCCATCCTTCGCCGATCGATTCAGGTAGTAATTCTGCCCGATGAGCTTCTCCAGCTGCGACTGGATGTTGTAGATGCGCTTGGCTGGGAAATCGAATTCCACCAGCGGCACGCGAGCTTCCTTGAGGTGTTTCAGGAAACCGATTTCTGAGGGCTGGAGGAACATGAGACTTCGGCCTTTGCCGTTGGAACCTCGCGCCGTGCGTCCGACGCGGTGAATGTAGTCTCGTGGGTCGTCGGGGGGATCTACTTGTAGGATCCAGTCTACGGAGGGGATATCTAATCCGCGAGCGGCGACGTCGGTGCAGATTAAGGTGCCTTGTTTGGCGTTACTGATGAGCGTTAGTGGCAGTTTTCTTGGAAGGATACACACGAATGGAACTACCAGAATTCAAAGAACGTGTTTGTTCTCTTTTGCTGCTTTTGCTTCTGTTGGAGTTCAGTGTCAAGGTCTGAGGAAACGGTAGAGGTTCTGAGAAACATACTCCATGCAGGTCAAGGACTGGTAGGTCTATGTAGTTGAGCAGTTCCGAGTGATACTATGGATATTGTTAGTCTCACATAGCAATGTATTCTAGCCTGGACGCGTAGGGCAACATCTAGACTCACCTTGACACAATTACCTGGAGATTCATGAGTCAGCGTGGTATCGTAAAGTAATGGACTTAAGGCATTCTCGGGCACAAATGCTTCTGAGACGAGTCCAACGTTTTGGGACAGGGTATGGCTTGCGAAAATATGAAAGCGCGAGTGTAACGTACAGCTGGAGAGAAATACCTGATACTGTCAGCGTCAAGTCTCTTCAGCCTTAGGGGAGTGGTTATGATATACGATGCATTTCTTGTCCTTGTTCCTCTTCAAGAAGCTGAAAAGCTACCCCACACCCCGAAGTCAGCACTTGAGCAAAGTGATGTAAAATACGAGTGAGAGGTCTGATAACAGTTTGTACTGCTAAAGACAATGCTCGTTGAGGAGAGAGTTCACATCGAAAAGTACAAACCAATAGAAATCTCTTGTCGGAGTCGCAAACGACGTATCCTTGCTCCCTTTGATAAAAGTAAGTAGAGGCTTGAGTAATCGCACAGAGCTGTACGTACAAGCCTTCAACGGTCGAATGCTCCTTCGTGTGGTCGACGTTGATATACAGTGGTCCTGGACGAAGTGATATCCTGGCGAGATCTTCAACCTTGGTCGTTTGCCTACGCGATACACGAGGTTAGTAGGCCTACTTGACGTACCCAACCGCACAGTGTTGTTGATGTGACTACTAGCACATATATTGTGCCCCTATGCATTTGCAATAAGAGAAAATATCGCTCCGAGGGTTACGTACGTTGCAGAGAATAACATTGTCTGTCTTTCTTCCTTTGGGAGGATCTTGATGATCTGGCGCATCTGTATATAGTTTGATAATCAGCACGGCCACGACTACCAACTATTCAGAGAGAAAAGAAACGTGTCTGGACAGCATGACAGGGCTCGAGGTTCCTGATATGGCCCAACGCCTAAATCCTAGTGCAAAGGACAATGGCAGCATCCTAGTCGTGATTATGTGGAGAATCACGCTGCAGAGTTTGAAGTGAATTGTTGGGCAGAGCTTTCAAGATGCAGCTCGAAAGGATGGCTCTGAAAGAAACTAACCTCATCCTCGAATCCTACTTCCAAAATACGATCAGCTTCATCAATGATGAGAGCTTTGATATTCCTGTTGCAGATGACGCTGTCAGGAAGATTCATCGAGGTATATAAGAAAGTCTTACTTGTACACGAAACCCTGCGTATTTTGTAGGTGATCAAGGAGACGTCCTGGAGTCGAAATGATCAAGTTTACGCCTTTTACAAGCTTCTCAGCCTCGGCTCTCCTATGAATAACAATGTCAGAATCGTCACTTCAAGGATGGAGATACCTTGTGAGATGGGTACCTGTTTGCTCCCCCAATAACGATCCCGTAGGCTAGTCTTATCAGCCTGTTTCAATCAAAGACCCCAATAGTACATACTCTGTGAGTGTGCTTGCATCAATTCCCGCGCAACCCCAAAGATCTGCAAAGCGAGCTCTCGGGTGGGAGAGACAACAATAACGCCAGTACCATTCCTTGGCTTGAACCTCAGAGCGCTCAGCATCTCCACGGCAGGCAGGAGAAAAGCTAAAGTCTTCCCAGACCCAGTTTTCGCAGCTCCTAGTACATCTCTTCCTGCCAGTAGCGGTGGTATCCCTCTTTGCTGGATCTCTGTCATTGTATCGAAATTCATACCTTCGATCGCCTGCATTGTCTTACTGGAAAGGTTGAGATCGGAAAAGCGTTTTGGGTCGGTTCCTGTAGATGGTAGCGACAGTGGTAATGTAGAAGGTATGTCCGTATCGACCATAGCATCGTGGCCGTTGTCTTCTTCAACGCGGACCTGATCCCCTTCATCTTCCCCACTGCCATCCGGTTCACGGTGTATGGCCTCATCGGTCTTTGCTCTCGCCGCATGCATTGCAGTCTCCGAAGCCTCGGAATTTAATTGCGGACGTGATGCTTCCTTATGGCGATCGCTTTGCCTCTCTGGCTTTGGCTGAGGCCCCAATTCGACGGCGCCAATAACAGACAGGTTGACGTTCGGGGCATCATTGGGTATTTCTTGAAGCTCGGATTTGACGCTTGGTACATCAGCGAGCCTCTTCGCGGAAGTAGCAGAGTCCGTCGTCGTGGTACCATGAGTGCGCTTGCGCTTCTTTGTTTTTATCTCTGGAGTCTCCATGTCGAAGAGTTTTTCTCTTTGCCTAAGGTAATGAAAGACGAAATCGCACTCACAGCCAGAGCGCTAGTAAATCTCCATGAGTGATTAGCGGTAGATCTCCCGCGCGCGATCCTATTCCTCCGGGAGTCTGTCGGCGTCCTAGACTCCTAATGCACTCGATAGTCTCCTCATGAGTAAGCTGAAATGGACAATCTGTAGTGAATCTAGCATCTATGAATGAGTCGATTCTCACCACAACGCCGCCAAGTGTAGGGAGAGTTCGTACAAGCAACCAGAGTTCCTACACAAGTGACTATTCGCTTACGGAGCCAACATACCTGTATGAACTACTTCAACGGCATTGTGCGATATGAGTGTTCCAGTAGATCCTAGGTACTTCTTGACCCGTTGCGGAAAGTCACCCTCTCGCAGCAGGCATAAGTCAAGGAATTGAAATCAGATTGCGACTGCCGTAACGTTGTTCTCCCGACCTTCAAGCGCGACATCAAACTTGAGCTACGCGTGACTTTAATGCTACATAGATCTGAGGCTGGTCTATGTAAAGCTCGGATGACATGATGACTGATCTACGGAGTAGGAAATACTGATGATATGTGGAGCCAATGTTCTGACCATGACAGCCAATTGCAAGGGAGAGATAGGATGAAACCAAACAAAGGCAAACGTGGCCACCCCGTTACACAAAGAAGCCATGAATAGACCTCACCCTATTCCGATGAAGGCGCTCCATCCGTGACTTCCCCCTCTGCTGTTGAAACATCGTTGCCCATTTGCCCATGAATAAGACTTGTTGGCCGCGTAATACGTATACCGTACTTATACGACGATCACCTTGGTTCCCGAGATTAAACGCTAAATCTGCCAGGGACCCGAAGACTGCGCCTGCTTGCCTGACGGAGTACTCCTTGCCGCTGACATCCAACTCCCTTCTATCTTCACAACAACAGCCTCTCAACAGCTACATCAATCCGATACTGTGCTTTGTGTCACAATACAGTCGCTTCGATGACATCCTATACTTGAGGACATCACAAGCATCACCACGTCGTCGTGTTGTCCAGTCTTCCCTTCGCCACTCGTTAACGTTTCCTTGAATTTAGTCTCGGTCGTCGCAGCGACCGGCTGACATTCCCCCCACCTTCTGTTCACCAAATCGATTCTCGCATAACAAACTTGGATCGCTCAAGACAGTTGCAGAATCAAGGAGGTAATCTGAACTGAGCGACGGGGTGCGAATCCTGTGGGGTTTGTGCTGCCCGCGTACGAATACCCGACTGCCCCGACGTGGGCCTAAACCTTCACGTCCATACATCCTACAATGCGTTTCTCGCCCTTTTCGAAGTCAACATGGATCTCTCTCGCGGCTTTATGCTCCCTCTCGCCCCTCGCATCAGCTGAACGCTTGATCGAGTCAAAATCTCTCAATCCCTGTCAGGATAATTCGAGCTTTACAGCGACGCTCTTCAATGTCGTCTTCACACCTGGCAATAACAGTCTTGCATTTGAGATTGTTGGAGTGTCATCCATATCTGGCTATGTTGTAGCAGATGTCGAGGCTATCGCCTACGGTTTCACCGCCTTGAATCAGACCTTGGATCCTTGCACCCAAAATCTTGAGGGCATGTGTCCTATGAACACCGGCCAGATTAATATCAGATCAAATATCCACATTCCGAACGATGTAATCAAGCAACTTCCAAGCATAGCATATGGTGTACCGGATTTGGATGGGAAGGTGAAGATTTACATCAAGGACAAGGCGACCCGTGTCAGCGTGGCCTGCGTGGAAGCACAGCTCTCAAATGGCAAGACAGTTGATCAGAAAGCAGTTGGGTGGACGACTGCGGTCATCGCTGGCCTCGCGCTGCTCGCTTCTGCCGTCACATCAGGCCTGGGGCATTCAAACACAGCGGCCCATGTGGCCGCAAACGCGCTGTCGTTGTTTGGTTTCTTCCAGGCTCAAGCGATCATAGGCATGACTGCTATCCCTCTACCGCCCATCGTTGCTTCGTGGACCCAGAATTTCCAATGGAGTCTGGGTATTATCAAAATTGGATTCCTCGAATCAATCTGCACATGGTACCAAAGGGCTACCGGTGGGACACCCTCAACACTACTCTCGAACCTGAACACAGCTTCTGTTGAGGTGCAAAAGCGGTCTCTCGAGATCTCCCAGAGGCTTGTCATGCGTGCTGCTCACGAAATGAACAGAAGGAGTAATAGCGGTCCGGCTACCACTGCTGGAAAAGCTGTTCTAGTCCAAGGAATCAAGAGGGTAGGCTTTCGCGCCAAGATTGAGACCACGAACATCTTCCTGACTGGTCTTATTTTCTTCATGATCTTTGTTTTCTTTACCGCGGTCTGCGTGATGCTATTCAAGGCCTTTTGTGAGATCGCAGTCAAAGCAGGCTGGTTTAAGGGTGACAAGTTTGAAGACTTCCGGACGGGATGGAGAGTAGTCCTAAAAGGGATCCTGTTTCGCTTGGTAAGTTATGGTGCTCACGCCGTAGTGTTTTAAGTTGCTAATGTCTCGGTTCCAGGTGCTCATTGGCTACCCACAGATTTGTATCTTGTGTCTGTGGGAGCTGACGCAAAGGGATTCGGCTGCTGAAGTAGTACTTGCGCTTTTCTTCCTTATCTCGATGACTGTAGCTCTATTCTGGGCCTCACTCAAAGTCTTCCGGATAGCGAAACGATCGGTCTCCATGCATAAGAACCCTGCCTACATCCTCTACTCCGATCCATCCGCCCTCAACAAATGGGGCTTCCTCTACGTTCAATTCCGGGCTACCGCCTACTACTTCATTATGCCAATGCTTGGGTATATCTTGGTCAAATCTCTGTTCATCGCATTTGCTCAGAACAGTGGGAAAACTCAAGCTATAGCATTGTTGGTGATAGAGGCTGGCTTCCTTATCGGTGTCAGCATTCTCCGGCCCTGGATGGATAAGAAAACAAATGCATTCAATATATCCATCGCCGCCATCAATTTCCTTAATGTCGTCTTTTTGCTCGTATTCACTGCAATCTTCAACCAACCTGTACGTTCTTCAATGAGCCAATTTCCCTGCTCAATACTGACCAAATATTTAGGGCATTGTTACTGGCGCGATGGGTGTCATCTTCTTCATTTATAATGCAGCATTCGCCTTGGTATTACTATTATTGGTGCTCATTGCGACCGGCTACGCCATATTCTCCAAGAACCCCGACACTCGGTACCAACCCATGCGAGACGACCGTGGTTCTTTCATCAAGTCTCAAACGCAGCTCAATACGGAACTTGATGCGCTTGGAGTCACAGCCCGAGGAGACATGGCCCAGAAGGGATACTATGGACGTGACCTCGACGATGACGAAGACTCATTTTCCTCTGGATCTGGAAAGAATCACGAAGGTGCTGGGGTGACTTTAGCCCCATCTACCGCCAATCCCAACATGAGGGACCAGGCACGGTCTCCCATTGATCCAAACATGCAATACACTCCTAGTGACGGCACTCCTCGTCATGGGACCCCGCAACAGTACTCGGACAACTCACGCGGGATGTACAATGCAGATAACACCAGCTCTCGGCCTGGGGCTGACATGCCGTTGATGAATCGGCCGCAAGACACCTCACCATACCGTCGAGCACCTTCATCACACTCAAATGGTGGCTATAGGCAGCAGAACAATTCAAGTCCCTGGCAGAGGGGTGCCGGTTATGATCACTAATGAGCGTTATGTTTACGGTAGCGACATCAGCATATAATAAATAGTGATAATGTTGTTTCCATAATCACCTACGACCAGCGAGCCTGAAGGGTCTTTACATATGTTTATGGCGGCAATTCCACGCATTGGCCGGATTTTTTGGGCTCGTCAGTAAGACTGCCGAGGAGCTAGGGTTACAGTCATTGTCTGTTCTGGCGTTTGGCAATCTTGGTGCTGTATTTTTGACAATTCGTCCGGAGTGAGATTGGCAGGCATCCGTGCCCTGGTTAGCCACTGTAAATAGTGAAGCATTGGAGCTTCTTTGATAGAAATCAAACAATTCCAACATATCTGCACAAACGGAACAACCCAACATATTAGGTAGCGTCTCTAGAGCCAGCGAGGAGCCCGAAAATACAAAGCCTGCCATAAAAGAATTATTCAAAGCAGCAAGCGGAATTGCCCAGCAAAGCTGCGTATCAATGGATGGAGTCTGGCGTTATTCAAAGAGGGGGCTGGCTATACTTGGGTAAATCAAATGGAACCCTTGAAAATCTGAATGGCTAGGACGGAGCAAGATGTTTGATTGACTGCTTGCTTTCATCTATAATCTTTGCCATGAGATAAACGTAGCAAGTGCAGCATGGAGAGAAGTACTTGTTCAAAAATCAGGTATCCTTCCTACACCAAACACCAGAAGCCGCTCATGTTGTATTCACCGAAGCCCTATCCCATCTTATCATGAACATCAACATCATCTCCTGACAGGCCCCGGCGTCCAAGCCTCTGGCTGCCAAGTCTGCCCAGGCACACCTCTATCTTTCTGCTTCCATGGATTTTCCCTCTCCCTCTCCTCACCCTCACTCCTCTCCTTCACTGTCGTTTCGCCCACAGCCCTTGTCGGCCCTGGCTCCCCTCTCTTCCCTACAGTTCCCGGCGCTTCTCCATCACCCACACCAAGCTCCTGATTCCCTCTCCTAGGCTTGTCCAACACGGAAGGCTTTGCGTTCCAGCGCGCATCGGCGAGCTGGGCGTTCTGTCGCAGTTGAATCTGGCGCACGACGTCCGCTTGTTGTTCAAGAAGCGAAGGTGCAGAGGGGCGGGTGTGGCGGAGCCATTGGTGCCACATGGGGGATATGTCGAGATCGGAGTAGGGTATTTTCGGGTTATTTTGGAGGATGCGGCGCGCGTGGGGGGTGGCGAGGCTGGGCTTGAAGTACCAGTATGTGTTGCCGACAAGATCTTGGCCTGGGATTGGGCGTTAGTTGCATGTCTAACGATGGAGATGCGGAGATTTGGGAAGAGTACCGGCTAGCCAGCGCCGCCTCCATGGAAGCTTTAGGGTCTTCCATTTTCGCCATATGGTAGCTAGAGGACCTGAAGATGGATTAGACATATGATACTGCGCAAGAAACGAGAAGGAGCGGTTGTTGGCGCAAATACCCAAGGGTAGAGCAACGGCTTCGTCATCTTGCAGCGCTAGCGGCCGTTGTCTTTGATCCATATTGGGGAACACTTGTATGTTCTCAATGCAGAGTGCCCCCGAGGCGCAAACATTGATTGAACATGCATAGAACACAGATCTTTTAGTGTATTAAAGTCTATCAATCACTAGGTCTAGCCTTGACAGCATCATCAAATTCTATGCTCATATCCACATCAGGCAACAGTACTTTCTGTACATTCAACATTTGTCGGAATCGAACGTTATGGCTTCGGTATCATCCTTGGACAAGGACATGCGCAATATTCGCTTGTCAAAATACACACCTCAAGCTGCAGATGAAGTAAGGACCTGGATCGAAGAGGTGTTAAGAGAGCGTCTGGCAACTGGGGATCTATTGGAGGCATTGAAGGATGGCACAGCTCTTTGCAAGTACGGTCTCAACCACACCATCTTTGCAGGCTTGTTATTGGAAGAAGACACAGTCACAGTTCGAGCATGTGAAGCCCGATTTCCAGTGCAACGGGTACTTCTGCCCAAGTCATTTCTGCGTCTGTTGCCCGTTCATTTGACTGGCGTGTAGCTAATCTTTCTGCATTTATCCGTGACAACTTTCATTAAAACGATTGACTATATCGAGAGTGCTAGCTAGACAATTGCGAGTTTGTCTGATACCACGCCTGCTCTATTAGATTACTCTGAGCGTTTAGACTGACCGAGAGACTAGGCTCGTCAATCTGGCAGCCCCACCAGGCGTACGCTTCAAAGAATCCTCAATGCCGTTCGTTCAGATGGAGAATATCTCTCACTTCCTGCGTGCTTGCCAGCAACCTCCTCTGAATCTTCAATCACACGACATCTTTCAGACAGTCGACCTGTTCGAGCACAAGGACCCGGCCCAGGTACTACAGTGCATATCGTCCTTCAGCAGAAGGGCACATGCGGTGCAGCCCAGCGTATTTCCTAGCGTGATTGGCGAGAAGATCAAGACTGGGGTACTGAGCCCGCAGAGTACTGGGGGCTTCTCTACTGGAAGCGCCCGATATGGTCGATCAAGAGGGGCTAGTAATACCAGTGAAGTCAGCTCGACACCTTCCTACCAGTCATCGCACGCCATCGGTGGAGCCGGCAATATGTCAAGGTTATCAGAGACTGGTTCTTCAAAGGGTGCCAATGGAGCAAAACCGTCCTCTGGAGGCGTTAGTAGTTGGAGCAAGAAGGGGGACGAGACAGCCACAACGCCGGCCTGGAACATCCATCAATATGGATATATGGGCGGTGCGAGTCAAGGGAACCAAGGTATTTCGTTCGGCGGCCGAAGACAAATCACTACGCCTGCACCGAAAGTCCCAAGTCTAGCAGAGAAGGAACGGAAGAGGCGTGAACATGAGGCAGAGGAGGATCGATTACGCCTGCAAGCTGAAGAAGCAGAGCGCCAGAGACGAACCGAGCGCGAAGCGGAAGAAGAGAGAGATAGGATTGCTGAAGAGCAGCGATGTAAGTCATATCTTGGAAAAGTCTCCCTTTCAGTTGCGAGAGATCTAAGGACATCCCCGTGCTTCGAGCTAAGTTCTGCCTACTGATACTCGACTGTGGTTTTGATTCTGTGTAGAGCAGTCTCCTCCTTTCTATTGCTCACGTACAGATACTCTATTTCACCTTACACCTCGAGGGAGCGATCCCTTCAATCAGGCCATGCTCTGCTCTGCGGTCATGTTTGCTGGCTGCGTTATTAAGGGAGCGGTCTCTTTTGTTGTCTACAGCGATTCTCAATGCTTTACTTGAAGTCCTGATTAGGTGACGCTAACTCTAAAATCTCGCAGGGGAGGAAGAGACCAGGCAGAATAGGGAGAAGGAGAGACTTCGCGTCGAAGAAGAAAAGCGGCGATGGGATGAAGAAGAGCGGAAATGGAAACGGGAGGAAGAAGCTCGAATCAGGGAAGAGAAAGAAGCTGAAGCCAAGCTTGAGAGAGAGAAACAGCAGAAGAACAGTGGTTTCGAATCGAGACCAAAGCTCCAAGGCCAATATCTCAGCCAGTACAAGGCCGAACAGGCGCAAACACCCACGAGATCTGGGGGAGAAGATCCGGAACGAGTCGCAGAACGCCAAAGGGTCAAGGATCTTGAGAGGCAGCTTGAAGAGGCTAAAGAACGTGAAGCACGATATGAGCAGGAACGCCAGGAACGTTTACAGGCCGATCAAGCCCGCGAACGCTCTCAACACAGGAATGATACCAGTGGCGGCGACTCTAGAAGCAGAAGTCGAACTGCACCACTGCATTCCCACCAAAGGCGCGAAGGCTCGGATCGCAGCGATGAGCGCGACTACCTTCAACAAGAGTGGTCGAACCACCACGCTGAATCTCAACCGCCGAGACAGCTGCCTCGTCCACTCCCTACTCGTCAGGGCGAAGTCCCACCACAGCAGCCTCCTCGTCCGCTCCCTACGCGTCAAGATGAAATCCTACCACAACAGCCTCCCCGTCCACTACCAACCCCTCAAAAGTCCGTACCCACGCCATTACCAGCGCAGGAACAATCACCCACCCCCTCTCCACCACCACCCTCAATATCATCTCTACCACCACGCCCCCTCCCAAACCCTGCAAACTACGCCAACCCAAGCCCTCATCCACCGTCCCCCGTACGCAAATCGCCCTTCGCCCGCCCAGCATCGCCAGCAGTCTCGTCACCCACCGCTCCGCCACCCCAATCCAACCCCCTCACGAAACCACCCTTTGCCAAACCCTCCTCTCTCCTCTCTCGCGAAATGGAGCTCGATCGTGTCCGCCAGCAGGAATGGGAAGAGGGGCAGAAAGCCACCAAGGCCGCGACTGAGGGGGGGGTCAGAGATGGCGGTGTCAATCCGGGGGATGGATCGTGGGATACGAGTCAGTATGGGTATTTGGGAGGGGATAGTCAGAATAAGGGGGGGACGGGGATTGGGTTTGGGGGGAGGAGACAGCTTGTTGGGCCGAGGGAGCCGCCTGGGAGATGATGATTGTCGGATGTTTTCTTTGATTCGAGTACGTGGTTTGTAGACAGCTTTGAACTCGACCTACATCTCATGCCTTCTCAATTCCACCGGCTGAAGTCTGAAACACATTTGCAGCTACAGATCGTGTCTATCTATTGGAGCAGACCAGCCCTCAAGGTCAAATTGTTTACTCGGGAGTATCTCGGAGATGAAGACCTTTTTGTTATACTTCATCTCCAACGAAAATGTAATATTCCCCAATCGCTTTTTTTCAATTAGCTTCTGGAACGGGTATAACGCTGGTTTTTCGCAAGCTCGGCAGACCTCCAAGCGCGATTCCTTTGCTATTGATGTTACTTATTTCGGAGAGCTGGGCTAGAAGGCCAAAATAGCCAACGTATGCTAGCTATGAATCCCATCTTCATGACTAGGGCATGCCAAACGCATAGCCGCCAATGCCTCTGTCAGGCATCGTACAGAGACTTCGAACCTCCGACAATGTAGGCTCCCGCTTTTAACGTCCTCTAACAAGCTCCGCCACTCAACCATGCGAACTCTGCACCCCTTCCCAATCATCCTCCACACTCTCTTCCAAATCTTCATCCCACCACCTGCGCCCCTCTCACCTTCCAAACTGCGGCGGACCTCCCTGCGGCGGCCCAAACGGATTCCCCTGCGGCGGACTCCCCTGCCCTCCCATCGGCGGAGGAAATCCTTGAAAGTTCGGCGGCATGCCTCCCGGTGGCGGGAACGGCATACCCCCAGGCATTCCCCCGGGCAAGTTCGGCATCGGCGGCCCGTTACCGGCTGGCGAGGCGGAGGGTGGGAATGGTGGGAAGGGGGGCATGCCGCGGCCGCCTGGGGGAGGTAGGAAGGGGGGTGGGGCGCCGGAACCGCCAGGGGGCATGTTGAAGGGGGGTGGGGGCATGCCTGCTGCGTGGTGGGTTAGTGGTGGGTGTGGAACATTCGTGGGGTGGGGAGGGTACCGGGGAATCCGAAGGGGGGTGGGGGGAAGCCTTGTCCGGGCATGGGTGGAGGACCGCCGTGGGGGTTTAGCATGGGGTTGGAGCCTGCTTGGCCTTCGGCGGCGTAGGAGGAGGTGATGGAGTCGATGACTGATTGTGCTTTTTCGTGGCCGATTTCTTGCGTTGCGATAGGAATTAGTGAGGTGGTCTAAACTTCTTTTGTGAAGGGGTTATTTGGAGGTTTGGGCGTACGTTGGTAGTAGTCTAGCACGTTCCGCTCGTGGTTTCGACCGCTGTTGTGGGCTTTCCGGACGGACATGGAGTCGTGTGTGAGGTAGACATCGCAGTAGTCGCCTGGGGATGAGTATCAGGGACTGAGGTTGAGAGTATGCATGAGGTGATTATGAGCTGGGAGACCTACAGAAGAGTGCATAGCAGTCAGTGATGAGTCCTTGGGAACGGGGAAAGAGTCGACCTATATTTCGGCATGTTGAAGAGATTTTGGAAGATCTCAGGCGTGTCTAGGGGTGATCTGTTGCAGTTGGCGCAAAGGATGTCGAAACCAAAGCTCGTTCTGTTGATGCAGGTACGGAGCGAGCGGAGTAATTAGTGCCGTAGCTCGAGCCTTAGTGGCAGGACCCCACCGTACATCTCCAAATATGGATAGGACTTTGTGCGCCTGTGCGCCTCATTAGATTCCAGCTTATGATAAGCTGTTATGAATGATATAAAGAGGACGTCTTAACTATTAGCTATAACTCCAGCTGGTGTTTCGGCAATACTGCTGAGATCATATAATCTCACGGAGTGGGAAATCGTTGCATGGACATCCCCGAGACGATATGGTAATCATGGATATTTACCGTGCTTCACCTTTAATAGTCACTATATGAAACGTTTCGTTTTTCATACAAGCATGGAAGCATGTGGGTATCTCTATGCTCCCTTGACCCGTTACACCTCGCTCCAGAACACGATCGCACGGCACACATCATATCCTTACATCCATAAACCTACACTCGATGTCTACTCCACGCATTTAGAGCTGAACTTGGCATAGGTCGATAAACGTCGGCTCCAGGCTGGGGACGACTAGCCTGATGTGTTTGTCGCGGTGCTGGCGGCTTATACCTATCGGAGTAATTTTGACTATCATGACCTCCGTATTCAGGGGAACGAGAGCGTCCACTGCTATGTCCGTAGGACCTATATCCCGGACGGTCAGATGCTGCTTGCCAGTCTTCGCGACCGTTGTCTCGGTAACGGCTGTATGATGATTCATTGGCACCACCCTTAATGTAAGTTGCGTTGACAGGATTCCATCCCGAATACGGTCCTCGATCGTCGAACGGTGGTCGAGGCCCTGTCTTGATCTGAATCTTTCCCTTGCGAACGGGCTCAGGAACCTTTGGGCGAATGAAGGCTCCAGACATCTCCTCGTAGCCTTTATCGACGTCAATGGGATCATGCCTCGCCGTACCTTTTATACTTATCTCGCCTTTTGACTTAATCGATATCTGATTGTCGCCGGAACCCCAACTGCTCGAGCCCAGCTGCTTCCCCGGCCTTCGCGTTGGACAGTCATTACCGAGATGTCCAGGACGACCACATTCATAGCATGATAGCCGTACGCTACAGAGCTCTGGATTGAATTCCCAGGGTCGTCCCGACGTCCGCCATTGTAGCTCGCAGACTTCCTCGATATGACCATGTCGTTGGCAGAGATCGCAGACGATTTCGTTCTGAACCATGTTCTTGAGCTTGTATAGGCAATGCTCTTTGTCATGGCCTAGCTCCCTGCATTTTGAGCATCTCGCTATTGAGGGACAGTTCTGTGTAGTATGGTGGTTAAAAGCGTCACAGACGCTGCATATAAGCTGGTCACAAACGCCTGCCATATGACCCTCAGATGAGCAGACAAGACATCTGACAGGTGTTTGTCGATCTATTTCCGTGATTATTTTGGTAATATGAAAATATCTGAGCTGAACGTCAAGATCATGTCCGTTCAGATCGGCCAAGGTTCGCGCAGCTTTAATATCTGATATGGCCTTAAGATCTGTCTCCCTAACCGTGTCATTAGGGGGGTGGTCTGAGCCTTCGTGGTCCGTTAATCCATAGCTGTCCTCTGGGCTACTGTCGGTGTCGGTATCAGAGTCGCTGCCATCGGATGCGACTCTATCACTCATACCGGCTCGATTCGTATCAACCTTATCTAGCTTTTGGTCTATCTGTTTGACCTCTTTGAAGTGTCCCGGCTCTACGACATGAAGGCGTTCGTTCTCATATGTATTCAAAACCAGATCCTCGTCGCTACTCAAGCTATGTCGGCTTACTCGTGACGGCCCGTCCGGCTCCGGTGAGAGCTCCACCACGTTAGTCTGACTTAGGGTGATCTCCCCATTTCCCTTGATATCAGGTAGTTGGGAAACAGCCTTGATCAACTGAAGTCCAGCCGCTTCCGGGAATTCGACCTCGCGCTGTGGGCCTTCAGTAGTGGTCACATCCTCAGCAGCTACGTCTTCACTACTGGACTTCATATGGCTTGCATCCTGTCCCACCTGTAGCTCAGAAGCCCAATGAGATTGCGTTGCTGCTGGAACATTGATTATGCATTGTTCAAGTCGACCGTCTCTGAGACTCTGGAGTGTCCCATCGGCTCTACACTGTTGAGCAAGCTTCCATATTTGAGCTGCTCTCCTGTTGAGATCTCCTTTTCCACCACTGAAGTTGTAGGGTTCTTCAAGGCCTTTCTTCACACGATAGAGCGGCAAATACTCTTCGTTTGACGGAAAGTAATTGCAGTAATCAAGATCTAAGTGAATTTCTTGGATTTCTTCCTTTGTCGGTTCGCGCAGAGGTCCACCCGTTGCAACGTCAGCGTAGCCCATAACAAGAGATCGGAGCTTTTTCGTAGCTTGTTCCAAATCTTGAAAGTCGAATTGTTAGTATTGATATCAGCAACGAAGATAGTGTGAACAGACCACTGGCCCGAGCAGGAGATCCAAGGCCCCAGTTTACTCTGCCCTCCTTGAGATCTTGCAGAGTACCTTCCTGCATACACTCCTTCGTTTGTTCCCAGAGCTGGTACTTATTTCCTCTTATTGTAGGCGTGTTTCCATCCTCAATCGGACCCCTTGGGGCGGGAGGTGGGCTGAACGTTGAGCCCAATGGATAGTACAGACAGTAATTGTAGTCGACTTCTGCATTTCCGACTTCCAGTTGAGCCGCTTTGTACGTTGAAGCAGGATCATCTTGGTGATTCATACTGGCAAGACGTTCACGAAGCTCTTCCAATTTAGCAAATGCCAAATTAGTCGCTAAAGGCTTGCGTTAGCACAATTCCAAATTCATTGAGCGTAGAATATTAGCTCACTGACTGACCTTCTTCTCGGAGCCCGTTGGGCTTTGTCTTTGTCCGAGGCTTCAATTGTTCTGTGGTATCGACTTCACCCGCCCTATCGATAGCTCGACCAGTCTGCACATTGTGATTCTGTCCTGTCTTCATATCATCCGAGCCACCATCAACCTGAAGTGCCAGCGGTCTTCTCTCTTGGGAGATCCTACTACCCCCAAACGATGTTCGGACCTTAGTACTGTTGACCGCATTCCAATTCATGGGGAGTACTGTGCTCGTATCAGATACCTCGTGGGCGCTTTCAGTCTCGCCATTGCGGGGCTCCTCAGGATTTGCGGAGTCCAAAATCAAGCTGTCACCATTGGACATGGAATCGCGTAGAGATCCGTGTTGTATATCTTGACTATGCTTCTTACGCTTCCGTGGTGTTGACGCTGCAGATTCAGCATTCGTATTGTCCTCTCTAGTAGCTTGCTCGTGCGGACGTTTTCGTTCGAAAGTAGCAGTGCGGGAGTCCATGTTATCGCTTCGAAGTTCGGCAGTATCAGGAGCCCCACCGTATGTATTTAGATCTCATTATTTCGGTACACGGTGACGTGCAGGTGCATTTTACACGCCAAGACTTCTACATAGTACGGCATACGGCAGCTCCAACCCTAAAGAAGAATAGCGCAAGCTTTCGGCCGAGCTTGGCTGACATGATTTTACCTTAAGCTCCAGAAACACGGGCAACTGCTAACCACAGGACTACCCTCTCTCAAACGGCTGCTTTTCGTGAGCAACACCCATTTACAACTTATTACATCATTCTATCTATCACGTTTGCAGAAGTATCGTTGACATACTTGGTCCACTTTGATTTTATTCATAAACCAGAACAAAACCTATGTACTGCACCTAATCGGGAAGTATTCGTACCACTAAAGTAAGCAAGTCCTCTCGCCTCCTCTATCCATCTTACGGATGAGTAGCCTGTACTTTACCTGGTTCGTGTCAGCTTTCAGATAGAGAGCGCTTCATACTTCTCATGTGTCCCTTACTGGATCCAAGAGCAACCACTTTTCTGGCATACGGCTAAGTGAAACAACAGACAGTATCTCTCCATATCCGCCACTTCGTCGTCGGGGTAGCAATACCTACGGAACCAGATCCTGGCACTACCGCCAACCTGTCTCCGCTTTTGATGCCCCGGACCCTTGCCTTCTCGCCCAATACCAAAACCGCTCCTTCACTAAGATCGTCAGGATCATCGAAAATGAACGAGGGGAAGAAGAGTAGGAGGAGGCGTTCTAGCAGTCTACTATATCAAGAACCACCAGAGTCTCTGGAGCATATGAGCGACCAGTCAGCCTTACCAAACGAGAATGCGAACTGGGTTAATGCGAAAGGTGAGCAAGCTGCTTCTCATTGAGCACGGAACATGCTTGTCGGAGACGATGTCCGGACCTCGCCTTCCAAATCGATGAGCGGCGCTGCAGGCATGCATTGGAAAGTCATAATGAAGTGGCTTTGGCTGAATTACACGCTGACAATCTTGCTCCCGTCTAGGGGCGTGGGCGATACATGGTGTCTGCATAATCCTTCTCAAGCTCTTATTCAATTGTGTACCGGGCGTGAATCAAGAAAGGTCATGGACTCTTGTCAACATCACCTACATGTGCGCCTCGTTCTTGATGTTTCACTGGGTCCGGGGTGTCCCGTTTGAGTTCAATGCCGGAGCTTACGACAACCTGAACATGTGGGAGCAGATTGATAACGGGGATCAGTACACACCTGCGAAAAAGTTCCTGCTCGTGGTCCCTATCCTGGTGTTCCTGCTCAGTACCCATTTCACGCATTACGACTTGACCTATTTCATTATCAATTTCCTTGCCGTGTTACTTGTTGTGATACCCAAGCTGCCATTTGTAAGTCCTGACAAAATCTGTGACTCGGACAACATTATGCTGACGCAGCATATGCAGAGCCACCGGATGCGAGTGGCGTTTTTGTCTGGGCAACCGGAGGATTGACTCGAAGGGATACCTGGTAAGGCGTTGGAGGATAGGAAGTGAGACAGCGGTTTAGCAAGGACTGCAGAGCTGCGACACGTTCTTTATGGATAGTTGAAACGTGAAAAGTTGGACGTTGGCTCCATATGACCACAATCTCTCCGTTCTGTATTTGTTGCACATGTTCCAGTTTATGTGGTGAAAGCTGATCAGCAAGCCTTGATCCTTCGAATTCGCTCAAAAGTGTGAAGCTTCATGGTATCGAAGCCCGTGTATATGTGGTAGACATCTCTGTCCCGGCTCCTCGATGGATAGGTACTTTAGGCTTGGCCCGTTGCAATGCCAATCCTCAAGCAAGCAGCGGACGAAATTTGACATTTCACCGCTAATTTCGGTGATTGCTGATCCGTCAGAGCGAATTGATCTACCTATCGACTATGTGCTTTGGCTGTCTGTCGCCTGGGGGTTACTGGGTTCGGGTTTGTGTTAGAGTATACGTTGGTTTCGTGAGATGAGGGGGTGATTGTGTGGTCTGTGGTTGTTGGTGGTGGTCGTTTGTGGTTGTTGTTTGGGGTTGTTGTTTGTGGTGGTGTTATGGCTGTGTGTGGGAGTGGAGAGGAGAGGAGGGAGAGGAGGGGTGTGGGAGTGGAGGGGAGGGATAGGAGTTGAAGGGATGGAGTGGAGGGGAGAGTAGGGGTGTGGTGGGAATTGGGTGATGTGAGGTGGATGGGATGGGATGGGATTGAAGGGATGGGATGGGATGGGATGGGATGGGAAGGGATGGGATGGGAAGGGATGGGATGGGATGTGATATGGATGGGATAATGGGATGGTAGGATTGGAGGGGTGTGGATTATATGGTAGGTATTGGATGATGTGATGGGATGGGATGGGATGATATGACATGATAGGAGTTGAAGGGAAGGGATGGGTAAGTCAGTATGGTGTATGGTGTATGGTGTATGGTCTTTTTGTTGATTTGTTCGTTTGTTTGTTAGCACTGAGGAGTTGTACTTGTATGTGAGGTATGGAGGATAGAGGTATGTATGGAGGTATAGAGGAGGGGGGTGACGTAATGGCAGTGTGGGAGACTACAACGTAAGGGTGTGGATGATTCGGTATTGGAAGGGATGGGAAAGTTGGTCTGGTGTATGGTGTATGGTATATGGTTTTTTGATCGTTTGATAGGACTGAGGAGTCGTGTTTGCGTGGAGGGAGGTATAGAGGGAAGGGTGGAGGTAGGTATATGTTGTAGAGGGAAGGAAGGGTGGAGTGAAAGTGATTTTTACAGGTTTTGTATATTGTATCTGGGTTATATAAGGGGATACCTCAATAACGCAACGGAAATCCAAATCTGCAAATCTGCATAATACAGTACTATAACTATAGTACTATATTAGGTATCTATCTATCATCAAGCAAAGCAAAGCAAACCCAATCTCATTACGGCGCTATGCATTTCAAATATTCGTCAGATGGTTAGTATTACAGATTAGTAGATTTGGGTTACATCAGGGGATATATTGTATGTTGTATTGATGGATAAGGTAGGGATTGCGGATTCGTAAAATGGCAGTAAGTAGGGTAAGGTACTATATTGGGTATCTATCATCAAGCAAACCAATTTCCGTACGCTATGTATGCCCAATGTTCGTCAAATGACTTTCCAGAATTGACAGTCGTGTCAGCTCTTCATGGCGGCGTAGATCGGCTCATCCACTCGACGCAGACTCCGATACTTTCGCTAATCTCTAGTACCTTCGTCACGCGCTCTCTCAATTTGATGATAGTTTCCTTGCCGTCGTCCTCATCTCCGGTTTCTTCCATACTGCCGCTTTCTGCTCCAAGCTGCTGCTGCTGCCAAGGCGGACTTCCATCATCAACGTCAACGCCTTCGATCGTGCCGTTCAACCCGATATTGAAGCTTACGCTTGCGAGCTTGCCGCCGTGGCGAGGATCGGGGAAGTGGACGTTGAAGCGGGGAAGAGGGTGCGTGGTGAGGGTGATGTCGATTGCTTTCGTTGCGTTGCCAGTGCTGCCGTTTGTTGTTGATGATGGGTCTGGGGGAAGAGGGGAGGACATGAAGTCTTCTAGTTCGGCGTCTATGGTTTGGAATTGAGCAGGTTCTGGGGTCTCGTTTTCGTTCTCGTTTGGAGGGTGGCTGGGGCTGGGGCTGTTTGGAGGCGGGGTGGAGATGTCGTCTTTCATGAAGCTGCGGCGGAGGATGGAGGCTGTTAGGGCCCATTGGCGGAGACAGGGGAGTAATGCGATGATCTGGCGTGGGTGGCTGAATGGTAGGTCGGTTATAGCTCTAGCGTAGTCATTTGGCTGGGTGAAGAGGGTAGATCTATGCCTGTGGGTTTTGACAGTACCATTGGACATATCGTATGACATGAGCGGGTTTTCGAGCGATCGTGGAACTTTGACTACAGAGTCCTGGCTGTCTATGTCGGAGAAAACCAAGCTCTCGTATGTCGTCGGCAAAAAGGATTCCTGCGTGAGAGGAGAGCCGACGGATGTGTGAATTTGCATAGCCGTCTGCATAGGGACGATGACTGGAGGCTCAAATCTGGCGACGAAACGAACGTCTGGAGTCCTGGGTTGAGCATCCTGGTCCAATTCGAGGGCCCCGAATTCATCCGTCGGCGACTTTGGGGGAAGGAAAGTGGGAGGAGGGTCCAGCCAGTCGATCGTTTGATGCTCTAGCGCATCTGATATTGATGTCGGCATCACTATAGCTTCAGACACCCACGTATCGGAGATCCTGACGGGAGGAAAGAGCTCTGCGGGCGATGCTTCGCATTCGATGATGGCGGACCAGACCATGGATTCCTCCAAGTCAATGGCAGGCTCGAGCGTATTGGCTTCTTTGTTTCCGGTATTTTTTCGCTTCCAAGAGAGGAGCCTCCTCTCCGCCCAGTAGTGCAATGCAAGACCAACTCGGCCCCTAGTATGCATCATCGGCCGTCCACTTTGCCGACACATAGCCCCTGCAAGACTCAACTCATTGTCTCCCAGCTTCGATTTCACTGACTCCTGACCGTTTACCTCCCAGCGGAATACCTTATCCAAGCTTCTGTAGATCCCATCTACGGCGTCGAGACAGTTGACCTCCGCCCCACCCAAACGATCCATGCCCGCCAGCCTTTCCAAGTTTCCCACAAAGGGATCCAGAATGACATACCCTGCGTCTTCCTCTCCCTTCAAATCCTTCCCTAATACCTCCCCTGCAGCACCAGCCCCTGCAACAACAGTCTCCCTACTCCCCTCAAACTGCAGCACAACCCCTCTGACAACCTCATCCCTAAATTCTACATCGACCAATACCCCATGCCCCGCAATCGTTAGCGTCCTCTTTCTTTCCTCGCCCATTCCTTCTTCCCACAAACACTCCAGCCCCAGCCGTGTAGCACAGCGCTTGACGCCCTCTTGACTCACAAACCCCCATCTTCTCGACATCATGCCCACAATAGTTTCAGTCCTCCTCTTCCTTTCCTCCTCCTGGTCCTGTGCAGCAACAATGGCACTGATGCCCCCCTGGCTAGCTGTGATCTGCATGCCTACAGGCGTCAAGCCTACCCCCCTAGGCGTAAATCCTGTTACTCCAGCAGGAAATCCAAAGTGACCATCCATAAGCATAGCAGCTGCCGCTGCCGCAGCAGGTGAGTCCGCTGCGCTTTTGGTCCCGGGTCTAGGCGTGCTGGTGCTTGCACCATGGGGGCGACGAGGCGTGGTGCCAGGGGGTAGCTGCGCGGAGCCATTGCGGTAGTGAAGCGGTCGTTGAGACCCTTTGAGCGCTGCGCTGTAGGCAGGAGACGGGACTGAGCGATTCGTGCCGGAGTGAGAGGAGGGTGGGGCAGGAGGTGATGATGCGGAAGCGGGTGTGAAATGTGAGGCTGTGGGCTGCTTTTGAGGATGAGGATGGGAGGTTGGCGTTGTCATCGTTCGAGGAAGCAGGAGACTGGGTTGCTACGGGTGGCTAGTAGGTAGATCCGAGACGAATAATGCTGCATGATTATTGTTGTGATTGAGTGTGCTCTGCTAACGCCGTGAGGGCTAGACTGTCTCTCTCGTGGTTCGACCCCAGCATTGAATTTCAAGCGGCAACGTATGTTGCAGGCATTGCCAAGTGGTGTTATCTCGAGAGCCAGATCAGAAACTGTGACGGACAACCCGAGAAACAAATGTAGTATAGAGGGTATCCGGAGGAGAGATACTTCTAGACTCGAAATTGTCACAAAGTTGGCGTTCGCTTGGCATGCACGATGGAAGATATTTTCGTGAATGCAAGAGCTGCGAAGTGTATTATGGATGTAACTTCATTGACCAACTATCAGTAGTGATTACATGCTATGTCAATGCCGTTAAAATGCAGATCGCACGCAGACCCGTCCGTCTATCGACACATTTCGTCTTTCTCCTATAACCAAGCCCTTTTTTCATTTCTGCATCTTCTCATCAGGCAAGCCTCCGAACATCTGTAACACAGCTCATCAGAATAGGTCGATAACAGGGTACGACGTCGAACTCACAGTCTCCATCATCATGCCCGTAATTTGGTACGGGTCGGCGTTAGAAGCAGGCCTTCTATCTTCAAAATACCCCTTACCGGCTGCGGCGCATTGTCTTGGAATCCTGACGCTGGCACCACGGTCCGCAATACCCCAGTTGAATTTGTCAATATTGGCCGTTTCGTGCAGGCCAGTCATTCGTTCTGTGTTGCCCTCTCCATAGACTGCAATGTGCTCCACATGACGCTTCTCGAGTTTGCCCATCATAGCCTCAATTTCTTTGAGACCGCCGTCTTTGCGCATAGTAGCTGTAGATACGTTGGTGTGGAGCCCGGCTCCGTTCCAGTCACCTGGAACTGGCTTGGGAGCAAAGGTAATCACGACACCGAATTCCTCAGCGACACGGTGGAGTAAGAAACGGGCCATCCAAAGTTGGTCACCCACTACAGCACGATCAGGTCAACGGGACTGGTTGTAACATTCGCGAATCCAACATACACTCAATGCCAAGGCATGGCCCAACTTGAAATTCCCACTGAGCAGGCATGACCTCTGCGTTGATACCGGAGATCAGGATGCCGGCGAATAAGCAGGCTTTGTAGTGGGCCTCCACAATATCTCTGCAGTAGACCTTGCCGGTACCGACACCGCAGTAGTATGGTCCTTGAGGAGCGGGGAAGCCTAATTTGGGCCATCCATACGGCCTGCCGTCTAAAGCGAGGAGAGTGTATTCTTGCTCGAGGCCAAACCAGGCCTCTTCCTTCGCATTCGCATCCATCAATCTAGCAGCATCGTGACGGTAATTGAACTTGTTTGGAGTTCCATCGTGATCCCAACACTCGCACAAGACCAGAACGTTGTCGCCACGACGGAATGGGTCAGGATAGATGGCGACAGGCCGGAGATAGACATCAGAGTCGCCGCTCTCCGCTTGGCCGCAGGATGAACCATCGAAGTTCCACTCTGAGAGTTCCTTGACATCTTTGCAGGGTTTGTCAAGAGTCTGCACGGCAAGAGTTAGCCAGATCTCAAGCTGCAGCTGTCAAAAAGCCCAATCGTTGAGGGCCAACGGAAATAGCTTAGCGCCCGATAAGAACTGCCTTGCTAGGACGTGCCTGGAAGCGTGCATCTGGAGCCACACGAAGACGAAAGGATGAGGAACCTCACGAACCTTTGTCTTTGAACGGACGCCATTGTTGCCGTCAATCCAGATGTACTCTGCCATCGAATAGCCCTTTTGATCGAGATCCATGTACTTCATGAGCTGGGTGATCGTCAGCGCGTAGGACTTGAATGAGTATTGGGGAGGCTCAGACTCACGTTCTCCGTATTGGAGATGGTAGTTGATTCAGCCTGTAGGACTATCAGCAAGGTGTGAAGGTCGTGTATGTGGCAAGGCGCTGTGCTCACCATGATTGCCGTGGATGTATGTTGCGTCTCGCGTGGCTTGTGTGGTGCCTAGGGAATGAGATGGTAGGAGTTGAATGAAAGGCGGAGTGTAAGGAAGAGGAAGAGGAAAAGCAAGGAGAAACAAGGTGTTATTAATAAAGAACGTGGGATACCGCGGTCAAGGTCAAAATGGCATGGCTGAGAGAATTATTTGAAGCTGCCCACGCTACGGGACCCCGGATTGTAGATTGTCAGATAATACGCTCATTGCCGCTTTGAAGAGTCAGATCTATCTGACTATCACTAAATTTAGCACTGCCATAGCTTTTGCAACCTATACACGCTCAGAAGGCGGTGTTAACGGTCAGAAAGCAATCGATTGGCTTCACCGCCAGATGACTTTCGGTTGTATGCAAGGAGCATGAGGCACAGAACCATTCATTCATATTTCATCCTCGGTATTCTAGATCTACCACGATCAGGATCTACCTTATGAACCCTCAGAAGCTCACAGGTCCTGCCTCATTGCTTGAAGGTGAGAACTGATGCATCACACCCTCGTTAAAGGGCCGATAAAGAAAAGCTAGACATGCTCTTATCAATTTCTTGTTCCTGGCCGCCTTTTGACGGGCCAGATTCTCTGCGGTGGTGGACCTCCTAGCCATCTGCAAGGCAACGTCATTTGGCCTAGATACCAATACCCCCCCAGCTTTCAATCGAATGCATGGCAAGATTACCTCCGGTCCAGAGGAGTCCCTCTTGCTGGGGGGCTGTCACGCCAAAGTCTTCCCTTTTTGCCTTGGTGGCATTGGTGGCATGTGTGGAGGCGTCGCGCTGTTGACTCCACCTCCCGCACATCCTTATCGCAGCAATCTCATTGGCTGTCCCAGCTTTCCTTACTGTCATCAGATTACGCTACAATCTGAAACGACGCTTGGCATTCGTATCAGTTCTTCGAATCACCGACACCGTTGTGTGCGAAGCAAATTAGGCAAATTGTATAAACTGCACGTCAGATTGCTGCAATGGCACAATGGGAGGTTGAGGGTAAGAAGCTTCCAAACAGACGGGACGTATAGGCGCAGCACGCCGATTACTTGGTCACTGCCCGAAATGAACAACCACAGTAACAACGCACGATATTCTCCGTCTATGGAGACCGGTAGTACGATTCTGATGCGAAGAAATCTGCAAGAGCATATGCAGCGGCAGCAACAAAGTGGTGACAAGTCAGCGTCCCTTACTACGTCAACCTGAGGCCACTCACCAAGCTCACATCCAAATCATCGCTTCTTTACCCATTCCACTCCGAGCTCAATCTCACAACGAAGGAAGGAGAATTGGCATATGGTCTGGATCCTCAGGATAGGCTTGCTCGTAGATACTATGGACTTCGACTTGCCGGCGAAATATTTCTGTATGGGGGCAGATCCGCTACATTCAATGGGGCGAAGAGTGACACCCTGTGTAACACACTATCGTGATGTGTATGAACACCACCAGCAACTCAACGGTCGATATTTGATTAGGGATCATCGGAACCGCTGAGGAGGACCCTTACTTCGTCGGGTATCATTCACTCAGTAACCATGCCATCCGCTGTGAGTACCACGTTACCTCTTATAAGATCCTAGTGTATTGGGATGGAACAACTGCGGATTCCGAATAGGTTACACACTGAAAATTAGGGCGTGAAAGCGCGCCCCGGTGTGTCAATATCCACGGCTACCAGGACAACGCGTGTTCGAGATCCACGACGATGTGGGCGACAAGGTCTGCGGTAGAGGAGAGGCATAGGCTGTGCGTCGTATGAAATTGCAGGACGTCAGTGCAGATGAGCTGAGAGAGCGATGAACGTCTGGTACTTGCGTGGCCAAACTTCCATCGGCGGCAAGAATATTCGGTGCGCCACGCAAAAGGTCCGCTGGCTATGAGGTTCGAAGTATTGGTCTTATGTGTCTGCTGGGAGAACGTAGGTGATAGTTCCGATTGATATAATTCGAGGGTGGTATACCACATCGCGTCACAGTGGATTCATCAAAGTGCATAATACCTGCGATATGGTTTGATTAATCCCTCCGTTGCTCCACCCTGTTCTGTTGGTAATCCTATGACACTACTGGTTCCACAGAGTACAAGAGACATCCTCAAAGAGATCTGTTGTAGAAATGGGACGAGACCGCAATCTCCGCGCCATGCAACTGCATATTTTCAGTGGCAATTTCAAACCTACAGCAAGATTAAATGCACTCATCAGCATCTGACGTCCACTTCCAACAGACCTGCATAATCCTATTATCGAATCTGGCAGCATTGGGAGCTCAGTCTGGAAAAGATTTGAGTTTATCGGGCTTTCGTTTTATCTGGGCTGCCAAGAATCTTGCGTATCATATCCGAGCGATGATATCTGCCATAAGGGATGCTGTGCCCGTGCTCGAAACCCACAAGGGAGTCCTTTCAGAAGGTGAATGGAAGCGGCGAGGGCGCTCTCTAAGTTGAGGCTGTACAAGGCAAGCTTGATCATCGTAACAGAGCCCTTGGTTTGATACCTTGATGAATATCTGAAAATACATAGGACTAAGATGGCAGCCAGCATGATGTATCTGCCTCACCTACTCTGTACATTCAAGTTCCGCGCTAGAATCTAAAAACTGAAAGTGCGCAGCAGAAGGTTTCATCAAAAGTGCTCCTGACGTAGAGGATGACAATGGAGCAAACATAGAAGCGTATTGTGTTGATCGGGTGTAGAGTTACTATGTACGGAGTAGTATTGTAGTGTATTGTATTGTATTGGATGGACCAAAATGAAAGTACGTACTAGAAGACCTTCTAGCGTTATCCAGCCCCTGACGCCAATCAAGATCCCGGGCGATCCCTCCTTCCGATGAAGATCGAAGATTAAGGGATTAAAGGTGTGCCGTTAGGCCAAAGCGCTCCACATTGGATGAGACAAAGTCAGTCTCCTGAACCTGAATGTTGCTTCCGAAGCAAGCATCGATATGAAGCTGCTGAGAGGTGGCCATTCCCTTCGCAGAGCTCACCTTTGAGCCTTTGATCTGTGTTCGTGGTCCTCGAGTCATCTTGACTCCAGCTGCGCACCGGCATAGAATATCCCATGCGAATGCCCATTCACTTCTCGGCCTTGTGCGCTCGAAATCTCTCTGCGATCACAACCGCCTTTTCATCCGAGCTGGAATACCATGTCTTAGCATATTGGGCAATTCATACGCAACCTGCAATATCGATACATAGACAGGTTTAAAATGCAGCGGACACCAAGACCGGATGGCCTGGACCTTCCCTCTCCGTACCTACGGAGAAATCGCAGCCTTTCCAGTGATCTCACACCATCCATCTCTGGATCATCGCTCTCGTCACCACCATCCGTTAGTCCCGACCCAGCCTACATAGCTGCATCACCAGCTTCACAGATTGTTAGTATTGATCGTGCGGATCGAGGCCGGGAGTGGCTCGATGGCGAGCGACACGGAGTTGTGGTCGAAAGTGCGGTAGTCTCAGCTGGATCACTCTTTCTCGCAAATGCCTTTTTAGACCAGCTATTGTTTAGCTTTCTGGCTAGCTCCCGGTCAACTTCCATTGCTTCCTTAAGACCAGCAATCCTAGAAGTGTTGAAGCCAAGGCTAGGCAAAGAAGCGGTTGACGGCGCCGACGAAGAGCTGCAGGGATATCTTGCTGGTGGTGACGCAGAGGAATTGCTTGCGTTTCATAACGGGCAGGAATTCAAAGGGGAATATAACCTTCAATCAATCTGGAGAACGACGAGACTACGATGCATGGTCTACACACGTTTGGGCGATATGGAGGAGGTGGATGAGGAGATATATCTCGCACAGGAACATGAAGTAGATGGACAGCCCCGCTTGAGCCGGGATCTTGGATCGGTCTCTCCAGCTGCAGCCATATTCCTGACTTCCATCCTTGAGTTTCTCGGTGAGCATGTGCTGCTGATAGCAGGCGAAGCAGCGCATAATCGTATGCTGTTGAGGCAGCTTCCTACCGATGATCCACGAACCGTGGTAGTGGAGGAATGCGATATGGAAAAAATAGCGTTCAATACTACCCTAGGTCGTCTGTGGCGGTCATGGAGGAAGAGGGCCAGATCGTCAAGTTTGTCGAGCCCCAGGCCAATGTCCCGGGGCATGCAGCGTCACAAATCAGGCTCATTGTCCGCTGGTGATTCCGCTAGCATGACTACCAGTATCAATGAAGGAAACATTCCAGGTTACTTCGATTCCGTACGAGGCCCTTCAGTTGCACAAATTCTGCATCAAGGCAAGAGATCATCTCAGGAGATTCGAGAAAAGACTGATAATCTGCCTGAAGAGCCTGATTTTTCAGATATCGACGCAGACGCTCCCTCGTTGGGAGGCAGTACATCAAATCGGAATCGCTCTCGCAGCATGAATGAGTATCGAAGCGCTGCCAGCCCATTTTCAGCAGAGACTCAGACTCATGATAAGTCACAGACAGCCGCTAGATCAAGGCCGGCTGGCGGCCCAGCAAGGTCCATCCAGCAACGACAAAGGTCTTCTTCTATGCCACACAAATACACAGCACATATATCACCTGTTGATGAGGCGGTCACAACGCCCACCGAAGGTCCGAACCCTCTTATACGACATAGTTATCGAGATGCGGACGAAAAGGAGATGCCAAAATTGACCGACGACGCGAAGACCATGCCCGAATCGTCTGAGTGTAATCCAACAGTATCAACAATGTATGATGGTGCGATAATTCAAGGTACCAAGGCACTGCCAGAGACCATGGATAAACGAAATGATCGCGGCGTTAGCACCTATACGCACTCGTCCAATCATACGGATGAGTACGACCTTGGACTGGCACCTCAGGCCTTGCATCTCAACAATGCTGCCGATGATGCTTCTGCTTTCTCTAGCCGATCCATAGATAGCACACTTATAAGCAATGATACCTTTGAATTGGGCGAAGTAGAATCAGTTGGTCATTCTCCTGGTGATTCCACACACCAAGCGAGCGCTGGCAGTGATCGCCAGCATGCAAGCAATTTCGCTAATCTGACCACTCTGCAAGGGCACCAGCTTCGCACCTACGACGAAAGTGGGCAAGCGGTGAAGAGGGACATTCCTGTGCTCTATGAGGCACCTTCCAATAAAGACGTCATTTACGATCCTGCAGCGGCCATACGCACAAGCACTGGCATACATGATGAAGGCGAGGTCATCACTCCGACTCCTATAAAACACTGGGTTGGGAGCCCACCGCTGGGTGTGCCCACCCTAACACCTCAACAAGAATCAAACAATGCCGCCCACGATACCTTTGATAAAGCATTCTTGGGTGCTCCAAGATATGATACCATCTCAAAGCCCGACACCTTTGTCCCAACCCACCGCTACCATAGCTCGAATAGTTCTAGGAATACGTCAATATCGTCGTCATTACATCAGGGCCAACCGACGACAGCTGCGAGTAGATTGGCCGATCTTCGCTCTCAACCACTGATCGTGAACACCGGTACGGAAAGAGCTGCGGTTCAAAGGGTCTCACCATCCCCTGCCACTCCTCTTGGGGTGAATGGGAGGACGTCAACCAGCAGCAACCGACCCTTGACTGCTGGATCTACTCAGTCGCAGATGTCATCAAAAATCAAGGGTATGATAGGAAGGGAGTCTGGTGATCTGATCCGACAGACCATGCCAACACGAACTTCGTCTGATGGCAGTGGAAGCTTGATAAGAACGCCGAACATGGAGCAAGACTTTGAGCAGCTTATGAGGAGTGATGAAACAGTCAAATATACGCTTACGCCACAGAACATGCGTGAGATGGAGGTATGTTTTGGTTGCCCCATCTAACATCTATATGCTAAGTCTTTTGAAGTCACCTGATTCCCCAAGATGGCAGGCTCATTCGCGCTCTGAAACCGGAGAGCTGGCAGAAGTCCTACGCCATTCAGCTCCTGCAGTCGAAGAGCCTGATCGTCCGAATAGTTCAAGGTCGTCTACGAGGCTCAAAGGCCTTAGCCTGCGCTCAAATCCAAGCAACAGTACCAGCCCCACTGCGCCTACACACGGTGCAAAGTCTTCCCTCGATACTGTCAGGGTGCAGCCAAAGCCAATACCAAGATCTGCTAACCCTCGTGTCTCTGGTGTGCTCCCTCGAGATCCAATTAGTAATGACGACTCTCTCCGAGACTTTGCAGATTTCATTCGATCCACTGGACCAGACACTCCAGCCAAGGGGCTGCCTAAAGCCGTCCTCTCAAGTACCCAAAATTCACCCCCAAATAGCTCCTCATCGCATGTAGCAGGAGCAGGCCTCGGCAAGCCACCCTCAAAGAAGATCACGAAACAAATCCCAGTGGTCGTCACTCCACAAAAGCCTGAGGCCCAGCTCCCTAAGAGAACAACCTCGAAGCTGCAAGCTCGCGAGCCAATCGTCACGAATAACAACGCAACGGCCGACCTTGCAGATTTCTTCCGCTCAGGTCCCGTCGGCGCTCAGGTCGATGGTCCGTCTGCGTCCCAACGACCACCGGCGGTGTCTCAGCGTAACGTAAGCACGAACAGCTCTGCCAACGGGAGGATCAGAGAAGCAGTCAATTCAGGCAGTTCGATCAATACTACTCAGGACAGCTTTACTGCATCACAGTTCACCCAGTCCTCCACGAATTCCAGAACAGGATTGCTCGAGAGCTCGAACCGTGCTCCACCCGTCAACGCAGCTTCAAACAGTAGAACTACCAAAAAGCAACCAGCGCGTAATGGCGACGCTCCAGGACCAGCGCGCACACAGCACCGAGCCCGCGACCCTTATGCCCTTGACAGCGATGATGAATATGAAGGCGGCAACGATATGTCGCGAGCCCCACCAGTGCATGAAGAAGAATCTCTTAGCGACTTCCTTCGCAACTATACCCCTTCTCCACCTTCCACCGCTACGCGCACGTCACCCCCAGCCCTGAACGGCGCTCCAAACCCCACCAAACAGAGCAACCAAACCATACGTGAGCGTCTTGCGCGCAACACGACCGTGGGCCCCGACCACCGCCCGCTTCTTTCCAAAGCTCCCAAGAATCCTTCCGCGTCCACTATGCCTCCTCAATCAAACGAAACACGCACACCAGCCCAGCGTACCACATCAGAGACAAGCTTCAAGCCCGCAACCCAGAACAACATCATCCGAGGCCGTAGCACGGACACCGTCCCCCAGCTTCCCTCAACGGATCCGCGTGCTGCGTCCCCCCACCTGATCTCCCGCGTCGGCACCAAGATGGACTCGTACCGTCCCACCCAGCCTACATATGCCAAGCATCTCGACCGCGGACCCCGGAAGCGGCTGCAGGCGCGCGAAGAACAGGGTGTGCTTGGTGGCGGGCCGCGGAGCGGCGGGCTGAGCGATCTTGCCGAGTTCCTGCGTGACACGGAGCCACCTGCGCCCAGTGGACCGGTGGGCGGGAAGAGGGTTGCCAGTCCGATTAAGGAGAAGGAGGAGAGTGCGTTTGGGCGGATGTTTGGGCGGAAGAGGCGGGCTTGAAGTTGGGGTTTTGGGGGAAGGGGGGTTAGTGGATGATCTTGTACATGTCGGACATGTTGCATGATTCGGATGATGATGTTGATGTTGATGAGGAGGATCTTTTTTTTTCAGTTCTTGTTCATCTTTTCACACGTTTGAGGATGATTTTCTTATGAGATTTGGTGGAAAGCCAGCCTTGTATGGCGTGGATGAGCGTTGAGAGATTCCCCCTTTTGCGCGTCTAGGGTATTCTAATGTGTGGCATGGAACCGCGTCATCCTTTCTGAGCGATGATGTCTGGGTGGTGCGTTGAGGGTCTATGGCACCTTTTCCTTGGACATATTGGTGTGCCTTTTTACTTCGGTGCATAGCAAGCACCAACTATTGAATGGAGTGAGGGAAATGGAGATAGATAATTCAAACGTTTTTCTATATAAATCATCCCTGTCGCTTTTCGCATAGAAAATTCTTTGCTTTTTGTGTCGTCTACTTGGACGATGCGTGATAGTAGCTGATGCTGGAGATCATCATCACATCTACGCTTTGACTCCTGGCACTTTCAGAGGTTGCCTCGGAGGTGCTACTTTCAATCCTTGTAGATGAGAACAAAACGTATGACTGTTTCCTTTCACCAACAGTTGGAAATATGTAGAAATGGTGTCTACGACTGCGTCCTCTTTCCGCTTCTCGTGAGCTCTGGCTTGGATATTGGGAAGTTCTATGGCAGGATGGGGTTGGGGGAGAGACCAATGCTATGAGGGAGATGGCGGGTTCTGGATTGAGGAAGAGCGAATGATGGATACCGGAGGGAGTTGGATTGTTTCGTCGCCTAAATATTCCACAGTGACCAAGTAACGACATCGAAGACTTTGGGCAATTACCAATTCCGTGTTTCTTTCAAGTGGTCCGTACCGGCGGCATAATCTCTTGATCGCCCAACTCCTTCAGCCATTCACTGCCCTTCATGGTCACACATACATACTCAATTCCCCTCATCCCCAACCACAACCCCTTTCCCAGTAACGCGGAAAACAAAGCCCCCCCCCATCTCCAACCCCTTCACCCCCTCCCTCACTTCCTCCTTCCACCCCCCGCTCCCCCACCAATTGACCCATGCCGAAAAGCCACTCTTCGCCACCGCCTCCCACCGCTGCGGAGCCTCCTTCACTGCCTCCTCAACACTCATGCCCGGCCCGAATTTCCGGACTCGATCTCGCTCAACGACGATGTTGACGGTGCGGAAATTGTTCCATATGGAGGGAAGGGTTGGGCGAAGAGCGCGATGGCCGGCTATGGATGTTGAGGGTGCGAGGGCCCAGTTTGTGGCGATGATGGTGCAGGAGAAGCGGTGCTGGATTTCTCGTAATGTCGAGACTAGAGTGCGGTAGTGGTGGAGGAGGAGGGTGGTGTTGGCTTTTTCGGCGTGGATGTTGGGTGGGATGCTTGGTTCTTCGTCTTCGGCGTCTTGACGGTCTTGCCAGAGGAAGGAGCTGAGGTCGTTGAGGGCGAGGAGGCCGAGGGGACGGGCGGAGGAGAAGTGGGTGGATGGTTGGGCGAGGAGGTAGGGTGATAGGGCGGATAAGGTTGCGAGGACGGAGGAAGAAGATTGTGGACGGAAGATGTGGAGGTGTGTAAGAGAGTCGGTGATCAGGGCTGAGACTTCTTGTTCTTGCAATTTTGAAGGCGTAGTAGAGCTTACAGAATAGATCATATTTTGCATCACATCGTAGAGGCGCAAGATTGAGAATTTACTCGAAAGGTCGAGAAGAACGACCGCATTTCCTTTACCAAGTTGAGAGAGGCCGTTGTTTTCGGCTGGGAGCAGAGAGAGCGAGATCAGATGATAGAGCAATTGCGTCTTGCCTGAGCATGCTGTGGCACCCGTGATTTCTACTACTGGCGATGGTTTCTCTCTTGCTAGAGACGGCGCCTGAGGTTGGGTAGGCCATTGTGTCTGGTGGAATTGCTGCTGCTGTCGTGTGACTGGTGGGTATTGAAAGACGTTGAGTAGCTTGTCAAGAGGTTCGAAACCTAAGGAAGCATCTGTGGATGCTTCCAGCTCTCGAAGTGAGTACAGCAACTATGAAGACTCGTTAGTATGATCACTGTAATTGTAGTCGAGCAACGAAGCTTCTCCTTTGGAAAGGATAGCTTGGGGGATTCTACACACCTCATCCAACCCTTCCTCCTTCAATTCACCCAGTAATTGTTTTCCAAGCGCTTCGGCACTCATGACGATCGTGGATGTGTAGCATATGAGTGGTCCATGTAAGTGCACCGCAGCGCCATAACCAAAGCCATTCACTGACACTCTAGAACAGATATCAAGATCGTGCCATGGCTCCGCCTATCGAAGCCTTCCCAGCATCAGAACTGTCTCAGCGGATCAACACGCTGCCGAATGGGCAGAGGAGCAAAGGAGGAGCTATCGATCTCAATAACTGCGAGTTGCTGGAGATGGTGCAGTATGAATGCGGTCTCAAGGGACCCAAGAGATCACGTCAAGCGGTCATACAATGCCAGCCGGTAGTGAAGCTGTTTCGGAGGTGGGGATAACCGCCTTTTGTGGTCTGATATTGTAAGAACTAACATTGGTACTATTGCAGGTGCGCTGGTGGTCTCTTGGTGGAGACTACGGCTTTGGAAGACGGAAGGAGATGATTTGAGCCAGATTGAGGCCAACAAGTGGTTCTGTATCATGCTACTAGTCACAAATGTGGAGAGGAGCATCATAACCCGCAAATGTTGTCAATGAAATCATTCTCAAATGTCAACGCAGCGCCAGGGTATCATCTCAGTAACCAGCATATCCTTAAACGCCTCGCAAAATCCCAATAAGTGACTCCACTAAACGCCGTCGATTCCTCCGCTCCTCTGCTGCGCTGGCTTCCTCCAATATTTCTTCTCTGCGTTCACCGCTGAATGAAGACGCCCAGCCATACTGTTCACGTCTCCCTCCTCCTGCTTCCTTTTGCCTCTGCATCCTGGGTCTCCATCAACTTCCATTCCCTCTCCGTCTCCCGCATACGCCGCCATGGTTTCTACAAACATCTTATGTCTCATAGCCCGCGCGTTTTTCGGCCTGTCCTTATGTGACGGATCATGTGCTGGAGTATTGGAGCTTGCGCCAACGAGTCGCCTGAGAGCCTCCTCCCCCATTCTGCCTTCTTCCGTGGCTCGTTCTCTGACCCTTCTTGGATCTGATTCGCGATCAGGGAATTCTGCTGTGGATCTGTATGTATGCTTGCTTGGGAAGTCGGGAAAGTGTTTTGGAACGAAGGCCTTAGCTTGCTCGTTTGGAGGGCCATTCAATAATGGGCCTAGAAATTGGAATTGGGGTCGCTCTTCGTCTAGCGAGGGTTGTGATTGTAGAGGATACTGTGAGCGATCAGGTGGCACTGGCGGGTTGAGATGAGGTATCAACGATCTCAGACTGAGTTGGTGCGTATGCAAGGCTTGTAAGAAGTCCTGGGGTATTGGCTGTGTTCGACGACAGGATAGCATTGACTGGCGCACGTCCGCAAGGTAGTGGGCCATGTCTGTCAATATCAGCAGATGGCAGTTGTGCCAGCTTTGTGCCCTAGCTTTTCGTACATTCTTCCACATCGCCGCGAAAGCTCTCAACCGCTTCCGGAGCTGCGGCTTCGAAGCCTACAGCTTCCAGCGCTAGCCCGATGGACCGTGTGAGCATAGATTGAATTGCTTCATCATCTTGAACGATTGCGTTACGCCGCTGCTCCCACTGGAGGTCCCATGTGGGTTTGTGATGTCGTACAGGACCGCGATTCAGCTTCTTAGCTGCTGGATCATCGAGTTGGGCAGTGGACGAGGTCCGCTTTAGATGGTGAAAATTGGAGACTGCCATTGGTGCCATCGATACCATCGAGGCACGGTGAGAACAGCAGGTGCTTAGTATCGATCATTTGAGCCGTGAGCAATGAAAACAAGCTGGCTGGAGGAAAGACTTCGAAAATGCGGCTCCTTGATTAGATTGCTGTGATTGGCTAGAACTATTTTATATCCCGCTGACTCACCACGAATATGATGTGACTCTTGTTCGCTTTTCCCAGCGCAAGAATCCACATCCAAAAGCACTATGTCTACACACAGGAAATCGGTCGCATTCAGCGAGGATACCAAAGTCGTCTCCGAGAATGGCAATGTGAAAGAAGGGGCGACGAGTACAACGGAAGGGACATCCGCCGAATCTCACAGTACCGGTAAGAATTTATTCTGGAAGACAATTCTAGCCATAGTCACTAACACCAAAGCGCCAGAATCAAAGTCAGACCCAGCCGTTGACGAAGTAAATGAGCTTTTCGCAGGACTGGGGAAGAAGAAGAAATCAAAAAAGCCAAAGGAGGGAACGGCAGACGGTGGTGATGAGGCCACTCCAGACGTCGACGGCGAATTCGACGCCGGGATCAAGAAAAAGAAGAAGAAGAAAGTTCCTAAAGCGGAGACTGACGACTTCGAGGCCAAGTTGGCGGAAGCTGGTGTCAACGAGAACGGAGAAGCTACTCCTGCAGCTGAAGAGGAAGACATCGTCGAGGGGGACATGAACGATGGGACTGGTATCTGGGCGCATAATGAACAGAAGCCTATCAAGGTACGGTGCCATATTTCCACACTTTTACCTATCACATTATGATAACATTTCGACCTAGTACGACAAACTCCTCGAACGATTCTTCACCATTCTGCAAACGGCCCATCCGGACATGCTATCTACCTCCTCGAAAAGCTACGTTATACCTCCCCCTCAGTGTCTCCGAGAAGGAAACAAGAAAACCATCTTTGCGAACATTCCGGACATCTGCAAGAGGATGAAGAGGAGCGAGGAGCATGTTATTCAATTCATCTTCGGTCAGTCAAAGTCTGTCTGGCGTCTGAAAGAAGCATTGCTAACGAATTGAGCAGCTGAACTGGGTACGAGCGGATCGGTCGATGGCTCGAGAAGACTGGTCATCAAGGGCAGGTTCCAGCAGAAACAGATTGAGAATGTCCTGAGGCGCTACGTTGGGGAATACGTGACTTGCAAAACATGCCGATCGCCGGACACGGAACTGAGCAAGGGAGAGAATCGGTTGTATTTCATCAGCTGCAATTCTTGCCAGTCGAGGAGATCGGTCACTGCTATCAAGACTGGTTACTCGGCACAGGTTGGCAAGAGAAAGAGGCAGCAGACGTGAGGGGCAGTTGAAGGGTTTACCAACAAAGGTGCATTGTTGACAGTCCGGCGTGTCCAATGATGCATCACGCTTCGACATTTCATGGATGGGTGTACGGGTTCTACTGTATCGAAAATTGTATGCATTAACTCAAGGTTGTTTTGCCACGTATAGCACGTGATACAACCGTAAGTGCCTCCAGCACGGGGTATAGAATAGAATGGTAAACATCTCCTTATCCGATAGCAGGGTTTCCAAATCCAGATCATACACTATGCTCGTTCTGTAGTATCCGGTCGTTATTCAGCGAGTCTCTGCGGGCGTTGCCAATATAGTCCTCCAACTTTGCCTTGATAGCCTTGTCCCACCCGGCCAGTATCCGTGCAGCGGTCAAAGCAGCATTCGTGGAATTATTGATACCTACTGTAGCAACAGGGCAGCCTCTGGGCATGTTTGTCATGCTCAACAGACTATCCATGCCATCCCCAACGGTAGGTTTGATCGGCAGGCCAATGACGAGCACGCTGGTATTCGCAGCTATCATGCCTGGCAAGTGTGCAGCACCCCCAGCCGCCGCTATAATGACTTTGATACCGCGGCCGTCGGCTTGCTTGGCATATGTTGTCATCTCATCTGCAGTGCGGTGTGCGGATAGGATGCGTTTTTCGAAGGGAATGCCGAATTTGTCGAGGATATCATAGCATGCTTTCAGATGAGGTTGGTCGGATTCCGAACCGGTGATGACGGCCACAAGGGATTCGGGTCTTTGGGCTTCTTTGCGTGGACCTGATTCCCTACGGATTTCGTCTGCAATTGCAACGAGAGACCTGATCTCGTTCTCTGCTTCGTCCATGCTGTCGCCTAAGATGGTTACATGACCCATTTTCCTTCCTTTCGTCGCCTTTCCTTTGCCATAAAGATGCACTTTCGCGCCGATGGCGTCCGCTGCATTTGCGAGCTCTAGATAGGACCTCGGATCTGCCCCGCCGAGTACGTTAAGCATGATTGAGGGTTTGAGAAGTTCAAGACCTTTGGCGGGGATGGGCCGGTCAAGGATTGCGAGGAGGTGGGTGTCATATTGAGACAGGCGGCAAGCTTCCATGGTGTAATGACCGCTGTTGTGTGGTCTTGGTGCGATCTCGTTGACAAGGATCCTATTGTCCTTGAGCAGGAACATTTCGACGCCGAAAATACCCTTGCCTTTGAAGCTGGCAACTGCGCGTCTAGCGAGCTGTTGCGCATTTTGGTTCGTCTCGGCGGAGATACCGCGAGCTGGTGCATAAACCAACTTGCATATACTGTCTTCATGGAAAGTTTCGACCGTAGGATAGGATAAAGTCGATGATTCCCAATAGTTAGTACCCGCTACCTCTTTCGTTTTGACAACCATGACCGCGAGTTCTTTTGTGAAATCCACCCATTTCTCTGCATAAAGTGGTCTGTTTTTCAGCGCTTTCAGTGGAGCTTCAAAGTCCTTCATGCTTTTGATGGGATGGTTTCCCTTGCCATCGTACGCTCCTGTACGAGACTTGAGCATGAAAGGAAAGCCCAAGCTGTCTCCCGCTTTCTGTAATCCCTCGAGGGAAGAGTGTGGGATTTGAATCGACTCAGTACCATCAACGTTGCCCTCTAGCAAGGTTACCTTCTGCAGGAACTTGTCCTGAATAGTACGGATTGCCTGCCAACTGGGTTGGACGTCAAATTGCGTTCCTTGGGCCTGCGCTTCTCGCTCCAATATCTCCAGCACGTGAGTATTGACGTGTTCGATCTCGACAGTCAGGATATCGCATTTCTGGGCAAGCTTTCGAATTGCTTGCGGATCAGAGAATGACCCATCAACACCCGGGTTTGTACCATTTACTTGTTTCGCCGGAGAATTGTTGTTGTCAAGAACGGCGATAGCTATATGTCGGTTGTTTGCTGCCTCGACGAGCATTCGACTGCGATGACATTGGACATCAGCACTTATCAATCGAATTAGCGAAACAATCGATTGAAGACGTACTTACCCAAGCTGACCACCGCCAAGGACACCCACAGTGCGTTCATCCATGACAAATGGTCTTGGTACAAGATAATGATACAATACCCGTCTTGAGATCTTTCGAATCTTTCGTTCTTGAATCGAATCTGAACAATAGAGACAGGTATCCAAGGAATGAAACCAATAGAATCATGACCGGATGATAAATTCGCTATTTTCGGAAGTTTCCAGGGTAGAAAGAGGCATTGAGACTGCTCATTGCGCCATTATATGGACAAATGTAAGACGAGGAAGTTTTATACTCTGTGTGAACACTTAGTTTATTTTAGCGGGCGACCGTCGCTCAATACCAACAACATCCAATATGGCGTAATTATTGCCATGGAAGCCCATGTAGGCAGAGTCATGGATGTACAGGAAGGAGGGTGTGACATTTCTCTTTCTGCTCCTTCAGGGTAATGATCCAGAGCGTAGACAAGTGACTTAATGGGAAATCTCAGAAACCTTCAAGGTTCGAGGGCGCGATAGGGTCTAAGGCAGCCCTATATCGCTTCGTCAGCCATGAAGACCCTGGGCTTGGGGTAGCCGCCGCCGCCCTGCCAGCCCTAGTAGGCGCCCGAGGCTGCAGCGACTTAAGCTACCCCTCCAACGTCCAGCCACTTAGAACGGCGCTGTCAGCATGCAGCTGTGCCGGGCTACCAATGAGGACCGATAGCATCTTCTATTTGGAGCACCATCTAATAATAGCAATAACGTTGACGCTCGATAGCTTGGGCTATCAGCTTAAGTACCTGAATACTCCTGATGATATACTGCCTAGACTATGTCTCTTTTCTGTCTCCTTGCTCTGACATCTTCTGGAAATCTTTGAGCTCTTGAATGAGTATCATATACTGTCAGCTTCGCGAATCAGCAATTTCCATCCTTCGAGACTGATCTGTCAAAACTGAAAGACGCGGTCGTCGCTTTTGGCTGACAGCGAATATGGCATCCATACCCCCTCCCAGCTACGGGCAGAGCAGTCCTGCGCCGAATGGAGGCTATTATCCTCGTCAGTACCTATAAGATGACTTTCGCAAGTATTGGAAAGCTGACTAGAATCGTAGCACCACCTAGCGGACCTCCAGAAAGCCGAACATATCCCCCACCCATGATATCAGACAGACAAGGCCAATCCTTCCCACCACCACCACCACCAGCATCCCCCGGCTTTCCATCTTCTCAGTCTTACCCACCACCACCACCTTCCCAATCAGCACCATCTCAACAAGTCAACTACCCTCCGCCTCCTCAACAGCAACAATACGCTAGCAATGGCCACAGACAATCATTCGCCCCTCCACCGCAAGCCCAACCGCAGTTGTCCACGCCAGAGAAGGCACAGGAGCAAGATTTGGCTGCGGATCTCTATTCAGAGCCACCTCCAGATGGAGGCACCATTGGGACGCATAGGAAATACTCTCAGCCAGTGATGTCTCCAGAGAAGCCGCTGAATACAAACCAATCCTCTCAGATGCCAGGCGGTGCGCCGGTTGCGGGACACTTTACTGGTGTCATGGCGACACAGGATGACGTTGGGACGTTCAATGGGGGAAGTTACCGGATCAGTCATAGGGATAGTAATACTATCATCACACTGCAGTTGGCAATGGGCTGTCCATTGGCTGCGAAGCCCGGTAAGTCTTCCACCATGTCTCCTTTGCTCGTGCGCTAATAATGGAGTCATAGGTATCATGATCGCAATGTCCCCTACTGTCACACTCAAAGGTGCCATCAAGTTCTCAATGAAGAAACTCATTGCAGGCGGCGAAATCGCAACCTCCACCTACACCGGTCCCGGGGAATTGCTTTTCGCGCCCCCTTTCCTCGGTGATATTACGACTCTCCGGCTCACGGGCAAGGAGCAATGGAATGTGGGTAAAGATGCCTTCATGGCGGCCACTCAAGGCGTAATCAAAGACATGAAGAATCAGGGTTTCAGCAAAGCGATGTTCTCAGGCGAAGGCTTGTTCGTGTATAGGATGAGTGGCACCGGAATCGTGTGGATCGCAAGTTTTGGCGCTATCCTCAGGAAGGATGTGAGTGAACACCTTGGACATCCCTCATCTGTCAATGACGGCTAATCAAAAACGCAGCTCGTCGAAGGTGAAAAGTACATTATCGACAACGGTCACCTGGTGGCGTGGAATTGCAAATACGTTATGGAGCGTGTCGCGAGTGGGGGCATCATTTCTGGCATCAGCAGTGGCGAAGGCTTGATCTGTAAATTCACGGGACCCGGGACGGTTTTCATGCAAACGAGGAACCCTGGACAATTCAATATGTGGATGGGGGCACATGCGACGAATATTTAAATTGAGGAAGGGGAGCATCGTAGTTGAATATCTTGAACGCCGACGTTTGCGCATGTACCAGATGTCTTGGACGGCAGATCACCTATTCCTCAATATCATCCACTGTTGTAGTGGTAGTGAATCAAGAGCGAGAGCTTGATCTAACGCATATCATATGGGAAAGCCTAGCCGCAGTGGTCGCTTGGTACGTAGATATCTGTCGCGACTGTACGTCCTTTCATTCGGAGATCGCGTGAGGCTGCCAGAATCCATAGCAAGACCAGTGCCAGTGTGTCACGGTCTCTCAGTACTTCTATCATGTAAGCACCATTGGCGAAACAAGCTCTATATCATCAACTCAATTCAGTCTCACAATTCCCTTCTGATGGCTATCCTACAGATCGCCATTGTAGGTAAATGTACCTCATCAGGTCTGGACAGGGTACAGCTTCGGACGTTATGTCCTTTGTAACGCATACATCATAGGCCCGAGACAAGGGCAAACTGCAATGTTGAGGAACGGCACCGCGGTGCTAGTAAAGCTCCTTGTAGAGACCTTTCTGGTCAATGCCGTGTCGCTGCGACCCGGATCAATACAGAAGTAGCTGTGCTCCAGATACACCCGTCTGGGCAAGCAGTCCTCAGTCGAGCTCAGTCGAGTGGAAAGTCACCAAAACCTTTCACATCCATACTGCCTTGTTAACACATGTTATGGTACCCGATGTGATTTGTGTAGAACTAGATTACCGCCAAGAGTCTTGGTGCCAAGAGCACTGCCCTGTGCCTTGAACTGAGACATCGACCTGAACGAAGCAAGCACTTTCATTAGACATACTCTTCTTCTATTGATTCTAGATATCGCCTTCCGGAGTCTTACATGTGTGTGTGAAATCGAATTACTACTCAATGAGCTGATCCCGCAACACTGAAGAAACACCGCCACCATGCCCAGTATGGAAGAGCAAAGCACTGCAATGACCAACAGGTCCCTGCGCAGTATACGCAACGTCCGTCTAGCAAGAAAAATACCCGAGGCAAACGTAGCTGACAGAGCACTAGGAACTTGAGTTTTTGGCAGACTCGAGCGTTATCACCCCACACCAGCTCTCGTCCTTTCTCTCACAACTTCCCGCTCAAACAAGTCTCCATGCTCCGCTTCGAAGCCCAAAACCTACATCTACAATTGCGCCCGTCCAGAGTCCTGTATCGCCGCCAGTCACGCAGCTGGCCAACCATTCGTTGAACGAGAAAACAAATAGCTTCTATGCCCCAACACCATCGCCAGCGCTTCCGCCTCCGGCATATGCGACTGCTGGAGCGCCGGCGTCTATCGCTACAGCCTCAGGCCTCTACGAATATCATCCGTCCGACGATGGGGATCTTGCCATACTCCCTAACGATCGCATCTTCATCACGGAGTTCATGAATGCCGATTGGGCCAAAGGACGTAATGAACGCACAGGACTGCAGGGCATATTTCCCAGGATTTACGTGGCTGTTGTAGACGACAAGAGTGCTATGGGCACCCTTCAACCTCCTCCCCCGCCCACACCGTCGAGCTATGGCAATATGCCGGTAGACGTCAGTCAGGGTGGGAGCAGTTCTGCGCCTGGGAAAGAGAGTAAGCTCAACGCAAATGGAAAGAAGTTTGGGAAGAAAATGGGAAATGCTGGTGAGTCGTCTTGTCGTCAAGGAAACGAGGGAGAGTCGGTTGTTCTATGCCGGCTGACAATCACGCAGCTATCTTTGGCGCTGGGGCTACGATTGGTTCCAACATTGTCAATGGGATTTTCTGATGGCTATACATGCAGAGGCTTACGATGTTTGGTTTATATTGTCGGAATGGCGTCTGGTAAGGCAATCCAGGGTAAAGGGTTTGTTTATAGACTTTGCTTTTTAAGCAACAAAGCATTTCTTCACAAGTTTCCCTTGGCAATGCTGTTACTGAACGGACTTAACGGAATGTGTAGACACCAGGAGAGAATCCTGCAGGATCGATGGGATTTTCAGCCGTCATACTGGTTTTTCCGAGCTGTGGATTGAGCGGTTCATGAGCCCTCACTTCGTACTCGCGGAATCAGTATTTACTCATCGCAGGCACTAAATCCGGTTATATCCGCCGTCAAGTGCGGATCTCTCGGGTTTAACAGGCCCTTGCTCATACATCATGATATAAAACTGCGGGCAAGAACAGAACTCTCAATTGTATCTTCCACAAGTCCATTCTGCTGTTGTCCTCTTTTGCAAAGATTTCCTTACACCAAGTCCATAACCCCGATATCCCTTCTTCACCACCATGCCCTTCCCCTACAAAAAAGTCCTCGTCATCGGAGCCACGAGCGGCATCGGAAAAGCCCTGGCCGCCCGCCTCATCCAAGAGGGAAGCACCGTAATCGTCGTCGGCCGACGCAAACAAAACCTCGTCGACTTCGTCCACGAGCACGGAAAGGACAAAGCCAGCGCCGTCCCCTTCGACATCACCGAACTGGACAAAATCCCCAATTTCGTGACCAAGTCAGCCAGCATCCTTTTTGGAAAGTTGTGATCATCTCAGTGCTGATTTGAGATATGTAGCATTACGAAAACCCACACGGACCTCGATTGCGTGCTTTTGAACTCGGGCATCCAGCGCGGTTTCGACTTTTCCAAGCCCGAGACTGTGGATCTGGATGTCGTGCAGCAGGAGTTCAATACGAATTACCTCAGCTACCTAGCCCTCACGAACGCGTTCCTGCCGTTCTTGCAAAGCAAGAAAGAACCGTCGGCGCTGATTTAGTGAGTCCACCTTCGACTCCGACAACTTGTGCGATGTGATCGGTTTGTTAACTACTGGGACCCAAAGCACAACGTCAGGCCTAGCCCTAGTGCCCATGCTCCGCTGTGCGAATTACTGCGCCAGCAAAGCCGCGCTGCATCACTATATCCTCTGTCTGCGCGAGCAACTGCGAAGTTCACCCGTCAAGGTCATCGAGTTGTTTCCGCCTGCCGTGCAAAGTACGTCTCATTACATTACCTATCTTATGCCAAACCCAGTCCCTCCTTCGAGTGTGCTCGTAAGGTATGCTAACGTCAATATAACATAGCGGAACTCCACGACGCGAAGCACCAACCCGATATAGCAAACGGAGGCAGCATCGGTATGCCGCTCGACGCGTTCATCGACGAGGCTTATGCCGGTTTGGCGGCTGGGAAGGAAGAAGTTGCGATTGGGGGTGCGAAGGGGTGGTATGAGGCGTTTGAGCCGAGGCGACAGGAGGCGTTTCGGGGGTTTATGAAGGCGATGGGTGGGGGGAGTGGGAGTTGAGAATGGATGGACTGTAGCGATCGCGAGTAGGTTGTGTGTGGTTGTCGAAATGGGGGGCTGGATTTGGATTTGATGCATCCTTACATACATTAGCTAAGCCATCAGATATCCGATGTGCTGGGCTGGTACTGAGCGTCTCACTTGCAATCGTTGTCATCCGCGGCTGGCTCGCAGACAGGTGACACTTGATCGCCCAACTCATAAGGTATCAACCTTTTCCCTCATCCCCCTTCACCCTCCAAATCAACAGTCCCCGCATAAAGTAACCACACAGTCATAAATAAACCAAGTTCACTGCGTAACTCAGTTCCCATTATCGAAACAGTGAATAAACCAATCAAAGAAATAAGTAATCGCACAAACACCCCTCCCCCCTCCCCTCCCCTCCTCTCCTTGCCCCCATTTCCCCCCGCCCCCTTTCCACCCCTCCTCCACAATCCATACCTTACCCAACCCACAAAACCCACACCCACACAAAAAACCCAACTCCCAAAAAAAAAAAAAAGCGATTAAGATCGGAGCTTGTTCATTTATTTAGAAGTATTGGTGTGTTTGAGATATATTGCTGGCTGGCTTGATATATTAAGGGGAGTGTTGTATTGTGGGAGTGGGAGTAGGAGGGATGAATTGGGTTTCGATGGGGGAATGGGATGTGTGGTTTTTGTTGTGGTGTGTTGTGTTGTGAGGTGAGGTGAGGTCTTGTGAGGTTCTTAAGGGAGGAGAGGAGGGGAGTCTGTGGGACGGTGGTTGTGTTGTGGCTAGTTAATTCGAGGTAAAGGGTAGAAGAGATGAATGGTACGGAGACCACCTCTACACTTACAATCCCTGACTTCCTTCATCGCCAGCCACCTCTTCTCCCGCGAAGCTCAAACCTTCTCCCTCCCTCCCCGGTCCGAAAATACACTAGCCCTCCTGACCCGATGCTCCTCCGTCTCCTCATACTCAATCAGCAGTTCCCCTTTCTTCCCATACCGTCTCGGCTCCTCCCGCGCGATCTTGACGACCGAGAGGTAGGAGTGGCATTTGCGGAAGATGGTGTCCATTTCCTCGAGGGAGCGGTAGGCGGTTTCGGGGTAGAAGAAGTAGACGCAGGGGATCATGAAGGCGTTGCTGTGGGGTGAGTTTAGTTTGTGGGATTTGTATGGTGATGGGGGGTGAGGGAGACGTACATGACGGCGAAGATGATGTAGGTTTGGTACTGGATGGAGGAGAAAGCTACGGGCGTGATCATTACGACCATGAAGTTGAATGCCTTAGTTTGATTAGCGTACGGCCAAGGGTAGCGAAGATGGCCATCGTAACCCAATTTGCAGAAGTCGCCAGAGCGTTGGCGGGAGCTCGGATGCGTAAAGGCACGATCTCGGCTGGATATAGCCAGGTCATGCCAAGCCAGCCGATGGCGAAGAAGGTGTTGAAGAGGAACAGGAAAAGAGCAGCTACGATGCCGGGACCTTTGCCGCCGAGTTTGTCCTGCGCTGGGATTAGGCCTGTCAGAGTATATTGTTCGTACGAGGAACGTACCATGACTGCGAGAATTATCATCGAGAATGATTGGCCAGCTGCGCCGAAAAGCATACTGAGCTCGTCAGTGGAAGTCAGTAAGTAATTCCAAAGATTCTTACAGCTGACGACGGCCATATTTCTCAATGGTAAAGACTGCAATCCAGGATGCTGCAAAGTACTCTAGAACGTAAATCATTAGTGATAGGACTGTCCTATCATTAATTTCGCCATACCTGTGCCATTTGCAGCTGCCAGAGCCCGAGATGTCAAACCACCAAGACCAATCTGATTCTGATAGATCGTTGCTGCATAATACGTAATTAAATTGATACCAGTGACCTGTTGCATAACCTGATTGATATATGCAAGCATCGTCCTGTGAAAATGTCGATCTTCACCCATTGTAAAGAGATCGCGGAAACTGCCCTGTTGCATCTCGAGTACTGTATCTTTGATCGCGGTAAACTCGCTGAAGACGTATGGCTAAGAGCATGTCAGTGTTCCGCCAACCTAAAGTTACTCTGGGAGCTTACATCCTCCGCTGGAAGGTCACTGAGAGCACTCAGCACCGACATCGCCTCGTCTTCTTTGCCCTTGAGGATCAACCATCTAGGCGATTCTGGGAGTTCGAGGACGAACAGTAGGATTAGGAATGCGAAGAAGATCTGAAAGCCTATAGGAAACCTCCATGCAATAGTGTTTGGGTCTAAGAATGAAAAGCCAAAGTCGAGCCAATAGCTGAAGCATATACCTCCGGTGATCATAGCACCCTGAGGAGTCAGTCATGCACTGCTTCATCGTTGCTCACACCACCGTACCTCGATCATGACTAGTTGTCCTCGCCTATGAGATCTTGAACACTCAGATTGCCATGTGGGTACAGTCGATGTATTCAAGCCGTTACCAAAGCTTATAAATCGTCAGCATTTGCCAGAGTTCACAGTGATTGCAAAGCTCCCACCCTGTAACGAGTCTCCCCGAGATGAATTGGCCAAGGGTAGATGAGGAGCACTGCAACGCCGCTCCAACAACCATGATCGACGACCCCAGGAAAATGGTCTTTCGGCGTCCCAGAGGGTTTCCAATGAAGATGGTGGTGATGGCGCCGAAGAAACATCCAACGTTGTAAGCTGCGACTGATATACCTGCAGCAACGTAAGTGTCGACTACGAACAGCTACCGCCGTGCAGTCTAACCTTGGATGGTCGATCTATGATTTTTTTGAGAAGCGTTGAGACCGAGTGCTAGCGCGGTTGCCGCCGAGGCATCAATCTCGGGGAAGACTCTCGTCTGTTCCACAGTCAGTATTGGCCATCATGCAAGCGGCAGTAGCTGTCGTACAAATGATGGCAGATCTAATAGACCTCCCATCACTCCTTGGTCGTAGCCGAAGAGCCTAGATCCGATCAGAAGCTATTCGTGCCGTATACAATCTATGGCCTTACAAGAAATCCAACCCAGCCAGGACGCCAATGGCTACATTGAGCCTCGTCCCCTTCAGGCCGAAGTAGCGGACTTTTCCAAACATCTTGCGGAGTGGCAGGACTCAACCAGCAACAGCGTAAGGAGAGTGACCCAAAGTGTTGGAAACATCGGGGCGCAGGCGTCCATCCATGTTTATAACATAGCATCGGCATGATGACAAGATAAGCTCACGACACGGGATTGCAGATGAGGTTCTAGCGGAGTCGATGTAGGGTAGAACTAGTACGTGGTTGTACATCGACGAGGTGGGTGAGGTCCAATCAAATCACTCCGCTGCACGGCTCCATCCGATTCAACTAGAGACGAGAGAGTTTCGCTCTGCAGGAAACAGATGCGGGGGTGAAGCGTTGATGCACTAATCGACCACACCTGCAAAGCACTTTCAGCTTCAGACCGTAACACGCTTGATGTAGATAAGTGGATCATGTTCGCGATCACTCAAACGGTGTATCAAACAGAAGTCGGCTTTCATCAGTCAATCTTGAGACACGAGAAGCATGTTTGGATGCGATTGTATGCTGATGTGATCCTTCGCAGTCCTGTATGTTGAGTGCGGGACGAATGTGAAGATGCGGGGAAGTTTACTTGACGATCTATGGACGGCGTAGCGATTCATGCTTTGAGAGGGTTTGGCCTAACGTTGAGTCGTGCAGGCCATGCGGAGGTAGCTACGAGACATACCATTTCACCCTTGATGCACATATTCATGCATACCTCTTAGAAGGTGATTAATTTATAGAGGGAACAACTCGAGCATTTGCCGCTCCAGTCACAGAACCGCAAATAGTGATACAACATAGATATAAGAGTTGTTCTGCTCTAAGCTCCAGCCTTGATATTATCTTTGGAAGCTATCATGGTGCTAACTATGCACAGCATAGGTGTACAAATTCCTTCGTCCCTCTTACATGCTCAGGGTTCATCCCGAAGTGTGTCCCTACACCTAGAGAAATCGTCCCCTGTCGGCATGCCTCGATTGTTAGACCGAGCCAGATTTACCTCTACCAACCAGATCCACCTCCAACGGCAACTGGCTCCGCCGCCACAGGTGCCCACTGGCCGCCGCTTTCAGCCACTACAGTCGAAGCTTCGACTGCATCGCCCGCATCAGCCCCAAAACCATTGCCAAAGCCGGTGTCAGCCTCTTTTGCCGGCTTCTGGCAGCGAACTTTGGTGTGTCCCACTGACAGCGTGTTAGTATAGAAGATATAGCAGTCAGGAAGGGCACAAGATCATACTCTCCTCGCAGTTGCTGCATTTAACTTTGGTATAGTCACGCGGCAAGGGGCAGTCCTTGCTAAAATGCCCCATCTGCTCGCAATTCCGACAGGTGACGTTCGCCGGATTTCGTGGCTTGTCGCACTCCTTGCTGACATGGCCTTCCTCACCACAATTACGGCAGGCATTACCCCCACCTGTCGGGCAGTCTTTGGAGAAGTGGCCCACTGCACTCTATCAGCGAAAGGGAATCTCTCAATCAATCGACATTACATCTGACATACTCTCATTGCATTTACGACACTCGACGCCTTCGGCAGAGCGTGGTTCAGTACATTCAGCTGCAGTGTGACCCGATTGCCTTGACCAGATGTATTAGATCCCATTGAAAATCGGCAGGGTTATGGACGAACTTACTGGCAGTTGCGGCAGGCAAACTTGTCCTTCCTAGCTTGTGTGCAATCACGGGCGCGATGGCCGACCTCATCACAGTTCACGCACTTGACCTCTATTCTGTCCGGGTTCTCGATCGCCTCTTCCGGGCAGTCCCGAGCCACATGACCAAGTTCTGAAGGATAGTCAGAGATAGCACATAACCTGATACTGTACATGAAGGAGTTTCCCCGCTTACCATTACAGCGCGGACACTTCGGGATACCACGCTCCATAGGCACACCAGCGTCCTTCAAGCGCTCCAGGTTGACCTCAGGACTCTCGGGCCAGCCGGCTGCTTGTATGTTGCGCTTGGGCTTGGGGCTCAGGTAGTATCCAACTTGGTATTTCTTATCCAAATCACCTTGAAGACTCACAAAGGTGTGAGTGATTGGAATCTCTTTCTCCTGAAGAGCAACCTGTTAGAGCAAGTACATGTTAGGGCAGCGTTCACCCGAGGGCTTACTGTTGCGATCAGGTAGACATTGAAATTATGCATGCGAAAGGCTTGCTCGAGCTCGTCGTATGTGGCGTCAGGAGCAGCCTTGCTGTAGATCTGAAAAGCCTAGACATGGAAATTAGCTCGTCATAAATGGTAAGTGTGTGCGTGGACTCACTGTACGGAAGTCATCCAGGTCACGGTCTTGATCTGCCTTCAGCAGCATATCCCATGCAACCTCTAGGTCCATCTCAGGTAGGTCAGACTTGTCCAAGACACGCTGTGATGTGCATTCAGAGGTTTGATGACCTGCGGTGGTCAGTTGCTGAGCCTTATATGGGAGACGCATGAGCTAACCTTCTTGCTTGCAGTTGAAGCATACAACAGCCGGCTTGTCGGGGCATAGAGCTGCAGGATGGCCCTGCTTGTCACAGATACGGCAAGTACCCGAAAACACGCGCGGGTTGGGACAATCGGCTTTAGAGTGACTTCATTGGGTCAGCTAGGGAGATCGAAGCAAGATGCAAATGTGAGCTCACCCTTCCTCACCACAGTTGAAACATTTGCCATCGTTACCCGATCCTTCGGGAGCTGATGGACACTGACGAGCCATATGGCCCGATTCGCCGCAACTATCATGGCAGTCAGCACGGGCGACGAGCATGTCAAGAATGCGACGATTTCTAACCGACGGCATGTAAAGTCACCACCATTCATGGCGGTCCCGTTCGTAGCTTCATGAACGCCACCAGCATCGGCGATCTCGTCACCAAATCCAGTAGCATTGCCACCGTCATTCCAGCCATCATCTACTTTGGCTCCTCCATCGTTCCACTCGGCGCCACCAGTAGCTGTGATGAACCGTGTCAGCAAGATTCTATAGGATATCCCGTTGGGAGGTTGACTCGATAATCACAGCTCAGTGCGAAGAACGACACTGTTCATGCTAGATCGCAGTGAAGGTGGTCTGGAAGGCTTAGAGGATTTCAACTTACTATCGTTATCCCAGCCGCTCATCTTGGCTATACTCTCTCTGAACGTTGTCAATTACCTTGGTTCGCTTCACGCAAGGATTCAGATGTGGGGTCCATGCTGCAAAGGTACTCACGTCTTGTCCTTATGTATCGCTTTTATGGGTATGACTGGAATGCATGGTCAGCAAGAAGGGCTGCGATGACCAGTAAGGTAGACGATTTTGAGGTCAGATGAAATGTTTGCGAGGCATCTCAGTGGACATAATCACTTACATGGAATACCCCGATCTTGATCACGCGAGTATCTTCGATATGAAGATGCCTGTGCAGTGTTGGACGTGGTTCTTGGTTGAATGAGGATGAAAAGGAAAGGAGAGATGGTGAATTAGATTTTGTTTACCGATCTCTCTTAGCTCTAGCGCCGGACTTGCCGTACATCGCCGCCAGCAAGACTTCACTCTTGGATCACAATTACACACAGATAGGCATCCCGCATCTTATATTAAAAGTAGCACCCTCAGAGACTATACCTTACGCCTTTTGTCAAGTCTGGCCTTCACGATTGGGGAGGGCATCCAATCAGGTACTTGAGAAGGCGGCTGTGAGCTTCATTAAAGTGCGGTGAGGTGAAGCGTCTCATATGCTTGTCACCAGTTTTGATATTGATAGCTTGGGCTTGTCGTGATAAGGCTTCTAAAGCTTAGTAGATTCTTGCGTAGATCGTTAGTGCGGCCAAGTGCTTGCCTAATCTTGATAGCAAGGAGTCTATCATGATGGTATTGATGGGTATCCCAAACGCCGTCATAGATGCAAAAAGTCACATTATGGTCCCGAGACCTATACCATTCCCTTGAGGATTGCCGCCTCTGCATTGATTATAGAAGATCCAGCAGCACCGATCACCGCTACACAATTAGAATCGATATGGAACATAGGAACATCATGGAAGAACTCACTGTTGTGACTGAGAGCAGCAAACATGAGATCAAAGACGCCGCTAGGATCTTCTCGTATCCTGCCCACGCTGACAGAGTACCCACGATCAGCATCTCGATCAAGCCGGGGCTGAGGCCGGTTGGGTTCTTCCATGACAGTGATAGCTTTCTCTGGGGCCGAAGGACAGCCCAATTGCTGCGCGTCTGATACGTAATCCCTCATTGCCTTCTTGACCTGCTCCGCCGAAGGCGGCGGTCTCTTTTGAAACTTCAATGACACGAAAGCCATATGCCCATCCGTCACATCAACCCGAGTACAAGTGGCCGACACCTTTAAGTCTGTCCGTTTCACAAAACCCGAATTCTCCTTATTCACGCTTCCCAGTATCTTCCTCGTCTCTGGTTGCATCTTCTCCTCTTCACCGCTTATGTAAGGTATCACGCTATCTTTGATGTCCATTGCACTTACTCCAGAGTGTCCAGCGCCAGAAAGGCCCTGTTCTGTGACAACACTGACAATATCAATGGGCCCGAACGCTGCCTCTAGCGCAGCAAAGGGTATGACGAGGCCAATGACTGCGCAGTTCGAATTGCAGACCAATAAACCATTCTTAAGCCCGTAATGCCGCCGCTGATGTGGTATAACATCGAAGTGCGAGAGATTGACAGTGGGTACAACTAGAGGGACGATTGGCTGCAAACGAAGTCAGCTCGAGCAAGGGAAATTGCGATTGGGAAGAGATAAACCTACGTCTTGCCGATAATCTTTTGCATTGGAGAAGACAGCGAAGTTAGCCATGAGAAATTCCATCTCCCTTTGCTTCGCGACTCCAGAGTCCAGTCCACTGAAAATGATATCGCAGCCCTTGAATAATTCCGGCTTGCACTCTTGCACTTCAAGCTCGCCATAGGCTTTGGGCAAGGTGATCGCTTGCTTCCATTGTACCGCGTCCTTCCTCAAATCAGCGACAGTTCGTTCCCCTTGTATGCAAGCCAATATACCTTATACTTCTTCCCAGCCGAGTTTTCTGAAGCTCCCACCACATGGAGATCAAAATGGGGATGCAGCGCCAGCAGGAGTATGAATCTCTGTCCCACTGAGCCTGTGCACCCAAGTACACCGCATTTCCTTTTGGGGAAATCAGGACTTCTTGTCGTATTCATTCTGTGAATTGCAGAACTTCCTTATTTGGGCAGTCGTTCATGAACTTCTAACAGCCCTACGATATGGATAAGAGAGTGCCAAGCAGTTCTATCTGCCAAGACTTCTGGGGCTGGAATTCCAGACCTTATCAGCTTCTCTACAACATACAATCGCCTACTGGGGCTCCCTATAAGTAGTTTAAGGCGCAGATCTATGGAATAGAGTATTACTTGTTGTCTTTGAGTATCTAGAAATCAATTGATCCGGACTGGAGCGTCAGGAAAGAACCATGGCGGTGGCCGAGCACACCTTCTGTAAGATATGAAAGAGCTGCGCCGGTCTACCTTGTCTTCTCTGGAGCCAGCCGAGAGGTATATGCAAGAAGCATAGAACAAGGCCCCGACTTATCCTGGGCAGCAATTGCCATCACTGACGCTGATCTCGCAGCTCCCCTTTCGCTTAAAATGCGTTAAGACCATAGAAAATTCCCTGTGTGATGCCGTACAACATGTTGCGTAGCCAGTATCACTCCATACCCAATTCAATCTCCACCAGCTCCATCTCCCTCCTGACAGCACTCCCATAGTCCTTTTTCCGATCAACGATGACCGATGTCAGTGGCATTACCCCAGGTAGCTGAAGCCCGTCCAACTCCTTCGCTAATACGTCGAGCCACTCCATCGGTGCCATCTGCCCACGCAAAGGCATCTTGGAAGCAACAGTCGCGATACGAGATTCCCCAAGACGGGCGACGTAATCGCGCGCGATGTCTGTCATTGGCATACCGACACTGGCGAGGCGCGTGTGGACGTCGATTTCGCATTGGTAGAGCCTGTTCCAGTAGTCGACGGGGTGCATGGAACCGCGGGCTGGGATGGTCAGTAATTCACTCGGCAGCCCTCCATATGAGATCCGCTGCGCTGGGTCATCGTAGTTTGCCATTTGAGGGTTACAGATGGCTTGAGTTACATCAAATGGCTGTTGCTGAGGATAAGCACCGGCTGAGTATTGGCCCTCACGATGAGACCGATGATGCCGTCTCGATCTGTTGTGTTGCTCTTGGGGATACCATGGCTTACGAGGGTGACTTGGTAGATCGGAGTGTATTGCCTGACTTAGCTGCGGCTGGAGTGGGGCATTTGTTGCTACGTTATATGGTATATTGCCTGGGTGATCTTGAAAGAAAGAGCTTCCTCCTTCAGCATACAGACCGTAACGCGCCGAGGACTGATGAGATACAGCTTCTGGAACTTCGCGTACTCCTTGGCCAAGGTCGCGATTACCATCAAAATCTGAATGGTAAGATGAAGCAGGGAACCGCTCAGCACCGATGATACCGGGGTTGCCACTGACAGGGAGTCGAAGATTGTTAAAGTTCGAGTTCAATGACATGTTGTCAATCCCATCTGCGGAATATGTATGATGGAGTTGTTGACCAACTTTAGCTGTCAGTCCCGCCGAATTTGACCTGTAATCTGGAAGTGGGCCCACGTCGAGATCATAGCGTATCTGGTGGCTAGACAGGGTCGTGCTTCGTGGTTGAGAGAAGGGCGAGCCAGGTGGTGCTAGGGGCGAAATTGGGTTCTGAAAGGGTTCGGTCCTACCTGTAGTCAAAGCGTCAAGGCCTCGATCACGTCTATCATCGACGGTGTCGACCTTAGAGCTAGAAAGGATTGGGTGCGGTCTGATGGAATCAGGGATATTTCCAGAGACCTGTTGGCCGAATTCTCTGGGTACCGCTTGGTCGTGCCTTTGGCCCTCAAGCTTTTCCTCTGGCCTGCGTTGTCTTGTACCTGTGGTGGGAGACCACACGAGATCGTAAGCGTTACTCATCTGAGCGCGCGGGATGAACATGGGAATGGTCTCAAGCCTGATCGGTCTCGAAATTTGGGCTGCTCCAGTAGCTGGTGATTTGACTAACAACGCCGAGGATCAGCTTCTTGGTCATTTGAAATTGAGGACCTCTGAGCACCCACTGGAAGAATTAGGAACGCTGCCATTTTCAGACTTCTTGATCGCTCCAGTCGTGGTTATGGTGTCTGATGAGACATGCGATCAATCATCTGCTGGATCAGTCGCTTGTACGGAGTACACAGATAACTCACATGTTGCGTCCTTGGCCTCCATGGGTTCCATGGAAGCGTTTATGCCTAGGAGCAAGGTAGATCAGCCATGAGCAACATCAATGCTTCGAGCGGACTGGTAGCATACTCAAGCACAAAGGAGAAACAGGTCCAGCGGCCTGCTCCTTCCGTCCCGAGAACCCAGTCGGTATCATCGAATTTGGAGTAGCTGCAAAGACTAGAATTCAGCCACACAAAGTTCCACATCGCAGATCGTTGAGGTACATACCCGAGCGTAAGGGAGAGCCAGAATCAACAGGTCGATTCCCTTTCAGATTCTGTGCGATGCGTTCAGCCTCCTTCTTGAACTGCACCTCCCCATCCTTTGCGAGTCTCGTCCAGGCAGATTCTTCAATGAGATGATCCCAGCTGGAGTCAGGCAAGCCGCAAAGGTCTTCGCTCCGTTGCAATACTCGCTGGATGTTAGGATTCATCTGCATCAATGTATTCTTGGGAATTGGACGTTGAAGCTCTGGGATGACCGCTCGCGCCCGCGCGAACAGTAATGTGGAATGGCATATCAGAGTGCTGAACTGATCGAGTAGCTCTTGATCGGTTGTCGATGACGAGTCGCGGACGTGTTCCTCGAAGAAGGCAGCGCAGAATGCTCTCAACTCAATCATCGACTTTATCGTAGCGGGCAAAGTGTACGTTGCAATGTCGAATGGATTTCTTCCATCTCGCCGTTCCATTTTAACAGTTCAGATGATTTCAAGGCCTCTCTTCGCTGATGGGTGAGATGACAAGGAGTGGCTTTACACTCAGGAAAGTGAGATTCCATTTTACTTCACTTTCCGAGGTCTAAGACAACGACACTAGCGTGACTCCTACCCATATACCAGCACCCATTGCAGCAATCGAACCATCTTATCTACTACCATTGCCAAGATTATTCCTAAGATACCACCAATCATGATCGTGTTCAGATGTCAAGTGTTACTTCAACAGTCATGCGCTCCTTCCCCTCTTTGCTACGTGCGTAGACTTGCCTGTGTCACACTGAGCACTTACTGATATAAAGAGCGACTCAAGCGCTTCATTATACATCTGCATTAACCGAAGCATCGGCGATCATCCAATTATATCATATGAAACAAGGGTGCTCTTCGATAGTTCAGTCATGGTAGAACTTCAGGACCGAATCAATGCATCAACAGACAGAATTCCCCACCCAACACTGGACAAAGAAGCTTTTGCCGTACTTGCCTTGAACGATGCAGCTGCCCGTTCCCGCAAGGGTAGATTCTACTATCTCCCGGAATCAAGCAAGCCTCTCAAGATCCCTATGCATCAGCACGAGCCAGTCGTAATGAAGAGTATTGTTCCGAGACTGCTGTATGCCGATTATGAGTGGACGAAAAGCGAAGGAGAGCACTACGTAAAGCTGAATGATGGTGACAGATACAACCATGTTCAATGTAAGGTAAGCGGCATTTCCTGCATTGACCACCGGGCTAATCGGAGGTATCGTAGGTAACACTCGTGAAGAGTTGCGTCACTTTGAGGTCATACCAATAAATCTGGTGGTACAAACATCGGGCATGACTTCGCTATCTTGGCCTGTAGATTCTCTGGCTAGTGTCGTTATCTACGGACCCGGTCCATGGTACAAGCTTTCATGGATGAGCCACTGGACCCAGAAAGCGACAATGACCAACGGTGGAAGCAGTACGTACCTCAAAAACCCATGAACACCTGTGCAGATATCCTGACCGTTTCGCCAGCTTACCAGGTCGCCATGTATAACAAAACTCTCGGAAAAAATAAAGCTCTGTACATGCAATCCGTCAACTTTGTTGGCAAGCTCTGCGGGGCTGAGCACCTCCCTTTGTACTTGAGAGGTATGCTTCGATTGCCCGTGAGTGAAGGCGGCGAGTCTATAATCGTCGCTGAGGAAAGCAGAAGCAGATGGATGTTCCAGCAGAATGCGATGAACAAGATCAGAGACTGCACTTGGACTGCAGGGGTTGACGTATTGAAGGCGCTAGCTTCTGAAGCAACGGGGTGTGCCGGGTGAGAATGGTTCAGCAGTGTTGGTAATAACAAAGTCAAGGCCGAAGATACATGATTACCTCCAGTGCCCATAGCCCCTTGAAAGACACTCTTAGTTTCATAAACCTAAGCTAGGTACTATGCATGCTGGATGCGGCGTGGAAGGGATCAAGCCTTTGGGATAAACCTAGAACAACGTCAACATTGATCGATGAAGAACCTTGGTGCCGCTGTTGTCTGTGACACACCTCAAGGATGGCTGGTCCAGCAATGATGTTTCGATCTGAAAACTGCACGCTTGATGTTGACAACACCACATAGCTCTGACCTTGAACCGCAGCTGGGATACGGCTGACTCGGTAGTCTTTATCTCCAGCTAATTGCACTTGAACCGGCAGCTGATACGTGTCAGCCACTAAGAGCAGAGTTCGAAATGCCCACTGCAGACCTTCATCAAACCAGAGAGAAAGACAGCGTAGACACTTGTGTCCTTGGTGATACCGAACCTTTGCGCATTCGAGAAGGCATTGGGGAACGTGACGGATGAGCGATCAGCCCTGAGATAAAATCAGCTTCAGCCATCCTCCCTTAGTTAGCGTCGCTCACTCATAATAGTATGGAGTGCACGCTAGCGTGAGATTGGCGAACGGGATGACTGGAAGCTTGACAGGAGACTTGTCGAAGTCTTTGATGAATGGAATAGCGATTGTGTGACTTTCATTCTATGGCCATCATGTTTCAGCGAACAAGACGTTATCTCCGACAAAAGCACTCATCCTACAAAATCTAACGGTGTATCGTACGGAGTCGGAAACGGTGCTTCGGCCAGACTAGCACGGAGGTACGAAGTGTACCGAGCTTCATTGGCGAGGACGGAGCTTAGAGCTATCAGATAGTCTTTGTCGTCTATGGAAGCTAAAGAGCCAAGATGACTAAGATACTGATGTTAGCTGTGAACCAAAAGCGATGGCATTTAAAGCACATACGCCGAGACACTGACTCCTCCGATAACGCTAGCAAGGGCGACGAAGGACGATACATCAGCGTAGGGAAAGTCGTATTGCAAAGGGATCGTAGCTTGGATACCTGCGGCAACGAGAACACTCTGTAGCAAGGTAGCATGGCTTTGTTCGTCCAAGGAGATTTGTTGTAGATTATGGTAGAAAGGATCTTCAAAGCCAGCAGTCACGAAGTCAGCCTGACTGAAGCTGGCGAGACCCCCTTCATAGAACGCCCCTTGCAGATACTGGATAGTCAGGGCAAAGTTGAGGACGAAGCCGTCGCCGATTGTAGCGTTGGAGGCGCGCCTGCTTTCTTTCGATGCTCTAGAGATGTTCAGTGTCAAGGACGCTAGCAAAATGAAGATTAATTTCATCTCAACGGAGAACCAAGGGTTAGTAGCTTGAGCAAGTACGGGAATCAAGATCGAGAATGGAGATGTCGTAGGAACGAAGGACTGAGGCCTGGGAAGAAGCCGAAGAACCGAGAAAAAGAGTAGAAAACCATAAGTGTGTCGAGTCTGATAAGAGGCAGGAGCTGGTCGGAGTGCGGAGGCCGCTCCTTTCCAAGAATCGCGATTCGTGCAGAAATACCCTCCAGGACGTTGGCAGTGGCGCTGATGATTGAGATCTGCGCAGTCGCGTAAAGGACATCATAGCTGTGGGCAAGGAGTCAGTATTCAAGGAAGTACGACTGGGAACCAGGGTCAAAGGCTTTCTGCTCTCAACTTATGGAGAAAGTGTCATAATGGCTGAAGGGTGGACATATTGTTTTAAACCCAGCTTGAAAAGCTCATATATACCAAAGCCCAACGCTATGAATATGCAGTTGATTCGTAAAGGATAGGGCCGTTAAAGTGGTTCTCTATATCATGAGGACCATAGAGCTCCCAAAGACCAACGAGATGAGGCACACCATGGCCGTCACTATAGTGACGGCTTCAGTCCTAGGCGCTCCCAAGGTAATAGCAGCTCCTGTTTTACCGCCACTGCCAGTAGCTCCAGCACCAAGGTTGAACGTTGGCGAACCTTGTGCGCCAGTGGCTTGCGCACCTCCAGCCTTTGTTGGAGCATTGGATACTTGGGGGTGACCAGAAAATGTCTGAACAACAGCAACGCCAATTGCGGTAGCAGCGGCGCTCGGTATTTCACTGCCGGTTATTTCCACCACATGAGATGATGATGCATTGAAATTTGTCTGTGCCATTCCGATTTGATTGTTGGTCAAGTCATAAACAACGTAGGCTGACCGCAGGAAGGTATCTCCAAAGAGGATGGGGCCAGTGCCAGAGGACAGCAGACCGAAGCTGCATATAGGTTGTTTCGTCTTCCTGAAGATAGGCTGGCTACCATCTTGCAGAAAAATTGGAGTCACAAATTCTCCAAAAGGAACTACGATGGTTGGCCCACCAGTACCGCCAAATCCGAAGCTAAAATTCGCTGGAGACGAGCTAAGAGAGCAAGGGACGATTAGACCAAAGTCGGGATCGTCTATCGTGCCAGCTCCACTAAGTATCGGGTTGATTACACTGTCCGGGAGATAGGTCGCGGTTGTCCCCGAGTCGAGGATCACAGGTAGAGCCAGGTTGGACTGCGAGAAGGCAACCTTTCCGCTTGCGTCGGTCAAAGATAGGGACGAGAGCGCCACGGTAAAATCGACGTATGTATCCTTGACCGACTTTTGCACCGGGAGGACAATCAGGCTGCCGTGGAATTTGGCAGTGTCAATGCCACCAAATAGGATGGATCCTGTCAAGGAGTCTTGTAGGTGTCAGCAGGCGATCTTCAAGCGGAACAAGAGCTGATTACTTAGGTCGTTGAGCCACAGACTATACGCCAGAGTATTTATGTACCCCTGAAGCTGCAACTGGGCGATGATGTTTGGGTATTCGGAATTGGGATCCGTGGATGCAATGGATTCATCGGCGACATAGCCTATCCCCATGATACCGAAAGGTCTGGTAGCGTTGAACGCAAGTCCCATCGTCATGTTCTGAATCGATGTTTTTCCAATCGTCAAAGTGTCGTTCATATAGTCTCCAGTTACTGCGCTGCTGTCCGCATAAGAGATTTGAAACGCGCGCGGCGCAACATCGACAAAGGTGGAGGACTGGGTATAGTTGAAGGCGCCCAAAGTGGCACAAATCTCTGGCCCCTGCTCACAAGCCGCAGAGCCAAAGGCAGGTATCCAAATGTCGCTGCTACCGGTGTCGAGTTGGACACTAAATTGTTGTGGTGGGGTGCCAATGGTCATGTTTATTAGGTAACTGGGTAGTACTTGTCAGCTTCTTCCGCAGTTCTTGCCTGCAGCCTCTTCTTACGCGATTTGGGCGTTGTCGACGTCTATGGACACCGTCTTTGCCCTTTTTTGTAGGTTCCTTAACGGTGTGTTTTGAGGCACTCGCTTGCTGAAGTCAATACCGAAGACCTTGGGAGAGACATCGAGAGAAGCGACGGCGTGGCTCAGGAAACATAGCAGTGCTATCATTGTGTATGTTCCAAGCAAAGATCGAGGTGTATGGGTGGCCATGATGGCGAACGGATGCCAGGGGCGGCGGCGATGGGAAACTCGAGCAGCTGGCGGATGAGCAGTCCTTGGTTGACGGGGATGATGCTATGAATATGGAAGATGATGAAGGACAGTCGTGTCGACCAACGGACGAACTGGGTCGAGGGGTGGCGATGAGATGGTAGTCGAACGGAAAGGCTCAGCCTTTTATGTATCTGAAGAATCATGTTTTTAGTGTTTACCTTAGACTAGGTACCTCCCCGGATCTCGGATAGATCTAGAGTCCCCCACTCACGCGAAGGAACTCAGCCCTCCATCAGCCCCAATTTTGGCCCCAATTCAGGCCCTCTCAGCTTTCTTTTCCATGCAGACCTCAGCTTTCTCAAGGCTGCAGTGCTTGCTCCCAGACATCAAATTGCAACTCGGGTCAAAGTTACGGGACTACTGCGAGGATCCAAGTTCAAGCTTCATGGCGTGCATGGGTAGATAGAAAGCCTAATCTGGACGGCCGTGTCTCGCGTGGAAGCCCATGCCGTTGAGACTTCCACCCCCTACTTCTACACATCTATGAAGGGAAGTCTCTTTGACGACTCCACCAATTCACATGGTTTACGTGACTCGCAGTAAAATTGTCCTGACATGTCAAAACCCTGCAGGCCTTATAAAGTATCCTATCGACTGAGAAAGCCAGTTTCATAATCCCTCGCCTAAATCCCGGTTAGTGGCCGTGCGGTCTTGGGTAGCCGCCGCTAATTCTCATCTTCGCACTAACGTAGATTGCCCGAGATGGCCTTCATGAGGCTCATGCAAATACCTGGCTCTTGTAATTCTTCGAGAGAATGTCGATGGTATGTGTGATAGTGTGTAAACATTGGAGAAGGACGTATTGCGAATGAGGGACACATTGAGATATGACGACTTTCGGTTTTCAAGATGGAGCCCTACATAAGACTAGGCCTATATGAGCTAGACTGCAGATCTTTCCCGGCTACCGACAGATTCAGCTTCTCGAATGCAGAACATCAGAGTCATACGTCAAACATACTCGGGCAGACTTGTCAAAACACAATTCTGTGCCGCAGCCACGCAGGGTTCGTCAATGTAGTCGACATGGTCTAGAAGAGGAAGAATCGGCTAATTGGTATGTGGGTGTGGGCCAGGAGCGGCTGGGAAGATTGCAGACAATTTCCATGGAGACACGATAGGCTTGTCACACCTGGACCAATGCTCATGATTTTTATAGCGTCGTGTAGCTAGTCCCTCCTATGAAGGGGGCCACCACATGGAATGCGATCCGTTAATGTCTAGCCGCAGACTCCCACATCACTAAGCACCAAGACCCGTCCTTTACGCCCATGCAAAATGCAGACCCCAAAAGCCTGCCCAAGTAATGCATCCGTGTTGCGCTCATTCAAAGAATGACACGTCCTACTTCAGTCCCCCACACCCGCAACCGTAGATGTGTAGTGTAATGTAAAGGCATCATCTGGAAGACGACCGACTGCAGTCTGACACCCAAGGCTGCCGTGATTCGGAACCCGGCTTTCAGCTGCCCATTGGAAAATGTACCAGGGGCCTATTGTTGATCCTATCCTGTCGAGCGCTGGATGTCATAGTAGTGTACATAGTTGAAATTGTTGCTCGGAGAGTCGGCGTTATATCAGTTTTAGCGCGATCTCAGATCAGGTGGAACGATTAAGCGACAACATCAATGAGGCTCAGTACCATCATACTTCATTCACATACACCCCATGGTATCATCATAGACTGACATTTTCCAGAGCATGTGAGAACTGAGCGCATCGATACGAGGAGCCTCCGTCCTTCCACAGACTGCGGATCCCTGGGCACAATTGCGAGATTGCCTCACACCTCCACAGCGAGCAGGCTTTGCCATTTCTGATGTGAACGTGGCCGGGATTGCAATGGAAGGTTGTTCTCTGCTCTTCTTGGGCACAGAACCCTCCAATGTGATCCATCTCAACCAGATATGACTAGGTTTTCACCATTTTGGGCTGCCGAAAGTAGCGTGATGAATTCGCCACACAACGTGGGGAAGCCAGAATGACGACCCGGCGCTGGAAATCGTCGTTGCGTGACAGTCTAGTTGGAAACATACCAACGGCTTTCTTAGACGACGTCATTTTTGGTTCCTACCCTCATGGCGTGCTCTTCAATGGCCATGCGGCACTCAACCCCATCTCGATTCAGTTTACCGCAACTGCGGAGCACCCATTATCAAGTAGACCATACATCACATCCACCTGCTTGGATTGCGAGACCTCGAAAAGCCCCTTGATCCGCAGCTATGGTGCAAGGCAATGATGGGTCTCTGAATTCACTGGGATCTGTGCAGGCCAAGGAGGAAGAAGCTGTTGGTGAGCATTTACATAAACCCAAATGCTGTCATACATGGGACTAATTATCTTTTTCTACGACCAGCAAACCTTACGAATCAGGACAATACCCATGGCGAAGACATACTGGGATCGGAAGGTGCACGCATCGAGCGATTGGGAAGGGAACGGCCTGCGAAGTTCAAGTCTGTCGGAGGAGAGCTTGCATTTTGCTACTCCATCATAGCGTCTCAATTCATGGCCGTGAGTCCTGAATAACCCGACATCGCTCATCCTTCAGCCGTTAATATGCTGTAGGAGTTTTTCGTATCCGGCTTCAATATAATTCTACCCACGTTGATCCAAAAGCTGTCTATCCCCCAAGCCTCTGAAGTGTGGCCCGCCAGCGCCTTTGCGCTTGTCTCGGCAGCCTTCTTTCTACCTTTTGGTCGGCTCTCGGACATGTATGGTGGGTATCCAGTCTACCTTTCTGGCCTAGCCTGGTTTGCTCTATGGTCGTTGATCGCTGGCTTTTCGCAGAGCAACTTAATGTTGATCTTTTGCCGTGCATTGCAGGGCCTAGGGCCAGCAGCGTTTCTGCCGTCCGGTTTGATGCTGATAAGTAGCACTTATAGACCAGGGCCCCGGAAAAACCTTGTCTTTAGCATCTATGGGGGTGCAGCTCCCTTGGGCTTCTTCACAGGCATATTTGCTGGGGGCTTGACGGGGAGTTTTCTCAGCTTTGGGTGGTACTTTTGGATTGGGACAATTCTTATCACGACGACTATCATACCTGCGATCTTTACTATACCGTCAGACGTAGAAGAGAGAAAGACTATGGGGGTGAAAATGGACTGGCTTGGATCTGCACTGATCGTATCTGGCCTGATCTTTGTCATATTTGCCATTACCGACTCTTCTCACGCGCCGCAGGGATGGAAGACGCCATATATCTACATCCTGCTCATTCTGGGCTCTCTCATACTTTGCATCGCATTTTATGTGGAAGGCTGGGTGGCTAAGACGCCTCTCATTCCATTCGACATGTTTCAAGTACCTCATCTGTCCGCATTATTCGTCGCACTCTTCTTCTCCGATGGAGTACTTGGCGTCTTCCTACTCTACGCTACACTTTACATGCAGAGCATCATGGGCGCTTCGCCACTGCAGACTGCAGCATGGTTTGTACCAATGTGTACTGGTGGGGCGATCATCTCGGTCACTGGAGGCTACCTCTTGCATCTCATTCCAGGCACGCTGTTGATGTTGATCGGTGGACTAGCATGGGTGCTGACTTCATTGCTTTTTGCACTGGCTCCAGAGGGTGCCAATTACTGGGCTTTCGTCTTTCCCGCCATGATCGGTGCTACTATCGGGATCGATGTCACGTTCAACGTCGCCAATATCTTCATCACAACAAGCTTAATACAGAGTCGGCAGGGACTGGCAGGGGCTTTGATCAACACGCTCCTCTATTTGGGCATTGCCTTCCTCCTGGCGTTCGCGGACGTTGTTCAGACCGAGACTGCACATCTGGGATTGAAGCGGAGCTACCAGTCAGTCTTTTGGTTCCAGCTCGCTTGTTCTGTCTTGGCACTCGTGATAATGATTGGGTTTGTAAGGATCAGGAGCGCCAAAAGCGCCTTGACTGCCGATGAAAGAGCTGCCGCTGAGACTGGCGAAGTATCGCCGACTGCTGCCTAAACGGATCCCAAGAATAGAAGAATTCGATCATGGGCTGATCGTATAAGTTTACGACGGTCATGAATGGACGGAATTATAGACAAATAGAAGATACGACCTCGATACTAGGAACGACTACCTGATATGAAATTTGCAATACTCTTGTGAATTTATCAATCAGCAAGCTCCGATCCAGCACATATAGCTTAGATCCCGCATTTTCGAAAGCCTGCAGATCATACATTAGAGTCTACAACTCGCATGACTGTCAATTCCTCACAACTCCCAACCCTCTCGGTAATCAGTATCATCATCTTCTCCAGCAAACCAGCCCAGTCGTATACAATTCGTAGGACTCCCGCACGCCCTGCCGTTGGAGAATTGCCTGACAGATTCCATGAACCTCTCGAATTGATTTTCAGGCTATCACCTCCGGTCTGGACAACGGCACCGCTATTTCGGTGGATACTATACTTCCATTACCGACTTTTACAGTAGCGACTGCGAATGACTATGGCATTGCGATTCTGTCCGAACCCTGCTTAACGGAAGATAGAATAATTCAAGTGATCAAGTATACTGAAACGCCAAGGGCATGAACGAACATGCTCGCACCTATCGACAATGCTTTTCCAAGCTTTTATTGTCCAGCTGCCTATTGTGTGACACTGTGCCAATATGGACCCAGAGCAGCTGTGATCTCGGTACCATTACATGTACTGAAGACTTGCGGCTGAAGTGTTGATATTGGAAAGAGGAGGTTTACAATGTTGTTGGCCGAGCGTTGAGTACCTTACCGTGAGCGTGCTAATCTTTCAACACCAAGCATGCGGGATCGTCGATCCGGTCCGATCGGCTGCACGTCTGCCCCGGGCCCTAATGATCCTTTGCGAAAAATACTGTTATGTTTCAGAGACAGTAAGAGTGGGTGTGACTTCCATTGTAATCACACTAAGCGGCCGTATCTTTAGGCTGGAAGTACTGACGCTCGTCAATAATGCCAGGATCTGACATGTATGATCATATTACAATACACCGCTGTAGTCATTATGGTTGGAATGCTTCCTTGACATGAAAACAGCGTAAAGTACCTACCTTAGCGGTACGGTATTAGTATACTGCCAAGGCTAAGGTACGGGAAGAGCGGGAAGGCTACTTTACGTAAGACCGCCATCGGATTTGGACGCTCCTTTTACATCACGTTTTCTTGGCGCTTGGACACATCTGGGAATGGCCGGTGCAGCTTCCGGAATTTGTTTGGAAATGTTATAACGAATGGCTGGGAGAGCCCGTGGCAGCGTTAACAGTCCATAGGAGAAATTCAATGAGCCTTCTGCCAATTCAACAAACTTCTAGCAAGATCTTCTCTTCTCATGTCCTGTACTACCTGACAGCAAAGTAATTCTGGCTCCAGAAATTACCTGTTTGCTCATTTGCACATCCCAAAGCAGTCCGCCCCTTCCCCGTCTGGTTTTCTGCCCATGTTATGCATGGCTACAACTCATGACTACCGAATTCACTGACTGAAATTATTTCTATGCCCTCATTGATATCTTACAGCTACGGACTTGAACCTGATCGGCGACAATGAAGCAGCTCTCAGCAACTACCGATTCCTCGGACAGCAACAACCCGCACGTCAACATCCTTCCAATACCACCACCTCTCGAATTTCCTTACCCTGAAAGCGGTGCCGAATCCTCCAACCCTCCTTCCATCGAGCCTCATCATGCCTCCGTATCCAGCAGAAACCCCATTGCCGAGAATGGGGTGCCACCAGGAGCGAAAGTCTCAGCAACGCGTGAAGATTCAGATTTATCCCAGACGTCTAGACCGCGGGCAAAGAGGAGGTTTTTGACTGATAGACCTGTCCCTGCACAGAGAGGATCTTTGTTGCGAAGGGGTCAGACAGGACACGTATCTGGGTTATCACATCATGCAGCTGGCGACCATCGTTCAGATGAATCTTCATCGTCTTCCGATAACGAGCCTATGTCGAAGCTTGGGCCGAGACCCTCGGATCCTAGCGGTAGATCACCCAATCACAAGAGACACAATGGACACTTTTCTGAGGCAAATACAAAGAGGAAGTCAAGCGCAGGACAGTTTGGTAGGTTTTCCGTGGGAAACGATAGCTACCAGACGAAAGGGAGAGTGTCAAAGCGAGACGGCCGACTAAACATCAGCGTCAATGAGACCAGCGATTATGGATATCTGGCTCATGCTCTTGGTGCTACCTGGCAACGTCATCTGAAGAAGGAAGAAGGCAGAGGCGAAGAGGCACTGCCGAATCGATCATCACCTCTATGCGAAGAAGTCAGCAAGAAGCGACCAGACCTTGTAGCTAGGCTGTCCGCCTTATCTGCACAGCCCTCATTGGACGGACAAAGGTCGAGACCCAAGCTGAATATTGTCATCATGGTAATAGGGAGTCGAGGAGACATACAACCCTTCCTGAAGGTAGGAAAGTTACTGAAGGAGGTTTATGGACACCGCGTACGAATTGCAACGCACCCAGCCTTCAAGAAATTCGTGGAGCTGGACTCAGGACTTGAATTCTTCTCCGTTGGAGGCGACCCGGCCGAGCTGATGGCTTTCATGGTAAAGCACCCTAATTTGATCCCCAATATCGAGACGATTAGAGGTGGCGAGATTGGGCGCAGACGCGAGGCCATGTTCGAAATGTTTCAAGGCTTCTGGCGTGCGTGCATCAATGCTACAGACGATGAGAAAGAGCCATCCAATGTAAGGATGATGGCCGGCAAACATCCCTTCGTTGCAGACGTTATCATCGCCAATCCACCATGCTTCGCCCATGTTCATTGCGCTGAACGTCTGGGGGTACCTTTGCATTTGATGTTCACGTTCCCATATAGTCCTACACAAGCATTCCCCCATCCATTAGCGAACATCAAGAGTAGTAATATCGATCCCAGCTATACTAATTTCATGTCATACCCACTGGTCGAGATGATGTAAGCCGCTAAGATGCTCAATTGGCGAAGTTTTGCTGACCGTTGCATAGGACATGGCAAGGTCTCGGTGACCTGGTCAATCGCTTTCGAGTAAAAACTCTTGGCCTGGAGCCTGTTTCAACGCTATGGGCGCCTGGGCAATTGTATCGTTTGAAGGTACCATACACATATATGTGGTCACCTGGTTTGGTTCCGAAGCCCCCGGATTGGGGACCCGAAATCGATATTGCAGGCTTTGTCTTCCTAGATCTGGCTTCCTCGTTCAAGCCGCCGGAATCTCTGGCTAACTTTTTAGATTGTGGGGAACCTCCAGTCTACATCGGTTTCGGCAGTATTGTAGTCGATGACCCAGACAAATTCACTTCTCTTATTTTTGACGCCGTTAAGAAAGCTGGTGTACGCGCTCTAGTGAGCAAAGGATGGGGAGGGTTAGGCGATGAAGGTAATACACCTGAGAACGTCTACATGCTGGAAAATACGCCCCATGATTGGCTCTTCCCTCGAGTCAGCGCGGTCGTGCATCATGGAGGTGCTGGGACGACAGCGATTGGCCTGAAATGTGGAAAGCCCACAATGATTGTGCCCTTCTTTGGAGACCAGCCATTCTGGGGTGCTATGGTTGCGAGAGCCGGTGCAGGTGCCCACCAAGCAGTCCCTTACAAGCGACTCACCGCGGGTACACTTGCAGAGGGTATCATGCAGTGCTTGTCGCCAGAAGCGAAGGCAGGCGCAGAGAAGATCGCCGCAGACATCGCAGAAGAAGGCGATGGTGCTAAGAACGCGGTCGAGTCGTTCCATCGCCATCTGCCTTTGAAAGGAGAACATTCTATGCGATGCTCGATACTTCCGGACCATGTCGCGGTATGGGTACTGAAAGACTCGAGCCTAAAACTCTCTGCACTCGCAGCTGAGCTCTTGTTTCAGGAGAAGAAAATTCAATGGCAGAATCTAAGACTGTTGCGGCACTACGACTGGAATGACTTCGAGGGGCCTGGCGAGCCTCTTACTGGAGGTGGCGCTGCCCTTATCACCTCGGCTGGCGGCATCGTCAAAGGTGTTGGTGGCGTGCCCGTAAGATGGGCGAAACGAATTAGGAAGAGAGATAAGCATGTACAGAAGCAGAAGGGAAGGAGGAAATCTCATACGACACACGATAACATGCAGATTGGACACACAGCGCAATTGAATGGTGTTCCGCAAAACGAGCACAAAGATGCAACCAAGGATCAAGAGTCTGGGGGTCTATCGCTGCACGCACACGAGCAATGTGCTGAGAACCACCTTCCAGCACCAGAGACCGTTCCAAAGGGTGCAAGACTTGAGGCTAAAAGCAACGGGGGTCTTCAACTTGACAGGACGTTGAAGTCAGGATCTGTCTCTGTCCAAGAGGCTGACGATGAAGATGAGGATTCGGCTGTGTCCGAGACGTCCAATGACCATCTTGCACAAAACCTCGCAGAAGACGCTGGAGCTGGTCTTGCAAAAACCGGTGAAGCTCTGGCGAAAGGTAATGGTCCCAAGTGATTCCTAGATGTAACCTACTAATCGTATAACGTAGCGCCAATGGACCTCTCGCTGGCCATCGCGCAGGGCTTCCACAACGCACCTCGTCTGTATGGAGACTCTACTGTCCGTACTCCTCCGCGTATCTCGGGAATCCGGTCGGGACTGCGTGCGGCGGGTTCTGAATTCGTCTTTGGCGTATATGATGGCGTCACTGGTCTTGTCACGCAACCCTACCATGGCGCTAGAGAGGGCGGTGCGCTAGGCCTTGTCCAGGGTATCGGCAAAGGTCTCGGTGGCTTCGTGTTGAAAGACCTTGCGGCCATTATTGGCCCATTCGGCTACACACTCAAAGGTGTTCACAAGGAGCTCATCAAGGGTAGACAACCGACAGCATTCATTCGCAGAGCTCGTATGACCCAAGGCGGGCAGGATGTGCTTGAGCTTAGTGAAACGGCTAAAGAGCATGTATTGACGAAGGTTGAAGCGGCCTGGCGAATCATCTCCGATATTCAGAAGGAGCATGATGCACAGACTGAGGAGGGGCTGAAAGGTCGTATAGCCGTGCTCCAGGACCAGAGGAAGATGGGCAAGAATGGAGCTTTCGAGAGCGTTGATCAAGCGAAGAAGGCGCTCCAAATGAAACGGAAAGACAGAAAAGGGCGGGAGAGCGTAGCTATTGCTCGGAGTCACAACGAGGCGCGGAGAAGACGTAGAATATTCGGCAAAAGAGAGACCTCGCCGAAAGCTGGAAATATGATGAACGGAGGGCAAACAGATGTCGCAGTGAATGGAGTCGACAGGGACGACACTGGACGTTCTGAAGTCGGAAATGGGAAATAGACACGTCAATTGACATGGGAGATTGCCAGTGTCTCGGGCCACGAAAGCAATTGTCAGGATGACTGCTCCAAAAAGCCTCTCAATGGCTTGCATAGATTTGTTTCAGTGATACCACTATAGCGTAGACTCTTCATGATACAACATTGTTATACAGCAATCTGTCGTGATACTATGAACTTGACGATGTCCGCACCATGGTGTCAACGTTCATGCGCTTATGCGCTGTCTCACGTTGCCGGATACCTATCTTGGGCTACAACATATGTTGTGAGACGGCTCAATTTGGCTCCTAAATGAAACAGTTCCTCCCATTGCCAAATTTGTCAACGAATTCTGTAACAAATAGCAAATTAGTTTGCGATGTCAGCTACATTGGGTTGCCTCGATTATATCCGTAGAAGTCAGGATGAGAGAATGTGTAAGGTAAGAGGGTAAAGTATTTTGGGTGTGAGGCTCCGAAATTAGGGGGTCATCAGGGGCGGGCCGTTAGGTCGGAAATAGCGCGCTAGGCCCGCAAGCTCAGCCTGAGAGCTTACGGAATCTTACGACCTATCTTTATGTTTCTCATCCCGCCAACAATTTTACAGCTACGCCCTGTGCCAGGGTATTTCGGTGTCTCATGCAACACTTAGCCGGGGATTATGGCATCTTGACGCATGTAGGCTATACACATGCTTTGTGTCCTGCCATGAGGGTTGCTGTGGGAAGGGGAAGGGGTATAAGAATGGCTTCTTGCCCGGGGAGTAAAATATCAACAGCATCAGAAACGACAAGCATTCACAGTATCAACATCTCTGTTGACTTTACTACAGCTTTTCCTTACCACTACTTTGTCTCTCTACTGCATAGCGTTTGCATAATAGCTACAACAGCCGTGAAAAGCTTTTCCTTCTTGCCCAGCACAACGAGATACATCCGTCGCAATGCATTCCACATTCATCATATCAGCCATTGCCTTCCTTGCAGGATCATCTCAGGCGTTCGTTCTTCCGCGTGAGCAGCCAAGTGTGGCCGACGTTGCAGGCGGCGCTCCTCCCAATGGCCCACCTCCAGACAATATTTCAGACGCAGCAGTCGCAGACTTCCAGGGCGTGAACTTCCTCGAGAACCTGGAAGCGGCCTTCTTTGCGGAAGGTCTACAGAATCTGACGCATCTTTGGGACAAGGACGGAGACCATAAAGTCGCCATCGACGTCGTCGCGAAAGTCCATGCTCAAGAGCTCATACACATCCAGACCGCGGAGAACATCCTCAATCACTTCAAAAAGCCCACCTTCACACCTTGCAAATATGAATTCCCTGTCTCCAACGCTGCCGAGTTCCTCGCCCTGGCCAACATCATCACCTCCGCCGGTATCGGCGCAGTCATCAACGTTGCCTCTGGCCTGGCCTTGACAGATCCTACGCTCGTCCCCGGCCCAGCCTCAATTCTGGCCGTCGAAGCGCGCCACGATGCTTTCTTCCGCGTCGCCAGCGTTAGTAACATCCCGAACCCGGCCCCCTTTGACACTCGCATCTCCGCAGCCTACGCGCTCAACCTCGCGAGCGCTTTCATCGTCAAGGGATCCTGCGCAGCTCAGCCAAGCTTTCCCGTCCTCCCACCTCTTTCGGCTGAGGTTAAAACCAAGACGACTGGTAGCAGTGGACCAATCACATTCACGTTCGACAAAAGCCAGCTCAAACCGTCCGATTTCGCAAAGACGCTTTATATCGGCTGGGTCAACCAGGCGAATGTTGTCAACTACCAGGCTGCCACTGTCTCGAATGACCAGTATGGCAAGGTGACTACGACTATTCCATCGGGAATGGCAGGACTTGCGTTTGCGGCGTTGACGGCGCAGAATACAGCCAAGGATGTCAATTCATTGACAGCGGTTACTCTGGCTGGGCCTGCGCCAGTGCAGATTTCGTGATCTGGTGTTTTTGTATGATGGAGTAGTAGGAGTACAATCTGGGCAGGGAGTAACACGTGGAACGGAGTCATTACTGTTGCATTAGCGTTGCATTTTGATTTTTGCACTGTACTAATCTAACGACTTGTCAACTATTGATTAAATTTCAGATAATGTCTCCGGAATACTGAACCTGCTTTTGAGATCCCCCAAACCTATATTTCTGCTTGTAATGGATACTTTGTACTGCGTACTCCGCGCACGATGGCTCTGATCTAGTGCTGCCAAGCTTCTTGCAAGAAGTATCTTGTTTGTGAAGCTCCCTCATACGCAATCCCACCAGCTATACGGAGTAGCTCATGGCTATCAAGGCTTTCACGAACCGCAAGCACGACGGAATATACATCTCTAGACCACCATTACTCAAGTGTCACAATCACACATGACTGGATGGGGGAGATGCCGGACTCGGTCTATCTTTAGTACTGAGCTTCTCATCAGCGCCACGAATCTTACCAACATCTTTCAGGTCCGTGGTCCCGAATACGAAAGAAATCCAAGCAGTGTTGCCCTCAAAAGTTAATTTGAACATCTTCTTCTGCTGAGATTCGCAAGCGTGGCGTTTTGGTCGCCTACAAGGCCCTTTGGTTAGCCTCCGCCGTATCAACAGAGGACGAGGAACCGAAGACACATTATTGAGAAATTGTGTCTTCCATCGATCTTCGTATGCGCAACGGGACCATATAACATTCCAGCTCATGGGATCTATCACATGCAAGCGAGCCCTGAAGCCTTGGTCGTTGATGCGGAAAGACTCATGGTGGCAAAAGGAACCCCAAATTACAGCCTATTTATTCGTGTTACTGGATGCTCATTGCTGCATAGTGTATTCAATTATGATCCTGCAAAGACAGTCTTCCTATGGAAGCCAGGCGAATCACCAATCAATGAACCACATTACGTGCGGCCGTCTGATTGTTGCACGACTTCTGTACTTTCATCGTGGTCACGCCTGTTAAAGAGACCGCAATACATTGCAGATCATAAGGCGGTCGAACTCCATGGTCTATTCGAAGGTAGCGCGAGGGCAAGACTATACTGTATCATCATGGTCACCAGTCTATTCTCATTTGCGGACCAGTCTAGCTGACTACTCAATCCGACAAAGTGCTGCTTGCGGATGTCACTTTAGGGCTCTCTTCCCAAGCGCCGTCAAGTTGGTGGTACTTCATTTCTGAGTCTGGAGTGTGGTCCTACATTCCTGTCATCATTGTGGAATGCCAAGCAAAAACCATGAGGCTGGCGGAAATGATAGACAACCTTTATTTGTTTGCCTCTCCTTTCTGCTTCAATACCTTCAGACTTACGTCTCACGAGCGTTTGTATCGAGATTCCATTTAGTATCAGGCATATTTCGCAACTCCGTCTTGGCAGCTTGTGGCATTGAACATTCAAGTTCACAATCTCTTGACCTTCTCTTTGGATGCAAACGGCCATTAGAACAATGCTCTCCTTCAAATCCTACCTTCCGGACGATAAAGGCTTCGGATACCTTCCGCACGATGAAGACCCTTGCAAGGATCTCTTTGACCAATTCCTGAACGAAGATCCAATAGAGTCTGGCGGTTCAATCGATTGCTCCGATGGCTTCCACGCCTTCGAGTTCGCCTTTGACGAAGAAACCGAGTCAAGTGAAAGCTGCTCTGCTGACAGCAACAAGCAAGTCGGCTCTCAACCAGCACGACCTCCAGCACAACCTCCAGCACAGTCCAGTCTGGACTTCGAACCTGTGCACGCCCCATTGCCGTTACGGACCCGTCCCAAGCTTAATACCGGTCATGCACCTGAAAGATCGATCTCAGGTAGTGAGCTCTTGAACCTCGAAGGCAAACTACGCGGCGAAGAACATCTAACCAGGGCTCCCTCCTTGGTATCGTCGTCAACTGCCGCTCCAACGTTAAGAAGAAAAGGCAAATTTTGCGTCCCAGCACAGGACACACCGCGCGAACAAGCACAGGAAACATCCAAGGCACCCTTGGCTGATATGATTCGCCAGTCGATTCGACGTGATAGCCCTTCATACAATGAGTGGACTCAACGCTTCGAGCAATTCAGTATCCAAACGCCAGTGGCTGGTTTCCATCCATCTAACCTTCGAGGCGCGGAGACTCATAAAACAAAGCGGCCAGCCAAGATCTTGACGCAGTTTGACGGGGGTCCACGACTGCGCCGAAATCAAGCGCATTTGCCAGACGAGGCTTCCGCCGAGTCACAAGGAGCACCTGCTGCGCGGAACAACCATTTCAGCGGTGCAGCTACAGCTCCACTGTCGCAAGACTGGCGAAACCAAGGGCATCTGGGACCTTCGCCACTCACAGACGCTGACTTTGAAGATCACGATAAACCACCATTAGGGCGGTCGCAAACCCTGCAGTTGCGCCACCCACCATCGTGGGAATATGGACCAGTATCTCCCCTCACCCCTGACTATGGAGTTTCAGTAGGCCACGTCCAGCCGGGCTGGCTCCACAACCTACCAGAGAACAACATCGACTCGTACTTTGACAGCGCAGCCGATCTACCCCCTACGCCCTCTTACCCCGAGACGAATGGGAAATTCACATCCCCAGGCCTCAGCTACAACTACGAACCTTTCGACCAATTCGTCAACGAAGACCCATCGCACGACTACAACGTCCACCCACCAGACCCATTCTTCGCTCAACCAGCAGATCAATACGAAAACACCAAAGGCGGCGGCGGCGAACCCCCCACCACCCCGTCCCGCTCCCTCTCCACATCCCCACCTCTCCACTCCCCCTCCAAATCCCGCCTCCGCTCCAAATCCCACCGCCGCCAAAAAAGTATGAACGCGCTCAAATCCCCCAAGTCCGCCAGCGCGCTCAAAAGCCACCGATCGGCCAAGGATTTAAGGACGCACAAATCGACGGGGACGTTTGGGTTCGTGAATTTCACCGAGGCGGACAAGGGGAAGATCCTGACCGGGGTGGCGCCGAGTGGGAGCAGCAAGACGAAGGCGAGACGGGAGTTGGAGGCTGCGGATCGGAAGAGGAGGATGAGTTTGGCGGCGTTGAGGGCGGTGGAGGAGGCGGGGGGGGATGTGGAGGTTTTGAAGCGGGTGGAGGAGTTTGAGTGTTGATGTTTTTTTTTGTTGGGGGTGGATTGGGGTTGGGATGGGATAGGGGTAGGGGTAGGGGATCATATTTGGATGGTCGATGTGTTTTCATCTAAGCGAGCATTTGTGATAAATAATCGATTGATAGATTTCCACTGCCTGTCTGTCTGTCCCTCACTTGCGGTGGATATAGAAAAAACATGGCTCGCTCTGTGCATCCTTCAGCACCAACCCGACCTTCCCATCACACTTACGATATCTATCACTCTTAACCTCGAACCAGCTCCGAAACCAAGTGTCGCCGTTCAGACTTCCAAAGTTCCGTTCCATATCCCTCTTCGTATCTCTCTCTCCGTAACACCATTTCCCCCGTCCAACCATCCAACATCAAAAGATGACATCTTTCCTTTCCCTACCGACCAAAGATCTAAAACCAGTACGACAGTACTCTATACCATAATAAACCTAGATAGAATTCCTAATCGCTCATAGCCTTCATTATAGTCTAGCTTGAGTCCGCCAAATCCGAACCCTCCATCTTTATTCACATCTTATATCATGGAAAAATTTGTGATTGTATATCCGCTGAGTGACTTATGCGGAAATTTTGCCTACACCTATGAGATGAGATGGGGAGAGAAGGTTTATTTACTACTTCTTTCTTTGTTGTGAGGCTCTCGTATCGAATTCACATACGAATTCTTGTTGCATGTGATGGTAGTGGTCGTGGTGACGGAGAGGAATATGTGGTAGCTTTGATGCGTTTTGGGCGGTGGAATGAGTTTCATGGTTTTTCTCTTCTCTTATTTTTTTTTCCTTTTCTTGTTCGCTTTCGCGTGGCTTTTGTTTCGGTGTTTGCATGGAAATATGTTCATTTAATGGTACGTACTGTACAATTCTTATCGTAGTCTGTCTAAATACGATTACACACCATCACGCAAATGAGACTATAGAAACAACCAGCATAAAGGTAGATCCCCCAAGACCTCTGCACCTCCACCCTCCATCCTACAACCTCTGCACCTCCACCACCGGCCCCGTGTAAAACTTCCTTGCCCAGAAGACATAATACAACACGCTAAACCCCAGCACGAACCCCGTGACTAACACGCTATAGTTCATCGTCGCGGCCGTCGTTGGCGTGGCGGCGGGCCAGAAACTGAAGAAGAGGAGGATGAGGAGGTAGATGCATGCGAAGGTGTTGTTTGCGATGCCGAGGGCGCCGGTGACATGCCAGGGACCCCAGGTGATGCGCGTGGTGGAGGGGGTGGTGGACTGGTCATGGTCGTGGGAGGGGGAGGGGGCATGAATGGTGCCGGTGATGCGGCGGTGGAGGAGGAGGGCGCAGACGAGGAGGTAAGATGAGTAGAGGGTGCTGATGACGAGGGAGACGACGTCGTTGAAGGCGGTGGAGGAGCCGATGTTTATGAGGACGAGGAGGCAGGAATTCATGGTTGAGATGGCGATGGCGGTTAGGGGGATGGAGGTGCGGGCGTCGACCTGGGAGGGATGGAGTGTTAGGGTAAGTTTCGCTCTTTGGGGTGAGATTATTGTGGAGGTGTAGATCATTGCGGACCAGTGGTTGGACTTACCTTGCTTAGATACCGCCATCCTGGGAGTCCACGGTCCCGCGCAAACGACCAAGTCATTCTAGAAGAGCCGGCCAAGGCTGCAATGATGGCACAGAAGGCGAGAGCGGTGACGATGCTTGTCATAGCTGTTGCACCGGCTCTTGAGGCTGTGGCTTGGGTGAAGATCTCGATGAAGGGATAGCCTGTTGGACTCTGCACGGCTGCTGTGATGTCGCCCATGCAGAATAGGACGGCGAGAAGCATGCCGAATGCTAACATTCCATTGATGGCGAGGCTTGCAAGCATGGTCTGTGGGACGACGGTAGAAGCGTTCTTGATCTCTTCACACATCTGTGAAACTTATTAGACTCCTATAGGATTGCGTAATTTGATTCTTTGGGCTGCTTGGCATCGTGTGATCTCAAAGTGCTCCAAGGTTTGGAAAACAAAGGAATGCATGAAGACATACATGAATTGCCCCATCGGTACCTTCACCTCAATTAGCTAGTGCATTACTGTTGCATGAATTCTAAACCTACCGAGAAAGGCCGTGGCATTCCCAATGAGGCCAATGAAGAAGGACAACCCTTGCGAGCTCCAGCCACCAGTATTGAGGAAGACTGTGAAGACGTCTGACGGTGCACTATGGGGAGCCAGATAAACCAGTGGAATGAGAATGGCCACAAATCCCAGTACGTGGAGCACCAAGACCAAGCCTTCGACTTTAGGCAAGGCCATACTCAGAACCGTGTTGAAGGCCACCGCGAGTAAGATCGCAGCCCACGTTAAAAGCGTACCATGCCATCGCTGGAAGTGATATGCGGCATGATTCTCTACGATCATTCCTTGTATGAGGGTGCCGGTGAAGAAAGCCGTGGCGGTAATCTCAGCTTGCCAGCCGGCACATGTGAGCCAACCTTGTACTATTAGCTCACGATGAGTCAAAGATATATCTTCATATCACCTGTAATGTAGCTGAGAAACTTCTTTGATGATGGCGGGGCGAGCATGGCCACCCAATGATATTGTCCGCCTGCAGTTGGAGCACTAGGAACGCTGTCAAACAAGTAACACAGCTCACGTGATATAAGTACATACATAGAAACGAGCTCCCCCATACAGATGAAGACGGATAAATTGCCGATCCAGGTGAACAGAAACCCATATATCAGTCCAGCAGGACCCCCGCTGATCCAGGAAAGCCGTTAGTGCTGATCACCAATCTGGTCATATATCACAACTCACTTGGTGAATGCAATGAGAAAGACCCTATTGGTCAAATGTTAGGTTGTACCACCACATAGAGCCACTGAACATACACCAGTACACCTTCCCATGTTGCCATGAGCGTACAGCTGAAGCCTAGCATCGACATGAAGCCAAAGTTTCTCTATCGACTTTGAGTAAGGTTATTCTCATTGTACAGATCCATTATTTCATTCATACCTTGAGTACTTGCTTCTTGCCTGTGCGAGCCAACTCAGCCTGATCCTTGTCGTAATCTGACTGGGCTTCGACTTCGGCGGCTTCATCACGACTATGGCCCTTCAGATGGCGTAGAGAATGCATCTCTTGGTCTTCTAGCGCCATGCTTGGCTTTCATGTCCGAAGACTGAAGATTACAAGTCGGTCTCTCTTTTGAGTCTAATTTGCAGTGCGAGAAATTTACTTCACACCTGTGAAGAAACGAATGTTGTGTTGAAAAGACTGAAAGGACAGGATTCAGGCTCAGGGTAGTATCGACTTCACAAACGAGCGTGGTGTATCCCAAATCTAGCCAGCTTGAGGAATAAACATTCTTCCAAGGGCCAAGGCCTGATACGAGAATTGAGTTGTGAGCTGCATGGGGACTGCGTCATAATGCTTGCGGCTGATGCAGCTCTTATCATATCCCAGAGAAGTCGTTTCATCGCGCTGAAAGCCCCCAAGAAAGGTGGTATTGAAAACAGATTTCTGTCACGTAAGAATACCAGTAGGAAAGGGGCTTGATTCGCAGCATATCTTCTCGGTCGATTGGCTATAGATATTCTCGTCCTCGGCTCCGGCTTTGAGCTGATAGGCATCCCCAGATTGCGGGCCCTTGTCGAACCAGCTGGTCGGGAGTGGTCCGCTGATTGCCTGCATGAGAGGTTGCATGGCTGCCACAATCTGTTCCGAAGAGTGCATAGACGAGGTCATGAAGATGGACGTGGCCCGCGGACATACTTTCCCTTCTGCGTGTCAGAGTGCCTTATCTCGTTTGACTCGAGAAGTCCCGTAGTATGTTGCATGTGTTCAGCGGCATGTAGATCGCGGTGCCTTCTTTGAGGCAGAGCATGCGATTCGGAAAAGTCACTGGTGTGATCAAATGCATCGATGAGGGGTCGCAAGACGTGGGAGGGGCTATGTTCGTCGGTCTCTTGCATATACGAGCTGAGCTCTTCCGTAGTTGCTAGAGAGCTTCGTGCTTCGAATTTCGGCTCCTTTCTCGTCGTTTCTTCGCCCCTGCTTTGATGATGGGGGAGAAAACTGCACAATACCGCCTCCTCGAGGACAGTCAAGCCTTTCAATCCTCGACTGTTGACGATGAGCATTTACTAGCAGACGACAATGTCATCAGTAATGACCAGCGTCCACGGAAGTTCCATCGCAAGCTTTCCCTCTGTATTGCGGTCCTCATATTCTCGATCGCTCTGAATATTGCTACATACATTCAGCTGCGACGACAGTTGATCCTGACCGTCAATGCTAGGCGATCCAAATTCGGCAAGAGATCCTCCGGGATGATCGTCGCCTAGAGCTTCACTAACAGAAGCTAACATAGCCGGCCTCGACGCTAACATCAAGGTCCCCTACCAATACAAGACCGATTACTCGGGGCACAACGAGACGCTCGCCACGGAGCTATGGGAGTCCATCAACAGTACAAGCGCCGGAGCAATAGCACTCGACCATCAATGGGCGGCGTCGAAAGGCTTGACACGCGCTCAGAACTTTCCTTGGGATAGAGATAAAGGTATCTACTATATCCAAGGCATTCACGATGTCCACTGCGTGGTACGGTCCCCAGCTGCACATCCTCCCACCATTCCTACTGACCCTACTGCAGAAACTCCTTCGAAAGTCCATCCACGAATACCACCACGGATATGACCAGTCCGTCAAATACCATCATCTGCACCATTGTCTCGACGCGTTCAGACTGCGCTTCATGTGCATGGCCGACGATACACCCTTGGCCACACATAGGGGGAGCGAGCATCGGACGGGTCAGGGCCAGATCCAGCAGTGTAGGGACTGGGATCGGTTGGTGGCGTGGGCTGATGATCCTGTGCGTCATGCGTGCTATGGACAGGTCAATGAGTATACTGATGGCACCCACAATCTGGAGCGCTTTCAGTTCTGCCATGACGGGTCTCCATTTCGTGCTTCCATGGAGGCTTACTTTGCTGAGCATGGACATCAGGAACTGGATTGAATCGTGCTGTTTGGGGACAGATTTGTTTCAGCGTCTTGGTTGGAGGTTTCGTAGTACTTATCTAACGAACGTAACGAATCTTGTCAACGATCAATGATCTCATCAGTTTTCTGACTTGAAAGAGTGCCATTCGTGTTGTGTAAACCACAAGATTTTCATAAGCAAAGGCGACAGATGGTCCGCTTGTATCGATTTGTAGAATATGAAACTCTGGGATGAGAGTCTAGACCAAGCATTGCAAACATTGCAAACATGAAGGATGGGTTCGTGTCGAAATTGCATGCCTTGTACAATAATTCCACCAAAACATGGTTAGGTTAGGCGTGGACTGAGGGTTCGCCGCATCCGGACTTTGGCTCGAGAGGCTACAAGTAGGGCAGATTGCGAGGAAAGGAATAAAGCACAGACTATGGCGTTGACGTTCAGGCAGCACAGAAATCGACTATGGCGACGTACAGGAGAGGCAAATCAACAAATTCATATGGAGGAACCAAGTGTTTGATCGCTACACAGCTGAAGCGGGTCTATATTCATTCCAATCATGACCTCCAGTCCTCTTCCCTTGAATTTCTTTGATGTCCCATCCAAACGCTGCTATCACAATCCCAACACACGGCGTTCGGTCAACACCTCAAGACAAGCACCATACGTCCTATACAGGATTGCTCTCGTTGACATAGATGAGCAACGACCCTCAGACTGACCATCATAATGTTCGTCCGAGCTGGTCCGGGTGTCAGATTATCACGGTATCTTGCCAGGCCCATCTCTCACCTCGGTGGTGGATTCGGAGCGCTTGGGTAGGCAGCCGGGCTCGTCAACCCCACTGCTCGACTCGGCCACTGTTCCGCAGCGCTTCAGTAAAGGTCCAGCTCTTTCAGCTGCATGATTCACTTCGGCGGTAGATTCGGAGCGTTTTGGTAGGGGCCCTGGCCCTTCCGTGACGTCGCCCGACTCGCTGACGGAATCGGAACGCCTGGGTATCTTGGGAGCGGTGTCATCTGATCCAGTGATTGGTTCGGCAGAAAGCTTGGACTCTTTGAGCTGGCGAAGGGCATGATCGAGGCTACGTGATATGTGCTGAGGCGACGAGATATAGCTTGCTGGCATTGGGACTCCGATCTCAGGGGGTGCCATCAACAACGGCGCAGCAGCTCCGAGGCCTAGCATGGCGATGAATGGAGTGATGTAATGCATTGTAAACAGTGTGTTGTTCGAGTGCTAAGAATTCTTTTGTCAGGGAACTGGTGTGGTGATGATGATGGTTCTGTTCCACTTATACAGACTCCTTAGTTGAGGAATCAAACGATAATAGAGAAACAATATCTTCCCCAATATTGGCAATCGTCATTGAACATTCGACACGATACGGTGTCCCATGCAGACGCAACAAGTTCAACGTGGATGCCATGACCACCTCTCGTCCCAGGAGTGGCGACATCCATTCACGGTAAAAGTTGCGCGTTATTGGAGTCCCATCTTCCAGTCAAGAGCACATCGGTGTCTGAAAATGCAGAAATGCGATTAGCTACGTTTTCCGACTTACTGGAACATGGATTGTCTCCAGAGAATGTGGTGTAAGACTCTCCCCATGCCCGATGTGTGTTAGCCGTGGAAGGCCCACAGATACATTATGATCAGTGTTTGGCTCATGATGGACGCATACAGAAATTCGGGATGTATGCTGCCAATGCAAAGGCGGTCATGATAACAGCACAGCCCCCATGATTGCAGTCTGGACGGCGAGAGCGAACCTATCCAGAGCGGACGCCTATACACTTGTCGATGCGGGCCTCGCAATGTACGGATAGCTGCACGTCATATGTTTCATGCAATCTGCAGGGCCATAAGCATGATGGGTAGGGTATTCCGCCCTCGAGATGGTTCCTCCGATCAATGGGAGTGGATGCACTCACAGGTGTGAAAGACTGTTGAGGCGGCATGTCCCACCTCGAGACTCATGATCCTAGCCCATGGTTCAGTATCAGGGATAACAGAAGACTTTGGGGGCGAGTCCAACGGAGACCCATCATATACTCGCCATTGGGAGCGAAGCCTGCATATGTATGTTGTACGCAAGCGATAACGAAGATCCGGGCATTTACATAGATACGGCTAGAGTGTATCATTGGCACGCGAGAACCTTCCGTAACGGACGCTGACCCTAAAGAAGCTAGCTCAGCGGGCCGAGCCCAAGGCGGACCGTTTGGTGGCGATCCCCAAGCTTGACCCTTGCAACCCCATACTACGACCTTCCTTTATCTTTCCTCGGAGGAGTCGCGTTGACTCCTTGGCTATGTATGCATACTCATTTTGGAAGGTACCAGATATCGTTGCAGGAATTGAATACGAAGACCTTGTGGAGGAGAAGTTCGGAAACAGATCACAAGACATACTATTTGGATTGGCACTTCGTGTCGTGCTCTCGCATGCATACCTCCCTGCCAAAGACGCAGAGTCGGAGTAATATAGCACAATCTTAAGCAGGAAGAGATCAGCAAGCACGTCTGTCAGTCGTGGGATGCATGCGTGGGGCGGATTTCGTCTTCAAATGGTCGCTCAACGATGCGGACGTCTCGCCGTATCGCCGTATAATTTGATTTGTTGCTGTGGTATAAGCTGGTAAATTACCAAAGGTGACCATCGTCAAGAATGCGGTCCTCAAGCTTGATAGACCGTTCATCATTGCAATTTGCATGGCTTCTGCCACATGTCTTCCTCAGTCTCCCGCCCACTGCTCGTTTTAACAGACAATTACAGCTCCCTAGTCAGTATAGTCGCATGGATATTCCTTGTGACCACAGCTTTCAGTGTGTTTGCTCGGTTGTCAACTCGCTTTGCTATTTCCAGAAAGTTCAAGCTCGATGATCTGCTCATAGTGATTGCATTGGTGCGATGGTCGGATTTGACTACGCACTTTTAATACTGATCCGAAGTCAGATAACAAGTATAGCATACGCCATTGTCATCTCTGTCGCTGCCATCAATGGCCTCGGTCGGCCTTCCACCTCTTCGGATGAACGACATCTGCGGAAAGTTCAACAGGCATGTGTGATCGCTACTCATCATCAATCGGTGGTTGACAAAGTAGCTAGCTGCAATATACATCTGGATTTCTCTATGCAGGAACCATATGCTGTACGAAGATATCAGTGGCAGTCCTGCTGTGGTCTCTCTCGCCAAAAGCCGTACATAAGAGATTGAGTCTCGCCATAGGAGTCTTTGTATTCACATGGACGGTCACTTCAGTATTTGCGATCGCCTTTCAATGCCGGCTACCTAGGCCTTGGGAGAGTATTGGGAACAAATGTATATCGGAGGTATCAATCAGGCGCACTGATCGAGCCAAGTCATCTCTGATAGGCTTTAGTTCGCTTTCTGGGCATTCTTCGAAACCGTCAACATCGTGACCGATCTCGCTCTCATCCTGCTACCACTAGTCATAGTGTGGAAGTTGCAAGCGAAGAAAGGACGAAAATTCATCGTGTATGGATGTTTTGCATGCCGTGTTCTGTAAGCTGTTGAAATCCAAAGTTATATCGAAGCTGACGTACTTTAGTGTCGTACCTGCTGCCATCACACGGATCACCTACCTTCCCAAAGCCTCTAAATCCGGCGACCTAACCCTTGACGCATGGCCAACCGCACTATGTGCCCTCATCGTGGAATCCCTGAGCATCATCGTAGCATGCATCCCCTACTTGAAACCCTTCCTAGACAGTCTGGAATCAGGAATGATGAACAACGACAAGCTCCGACGAGAGGGCATGTCCGACTTATACGGTCGGAGCAGAACGAAAGCTACCTGCTCTCCCGACGCCAATGGCCGTTCCCGAGAAAACATCAGTGCAGGAACGGGGCAGTATATCGAATTGGGCTCGATCCCGGATGTGAACAGGGGCGTTACTTCAAGCCCTGACACGGCCTCACGATGCGTTATAGATGCTCCGAAGATCCATGGTCCCAGTAGCTTGACGGACCGGGAGTGGGACGCCGAGAGTCAACAAAGCCAGTCGAAATTCATCCGGAAAACCACAAGTCTTACGTTGACCAATACGCCGCGAGCACTGGATGGGATGCTTTGAATGATGCTATGCAGAGCTCTAGACATGGAGTTTTTCGAGATCTGTAAGATATGCGAGCCCAGTATGTGTGTACGCAATTTGTGACGTTTCTGGTCTTCGGAATCGGGACGGAATATGTATCATGTATGTAAAACTATGAGTACACTCTGGTGTAAACCTCGGCCCGTACAACATAAGGTAGATTTCGTATAGAAAATGATCTTTCAAACAAGGATACTTTATTCTACCTCTATACAAAGCGATCTGTTGTTTCATTATCAAAAGAAGCGTACCACAAAGTCACCACCTATCAAACCTTCCTCGATTCCCAGCTTCGAAATCAATGGTGCTACTCTCTTTTATCGCATCCAACCGTTTTCGTGACTTGATAAGGTAATCAATCCCTCTTCACTCCAAGCCCTCATTGACCTAGCACTCCACAACAACAACAACAACTTTGCTATATCTTGCGGTGGGAATGGAGGTGGGGAGGCCGCTGAATCTCTGCAGTCTTTAGGTCGAGACTTATGTATGTATGTTGGTCATCTAGATCCTTATCTATGAGCGAGTGATGAGCGATGAGCGCAGGACGCTAGAGAGGGAGAGGGAGTCCGGGCTGATGCATTGGTATCTCATGCACGGCAGCCTGTTCAGGGTATTCACGAAAAGAGGATAACGATGATACCATGGGAGCTGGAGACAGGATCGTCATCCACCCTTTCCTGCTCCTGCTCTCATCATCCATATCCATACAACATAAATACCATCCATCATCAACCAAACTTCCAACATTCAACCCATCACCAACACATCACACCCACAATGCTTCTTTGCTCCGCTCTCCTTCCACCAAGGTCCGGGAATGATATATCTCCAGCTGATTGGTATCTATCTAACGTACGCATGAATGTCAACTCAAATATGGAAATGGGTCGATAGGGCTACGAATGGGAAACTGCAAGTATTCGGTTTCGTTGATGGATGATGGATGATGAATAAATCTTAGCTCCAGTAGCATAAGAATAAGAGACCCTTTAGCGTTACCTGATGGACCATACCATAGAGAAACGATACGGAGGATGAGAAGAGCGCAGTTATACTTCCTCGACTGCTTTTCCACCCAACGCAACGTACGTTTCCAGACGCCGGAATATATCCTATATACTATAAAATGTGGGCGATTAGTATGATTAATATTATATAACCGTTCCCTTTTGTTCTATACCCTTTAGCAATGTTATAGGGAGAGGAAAGGGAGTTTATCTTTCTTTTATTAGGTGGATGGATGGAAGTTAGGGTGTTTTGCGTGGGTGTAGAGGAGGAAGATACGGGTCAAGGTCTTACTGGATATGAAATCCAGTCACGGCCTTTTCTGTAGTGTGGACGTGCGATGGATTTCACGGGCATGGGTTTTTGGAAAGGTGATAGCATCCATGCAGATGTGAAGTATGTTGTATACTTCGTCCAACTATCCGATCAGCCGATTTCTCTGAGCGCAGAGCCGTTCTGATTATGCTCAATCGCCAAATCAACAATTGCTGTTTCTGCCACCTGGATCTGGTGATTGATGACGGAATCCGTATCCCATATGAAGACCCCGATAGATTCTCTGATCCCTATCAATCCATCAAGGAAGCGCCGATGTCAGAAACGCCTCGTCGCTCGAGAAGATCTTGACAGGGGTAAACGAGAATACGTACCCGCGATATCATAACCCGTCGGATTCACGAACCCCAAGCCTCCCCCACCCCCACGTCCTCTTCCCTTCTCCATCACAACACTAAGACATACCTTCAAAATCCTCTTCGCCGCATTCGCGATATCAACGTAAGTCCCCAAATCCGTTTCTCGGAGTGTCGTCCCTGGGACCGCGCCACCGGGCAGATCCTTCAGCATGACAACTGCCAACGTGCACGTCTTGTATTTGTATTTCTGCGGCGTCGCTTGGGAGAAGCGCGACGGGTACGAGGGGGTGATGTTGGCGGCGTAGAACTCGAGCAGCATACTGTTGTAGCGGAGGACCTTGCGGTTCTGGAGTTTGTCGAGGGCGGTGTAGCAGTCCCCGCCGAGGAAGGAGGGGGTGATCCAGTCGGGGCTGTCGATGCATTGGAGGTTTGAGGCGGTTAGTGATATGTTCGTGGGTATTAGTGGAACTCCGAGGGGATTGGAGGTAGTCGGGGGAAGATGGGCGAGTAGTGATGCCAGGAAGAAGGTTAAGCCAGCGCTGAAGATCATTGCGAGGTTGCTGTGGCTGGACTGAGATCTCCAGTATAAGCTATATCAACCTAGGCCTTACTCACATTCGGTAGTCTCATATTGTCTGCAATGAGCTGAAGAAAGAGCGGACTGAATCCTTCGAATATACCTCATTGATACCCGCAACGGGTAAACCCGAAGCGGGTGGATGCACGATCCAGTATGCGCGGAGAAGGTATGTTCCGTTGACGGGTCCTGGCCGCTCATCCAGAGATACAGGCGATTAGCGTGAAGATCTGAGGTAATTGAATATTGAGTGCAAGAACCAAGGAATGTGAAAGAACCTAGAGTAAGCATAGACAGAACAATGATTTTGGAAGAGATAGATATGCTCATGCTGTTAGCCACAGATCACGAATCAAGGTATTTTCAACACAACAAAAACCTCCAACGGCGAAATAACCAAAATTGTGACTGGCGTTATTCCTCGAAAGTTTTTACAGGTAGTGACGCCGACAAGCCAACTAGACTCAGCACAAAGCTCACCGCTAAACATCGAAATTTTGAACTTCGGGCATCCGGCCTAGCCCACCTCCAGAACTGCCAATGCTCTGCGATAATCCATTTCCATCCGCTTTTGCCATGGGCTCTTCATGTATACCGCCAGCGCTCCGATCAATCACATGCTTCCTGAGCAGGGACAGGATCTCGCTGTTCTGCCATCGCTTCGGTACAGGCCTGTAGGCTGGCTTGAACGTTCCAACCGTCTGAGCCCATTCACCGCTGCTAGGTGCAACAGAGTTGTCCATCGCTTTGCCTTGAGCGGCAGGTGTGGAGAGGTCGGGACCACTGCCTTCAGCAGTCTCGCGCGATGTCTGAGACGGTTCTTGAGTCACCCAGTAGTATATATCCCAGTCATTTTCGTCGAGGAAGAGATCGTATTGTGCCAGCTGAGCGGTGGTCATGCGGGGGAGGTTGATATCGGCGAAGGTGGAGAGGAGGAGATCACTTTCGAGGGTTCCCCTTTTCCGACTCTGATCTGGACATGGATATGATACATTAGTAGATGTAAAGTCGGCGGCAGTACAGTATAGAGAAACGGACATAACAACCTCGCCCGCATGGTGTTGCCATCTTCTCCCGTTCGCCTGATCGGCTCTACTTTGAACTGGGCGCCTTCCATCTCGCCAACCTCGAGGTCCGCATTCGTGCCATCTTCGGGTCCACCTTTTTGTGTGCCTCCTGTCATCCGCTCTGTATTATCTGGGACCGAGTCTTTAGGTACGAAGTCTGGGTCGACGGAGGTGAGTAATTCAGGTGGTGCTTTGTCGGCTCCAACGCTAGGCATTTCGTTTGCAATGGTGGAGTTTGTATTCGTCATGTGAGGACCACTGGGTTTGGACTTCTGTGCTTCCCTCCAATCTTCGGCATTTTCGTTGGGACGGGGGTTGGGGAGAGGGCGGGGGATGGAAGTTGATGAGGTTCTTGGAGCGTTGACAAAGGTGGGACGTATAGCACGTATGATATGTCTTGAGAGAGGCATCGTAAGACTATTGGTGAGACGGAGGCCTTCCGATGTGGATGATAGACAGAATTCACAAGGACAAATCCAGTGTATAGGAGTCAAAGTGACATCAACGTTAGCATATGCTATTCTGTGTCCTGTCCCTAGCAACGATAAAGAACCAGGTATGAAGCTTCTCAGTCTCATCATAGGTATTAGATGGATTAGGCGCCTTTTCACTAAACCCTTCTTAGCTCAGCGTACGTTTGTTCCTGATTCCAAAGTCTTGGAAACCTCTAACACTTCCCAGTGGAAGAGCGTTCGGCTGTAATTGCCCAAAGTCTCAGACTTTAATGTTACCGAAAGGGTATGAGAAGCCCTCCAATCTAATCTAATCATCTCTAAAATTTGTTTAGTCTCTGGTTCGATCCCGGAAGAAGGGATTAATCACCCATGTTTTTGATATTTTGGTACGATCTGCGCTTCCGACTTCCTATTTTTTTTAATGACTATGTAAGTCAAGTGAACGTTTTTGGCTATGAGTCAGGCTCTGTTGCCTTTGGACCTCACAAGCTATAACAGCGTCAGAGGATTGGCCTTAACATTACGCGTCGTCCTACGAAGGCTGGAGTATGATAATATCACCTATTCTGATTTGTTTGCGTCACTTCATACTTTTAGATCTTTCCATTTCCTCTGCCTTACGTCAATTGCATATACAACGCCAGCTTGGGAGATAAGATAGGAATACTATATTGAAGAAAGAAGCCTCGGTGGACCCAAGAATACAGGGATCTCACCAAATATTCTTTTACTTTTGACCCAATCCTAAAACTATGTATTTTCATAATTCCGTCGTGACGCCCGCTTCCTGCTGAGCGCTAGCTACCTCATTGAGATGATGGTTCTCCGGCATCCCATTGAGCTCCATCTCCTTCTTCGCAAACTCCTTCTTTTCTTCCATCGTCATGCCGTCCAGAAGTGGTCGCTCTTGTTCGCCTTTAAGGTTGGCGTAGAAGTTGCTGATCACGTCGTCTGTGTCTTCGATTGCAAGCTGAAAGAGCATGAAGGGTCAGCAGTGCACTTGTCACGTCAATCTTACATTGTGAGAAAGCTTGGACGATAGCGTAGATATGGCATGTGAACTGCTGGCTCTTGGAGCAAGGTTCGCAACCCGTAGCACCGGCTGAACGGAACACTTGAGAGGATGTGGAATTTACTTACTTTGCGAATATCTGCCAGTGCTTTGATCTTCATCGTACACTGCTTGATCTGAGCGTCAGTCATGCTCAAGCCGAGTTGATCACACCGCGACTTGATGGCGTTCCATCCCGTCAGTCGACTTGCGAAGTGGACATAGCGTTGCATGCCGAAATCGGCCGGATTGATGATTTCGTAGGTCGCTGGGTTAGCTAGGATAGCTTTGGCGTGAATGCCGGCTTTGTGCGTGAACGCACAGAAGCCAGTTACAGGGTTGTTGAAGGGGATGTGGATCTCGACGGCCGAGGCTACGAGATCTTCGACGGACTTGAGTTTGGTGAGGTCGTCTGTTCTTCGTCAGCATGATGCTACCTTGGAAGTTATCAAAGTCGGATCCTAGCGCGTTGAGGGTGACTAGTACTTGCGAGCTGGAAGACAGTAACAAGACGTTCTGGAGGGTCACTAACACTTGTTCCTCACGTATTCGCGGTCCATTGTAAGCATTCGAGCCTTCCCAAAGTCAGTCCACACGCTTGTGAGAGAGGTGGAGATGTTTACTTACAACGAAGCCACCAAGTGATGGTATTCCATTCCGTTCCCCAATGCCGAGCACAGACTTTTTCGCGCATTAGCATGTATTCTTGATGTACTTCAGGTGATGCTTCTCCTTTACCGTATCTATATGTGTGGCGCCAGCCTCCAAAGCCATCAAAGCATTGGCAATGGCGCATCCAGTGTCATTGTGAAAATGACATTCAATGTCGCACTTTACCACGCCTCGGAGTGTTCGTCTGCGTTGTACTTAAGTTCCAATGTTATAAGAAAGGAATTGAAGCACTCACACAAGATCGTAGACTTCACGTGGAGTCGCAACACCAACAGTATCCGCAACTCCGACCTGGCCAAGAAAGTGAGCAAGATATCTCTCATGATGGGTCCCAGAACTCGCACCCTCGTAACTCCCACTTTGTCCACTGCGGAGTAGATACTCAGTAAGTCCACAAGGTCGCTACGAAAGCTTTATCGTTGCAATCTCAATTAGCCCTTGCATTATATGGATTGAAAAGCTGACTCTGCTTACCTGTCCTCCGTGCTGAAGCGTATCTCTTTTCCAGTACTTTTGACATATCTGGCAATGGTAAGTACCGTCCCCAACACGTCTATCGTAGCGACATACTCGATGACTTCAATTGCAGTGTCGATAATGTATTGTATACTCTTTCCATGGGAATGTTCCATCAGATAGGATGATGTTCCAATCTACATATCTGCGTCAACCAGTCTCTTGGGATCAGGGTACGCGAAAACTACCTACAACAACATCGACCCCATCGACCCCAGTGGCCACGGCGAGGCGTGCATCCTCGAGGTTGCACCGTACATGGGTGAGAATTTTAGCGTTCAGTCCGAGCTTAGAGATTGTCTCACAGTCTTTGCGAGACTGCTCGGAACTGGCTGGGCTAGTGAGTTCGATATATTCGACACCAAATTCGTCGAGGGCACGGCTGAGCTAAGGTTAGTCATATCGCTGCGAGAGCCTTCCGGCCGAAGTGGTAGGAGTGAGGGGAATGTACGCACGCGATCTTTATTTTGGTCTCTGTATCGAAGAATGCGTTTGCGCTATCGCAGGAATTCCCGTCAGCATCGCCTGACTAATGTGCCAGGATATATCTTTTGTGGGGAAATATCCAGGTACATCTTTCATGTTCAAGGCCAGCCTTACAATTGCTCGCCCTCTCGGAGAGTGGATTCTATGACCGAGAAATTGGAGACATTGGACAAGTAATCGCTAACGACGCGTATTGGCCTGGTTCCATGGGAGTGGACAGTATGCCCGTTTGTTTGTGTGGTCGGCATGATTGTGTGGTGCAGTGCGTTAGGAGTCACAGCTTATCTGTAGCCATATTTTCGCCGTTATCGGAGGCACGTTAGCGACTGTGGGGATTGCGGGGTCATTTGATGATCTGAAGTGGGCTGAGAGGCTGATAGAGATATCTAATCACTTGGCATACACTCTGCCCTATTCGTACCAGCTCTCCTTCGTCAACGCCTTGCTGCGTGTAAGAGCTATGCCAAAAGCTATCAAAGGTATTCCCTATCGCTTTCTACTAATACGTGTGATGACTCACCTGTATCTACTCCCAGGCGTCCTCATCGAGTGCGATCCCTCCATCAAAGCCATCATCCTCAAGATCGACAGTGACGCTCACGATTACATCGTCGAGGACCTGGACGATCAGACGCTGGTGATCAAGGAGAGTCAGTTGCAGAGATTGAAAGCGCGTTTAGAGGAGGTATGCTTCCCTACCCTCGGAATAACAAGAAGGTGGCAGTGGCCGGTCAGTGTGCTGAGGGGCTGTCTCGTAGGAATTGGCGAGCACGCAGCAGATGCCAGATAGTGAATCTGACTGAGTCTGCGGCGTGGTTGTCTCTAGAGTTTGTCGAGTGAGGTCGAGACGGATTGTGCAGGATCTTGGGGAATTGGTCAAGAGCAGCAGGATGTCATGAGGGTCGGCCCCAGGTGGATGCCAGGGGACTACCGCGTCCGGGCGATAGATACTATACGAGCGATGGAAGCTCACTCGGCGGATGCAATGCACAGGGTTCATGAGCGAAGCATGCCTAGACTATAGCGAGATAGAACCAAGCAGGAGTGCTGATTGAAGGAGACAAAGCTTGTGCTACGAGTTCGATTCTACCTATGTACTTATACGCTTCACTGCTCGGAGATGGACTCTTGGCGCTCAATGGCTTGTTGTTGCCATCTTTGTACGACGGAAAATGCCAGATTGAACCGCCTGACTGGCACTGAGTGAGATGCATTGGTTCTCAAAGCCCTTTCATGCATTGTTCGTTTCGTCGTCAACTGGATCGAGTGGTCTCAGATCCCTTCTGCAATAGCTCGGATCCAAACAAATCGTTGTCATGTGTCTGTGTGAGCGTAACGCAGATTGATTTGCCTTAGCTCTGCTGGGCAAGAATGGCTTTGACGCAATCTCTATCCATCACCTTCTGGTAGTAAGCCATCAGATGTGGGTATCTTGGTTCGTCCAGCTCTTCGGATGTTTCTATAAGATGGTTGAGTACAGGCCAGAACGTGCAGTCAATGATGGTCCAATATTCTCCCGCGATGAAATTGGAGGCCTCCGAATATGCCTCCCATCGCCGAAGGCTGGAATGAAACTCTTCATGAAGCATGTTATTCGGCGTGATCGGCCTTTCATGGCGAAATCGGTTGGTAGGCGTCGACGCACTCACGTCCTGCTGCGAATCTCGCAGCTCTCGCCAGAGGAACAACAGTTCGTTTGCCTGCCCCATCTGAGTGAACATTCGGGCGCTCCCATTTGGACGTCCTGATTCTGGCGTCGAAATTCTCTCTGCATTGTGAAATGGATACTTCGACTCGAGGTAGAACATGATCCCTAGATCCCCTTCGGTCTTGGAGGCTTTCTCATCTATGTCTTGGAATATTGGATTGTCACTGTTGGAGAGACCATGCATCCATGGATGAAACCTCGTCTTGGTTTCTTCGTGTTCATGCCCTTCCGGTGTCTCACATTCAGTGGCCGTGAATGAGATGGCTTTCTCACATAGCGCGAGCTGGACGCGAATATTGGCAACGCTATCACTGCATAGTGTAAGCTTTGCCTGTTCGTTAATCAAATCCACCACATCGAACCCGGAGCCGTATCCAGCATCCCAGTCAAAGTTGGCGCTGTGGTTTTCCTTGCCAAATGCATTGATCATGGCTTCCATCTGGGCATTGTCTGTGGTTGGGATCTTGTTCGCTTTTGCTTTCACTTTCGCTTTTGCTCCAGCACCCCATATCCTTTTCTCACTTTTGTTCATAAACGTCCCAATCTGCCTGAAGGTGATTGAGATCCGCTCACCACCGAAAGCTTTTTCCTCCTCGCTTCTCTCATGGTCGAGTCTTTTGTCAGCTCGAACACCATGTAGCCATTCTTGGTTGGTTTGAGGTCCCAGCACGAAGGTTGAATTATGGGGCATTCTGATCCGTTGCGATTGCCTGAAGTCCGGGCTATCAGAGCCTCGTGTCTGCTCTGACTTTTTGGTCCGCAACGTCATGACCCTCTCAGCCCCAACACTAACATTGACAATGACTGAGCCATGGACGATATCCAAAGTCTTATCAGTATGCTCGGAAATGTTGTCAACCCCATCACGGTACAGTTGGATCAGAGCATGGTTGAACGATTGTGACAGTACAGACTCAATCTCGTTTCGGATCCTCTGGATCGTAGACGTAAATGATAGAAGTGGTGGAGACTCGTCCGCGGGATGTCGATAAATAGGAATGTCGCCGCTTGCACCAACCTCACCCTGCACTGCCACAAGCCGTGGGACTTGCCCGCTTCGGTGAAACATGGTTTGCCAGCCAACCTCTTTCCTTACTCGATCAAATACCACTTTCGCCAAGGATGGACTAAGGACATTGTAGATTATTTTGGAATCGCCAGAGCCAATCCTGTCTTCGGGTCCAAGAATTCGCGGTTTGGATACATTCCGATTTATTTTATTCCTTTTGGCCGCGGGCTCCATATTTGGGCTTCGGGCTGGCTCGTCTTGAAGCCCCTTCTTGTTAGACCTATGCCTTGGGGGTTCAGTCGCAGACGATGGCGATACAATAGGGACGATGCCTTGGCCAGACCCGGCAACTGGCTCAACCCCTGATACCGTATCTCGCGGTGGCGTTGCCATCCTATCCTGCTGCACTCGAGGATTTGCTATTTGCCTTGCTGGGACTCTAGGACTGCCCAAAGATAGTTCGTCCAGGGTTATGCCTGGGGAAACTGCATCGGGAATTGGTCTACCACCGGCTTCCTCGATAAGTTCTTCACTGTCAATGCCGTGCACACCCATAATGTCAGCCATTTGGCGCATGGCTTCTTCGTGCTTGTCTTCGTTTCGATACCCGAGACAGTCTTCAACAACAGTCACTTGCAATCCATGCTGCACTGCATCTGCTGCTGTGGCGTATATGCTTACGTTTGTCAAACAGCCACACAGGTAGACTTCAGTGACCATGTTCTGTCTTAGAGCCATCAAAAGTGAAGTTTCATCGAACGCCGAGTAGTGATGTTTGGTCATGATTAAATCTAATGATCCATCCACAGCAGGGATCAAGTCATCGCAAATCTCAGCGCCCTTAGTTCCAGCTATATAGAATCTAGCCTGCTGGCCCTTCCTTGGCTTGAGCAAGTGCGCCTGAAGACTGTTGTCCTTGTCGTCAAAGGCTTGCGAATCTGCAGAACGCTTCTCAGCCCTTGTCCCTGCGGAAGCGCGAGTCATCATATCCTTTGTCTTGCTTGACGGGTAGTAGGTTGGCAGGTCTTTCTCTAGCCGAGTGCGAGGTTGAGTAGCAACGAGTCTGGCTTTCTCTTCGGCTTCCTCGCTTCTGATCTGCTGTTCCTTTTTCTCCTGCTCTTCTCTGTTCTCCTCGGCCAACCTCTCTGCGTTCTCTTCAAGGGTTTTTGCGCTAGGCCGCGGTTCGGGTGCAACCACTGCCATGTGTGTGTTTACCCAAATGATGTCTCCATGTTTGCGAAAGTATGGAATCATTTCCTTCAAGCGAGGTACAATTTCGTGGTTCTTCGTAATGTAGAGATCACCTTTGACATAGAATGAATCGTTCTGCATGTTGATAATAATCAACGCCTTCCTCGTTTCGAACAGAGGAAGATTCATCCCAACCGGCGCCTGGTCCAACCCAGCAAAGATATTATCCATCTTGAGATAAGGCGGTCGTACCGTTATGATGATCGCATGTCGAGCTCGCAACGAACAGGCCAAGACAGCAGTCCCCAAAAGAGACCCTTGTCAAGACATGAATGGATCTTGTTGCATTACAATGTTAATGGTAACATTGAGTACTTGCGTCGATTTCTCGGTTGCCGCATTGTGATTTTCGAGGCCATGGGGAAACATTGAGAAGGAGGAAGCCGTACGAGCGGAGTCCTTTGGCAAGGCGTAAGAACGAAAGCTTATATGAGAGGAGAGACAAATCATCGAGTGATCCCTTCTTGCTTGGTAATCCCCTCGGTGCCTTTGTGGGAAGCTTGTTCAATTCTTGGGTCATGGTGGGGAGAGGAGAGAGGAGAAGCAAGAGCCAGCTTGCCCACTCCGCGGCCAATCCCGCCTGCTGTGTGGTATCTCTCATAAGCCATCTCACATCTCAGTGGCCTGCTTCCAAGGTGCATGCATGTTGGTGAAAGGGCTGCCTCGCGCTTGCCTTCTAGATGAAAAGTATGGCGGCAAGATGCATAAGCCCGCAGCATTTTCACATCATGTGCTTTCTCATATTCACTTGGCATGCATTCGCTTCTTCGTTGACGAATCCTGGCGGCTACAGAAGGATTTGACACCTCATCGCCTGCAGAAACTCGCGTTGACATTTGCGCCACCAACAGGCAGGCTTCATAATCTACCTAGCTCCATCGGATCGCTATCTCCTTCACGCACGGAGGACCAAGTCCTTTCTGCCAATGGTAAAAAGCCCTTTGGCGATTGATAGTTTACCCGAGCCAACGATATGGCTTATGCAGATTATGATAGCTGGTCACTGAGCAAGCTACATATGCAACACAAGCTTGGCTGCGGGACCAGGCTGCCATCAACGGCCCTCGCCGCGACCCTGCCGTTGTCACCCTGCATCTGCTCCTCTGCATATCATCCCATGCATCCTCGCATCAAGATACCTCAGTTGTAGAAGCTGGTTATCTTTCGACTTCCTTCTCTTGTTTGCTCCGCGCTGCCTTTGAGAGTCCCATTACTGGTTGCGCTTCTTGCTTTTCTACTCGGTCTCTTCTGGGGAGACTTCGTTGGTGACTTGTGCGTGTGTTCTATCTTAACCGCCTTCGCTACAGGTTCGTCGTTGACATCCTCGTGTTCTCGCTTGACGCCTTTGCTTTCTGCATGATCGATGGGTACTGGCAGAGGGGCATTGTTCTCTGTACTGCTGTGTTCGACGGTCGCCCGGGATTCAGTTCCTCTCTTGATAACCCCGGATGATCCTTTCTTTTCAACTTCAGCCTCTTCCTCTTTGATCTCTCCCCTCTCTTCACTTCCTTTGGCCGACTTCTTGGCTGCGGAGAAGAAATTTGCGATATTGTTTGGATTATCTGCACTTGCCACGGGAACAATGAACGCCGGAGAATTGTTGCCGACCTTCCCAACTTCCTTGCTCACAGGATAACATTCCAGCTCCCCGTCAAAGGGCTTAAGCAACGACTGGAGCTCTTTTGACCACTCCGAGCGACCAGGATCGAGCCAGGTTCGAATCTGGTCCGACCCATTCTCTAGGATGACTGGCATGCGATCATGGAGGAAGGAAAGCTGCTTATTGGAGTCCGTTGTAATGATTGTGTAGGTGTAGTGCTTCTCGTCAGATCCCTCATACTGAACGCAGTCCCAAAGACCAGCGAAGCACATGAGCTGCTCGTCCTTTCGCTTTGTGTAGTGAGGAATCTTTTCCTTGCCTCCATTTTTCTTCAACCATTCATAGAAGCCTTGAGCGATGATAATGCATCTCTTCTTCTTTTTCATCGTATTCCACATTCCACCATTCGCTGCCAATGAATCATCGCGTGCATTGATGGTTTTCATGACCGAGCCATAGTCCGGGTTCCGCTTCGTCCAGAAAGGAACAAGACCCCACTTCATCGATTGTAGCTTGTACCTTGTCTCCTTGGGGGACTCGATATCGCTTGATGTAGCCTCTCGATCGTCGGCTTCCTCCCCCGGATCCGGTACATTATCGTGTGGTCCATTGCCGGCACCACAGTCTGGGACGTCGGCCCTGTAGACCAGACCATGATTTCCTGGGGCGAAGTTGTAGGTCTGCCGCACATCGTCATCGTCAGGCACGTCTGCTACTGGCATGTCATGCTCTTCAAGCTGACGACGGACGAATGCGGCACGCTAGCAGGGAAATTAAACACGTCCATAACTACCTAATGAGCAGACACTCACGATGCCAAGGGCATATCGCCCGCACATCTTGCAATTGACACTCTGGGCTTTCAAAGGGGAGTGCACAAGCATTGTGTAGTAGATACTCCGCAAGGACATGCTCAACCTCGAAAGTGCGTCATCGATATCGAGGTCCAAAGTTTCACCGAGGTTCAACCGGCATCTCTATATTGGATAATTTAGCCATACAATATGAGATCCTATTCCCACTGATATAGTCATACGTCCAAATGCTGAAGGCAACGTTGTTTTCAAGAGCAGGTCCTCGAGCCTTGCGCACATGCACACTCCGCCCAGCAATACAACCACAGCGCTCACGATTCTGCCACCAGCTTTCACATCCCACTCGACCATCAAGACCAGTGAGACCAAGCCACTTGCTGAACCGCCAATGGCCTCATACCCGTCGACATGCTTCCACGCGAGAAGCAGCAACTAAGCTCTTCAAAGAATACCCGTTCTCCGTTTCCCTAGCCACCGCCTTGTACGATATCCTCTTTATACCTACTTTCCCCTCCGCTCCCACACGTCGGCCTGCTAAGACCGACTCTACAGCATACTCTTCGGCTTCGGCATGCTCATCTACATAAATTACATCTATCGAGTCTACATCATTGGCGACTTCGCCGCCTACCCAGAACCCGTAGCAGCCAAGCTGCGCCGCGCCCTCTACTACACAAACATCGATCTGCAGCCCAAGAACGCAATCAAATACTACCGGCAAGCGCTTGCCCTGGCGGATGAGATTGGCATGGATCCGTTCAGCGACGAGATCATAGGCGTGAAGATCCACCTGTCGGCGCTGTTTGAGAAGATACGCATGTACCAGAAAGCCATTGATGTGCTGGAGATTGTGAAGAGGGACTGTCTGCTGTGGATGGAGAAATTGGGCGGCTTGGAGAAGAACGTGGGGAAGAGGACGAGAGTGTCGGGGAAGACGATTGGGATTAGTGTGAGGTTGGGCGAGTTTTATGCGTCGGATGAGATACAGGATCAGGATGCGGCGGAGGAGTGCTTGGTTTGGGCTGTGACTACGTTATTGAAGGAGCAGAAGAGGAGGGAAGACGAGGGTGTCAGGGAGGGGGAGGGGGAGTGGATGAGTTACGAGGAGATTGGGGCTGCACTTGAATGTACGGTGTTCTCGTCGCAAACAAACAGTCCGCTTGCCAATTGACTGACGAGTCCATAGCACTGGGCAGCCACTACGAGGCCAAAGGTCAACACTATTTCGCCGCTCCGCTCTTCCTTCAAGCAATCGGTCTATGCCCTCCCCGAAGCTGCCATTCCGTCGTCCTGATGAACAACCTCGCCGTCTCTCTCGCTCAGCAAAACCCTCCTCCAAGCCTCACACCTAATCAAGCTCCCACATCAGCATCATCTCAACTCTCGGACGCCCAGCAATGGGCGCTCAAATCGTTAGCGCTCGCGGCTTCCATCAAGCCTCCTGAAAGGACGGAGGAGTGTGATGAGGGCTGTGCTGTGGCTACGATTAATTTGGGTGATTTTGCGCTGATGGAGGGGAATGTGCAGGAAGCGAGGAGGAGGTTTGATGAGGGTAGGGGGCTCAGTAAGGGGATTGGGTTCTTGACAGGAGTGACGAGGGCGGACGAGAGTCTGAAGGGATTAAACGGCAAATCATGATTTTCATTGAATCATTTAGCACTGGCGTCTTGGACTGAAGCTGGATATGCCTAAACTATCCGCTGATATCGCTATCGAATAACGTGCACGCTGAGGGACTTTTCTCTCAAGCGAGCCGAAGGTGCAAGCAATATCTTCACGATATGGCTGGTATACCATTGTCCTTGATATCATGCCATCGTTCTTTCTTTCCAGGTATGTAATCGTGACCAGATTCAGCCATCTATTGCCTCGCCATCACCCCCCACGCTCTGATCTTGTTGTCGGTATAGCCCGCAAACAAAGTCTGTCCATCCGCACTCCATGCCAAGCTCACGCATTCCGGCTCCCTGCTCTTCTTGCCAACCGCCAGTGATTCCGTATAATCAGGCTTCAACTCATCGACTTTGGATTTCTTTTCCAGGTCGAAGATGATGATTGACGAGGAGGTGGCGGCGCAGAGCCAGTATCGATTCGGAGAGAAAACGAGAGCGTGGATTTCGTCGCCAGCGGTGAGGGAGTACAGGTGTTTTGACTCGTTTAGATCCCAGAGCATGGTTGTTCCGTCCTTACCGCCGGATGCGCAGAGGGAGCCATCGGGGGAGATTGTGACTGTATTGATGTAGCCGGTATGGCCGATATGATCGGTCTGAATGCGGCAGGAGGCGAGCTCCCAAACCTGTAATACGGATTGGTATTAGCGAAGTGCAGTCGGAAGCGACCGTATCTCCACAGCTGAACATTTTCTGGTAGTTGTCATCAGTGCATATGGTGATTGTTTGTCTCATGGCCCGAAGACTCTGAAGTAGCAAATACTTGTAGATTGCAAAGCATCATCTGACAGAAACTATGTTCCCTCCCTGTGTCGACGTACCTTGACAAGCTTGTCCCATCCAGCGCTCACAATCACCGGGTTTTGAGGGTTGGGGCTGAATCGTACGCAGGACACCCAATCGGTGTGGACCTTTTCCTGTATAGTGAATTTGCAGTCTCCCAAAGTGTTCCATAGCTTGATGGTCTTGTCGCGAGAACCGGAGACGATTTGACGATTGTCGGCCGAGAAGGAGACGGAGAGGACGTCGTTGGTGTGGCCTACGAAGCGACGGGTTGTTGCTCCCGTCGCGAGTTCCCATAGACGAAGTGTTTTGTCCCAAGATGCTGAAAGGGCGTATGCACCGTCTGATGAGATGACCTGTCTCTCACATCAGCGTCCTCGCTCATTGAGCGCACCGAGAAAAGGACTAACGCAGTCGGAGACGATGTGAGAGTGGCCGTGTAAACTTCGCTTTGGGTAGCCGTAGGTTCCTTCATCGCGGGTGAGATTCCAGATAATTAAGGTCTTATCACGGCTGCCGGAGAGCAGCATGTTTGGGTTTTCCAGGCTTGTGGCTAACGAGGTGACCCATCCACTGTGGCCCTCAAGCACACCTATCGAGTCGTGTCAGTAGTCTAACATAGCTTGAGCGCCCTTCGAGCTTTGCCTACCACGCATCACCAATTGCTCCGCCATGTTGGGTGGAGGGGTTTGATGACTTGAGAGTGTGACTCGTGTTGGCCAGGACCAAAGGCGTTATTTGTCCGAATTGACTGTTATGAGCGATTCGAACGAGGTAGATGAGAAACGGTCAACAGTGGTGAGTCGCTGCTCGTGAAGCGTAGTTCCGGACCGTGAATTTTGTGGGCCGAGGTTTAAGCGAGAGTACTTCCTATTCAGATGCTTCATTTCAGTTCTTGTAACCTTCCAAGCAAGACTTAGATGGTGCAGATCTGCTCTATGTCATGCATTTCAGATAGTGTATCACTAAGACGGAAAGTCTGGTATGGGGGACGCACTATCTTCATGTTGTGATGAAATTTCTACATAAGTGTTGCGAGACCATAGTACTTGCAGCGCAGACACTCTAGTTGATTGAGCGGCATATAGAACGGCTGAAAAAGGGTGTGACTAAAACGACGTGAAGTAGGCTTTGAGGGAATGCTAGATCAGCCACAGCTGCCAGTAATTGCAATGTCGCACTTCGAATCTTGTAAGGTCAAAGAGGCCAGCAAAGTGATTCTTGACCCAGTCGATAGGCCTTGCTCACAGAGTGTATCAATCAACCATGCCATTTCCTGCAACGGCACAATCTCACATCCTTGACTCCTGCTTATGCTGTCCACCGGACCTCAACCGTCGTCTCCTTCTCCGCCTAGCCAAGGCCGTTCCTCAAACAGTGGTATGATTGTCCTCCCTCTCTCGTTCTAGCTTCGCGTAAAACAAATCACGTCTTCGCGTTGCCGGGACATGGTAGCCTAGGAAGCTGTATGAGCAATCTATGCCATTCCCGTACGCCCATCATGTTGACTATCCATTGATTGATACATACCGTACCAGAATAGGTATCCAAAAGTAGTTCCCAAACCTGAGACGATATGTGTCAGTGCGCTGGAGATGCTGTCCAACAGGCCCGCGTGGTGCCAGATTTGGTATGAATATTGTGCAGAATGGGCCGAGAGAGGGCTCACCGAAAGCAACACTGAGATCAAGGACAAGGCCTCTTCGAAGCATCTGTATCATGGGTGAGCTTCCGCAATCATAGCTTTGCGTCGGTGCTGATATGTAGGGTTTGTCGCAATAGCCTGAGCAACGGAGAAGGAAGACTTACACCCTCAATTGGCTTGATAGGCATCTTGGGATCTAATGTTCGGCCTGGAAGATCGAGTAGGGTACTGAGGCTTTCCGCAGGATCGTTGTCTGATAGAGCGGAGTCTGAGCGAGCTGTATTCTGGAGACTACGGCGTTGCATGTGGACAGACCATTTCCGCTCTTGGCCTTGGCACGCGCTAGCAAAGGTCGTACGGGACTCTTCACTATGCTGCTAACACCTCAGAGCGCTCAGACGATCTCCACTGACTAAAGTACTTATCTAATGCCTTAAGCAGCTTGATTTTGATAGCCACCTCTCTCTCTCTCTCTACGCCCCAACACTTTCGATAAAATGTCATCACCCTCCAACCCTCAATCCCCCATCTCCAATCTCTCCCCCTCCCCCTCCCCATCCCTACCTTCCGAAATCGCCTCGCTTCCCGACTCCGCTCCCAGCGACGACATAGACGACGACGACGATGAGGACAGAGAAGAATCAGACGCGGAGAAAGAATGGAAGGAGAGCCTGCAGCAACTGGAACTCATATTGACGATGGTCCTGGTGCCGTATGCGGGCAAGTACTTTGGCAGGCGATGTGCTTATTGGGGTGAGTCTGTTGTTGAGGTTGTGGAGGGGCTTTTTGCTCTTGGTTGAAGACTGACAGATGGACAGGATGGGCCAAGTTTATGGAATGGAAATATCCGGTCGAGGTCCTCTTTACGAGCAAGAAGACTTTCAATGCAGCGGGTGCTATTGAGGCTGCTGCAGCGTTGTAGAAAAACTTCCAGACAATATGTGGCTTATCCCCTTGGAGGGTGTATTCCGATATCGGACAGGATCGGCCGTCTACTCGAGTCGTTGGACCTACAAAATGGGCATGTTCACCTTGCTCAAGTCTCACTGCACCAGCGATGCATTATAATCACGAAAAGGGAGAGCATGGTCTCCTCAGTGAAGGATAATTGGTGTCTATTCTCGAGTCTTCGGCTGGCTGTCGTGACAGCAGAAAGGATCAAAGGATTTTGGCCATCATATCAATTGTGCTACCTCCTGGAACACTCAGAAGACACCAGCCGTCCATTCGACTGCCATTAGTGGCTACGACACCGGATCTTATTTCTGGCCGCCATCGCCCCTCCCACTGACACATACCATCCACAATCAAGAACACCAAACCCCTGAACTCAGTCCCCACAACGCAACACATCACAACCACCAAAGCTCTTGCTCCACTCTACAAGCTACCTGGAACAAATCAAAGATATCACACACCTCTTCGCAGACTCACTACACCTCTCCACCATGAGCGCCCCAACACCTGCCATACATAGATGGCATTCAAAGATGGCATTCGAACGATAGAATCCAAAGATGGCCACATTCCAAATACCTCATCACCCCCACCGAACTCAGGACGCAGCCTGTACAGCAGAATCACACCGTTACCAGTAACGCATTTGAGGGCGTCACACACACCATGAACAACGATACAAGATGACTCCAGTCATCAAAAAGGATCGGTATCAAACACACCAAACCATACACAATCGAAGAGAGAGACACACACAATAACAGGAATAACCAAAGCAGCTTCCTGAATCTAAAAGAATCGTGCTCTTCAGCATAGAACGGGTATACCGCAACAAGAATCATAAGCTGGAACGCTTTGCTCCTGCCTATACAGGATCGAGCGGCAAGGACTCCAAGAAGAGTAACGCCTAGATACAGATAGAACATATTGAAAAACATATCGTGGTTCCTCCTCCTCTTGAGAACTCCCTATAGTCCAAATACTCATACAAACCCCCAAAAAAACATACATGACATCGTGTGGTCATACAACATTACGCATCGCAGCAGTAACAGCTCGTCCTATCTATCCAGATGAAATCCTAGGTTCGGTAACACACTCCCAAGAAACATAGTCCCCCCTTCTGAGACCCGTTCGCAACGTAGGAGAAAGTCAGACTGTCCAAAATGGGTCCTTCCTGTGATAGAGCAAAATTCAGGCCAGCCTTGGGTTTCTGGTACCACCTTTGTCCTAATGAATGGTCTCGTCCGGAAATTTATTGTGCAGGTAGAATGATTTTCCTCGCGCATGAATTCCATCTGACCTGTTCCCGGGGTGTGCCTGTCGGAGCGCTTGGGGTCCAATGTTGTATACGCCCGAGCTGCGAAGTGAGAACATCATGGAACATAGAGAGGTGTAGACGGCGGCAATGACGGTATAGGTATATCTTGATTTAGGCCTCTATGCCGTAAGAAATCGAAACACGGAATCCTGTTGGGTGCAGATACTTCTGGATAAGTACTCGGAAGTTGTCCCAGAGGATGATATGGTCCGGCGATGCTTGATGAAGTCCACGCTGACATTTTCCCATGGTCCACTGGAGGAAAGGTGACGGGTTTCGAATGGCATGGTCCCCATGGATGTCCAAGCTCAGGCAACATGGTAAATGCACTTCGAAGTGAATCAATCGAGTACCAAGAACACTTCGGAAAACCATCCCACAAAGCGATGCAAGGTCAGACGAGCGAGTCGAGAAGCGAAAAACGTGAATGTAGTAAACACAGCGTGGTAATGTGCAAAGATCCCGGGTATCGAAGGCGCGAATACTTCCTGGCCAACAGTTCCCGAACGCCAGCCAAGATACCTTACTCTCAAGGGAGAGCTCTAGACGCCGACTTTCAACTACAGAGTAATCAGCTCATCTCCCTTAACATGAGAAGATCATCGCCAACCTTTCCAGTGTAAGACAGTCCTAATATTCATTGTCGAAATCCATTTCCGCGCTAGGTGTATACAAGAGGGGATCGTTCCCTATATCACTGTCTGGCGTTCTTATGTCCGTGAAGGGGGTAGTTGGCGAGCCCCGCTTCTCCATATCCTTGGGTAACCTGTGAACGCACTGCCGAGAGTCAGGAGTGCTCGCAAACATACATTCTCATCCGAGCCACCTGCCTTGGTTTTCTTCCTCTTGCAATCTGTACAAGCTCCGCCTGGAAGTTGTCTGATCGCCTTTGCATGGTCCCTTCCGGCTGCTGTCAATTTTCTGTGTTTACCAGACTTGGACTTCCTGGGCTTATGGTCCCGGACTTTGTCTTGGTTATGATCTTCGTTCAAAGACTGTGCAGCCTTGCCAGAATTATCCTTAGGATGCCCAGATCTGGACTTTTCTAAGACAGGGACTGTGGGGGTCAAGCGCGAAGTGTCATATGAGTGCCTTCCACCAGAGGGTCTGTGCATGGCTGCAGTGAAGTCCTCTGGTATTAGACTCGATCGGTCCATGCCTCTTTGGGATCCCTGATTCCAAAGGTCTGGATAGCCTTTCAGTGACGCTGTGGTAGCTGAACTATCCGGTCCATTCATCGACCCTGATTTCCTTGGCATCTCATGAATCGTCCTCGGAGACGGCACCATCTGAGGACGACCGTACTGAGAATTCTGGCCATCTGGGTAACCGAGTTGGCTCCAGTCCTGAGCCAGACCAAAGTCATTGGAATTATCAGGCACAGAGTTCAGAGTCTGAGGCCAGTATTGGGGGATTTGAGGAGTTCCTTGTACTGCCGCCTTGAAGAAAGTCGACCCGCCTGTCGCATTCCGGGAATTGACATCAGTTCCGAAACATGAATGACTGTTGTCCTGAGCCCTATATGCAGCGTTTGGAGCTGACCTTGGCCCATGGTAGCTGGGACCACACGACCCTTCTCCTGGAAATTGTGCGAATCCCGAATGCTGGTGGGCATATCCACCGAGACTCAGCTGTCTGGACCCATATTCTGCAGCAGGATTAGGCCGGACATGACTGGGGTAAGCCATTGCACTTGAAGGGATCGAGAACCGCGGATTGGATCTGCCAATGGTCTGACTGTAGTAACCGCTGCCAGGGACATCATATATGTGTTCTCCCCCAAAAATTGTGTCATGATGGACCTGGCGACTGTCGCAGCGACGATCTCGCGGCTGGCATCGGTCCATCGACCTATTGATGGGGCCAGAGAGGCTCAAAAGTAATCGATAATCAAAGTAAGTCAAAGAAATGGAGCAAGACAAGCCGGATTGATCTGGGTTCTGGCAGAATTTCGGGTCCTTGTCGAGGACCCCAACCAAATGTAATGATGAGAACGAGGCTCAGGCCTCCTTGGAAAATCAGTGGCAGACCCCAGGATGGATCATTGGGGTCTCTGTGCAATGGCTTTATATTAGATACTCAGGGGTCACACTCCTCCCTGTGGATGAGCTGGATAGAGCAATTGATTTCAATACATGGAAGCGTATTATCAGTGAATCCGGCTGTTTTGATACTTATGAACACTTGGAATCGAAAGATCTTGAACAGCAAGTAGAATGGCCCGAAGGCTGTTGTCTATCTTTCCTTTACTCTGAGCACCCTTGCTATTCTGCTTTGGCGACTTCTATCTTCTTCAGTCGCTGAGAGTCCGTCGAACTGAGGATGTTTCACAGGAATCCTAGTGGAGATGCCTGGTCCGATGAATGGGTTATCCCCGTGGATCTCCGTTTGGTCCGGAGTGGATGTTGGTGCCAAGTAGCGCAAGAAGGAGGAAGGAAGTGCGCGGCCATAAAGAGGCAGACATGGCTATATAGCCTCGCGGAGATTGAAGCCAACCGGTGAGCAGGGGAACATGGGACGAGTAGCATGAATCGACAGAGATGGGAGGCAGTCTCCATAACGACGGTGTATACTGAACGAGGCAACGAGGCAGGCGTGCGTTGGCAGAGTGAAAAATGACAATACAGACCGTGATATTTCGGTGTTGAAGTACTGTGTGTCTTGTTCAGCTTGTAATTGGTAGCCTTCGTTGTCAATGGCCTACACCTTTTCTGCGTTGGTACCCAATCTTACCAACGATACTGACCGAATATCATCGGAGAGTAACGAACAATGCCTTTGCTTGCAACCAAAGCAACACCCATTGTACTCCTGCGTAGTATTGGTACTGGGGCGGAGTATGTGGAGTATGTTCACTGCCAGTGCAAGACCGTTGGTTGTTATCGTAGGAAGTTTAACTATGTGCGCGGAGAACCGCATGAGAACGGATGCAAGCGCAAGCGTTGCATCTGAATACGCAACTACAGCAATGTGCATAGCTATGGATGAGTTTGCCAGTAGGTGGTAGTGTTGGCTTGGGATGGAACATGCAAATGGCAAGAGTGAAGCGTAAAGGCTTGGCAGAAATAAATTTATAAACAAGTAAAATACCTTATTCTAGTACATTATTGGTTACAGCGGCGCAAAGAGGTAGTGAGGTTGTTGAGCGAAAGCTCCAGAAGACCCAATGTGTGAATTGAGAATTATCGATGGAATCAGCTGATGCCGCATAGCTGTACCAGCAGTACAACCCAGCAAATGACTGGCTGCTCTCATAGCAAAGCGCGTTCAGGTTCACGGCTGTCATTGAGTTGATTGCTCAGCCAGCGTCCACCCCAGACAATATAATAGGGAATCCGAACCAATTCTGTTTATGTCGTCCCAACAACATTATTTCTGTGTTGATTGAGTATGGTCCACTATTCATTGATTATGTACATAATATTAATTCAGCGTAGATGATAACGTAAACAAGGAGCAGATAATGCACCTGATCTGATCATAATCGAGTCGTAATACCGGCTTAAACAATAGTCGTCATATAAGTGTGTCAAACTGCGCCAGTAGATCGTGTTGTTCAAACTTTGCCGGGCCCTACGACTCATGCGTTAGCTGGCTGTTTCAGATAGTGGTGGCAGCGATGGCTCCACACATAGCTGCTCACCAATCTAGACTTGTGCCATGGATGGTCCCCCACCTCGTCGGATTCCTCCTCTTATCGATGTGGTTCCACCGCGGGCCGACAGCGCCGAGAATACCAGTGATGCGGCGAAGGCTATGAACCCGAACCAGAGAAAGGCAGTCACTGCTTGCGCCTCATGACACCTCTTTCCTGGATTATCCGACCCGTTGGTGATGCCGTTGGAGTGGATATAGTCCTGCGATTGCGTCAGTACCGCAGAGGAAAGAGGTGCAGCTTACAAGAAGCGCTTACCTGGTTGCCGCAACTGTGCACCTTGAGATATGCTGCCATCGCGATACCGCCAATGAGGAAGAATAAGGTATTCAGGCCATCGGCAATAACCATGAAGATACCTGAAATAGCGAACGCTTCGTTGATGGTCCCCACGATGAGGTAGAACAAGGACAGCATTCCGAAGACAGCCACGAACATAACATAGTTGATAATGGAGGGGTTGCCAGCTATAGCGTCGGCGATCATGTTGCCAACGAGGGCCATAATGAGGAGGGTCCAGAGAAACTGCAGCAAAGGTCAGCGCGTAGTTTGGCAAAGCATGGGGATGGGGATGCGTACCTGGAGGCCCCGAAGGGCGAGATTGATGACATTCATGACGAAGGGAGGGTCAGCTTGTTTTCTTGGTGAATTGTTAATATTGTATGGAGGTCAATACCATGTATACTTGCGCAAATTAAAGCAGAAAGATGGATGAGGGCGATTGATGGATTATTAAGTGTGGGGCATGGATTTCTTCCGTGAGCTTTCCGGAGAGCTCCATACGTCAGTGGCAATCCCATGACCTATTCTGACATTTCTTGGTCAACGCTAGTCCCGAATCCTTGCGCTTCCGCTTACTGACAGCGTTGACATCCGTCCAGTCAGAGCTACGTTGAATTGCAAAAAATGGACTTAACAATGGTGGTGATTGCGGGTGATTGTGATGTTCGTTGAGGCTATTCTGTTGTAAAATAGAATAGCTATTCTACAGACAAAGGCCAGAACACACACCATAATTATAGGACATGGAGTATCAACAACCACCCAAGTTTAATACTATCAAGAGATACGGGATTTCATTCACTAACCAGCTAATCAGATCCTTGGATCTGCCGTGGGTTGAATACTAGGTACTTTTAGTCGTGAACGTAGTAGCAGAAACCAAGCGGAGATATCCCCGTGTCCCCCTATCCCCGTCGACTTCTCCACCACAGGCGCCCAAATCCTCTTTCTTGAAGCTCCCGTCTTGCTGCTCCGTCAACGAGGATCCCCTCCCCTTCGCTCGTTGAGCTGCCGCTGCTCATCTGTTTTGCACTTGGTCCGTTGCCCACCATTCGGAGGAGCAGCGTCATCGCGAACGCGCTGAGGATGGAGAGGCACAGAATGCCAACCATGACCAACGTACTCTTTCTGTATTGCTTCCTGCCGTGTTTACTATCCGCTGGCCATCCTGTGAATAATGCGTAAGTTGTCAAGATGGATCCCAAATTGCCAAGACCGGAGACAAGAGCAGAAGCGGCAGCGACTCCAACTTCGCCGTGGCGTGGCTGAAATATTTCGTTCGTCCATGTCATCGTGATCGGAACGGTGGGACCAAGGCCAAACCCTACCATCAAGAGGCCACCATAACGAGGCCAAGGATTGGATTCACTCCCTCCGTACGTTGTCAGGAGAAGACCAGCAATCTGGATACATACCGGAACACTGAAGAACAGCGCTCGATGGTGATGAAACCGGTCTGAGAATGGAGTTACTAGGAGAATTGCGATCAGATCCATCTAGTTTCCATCAGTACATTGATGTCTACAAAAGCTCGTCACACACCGAGACTTACGATCCAGATGGGTGCGGTGAGCAAGCTGAGGTCGATGCTTGTCAGATTCTTGTTCGTCGCCTGGATGATGACAGAAGCGTAGTTCTGCACGCCTATACCCACGCCAACGACCCCAAAGTACATAAGTATGAGCGGCCACAGCCGCCAGTCCATGAACACGCGCAGAAGGTCTTTGAGGTTCCAGCGGTGGCGATGGTACACTCGTGTCAAGTCCTCGTAGTGTATCTGGGCATCTTCCCCGCTCAGTGCAGGCTTGCTTTGAGGTATCCATTTATGCCAACCAGATTGATCCCGTACTTCTCCTGGCGGCAAGGGTCGATCAGGAAGCCACCACAGCAGGCTAATACCGACTAGAATACCTACGAGGCCGTAAAGCAAGAACATCCATTGGAAGCCGACCAAGCCTCCCAGGCCGTCCATCTTCTGGAAACCCGCAGAGACCAAGCCAACGACAGCAGCTGAGACTTGGGCAGCCGTGAAATACAGACCTATGCGTTTGCCGGTGCGGGAAGGCGGGTAGAATAATGTTAGGTAGTAGGCCATGCCTGGCCACATTCCAGCAATTACTAAACCCAACAATGCTCGGAGTAAGCTACTATCGTGATTAGCTAGGCCGAGAAGACTCAAACCAAGCAACCTTACTATAGACTCCATGCAGCTTTCATTGCGGCCATGCAGCTTCCGATGATGCCGACACCGACCACAATTCGACTCATCCATACTCGAGGACTGAGTCTTGTCATGATGAGATTGGATGGAAGATCAAAGATGACATAACAGACATAGAACAATGCTAAACCGGTTGACACTTCCTTGGCAGTCAAGTGTAGCACTTCCTTAAGACTATGATGTTGAGCTTGGTTCATCGTTTGTGCCAAGCCGACATTGGAGCGAATTGCAGAGCAGAGGAAGTACAGAGTCCAGAAAGCTGACGAAGCCGTCAGTCTGCAGAGTGAAAGGACGACATGCAGAACGCGTACCCGGTATGATACGGAGATCGAGTTTCCTATTCAAAGTTTTGGCTTCCAGCTTTCATGAGAACTGCGATCATCTGGCCTGGTCTCACCTGTATACTCGCTCAACGATTTCGATATCCGTCACCCCTGCTCTCTCGACCGGAAGGTCTCCTCCAGCATGATCACCCATTGTCAGCCTCGGGGCATGCTGACCTACTGAAGGCTCCTTCTCCGCCATAGTGCTGAGAACAGAAGAATCGGCCAAATGGAGGTTCACCTCTAAGTCGAACTTGAGGGGACGGAGAGATTCTTTATGAATGAAAATTATAGGAACGCCTATCGGCTAACTCTTCGGGATACCATATCGTTTTCCTAGCTGCAAGTCTGTCTCTGCTAGCTTGCTGTAATAGCCAATTGATTGTAAAGAGACTTTGACTGCCAAGCTTGCAGGTACAAGAAAATGAAAAACGTTGAATTGGCGGGAAACTACTGTTAGAATGCAACCAATTTTCCGCCGACATCGGTCTCCCCTATACCTGTCAGATCTTTTGATCTTAACGGTTCAGCATTGTGTGTGGGTCCTGATGCTACTTGCCATGAGCGATGACTTTCTCGGCGATCGTTGTGGAGCATCCAGAGAGAGGAGGTCGCATTCTACATCTCTTTTGGCGGGGCACCGGGGGTCAATATTTTGAGATATTCTATGGCAATTCTAGCCGGGTCTTGGCGCTCGGAAACGTGGGTGTCACCAAATGACCTCCGCCGGTAGCCACGCCGCAGAAACCTTCATGTTTGCAAGAACGTTTCAACGAGTACTGGTACGACCAGCGAGGCCTACCATCTGGAGGTCTGTGGCAACATTGCATGGGAGCCCCTACATTGTAGGTCAAAGGACTTCTGCACAATGCGAAATGACTGACATCCGTCCAGTATACCTTCCCTGATGAACGATCGATCAACAGCCATATACTCTCTCTCCTGTCGTACTCCCCACCCAAGTCCGAAATCGCTGTTGGCACCACTTCCAATCTTCCCCCAACGCCTGACTCCTTCAGTGAAAACCATAAATTCCTCGACATACTTCAATCAGTCATAGCGGAGCATGCCAATCAGGATCCAAATGTCATTTCGCAAGCTCAAGCCATGGCCTCAACTTCCGGATCCAGTCTAGGGTCTGGGGGAGCTTTCTTCCCAAACCAGCGGCAGAAGAGACGGAGCACAGCATACGGCGGTGGTGGTGGGACTGGCGGGGATGGTGCAGGTGGAGCCAGTAGTCAGGGAGGTGCCGGTGGTGGAGGAAGAGGCGGCTTTATTCACGTTTATGACGAGAGACACCCACCAGACTATGGCCGCATTCCAGATCCGGAGGATATCTTTGGAAGTCTTGAAGTGGATGGAGCAGGGAATTTTGTTGATGGGCATGGCAGATATCAGAGATCGGGAAGCTATCGAGTAGTCACAAGGGATGGCTTGTAAGCTGATGTATCCTGCTTTCTTCGATATCTGACTCATGGAGATTCAGCCTAGGATTGAGCCCTTTCCTGAGACAGAAGCTGGTAGATCGACTGAAGCAGGAAGACGCAAACTTGAGACAATGATATAGAGTTGATCAGCTGAAGGGGAAGACCAATGTGCAAGGAGGGTTGAAGTATAAGGAGTGATGAGGATGCAGCAACCGGATCACGTTGCATGATGGTCGGAGGATGGGAAAGGGTCGTCGCCTTTCGAACGAGGTAAAAAAGAAAGCTCTACACAGCTTGATCGGCACGTCGTAGTTTGCCAAAATATGCCAGTCTCAATCGGCCGGTTGCCATACGAGGCTGTCCGCTCTGGCACTACAGGGAAACATTGCTGTCATAAGATGGAACCCGGGACGAGGATAGCATGCAATCAGCAAGAGTCGGGATTGAAGAACGCCTGCTTCATACCTCATCTTTCACCGCAAGGTTCGAAACGTTTGTTACATAAAGAACCAAATTGTCGGATAGTGTGGTTGGTCAATCAGGATATCCATACGACCTAACAAAGATATAAACATCATCTGGAGTGTAACCAGTAAGACCATTGAACACCTGATATAGGCGGGAGATATCCCCTCATCAAGTCGTATGATATCTCAATCTTTCTAGACTTGATGTTTTTGATTCGTGCCCATCCTTATCATACAATTATTGTGGTACAGGCGCCCTGTATTTTCTGTTGAGATAGAAGATCGCCCGGAACCCTCTCCATCCCTGAAGACTCCGGCTTCAGTGGTAAAGACCAGTCTGTAAGCAAAATGATCGTCAGAGTACAGAATTTTTCACGCTGCAGTGAATGATTAAAGATATTTATGCCCTAAACAATCAATGCCAATCGTGAGGCGGACCGAACCGGGAGTGCCAAGACCGCCGTCATTTTTGGTTTAGTCTTAACATTGACGTCGAGAATCCCCAATATCTACTACCCTTCTGCTGATGCCCATACCCTCGAGCACAATCAATCAGCTGATATTCTAGTTTCGCAGTCTCTACGATACAACTACGAACGCGCAATTGTTGTTCAGAGTCGATGGTCGACGCCGCAATTGAACACTCGTAACTCGACGAAAACACCAACACTTTATATCGATTGCCCCACCGACGACTCAGTACAGCTCTGTCGGGTCCCAGGACAAGAGCAAAAGGATCAAGGAACCTTCTCGAGCTCACGCTGTACGTATGATCTGAATTCATCCTTAGATCTGGTAGTTCGAAGACGTCAAGACCCAAGTGCTCGAATCTCAGCATGCATGTATAAAATCAAATATACGCAAAGATGGCATCTACCTTTGATGATGAGGAGCTATCGATGTCGCTGTCAAGCCCTGTGGCAGAGCGACGCGGCCAGCGACCAGCTCCCCACAGACCGAGCAACGCCGCAGCTCAACAAGCAGCCAGCCCAGCTGTCAAGTTACCCACCGATCGGCGGACTCAGCAGCGTATAGGGCTATACGATGTCAAGAAGACATTGGGAGAAGGCTCTTTTGGAAAAGTGAAGCTTGCGACTCATCGCGTTAGCGGACAGGAGGTGGCACTCAAGATTATATCGCGGAAGAAGCTCATATCGAAAGACATGGCTGGAAGAGTGGAGAGAGAGATACAGTATCTCCAGCTACTGCGGCATCCACATATCATCAAATTGTAAGGCCAACCACTCTTATAACAGAAAGATCCATGTTGACAATCGTAGGTATACTGTCATAACGACACTCACGGACATCATAATGGTACTTGAATACGCTGGAGGAGAGCTTTTCGACTACCTGGTCAAGCATGGTAAGATGTCTGAAGTGAAGGCCCGCCGTTTCTTCCAGCAAATCGTGTGCGCAGTAGAGTACTGCCATCGGCACAAGATCGTACATAGAGACTTGAAGCCGGAGAATCTACTGCTAGACACTGAACTCAACGTCAAAATTGCCGACTTCGGTCTAAGCAACATCATGACTGATGGCAACTTCCTCAAGACGAGCTGTGGCAGCCCTAATTATGCCGCACCTGAAGTCATCTCCGGGAAATTATATGCTGGACCTGAGGTAGACGTATGGAGCTGTGGGGTAATTCTCTATGTCTTGTTGGTCGGGCGTCTCCCCTTCGACGATGAGTTCATACCGTCACTGTTCAAGAAAATTGCATCTGGGACGTACTCTACTCCGCCTTTCGTTTCGTCTGGAGCGAGGCATATCATCCATAAGATGTTGAAAGTCAGTCCAATTCAGCGTATCACCATACAGGAGATCCGGCAAGATGCATGGTTCAATGAAGATCTTGCACAGTATTTGACGCAGCCCATCGAAGAGTTTTTCGATACTGGTGTTGACCCAAACAAGGCCATAGATCCTCGGAAGTTGGCGCCAGGGAAAGCTCCTGAAGAACAGGAGCAGATACACGAATCTGTAATTGGAAAATTGGGGAAAACCATGGGCTATGCCAAGGACGATGTACAGGACGCTCTCGGCAAAGATGAGCCAAATGCAATCAAAGATGCATACTTGATTGTGAGGGAAAACCAGATTATGCAAACGAAACGTATGTTGTTCCCTTTCGTTGTGCTGGAAGATCGCGATTGCCGTTTCAGCAGCAATCGCTTCCTGCTTGGCCTCCCCGTGATTGCCTTTGTACTGCAATTGAATTCCCTGTACTGACATCAATTTCATCAGCAACGCTTGCCGCAACTCAGAACCTGGGCTATCTTGCAACATCACCACCAGCGTGGAGTCCAAGTATGCCAGCAACACCTCGAATGATCACTACGCCAATGTCAGAGGCTGTTCATGCTCACGTCGGCAATGTCGCGGCCAACAATCAAGATCAGCAGTCGCGTGATGCTTCCAGATATCCGAGCAGTGTTGCTGATGCAGCTGGGCCTGCCCCAACGCCTAGACAGGGGCAGCAACCCGTCTCCAACCGCGAGGATCAAACCCATCAAGATACCTATGTCAGCAAGATTGGTGTCCTTACGACGAGCCTACCAATGTACCACAATCAGATTATGAAGATGAAGAAGGATGACGAGGTACGCAGGCTTGCGGAGAGGCGTGCAGTCGAAGAGGGAGAGCCTCTTGGGCCACGTGAGAGCGAGATGCTGTCCAGCATGTCAACCGAGGTTGGAACAGGACACCAGACGAGCGAACAGCAAGCTGAGACTATTCGTCGGCTGAAGCCACACTCCCGATCCACGCTTCAGATTCACACTATTCTCAATACTGCAGCCCAGAATCCAGAAGACACCGTAACCCACGTTACCAAAAAGAGCAGGTCTACCAAATGGCAATTCGGCATCCGAAGTAAAAACGAGCCCGTGGATGCCATCAGATGCCTTTACAAGGCTTTGGCGACGATGGGAGACTGTCAATGGCATGTCAACCCGCCCAAGGATAAATCAAACGACGTGGACGGCCGTAATGGAGGCCCTTTCCCCGTCAACATTGATGGAGCTACTCACATTCCCACAGGAGACTCCAATCTTTCCGAGAGTCCGGAGAAGGAGAGGCATCATGCACTCGACGCCCGCCAGAACAATGGTATTAAAGCCCAAGACTTTGGCGCCGACGGGGCCACAAGCCCTGACCACACTCCACCGGACGTAGCTACGTTGGCGATTGACTCTGATAGCGAGAATGACAGCGATGTCGATATTGACAATCCCCCACCCGGCTACTTCCCTAAGGATCCATGGTGCATCCATGTGCGCTGGGAGAAGAAAGGCATGGTCCCACCCAGCATGACCAACTCCAATTCCGCCCGAAGCAGCCGTGTTGACCTTGCCAGCAATAATGGTCTTGCTCGCCGTGGCAGCTCTGCTCTTGGCAGCTCCAGCTCAGCGGCTGGATCAACGACCAGCGTTATAGCGGGTATGGAGCCTCTCACGACCAACTTCAACGATACGGCCTGCTTCGTCTACCTGGACTTGCAGATCTACTCGTTGGAGATGGAGACATATCTCGTGGACTTTAAGTGTGCCGGGTACGAATCTATTGTGGGCAGCAAGGAGGTCGTCAACAGGAAGGGTCAGACCATCACGGAGTACATTGGATCTGGGTCACGAGTGGTCGAGAAGGACGTCACAAGTCCTCAGCCATTCCTAGATCTCACCAACAAGCTGGTGATCCATCTCGCCAATGGGAAGGGCTAGGAGGAGAGTTTCAAGCAGAGAGCTACGGGTGAGGCACACTCGTATGACAACAGGGACAGGCTCGATAAAAACACAATTTGTTTGCTCATGGGTTGATTATTGATTAAGCGCCGGCGCCGGAGGTTCTCTCATACTTTATGATTGTACGGATACCACATCGCATTTTTCAACGTTTTTCTTCTCTTTCGGAACGGGGTCTTTCGGCATATATCTCCCTTTCAGTGGTTGGACATTGTGCGGCTGATGAGGGTCTGTTGGGTTATGTGGCATTTGACTTTACGACAGAGTGGGAACTCTTGATACTTTTGGAACCTTTATTGAATTGAAAAAGTCGACTATTGGGGGTATCTAATCTATCGTTCGTGATATGTGCTATTTTGGGGTATCGTTTGTGCATGAGCTGCTATCCTTGCTGCTTATTAGTCTTGACAGTGATCAGACGTCTTCCCCCTTTTCGACCACTTCGTCCCTCACTTCAAGCTACCCTCCCCTTCCTCTTCCTCCTACCCACGGCCGCCCTCTCCTCCGCCCGCAAACCCAGAAACTCCACCTCCACCACCTCATCCGTCTCATCAGCAATCCTCCTCTTCTTATTCAGCGCCTTGTTCACCAAATCCTCAATACTCGTGATTCTTCTCCTTACGCCTGTAACATCCTGACTCGCCCCCTTCTCCTCCTCCACCTCAACTACCTCCTCCGTCCTATCCGCAATCCTCCTCTTCTTCCTCACCCCCCTATCTACCAACCCCTCAATCCCCAAGCATCCATTCCTCACGCCATTGAAACCCCCACCCGGCCCCATTCCCACCTCTTCATCCCGCCACCGCCCCGCCACCTCCTCGTCCTCTTTACTCTCCATGCGGTGGAAACTGGCGTGGTGGCCGCAGCCGTCGCAGTCGTAGCTCGAGGCTGCTTTGAGCGGGTGGACCATGAAGCGGTAGCAGGCGCAGGTGGTGACTAGGGTTGTTTTTTGGGAGCAGGGGCCGCGGGGTGGGGTGTAGGACATCTGTTGGGGGGAGGGTGTTAGTGGGGGTGGATGGCGGCTTTGTGATATAAGGAGGGGACAAGGGGGGTAGGGAGGGAGGGAAGGAGGGAGGAGAGGAGGGGGAGATGGGGGCGTACTTGAGCCCAGATGTTGGGGGGGTGTTGTGTTGATGCCATTGTTTTGGGTTGAGGTGTTGCTACTTTCAGCTGTTCATGTCGTGTATATGTTTCGATATTGTGACCAAAAAGTTGAGGTGATGAGCCCGATGGCTCTGGCTTCCAACTGCTTGTGTCATACTTTGGGAAGCATTGCAAATGTTCGTACGGAGTATTGGAGACGCAAATTGGGCATGAAGAGTCGCGTTTGGTCGACGCGCCGAAAGGGGAAATTCTTGCCGAGATAGAACTAGATGCCAGAATTGGTTTTCAGTGCACTTCAAGCCAACGATATCTCCCTTCCTCTATATTGCGCTCTGCACTTGCTCGGTACAGGTCACACGAGTTGAAAGCCATGGTGGCACGTCACTCGCTACTCTATAGCCTCTCATCCCTCTTCCTGATCCTCCCACTCTCGTGGGCGCTCAAATTCGACTTGGAAGCACACACTGGCCACCACAACAAGTATGAGCGATGCATACGGAATTTTGTCGCCAAGGAAACATTGGTGCTGGTGACGGCGATAGTTGATGGGCAGAAGGGAGACGGGCAAATGGTCAATATGCATGTCAGTCTGCCCCCCCAAGGAGATTGATCTAAGATTCGGGCTGTTCTAATCGGTCAATGCTCTGCTAGATCAAAGACGCTGTGGGCAATGAGTACGGACGGCCTAAAGACATCGTGGGCGAAACGAGAATGGCCTTTACATCACATGCAGACGCCGCATTCGACGTCTGCTTCGAGAACCAGCTTGTCACAACTCGTACGCCTTGCTATCCCCCACCCATCGTATAGCACAAGTCATACTAACCTCCACCCGCCAGAGGCCGTCCTGGCACAATCTCGCCATATAGAGTTGGACATCGACATCGGCGCCGACGCTCGCGACTGGTCCGCCATTCAAGCGCAGGAGAAGCTCAAACCCGTCGAGACCGAGCTGCGGCGGATCGAGGAGCTAGTGTCTGAGATTGTTGGGGAGATGGACTATTTGAGGACGAGAGAGCAAAAACTTAGGGATACGAACGAGAGTACGAACGAGAGGGTTAAGTGGTTTGCGTTTGGGACTATGGGTATGTTGGTCGGATTGGCGGCATGGCAGGTAGTCTATTTGAGGGCTTATTTCAGGTATGTTGTCGGTTCCTCCGGGTCTCTTGAGAGCTGGTTTGCTAATGAGAAATATAGGTCGAAGCATTTGATATAGCGCGGAGTTGTGTCTTAATAACCCTTCTATTGCACATTGCGTTGGAGTTCAATATTACATGGTACGCCTGTAAGTATGGCCTGACACATCTTCCATTGCTCTTTGAGCGACGAAACAGATGCAGTGAACCCTCAAGAATCCTATTGCCCTCAGAAACTCAGCGTCCTTCGATCCCGGTGTGCTGCTCACGATGAGTGTTCCTGCCAGAAATGATCTGGTCAATTATCTGTCTTTGCACGCATGAACCAAGTGCCCAGCACATTCTGGCGTTTGATCATGCGACTGAGATCACCAGCTTGAAGAAAGGTCGACCAAATACGTCGTGAAATACATTGTGCCAGCCCTACTACTGACCTGCATCGCACGCATAATGCATCAGAAAATCGCAAAAGTCTGCTGAAAAGGAGCCCCCTTTTGGCTATATATCCGAAACTCGAGCTGGAACCTGCGAATATTCCGTTTCAATGTGTGCAGAACTGCGAGTGTCACAATACAGCTGCGTGTGTCTCGCCCTCTGACGTTGCCATAGATGGAGGAAATGTCTTGGCTTTGCATGATGCTTGCGTCCTCTTGGGCATGATATATTTTGAAAGAGCGAGATACGCTGGAATCGCTTCGTGTCTGCTGAGTCCTTTGAGAACTTTTCTATACTGCTAGTCTGAGAAAATTGTTACAGGCAGGAATCTTCTGGGAATGCTATCCTGGTATAGATTAACCAAGCGATATCATTACAGGTCGCGGTCAAGGTAAAGCTCCGGACTATCGCCAATAGACTCCTCTGCCGTTTCAATTAGGATGATCAATTATTTTGCGACATGAAGCACGCCTGTAACCGAGACGCTTTGTCATTAAAGGCGACAACAAAAACATCTTTAGCCGTCGCGCATGGACATTTTGTTATGTATGTCACGTCCCTATTCTTTGTTCCGGAGCTCTACTGGCTCATTTTCGGCAGTCAACACGCTTTGGTTACGGGACTAAGCTGGAAAATCGCCTTTGCAAGCGCTGCGAAGGGCACGAAATCTGACAACGCTCGTCTTAAGTATGTGACATACAGAGCTAACATCTCTTCTCTTCATCGACGTTCCTTGAGACCACCTTTTTTCGCGGTCAAGTTATACTACTCAATTCATATCCGGTTATAGCGAACAGTCAAGATGGTTCAGAAGTTCCTTGTCTGTTCTCATCTTAGCGCCATCATTTTGGTCGTATATTACACAATATCAGCGAGCGCTCTGCCTGGCATGGACTCCTCGCCGGTCAGCAATTTACGACTAAATATATCATCGCTCTCCGTAAGACCTCCGATAGAGGCCAAAAAAATTTATATTATTTGGCCGAATGAGCCTGGTAACGTCTCAATGACTTCCAATATCGATCGAGCTATGGCAGCAATTGTGCCTCGAGCCTCTATTACCCCGTTCACGAGTCCGCGGACTGGCATCGAGTTCTGGGTGGTCACAGCGACTGATCGGCAAGCTCAGTCTCTTTCGCATATACAACATGTTAGTCTGCGCAGAGAACAAAGAGACAAAATTAAGACCGCTGACTTGAATGTAAGACCACAATGGCTGAAGACAGGGACGTTTTCGAAGACGATTTGCTTGAGACTTCTGCCCGAGACACATCGTCATCTAGTGCAGTTGATCTCCGTCCAGATACAGTGATTCGAGACGAGGATGCCCAAGAGGACCTGAAAGTCATCTCCTGGCCAAACAAGACCCCGTCACCGTCTTTAGCAGACTTGAGATCATATTCGTATCAGGAGCTGGGCCGAGAGGGCAGTTATATCTATCTCATCGAGAACGGAATTGATCCTGGAGCCCCAGTGAGAAACCCAGCTCCGGCAATCTACACTCGCATCTATACTTACCTTTTGCATTGCAGGATTTTGGCGCCATGAAATTCCGTCCGAGAAAGCCGGACTGGCACTATGCCCCTATCGGCGTGCACAAGAGCGAGACGGATGACAGTCCACTCCAACATGGCTCATGTGTGGCGTCCAAGGCAGCCGGCGCAGGATATGGGGTATCCAAAGAATCACGACTGATCATCCTGAAAGCCTCCACGAGGCTATCCAACCTCAATTGGGGACTCTATACAGCACGAGACGACGTTATCGCCAATAACCGGCAGGGCAAAGCGGTAGTGCTATTCGCCAAAAGCAGTTCAGATCCGGGTATACCAGCGGGAGATGGGTGGCCCATAATGCATACATATATGAAAGACTTATTCGATCTCGACGCAATCGTGGTCACTTCCGCAGGCAACAAAGCCACTCAGCCGGGCAGGCGGCAGGTCGACACGGTACCGCAGCTCTGGGAGGGCCCCAACTTCCCTCTCATAGTAGCCGGAGCCGTCGACAATAAAGGTCTCCAAGTCCCAGAGTCGCAAGGACCGGCCCATGTGACGGCTTGGGCACCTGGCTTCGACGTCGGCTGTGTCAGGGGTCGATACACATCCGGCACGGGGACATCGGTCTCTGCCGGCGCGGTGAGTTGGATCTGAGTGCTTAACATGTATGGAGACTGTGAGAGTGGCTGATTTGGACTTATAGGTCGCTGGCTTGTTGGCATACTTTTTGGGCCTCGATCCTCCTCCGTTCGTGGTCGGGGGAGGAAATACGGCTAAGAATGCGAAGAAGTTTCTTCAGGGGAGAGGGAGTTGGCAAAGGGATCCCCGTGGCCCAAAGAATGTCGTGTGGAATCTGGAAGATGGTACGATAGCATCACTTCGTTCCAATACTTCCGACATTCAGTTGCCGTCTAGCGTTGCAACATCCTGAAAAAAGCCGTAACGACTTGATGAGATGGCTGCAACGATGTCTAGGTGGAGTCGCTTATTGTCTCGTTCGACGCTACCAACATCACGAAATGTCGCCAGCCCAGTACGACCTTACGTCCCGTTGTTCACCATTACAAGCAGTCAGAGTCATAAAATTGCAGTCCGAGATCGAAAGGTACATTGCAATCAGTGTCATGACTCGTGCCTTTCTCGTGGCAAATACGCCCATGCTATGCAATGCCAGCTGTAAATACCTCTCTACATCCTATGCCAAAATGTCATTACTCCGCAGATTGGGGCGTGTGTACTTGGAAACAACGAGATTGCTCCTCTTTCATACCTATGTTTTGTGAAACGTCCATGAACAACGTGCACCGACTCCACAATTCATCCCATACCTTCAAAGTATTTCCCACCCAATCCATCCTAATCATCGCGCCATCAGAGCTTCGAAAAGTTCGGCTTCCGTTTCTTCATCCCAGCCATCATAGCGACCTTAACATCATCACTTTGCAAAGCCGCTGAGTTCCAAACACTAGTATACCTCAGTCCATCCTCCACGCTTCGATTCCAGCTCCAATTCAAGATCTCCTTAGTACCTTGAACAGCCACTGGGCTCTTTCCAGCAACCAATTCAGCCCACCGTAACGCTTCATGGATAACCTCCTCTTTGCCGCCTTGGCCGCCAACCCAGCTAACCAAGCCCACTTTCTCCGCCTCTACTGCATCGAATGGTCTCGCACTCAGACATACGTCTTTGATCCAGCTGCCGTTGCCAACGACTTTGGGTAATCGACTCAATGTGCCAATATCCGCCGCCAGCCCAATATCCACCTCTTTGACCGCAAATTTCGTGTCTTTGGCACAGATCCTCACGTCGGCACAGAGGCTGATGTCGATACCCAGACCTAAGCACCATCCGTGCAGAGCTGCGATGACGGGCTTCTCGCATTGTTCGATTGCGGTGATACATGCTTGAAAGGATTCGATATGCCGCCGCATGTGCGTGGCTACCCTAGCCCCATCTAGCTTCGGCTGTGATTCGGTGTTGTTGTTAGATGAGTCTGACGGCGGCTGGTAGTTGGGATCAAGGACCGAGTTCTGGCTCGCGGCCTGCACATCGAGGCCGGTCGTGAACGCTTTGGGACCAGCGCCCGAGAGGATGACGACGCGGGTATCTTGAGAGGTGGAGAGGAAGGAGAATAGGGATGGGAGTTCACTCCACATTCTGTGATCAATATTGTTAGCTGAGTCTCGTCCTATATGTCAACTGAAGCGAGAGGTACCGTTCTATGAAGGCATTGAGCTTCTCTGGACGATTGATTTCGACATGCGCAACGAAAGGAAGGGGGTAGGTCAGGTTGAAGTACTGCGAAGTTGGAGGACTTGAGGCCATTTTCGACACAATTAGCTGTAGACTACCACAAGTGCGCACTTCTGACCACCATGTATAGAATAGGATGATGAACTCTCAGAGAGTGGACAGCTCGGACATCATAGAATGACCTCGGCTATACCCCAGAGATTGACGGAGGTATTTCCGGTACGATAACGCTAAGATAACGGTCACTCTTGGCAACCGTTTCGACGTCATTCTGACAGCCAGCAAAGCAGGTTTGAGCACACGAGCAAACACGCTGGCAGTGTTCCTGCTTCTGGTGTTAAATAACCTATCCTCTTACATAAAATCACATTCAGCTCTCGATGTCTGCAAAGAACAACCACCCTCAGTCATCCCCTCAATCTCCCAACCCCACCCACATCGCAAACATGGCCTCAAACTCGGACTCCTCTGGCGGAATGAGCGGCATGCTCATTGCCCTCATCGTCCTAGCTACAATTGGAGCAATTGCCGGCGGTGTCTACATGTTCGGACAAGCAGACGATCTGATCAAGTTCGTGATGGAGAAGTATTTCAAGGCCGAGGCGACGGCGGAGGAGAAAGCTTTGGAGAAGGCGGGAGCGACCAAGGCTGAAGGCTTCTTGTCAGTGGATGGACGATTGCAGCCGAAGTTTGAAGGATATGCAGCTGATCCCCAATATAGGAAGGACCGACTCAAGCAAAATCCTGTTGTCTCCAACGCTGAGCTCAATCAAGTTTCAGGCGGGCTAGGTGACGAGGCTGCGAGGGAATATGGCAAGCGAGGGCTCGGGAAGGGCATTGGCCAGGCTTTCGATTGAGCTGCAAGCGAGCTCGCTTCACGCTTCGGAATGACTATGTGGTTGTGATGGTTCTGGCTGAGCTGATGGGTGCCTTTGAAAGGCTGGTCGACCGCTTCGAAGGAGGTGATCAATTGGTTCTGGGCACGCAGAGCTAGAGCATGCCTGATCAGAGCATGAGACGGTAGATTAGGACATCCAAACAAGCCAGTGATTCAGCGACTCTGAGGTCTGCAACACCATAATCTATGAATTTGAAGTGCAACTGGTACCTTGTGAATCTCTGTTACTATGCGCCTGCGTGCCATATTCTGGCTGACCTTCCCGCTGATGAAGCGCTTGATAACATGGATGCCCCTTTCCGTCTATGTTGCCCATTCCTATCCTCGAAATAACACATGCAATATCCACGCAACATTGTGCAACTGTCGCCATCCCTCAAGAGTCTTTGTATCTCCAGATAATTGCACCTCAGTATGTAGATGAGACGTGACTCAGGCTCAGTAGTCCAGCATGTTAGACCCTTACAGCTCATTGCACTATCATCTCCTCACTGATCCCTCATCATAACCCGGTGGCTTCGCCTCCCCTCTCGAAAGATCACGAAGCTCCACCCCAGACCCACCAACCCGATGCACCGGATCCAACTCCTTCAAATAAGGCGGCGGAGCCTCCCCCCTCTCATCCACCCCTTCTTCCACACCGCCCCTCCTCCACCCACCCACTCCTCCTCCTCCTCTCCACCTTCCAGGCCACATCTGCAGATCCCTCGCCAGAACAGAATGCCGATTCTCTCTCGCCTGCATCGTTTTGTTCCTCCGCCGGCGCGCAAAGGACCACCAGACTAGGGCTAGGACGATGACGAGGACGAGGAGGAGGAGGAAGTAGTAGTTTAGGACGCCGGTGTCTGGGGAGCGGGTGTTGTCGTGGGTGGCGTAGCCGGCGGTGTCGGTTGAGGAGGGGAGGGGAGGGGTGGAGGATGAGGCGGGTGGGGGTGCGAGGAGGATGTCGCCGTCGGTGGAATCGGTAGTGCTCATGGTGGGAGTGTCTATCGTGGGGGCGGTGGAGATTGGCGGGTGCTGAGGCTGGGATTTGACGCTGTGAGGTCGATCGTTGAGCTGGTGAGGGGAATGAAGAAGTTACTCTGGGTTTGTAATCATGGAAGTGGGATCCAAGGTTCAATGTTGGTTATGCCTTGATTGAGGATGAGTAATATTTATTTCTTGGGTATTCTATTCCATATATAGAATACCGCTAGCTCCAGTACAGCTACACTTTCTTCCCCTTCAATCATATCTCGTTACTTCAGCTTGCGTAGCTTGTTGTCACGGACCTGTACTATCAAACCCCGCCGTAGGTATTCCGAGGAATATACGTGCCAGCCTTAGGAGGTTCCACTTGTTTAATTAGCATGTAAAGGTATGTTTACAGCTGGGCATTGCAATGCATGTTGACAGACCAGCCTATCAATTACTATCAGATAGGCCACATTTGCACAAGAGCAGATGGAAAGATTGTGAATATGATGGATAGGAAGTTTGCATTGCTTCATCCAACTTGCTAATCTATCTGAGCCCTGTCTGACAACAGGGATCCCCACGAGCATGACTGTACTTGATCGCTAATATAACAGCTTTCTGTGATTATCGCTAGTCCCGTTGCGTTGACGGCGAAACTTCCCCTAAGCTCGAATCTCCAAGCTCGACAGACATTTCTCTGCTAGAGAGCCATTTACCTGCTTTAACGGACTCTAGGAGCTTAGCTTTCTCGTCTGAATCTACTATGATAAAACTGGGTCGCGCAATTGACTTATAACCCACCCGTCTAACGGGCTTCACGACTCTGGTGACCATTCTTGAAGCTGTCGTCCAATAGTGTCGGGATTATCTGCTCAGAAACCGCCGCCACATCAAGTCAACGTCTACTAGCTAGGACAGCAGGCCTATCCCTCTCATCAGCTGCCTGCAAAATATCAACAAGGTCCTCGTTGCCTTCAGAAATACTACATCACTCAGCATTGACAGTCAAGTACTGTCTGAGATTTCTCCTACACCGCCCCTTCCGGAGAAAATAGCCTAAGCAATAGGTGAGAATCCCCATCACGTATCAACGATATTGGCAAAATTCCCCTCAGGTCTATTGATATGATCATGGACGCTCCCGGCTTTTCAGACGCTCAATGCTCTGAAATATTCAACTTCAGGATGTAAGCTATGCATACCTTCAAGAACAATCAGGCTCAGGCAGCTACTCGGCGACGTGTCTTCAGGCCTGAAGACGTTGGCTATTTTAATTTACATCGTTAGGCCCAAAGGTTGATGCTTTTGGGCTATCAACCAACAAGGAGCGCATCGAGGCACTGATGAACATCAACTTCCCAACAGACCTCGAGGCACTCGAACATTATCTCGGCCTGACGAGATGGATGAGGAACAAACTTTTATACTATACCTAGCGAGCAGACTTCCTGCAAGCTGAGAAGACAAAATTACCAAAAGGTTCCCCAGTTAAAAGCGGCCACAAACGAAAGCGATTCACCAAAACGACGCCTATCGAGAAAAGGCAAAATCTTCTCAACTCGTTCCATCCCCTACAGAATGCGTTTTCAAGTCCAAATCTCGTTGTCCACTTTCCCTATCTCAGGCGTCTCTACACTGATGTCGACGCCTCGAAAAGAGGCTACGGGGTCATGGTACACCATGTCAAAGGAGACCCCACTGGAAATAAATAATCTAAAGGGGACATTGGACCCATCCTATCTCTATTTAAACCCTTAAACGGGGCTGAATCCCGCTATTAGCCAACTGAACTCGAAGTGGCTTGCCTAGTCTAGACTATTCGTAAGATTAGACACTTTATTAACAGCTCCCCATTTCCCACTATCGTGTTTATAGACTCTGCGACGGTGAATATCGTGAGGCATATCTCCCTGACTTCCTCCTTAACTAATAAGCTCAACTTTAGACCTATAAGAGCTTCGTAATACCTTTCGCAGTTTAGGCTTGACGTTCGCCACCAGCCGGGTAAATAACATATTATGCCTGATGCTTTATCTATGCTAATGAACGATCCGGCAATTAAGCGCGGTCTACCAACTACCGAAGAAGGCAAGATTAATAAGGTTTTCGCTTTCACTGGCTTTCTCGCGGAAATGTCTCCTTCTTTCAAAGACCGAGTTATAGTCACTTAATGCGCCAGCAAGAAATAGACGAAAATTCGTGATGCCTTGACAGATGGAGATCCTTCTGCGCCAGGTACTCAATTTCATCCTGCTGAGGGACTGCTTTACTATACTGACTACGAAGGTAGAGTCCGGCTGTGCCTCACTGAAGAATTTGAGAAGGAAACCTTCCACCAGGGGGGATCGGGACCTCCTGGCCCAACAGGTGATCGCTGAGTACGACGCGAAATATGGGGAAAGGTCATTACGGGATTTCCAGAAAGCAAGAGGTGAAGCGGAGCAACGTCGTCAAGCTCATCCATCGAGGGCCTGAATGGCCCAGATGAGGTGTCCGGACGACCAAGTATTTATGACTGCCCGTCTTTAACTTTTGCCTTTATCTTGCGGCGTGAACGTGCTCTCTAATCGACAAACTCGAACTCTACTGTTTAATATAGACCGTGGTGCTTTACATGATATCTCAACCCGTTTGAGTTGACTACTGAATCCTAGCCACTTCCTCTTATCCCATCGTTAATTAAATTCACGTCACGATAGAATGAGTGGTGCTTATGCCACCACCAGCAACCTCCTACATTTCGTGAGCATGGACATACCGCCGGCAGCTCCGTTGCCAGCGTTCAACTACCTCAATCCACTGGTCACCCACCCTACCATCTCAATCTATCTTCTCTATTTTACATTCAGCCTGAGTCTTTCTGCGAGTTTTGAATAATCAGCGACGGCGAGGGACGGGGTGAATCCCACCGGCACTCCCCCACTTGCTCGTTTCTTTTTTGGACCTTTCTGTACCGGCGCTTTACGTTTTTTGGCGGTGGTTTCGGCAGTCTTAGAGTTGGCTGTGTTGGCCGTCGTTTCTTGTTCAGATTCTGCGATTTCCTCCGTGGCGGCGTTGAATATGTATTCGTCTTGCTTTATACATTCGTCACCCACTACGGTGTCGTGCCATTGCACCACTCTTCGTCCCCGTTCTGATCTTTATATGACAGCTGCTTGACGTCTGCCAGACCGGCTTCTGCTCCTTCCGTACCATGCATCTGGCGGTGGCCAAAGATTATCTTGTAATGTTTTGGCATGGACGTCGTCTTGGCGGGACAGCCCTTTTGCACATATCCGGACGTGATGCCTTTGGTCGTGAAAACCGTAGGCCAGGCAGCTGCGCGACTCCCTGCTGTTATCCTGAAGATACAAGAGTAAGGGTATTAGATGACCAAGTTCTTGCTGTTTCCAACCCATTTGCTCCGTGTTGACCCTATATCGGGTTTCATAGGCGTGCAGAAATATATATATATTTAGGAAGAAAAAGATCATTTATCGTCTGCTTAGATATATATAAATGAGGCGAGATGAGGTACGATAATCCCCAGGTCGGAAGTCGATGACTCTGATGGACGAGAAAAGGTTTCATTGTACTGCTAGCTAAGTCATTTCACGATGTATGTGAGCTAGAGAAATAGATGGTGATGGTACTTTTAATGCTCCCACATGTTGGGCGCGCGTGGCACTGCACCGCACAGCGCTCGTTGGGTGGGGCGATGGTGCACATCTGTAAGTCATGTGAGTATAAGCGGTGAGTTGAAACATGGTGTACCAACTTGTTTGGTATAGAGTTCCGCAAGAGCTCACATCGTGGACTTGCCATCCATGGTCCGCCTGGGTCTGCTCCGATGAGAGCAGGGATGCCCTGCAAGCTGGCAGGGGCAGACGAGATGAGGGGAGATTGAAGGGGCAATGTGGTCCCCAAGTCTGTGCAAATTCTCGTCACCGAGACGAGGCCAGTAGCGAAGAGGGAATATATATATATATATATGTGCGAAGAGCGGGCGAGGCACGGGCTGAGGTTGCTCGACCTGAGGTTGCTCGGCCTGAAGTTGCTCAGCCTGGGGTTGCTCGACTTGAGGCATGTCAGCGTCATCGACCACAATGGTGATGTCCGGAAAAGTCGTTGGTGGAGGAAGAGGATTCTCAAACGCATGGCCTCGCTTTGATAGCTTGTAGGGTCGTCTGATCACTGGGTTGTTTTCGCGAACCTCATTGAATACCGAGTTGTGGAGGGGTTCTGGATAGGGTTGGTGGTTACGGTACTGCATATTGATGCCTGGGTAGAACTCGGGCAAAGAGCTGCTTTCGATGACCCAGATGGCCTGAAAAATTAGCTATCATACTGAATGAAGAGGGTCAAGCGTACCTCATCAAGACAACTGATCAATTCCCGCCAACACCTTGTCAAATCCTCTTGCTGCACTTCTGCGAAATGCAGACGCTTCAATCCATTCCATTCTGTGCAGGCTTCAAAGAAACCTTTCGTCAACTTGTTGTGATCCATATTGATGTCTGGATTGGTCGCTTCGGCGATCTGCTTTATATATATATATACAAAGGGAAGGTGAGAGATAACTTGAAATCGTTCAATTATTCGCATTCTGTGGCTGTGAAATTGAAATTCGGGCAGAGAATTGTGCTTCATCAAGCACACAAGTAATCCCAAAGGTCGCCGTAGGATTTGTTGACCGATGTGATTCTCTCTAAGACTGATATAAAGATCCATAATAGGAATGTAGGCTGGATGCCCAGTGACAGATGGTTTGAAATCGTCGCAGAATTCGCGATGCGATTGTAGAATGTTGAGCGCGGAAAGGGACCTATGCTGAAATACATAAAGTAGATTGAAAGACATAAAGTAAACTAAAAGATGAGATATCATGATGAATGGGAAGAGTCTAGCCTTCCTCGTCAAGGGAATTCAGCATCTCCCGCCAACAATTCACAAGATCATCGTGGTCGACTTCTGCAAAATGCAGAAGCTGCAGGTGATTCAGTTTCTTACACGCCGAAAAGAAACCATGGGTCAACGTATCGTGGTTCAGGATGATGGGTGAGTGATATAAGTACAGGAAACTGTCTATATTTCAACGTTTGATAGCGGTTAGGTACCCATGCAAGTGCTAGGTAGCTACATAATGAAAAGGGTAGCAAAAGCACTACAACTTGATTGATGATGTTATACATATAGTACGAACATGATGGAACGACAGTGTGAGTATGATGGTACGACGTGAAAAGCTGTGGGTGGGCTGGAGGGAATGCTGTATCAATATGTGTAGTTTGGAAAGTGGAAGATTGAGGGAAAAATCTGCTCTTTAAGTACTGCTTGCGAGTGCTGGATGACACTAGTGAGCTGAGGCTTCACTCGTGCTTTTGATTCACAATGGTGATAGATATCCAGGTTGTCAGGTCTTGATTTGGCAGTGAATGACAGAGAAGGAGCCATAGAGCATAGTGAATAATCCAGAGAATAATTCATAGAAAATGACGGTGCTTGGGAATTGTACAAACTTCACTCTCACAGTACCGGGAAGAGATAACTGATCGAAGGTTGAGCCAGCGTTGACCTATCTTTGACTTTTGTTCAGCTGTCTTTGATGCGATATATTACTTTATTTCGGCCAATCTTGATGCTGGTGGAGACTTGATACGGAAGTCGATGTCATTTCCTGGGTCTGAGTGCTGAGGCCACTCAACGAATGATCAATTTCCATTGCTGGAATCTTCACTGTGCATGACACTTGTCTTGATGGCGCCCTGCGTCACTGCCATTTCCGTTCTTTTTTTCCAGTAGAAGTCGCCGCCAGAGTAAGCAGGCTTGTCATCACTCTTCGTAATTTGTTCATCCCGAGTGCATTGAGCTGTCATCACTGATTAGCGTCTTCCGCGGTATTGAGAAGGGACACCTCGCTCTTTGAGCAAGGCCTACAAGCTCACTACCCGCCTTGATCGATTCTGTCCACGGTCCTCGACCTTAATGACTGTCTGAGCCACCAGCTGTAAACAAGATTCTTAAAACTTGAGGGATCGGGATGTTGGGAGATCCCTGGGGTGAATATAGAAAAACACACAACCTCCACCATTGAATTAGCGCCAATAGGAATCGAACCTATTCAGAAGTATATTGATCCGCGAACAAATATGTCATCAAGATCTCCTATCCGAGCGAATGAGAGAACCCGAACGATGTGCCATAGCCTTACCTAGTACAGAGTGATTTGCCATGTTCTCCGTTCCGACGAGCATTGGACCGCCTTGGTTTCTTTTAGGAAACAACAGCATTGTAGATATCCGATTCTTGGAAGCCAGGTCCCCTAGCGTTTTGAACGATTGTAGCCTGCGCTGTCTTGTAATGGTCATAGTCTGGCGCGTAATTAATTACTTTGAGTAATATATACTTATTCATGAGTAATAAACACTTAACTAGTAAGATATCTAAGTGTCCCTTACGTTATGAATTACGCATCAAGCTTATTAATACAGTCTTTATTAAATAGTAATAATGTCAAAAAGTTATCTACACGTGATTTAGGTATAGTGTAATAGTATTATAATAACTAATAGATAGATATAGCTATATAGAATAGAATAACTATTATAAGAAATCTCTACTAGTCTACTAAGGCCCCCTAACTAGTCCTAGTTAGTAACTACTAAGGTTAACCTAGCCTAATTTCTAATACTCCCTCTTAGATTAATAGTAATAAGATAGTCTACTTATTATTAACTACTATATCTAAATGCCTTTATACTTTACTTAGAGCTAGTCTTAATTATTATCTAGCTAGGCTAAAGTTAATAGGGCTAATAGGTTTTATTAGTAGATTAGTATATTAGCCTTTAATATTAACCTATTAGAGATAGATTTCTTTAATTTTAGATATAAGTTAATATACTAAATAATATCTTATTTAAATACATTTTATAATAGTATAATTAATTAGGTTAATAGCTAATTTTATAACTACCTAATTATTAATACTTAGGAGTACTAGTACTACTCCCTTATTATACCCTAGCTCTTTAAGTATAAGGCCTAGATATAGAGCTTCTTTATATACCTCTATTATAGTAATATATTTAGACTCGTATATAGATATTACTACTAGCTTTTATAATTTAGATTACTAGGTAATAGGGCTATTAAATAGTTTATAGATATACGCCCTAGTAGAATAAGACGTCTTATAATTATTATAGTATAACGTGTTAGTAAAACCTTCTAGGCTATTATTATTACCTAGTTAATAAATAAGGCTGTTATTAACTATTCCTAATAGATAACGTAGTACCCTTTTTACTATATTTATATATTACGGAGTAGGGTTATTAAGTAAATAACTTAGGTTACTAATAGCGTATATAATATCTAGCCTAGTTATAATACTTAGCTAATTAAGTACTCCTATAAGGGACTAATAAGCCTCCCTTTTAGATAAGGAGGCTATATAACTATTAGGAGTAATAGTAATATTAGCCTATTCTATAAGTAACTTAACTAGTAAATATTTTTCTATACCTAGTTATTTTAATAATTAGTTAATATATTTTATTTAATTAATCTAAATAGAATAGTTATCTAGATTTCTAATAATATTTATTCCTAAATAGTCTTTTAAGTCTCCTATATATTTAAAGTTAAACCTCTTATTAAGTTCCTTCTTTATCTAGGTAATTAGATCCTAATTACATGTTATAAATAGTAAGTTATTAATATATACTGTAATAATAACTTTTATAATAGTATTAATAAACACGTAATAATTATACTTAAGGCGCTTAAAACCTAGAGACTTAAGTACCTTATAAAGGGTTTTATACTATTTATAAGAAGCTTATTTAAGGCTATATAGAGCTTTATTTAGTCTATAAGCGTATCCTTATTTACCGTTAATAAAGTAGTAAGGTTACTCTACCTAGATTTCTTCCTAAATAAGTAATTCTAAGAAGGCCGTAATAATATCTAAATACTTAACGACTAGCCTATATTTAGTTATTAGGGCTAGGAGGAGTTATTATAATAATACCTTTAGGGTTAATAAGAATATCTTATTAAAATTAATCCCCTTAATTTAGTAGAAGCCTTTAACTACCTACTATACTTTATATTAGGTTATTTCACCTATTAGCCTATATTTATAGGATAAGACCTACCTCCCTAGTAAGATATATACTTTACAAGGTAGTTAATATAGTTCTTACTATATTATCTACTTATTATAATTAGCTAGTTCTTCTTTAGTAGTAGCGAGCTATTTATTACTATTAGGCCTATTAAGAGCCTCGTCTATTAATATTAAGTAGGGACGCTCCTTAGTACTAGTAATAACGCGGGTAAGTATAGCTTTAAACCTATTAGGGTTATTAGAAGACTTTATACCCCTCTTATTTATCTAGTTATAGTCGATTTATAGTTTATTACGAATAGAATAACGAGATATATTAGGAATAATTCTCTAAGATTTATTATTTTAAGTCGATTATTTATTAATAATAGCTAATAGTATTATAATAGTAATTTAGTATATTAAACTATCCTAACTATTCTAATATTAATTAGTTAGTAATTCCGACTCTACTTAGCTATTTTTAGTAGTCTAATTATTTAACTTATTCTAATTTAATTTAGGTGGATTATTCTAATTACATCTATTTAGACTATTTAGCCTACTTATATTATTAGTTAGGCCTAATATTAATTAGCTAGATAAAAAAGTTATTACTAATCTATTACTAGTATTACTAGTATTATTAGTATTATTAGGATTTTTAGTATTATCTAGTACTCCCTTAATACCCTATTAATTAGGGGTAGTTACTCCCTCTAAGGCCTAATTACCACTATCTAATTAGTTAGTCTAGAGCTAGCCTAGGAGGTCTACTATATTATTATCGTCGCTAGAGTCTCCCTCTATTAGGAGCTTATTATTATCTATTAATAATATAGCGGCCCTCTTATTAAATACTATATGTACTAATTAAGTAATATATTATCCCTTAATATCTTATACGCGGTAGATACTCTTACTATTATAGCTAAGGAAGCGATATTTAATAGCTTTATTATCTAATTTCTTCTTATTTAGTAATATATTAAATAAGTAGTACTAATATCTAAATAGCTTTAGGTATATTAATTAAGGTTTATAGCTATACTATTTCTTAAAGGGGGACTTCCTATCCTTACTAGGTATAAGGTTCTTAATATAATTAATATAATAGATAGCCTTACCCTAGAACTCTTATAATAGTCTGGTATTAATAAGAACTATTCTAACTTTACTAAATAGTATCTAGTTCTTCTATTTAGTAATCCTATTTTAATAAGGGTTATAGGGAGTTAATAGGGTAATAAATATCCTATATTCCTAGAAGATTTATTAATATTTACAGCCCTAGACTAGTTTATTATCACTTTAAATAAAGGCCGTTTTATACCCCTAGTTATTCTAATATTTTATTCGGAACTCGAGTTTTTATAGTAACTCTACCTGACTAGTTATATAATCTATTTAAGTAAACCCTATTACTTCGTATATAGATACTATTATATTAGTATACCCCTTAAGAGTAGTTATATAACTTACTAACGCTAGGTTAATATACTAGTATTAGCTAGGGATAGTAACTCTAGCTATTAGTATATATAAGGGTATTCGGGTAATTTTTCCTAATATATAACTCTTATATAGTTCCTATTTCTCGTACTTTTATAGGTAATTAGCGGCCTTATAATCGATATTAGTAGTATATACTATAGCCTTTATAGCCTTTATACTAACGTGTCTATATCTCTTATACTATTAGGTCTAAGACGTATTATTCTTAGCTAGAACTATTAATTTAAGGTGAAATACCCTTATCTAGTTAATTTATATAGTATCTAGCTAGTATATATAGTTATATAGGAAGGCTTATAATACCTCCTCGCCTTATTTATTATAAAATATATTCTTCCCTCTACTACTAGTATATATATAGCCTTATAAGTCTAGCTATATAATAGATAGGAGGTTATATTTAATATTTAGTACGTAGCGAATATTAGTTAGTAAGAATTCGCTAATCTTATTATTAATAATTACTAGGATTAGTACTATTCTAATCCCTTTAATAGTTACTAGTTTACCCCTAGTTAGTCCTAATATAATATAGTTCTAGACTAGTAAGTAGTTAGTAAACTTAGATTAGTCCTAGAAGATATACTCTTAGTCCCCTAAGTTAATAATAATCTTATAGGACTTATTATTTTATTATAAGCTATACTTAAAGCGAGTAGTATAGATTTATCCTATTTTTATTTATCTAGGTTTTATCTACTTTATTAATAACTAGGACCTCTATTTTAATACTATTATTTATTCTATACTTCTAGATCTTTCTTTATTTTAGGAATAAATCCTTCTAGTCTTAGCTTTAGATTAATATACTAGTAGTCTTTTATATTATACTAATAATTATAGAATATATATTTATTATTATTATTACTCTAGCTCTTATTACTAGGCTTATTTTAATATTAGCCTTATTTTAGCTATTTACTAAAATTACTAGCGTATACCTTAGATTCTTTAGTCTTTAAAGGTATAAACCTATTAACTAATAATGTAGTAATATACTTAAAATCTTATAACTTACCCCTAGATTAAGTAATCTTAGTAAGGGTATAAACCGCTTCCTTTATCTCTTCTAGTAGGTAGACTAACCGCGTTAGGTTAGTACTTCGAACTCGAGTTAAGTACCCGACTCGACTCTTAGCGAGTTAATACTAACTTCCTAGCCTAAGTATTCGGGTTAGTACTAATAGTTAGTACCGAGTATTCAAGTTAATACTATAAGGTAGTACTAAGTATTAGTACTAAAGTATTAACCCGACTCGCTAAGACTTTAGTTTTAGTAAGGGTATTTTACTAGACTATAATATTAGGAATACTTTATAGTAATATAAAAGGGTAATATAATTATTTAATAGTTATTAGTAGATAGCCTATCTATCTAGTTAAATATCTCTATAATCTTATACTTATAATCCTTCTATTTATTACTATCCTCTTTACTATTATTATACTTACTATTATTATCCTTACTACTACTACTAGTCTTACTAGTATCTTCTAATTTATATTCCCTATCCTCTTCTTCGTCCTCTTTAATAGTATACTTAATTTCTTTCCTATTAGTACTAACTTTAATTAAGATACCCTCCTTATCTTAATTCCTCTTTATAGGGTTAGGTATAATATAATCCTTTATATTAAACGCGTTAGTATACTCTTATATAAACTTAATATAAGCGTTTATAGTATTAGGGTCTTATATATCTTTTAACTCCTCTAGATCCTTATAATATATAATCCTTTACTTAATAATTTATATAATTAGTAGATTAAATCTAGTAAATTCTAGCCTAATAGTATCTATATCTTCCTTAGAAGTATTCTAAAAGTTAAGTTAATTAGAAGATAGGATTAAAGACTAATTATATATTTACCTCTTTTATAAAACTAGTTATACTATTTATATTCTATATATAATTTACTAGTTTATCTAACTTAGCTTATTCCTTAATAGCCTCTTTATTATCTTTAAGACGTAACTCTATCTTGAAATATTCTATTATATAGTATTAGCTATTTAGGAAGTATTATATTACCTAAGTATATTACTATAAATCCCTCTTTTATATCTTTCCTCCTTTATAATATCCTTTACCCTAATTACTAGCTCTATATAATCCTCTTTAGTAGCTATCTTTTATATATCTAATTCCTTTAACTTCTTAATCCTTTTTAATACTACTACGCGGTTATTAGATACTTTTATATATAATAGCTTTTTATTATTATCCTAGTCTTTTACGCGCTCTCTACTTATAATTAATTTAGGATTCTAGTTATAAAGACTTAATATTATTATAATATTATATTAGCTTATCTATCTAGTAATATATTTAGGTAATATAATTAGTAATAAATACTTATTATATATTAATAACCTATCTTACTATAATATCTTAAGTATATAGAGGTAGGAGGAGTTATAAAGAAGATTTTAAGGGGTAATTCTACTTATAATTACGCTTATAATCATGCGAAACATTCCGCTTAATATTACTTTACCTTATATTAAAACTTTTAAACCTTATATTTATTCTTTTATCTACTATTATATATATTTAATAACTTTAATAATAGCTTATACTAAATAGACTAGTAATATTATTTTATAATATATTTCTTACTCTATATACTAATAGGTAGATAGTATAATTAGGTAATAAAATACTAAAATTACTAGGTAGAGGGGGTAACCCTTATAAGGTAGGGGAGTAAATAAGCTATTATATAGGAAGGGAGAGGTAATATAAATAGGTAATATATTAAAATATAATTAGCTAATCCTTTATAGTTAGTAGTACTAAGACTAATAATATAAAGATAAAAGTATAAAGTTAACTTAAGTCTTAAAGCTTTAAGGGAGATAAGATAATACTAAAAGTCTATTAATAACCTTATCTTAAAGCTACTATTTAATTATATTATAAGGGAGGTTATAATAGATATTATAAGAGTTAGTATAAACTTATATTAAATTTAAAGTTTAGCTTTAGAAGTATTATAAGATATTATAAAAGTATTTATAATATCTTTTCTCTTAAGTAAGTATATTACTATTTTATATTACTATTTAATTTTTATAATAATTACTTATTAATATATTTTATAATATAGATTTAAATCTACTTTATATTTATATTAAATATATTACTATTATATAAAGGGATTTAAAGCTTATAAAGGAATTAATAGGAAGTTTTAATATTATACTATTTAGTACTTAAGGGTAATAATAGTTTTATAGTATTAGGAGTAGAGGGTAGGTCTAGGATAGTATAATACTCCTAGTATTACGGCGCTCCTAGTATTATAGTACTCCTAATATTACGGCGCTCTTAGTATTATAATACTCTTAATAAGATAAAGAATTATATTACCTTCTTATATTACCTTTATATATATATATAAAAATTAAACCTACTTTTTAAATATACTACTTAATTATTAAATAACTTTAAAATAATAACTACTAATCTATTTATCTTAAGATATTTATTAATTTTAACTTAAAAGGATCTTTACCTCTATTAATACTTTAATTAGTATCTTCTTTCCTTTAAAGAATATCCTAGGGTTTAGTAAGAGCTTCTTTAAAGTCTAAACCTATAATATAATTATAATACTTTAGAAGTATTATTTATTTTATAAACTCTAGTTCTAATTATATATAATCTTATAAATATACTCTTTAAGTAAGATTAAAGACTCTCTTAATACCTATAAATAATATTAGATATAAAAGGATATCCTTAGCTATTTATATTAGATTTAGATAAGTTAAAGTATTATCCTTTTAATATTCTTATATAAGAATATCCTCTAGTAGACTTTTAAAATAAAAGTATTAAATAGCTTTACTTTATAATAAAGACCTATAATTTAGATATTAAAGTAGACTTCTCCTTACTTTTATTAAAGGCTATTACTAGTTAGTATAAATTTAAATATATTACTATATTATATTACCTTATTAATATTCTATATATCTTATATATTAGTCCTTCTAATAACTAGTAATATCTCGTAATACTTATAAAAGTAGTCGGTAAATTTATTCTTATACCTCTCTTTATAAGAGGTTAAAGTGTCGCTATTATTTAACTCCTCTTATTCATCCTAAGTTTTATATAGACTTAGTTTTATAGAAGGGTCTAGAATATTAGTAAGGTTATATATTAATCCGCCTTTACCTTCTATTCTAGAATAATACTTAGCTAGTTTTACTAAGGCTACTTTATAAGTATAAATAATACTTACTTTACCGATAATCCTACTATTATATATTATTATTTTAGTACTATTAAAATATTTAAAAAGAGTATTATATAATTAGAATCCTAAATATATACCTACGTTTATTATCTAAGAAACTATTAAGGTAAGTTAATAGATAGGATTTAATATATTACTAAGTAGTAATATAATTAACTATTTATATTCGCTAAGGCTAATTATATTAATTTTTAGATTAGTTATATTTTCATCTACCTAAGTATTAATAAAGTTATATAGCTAATATATACGACGAAGTATTAAGTATATAGAATTCTAATAAATATAAATATCTTATATAAGTTTTTAAGGTCTTCTACTAGAGTTTTCTTATAGCTATAAAAAACGAAGCTTTTATTAAGGAGATAAGTTAATTACTATTATAAGAGCGCGGATCTATTTAAAATATTAGTAAGTATATTACCTATTTATATTACCCTTATAATACTATACCTTCTTAATAATAGTTAATAGACTTATACTTACTTAGATATCTTTAACTTAAGTATCCTCTAGTAATACTATAATATTATCTAAAGCTTCTAAGTCTAGGGCTTTAATAAAGTCTTATATTATAAGGTTAAAGATATAAGTTATATAGGGAATAGAGTTTTATAGTTTATCCTATTAGATATCTTACTAAGCTAGAGATTTCTCTAGTTTATCTTTTAAGGTTCTATTATTACTAGTATTATTAGTAATAACCCTAAAAAGCTTATCTTTAATTCCGTAAAGGGTTAATATCTTCATTATTTCCGCTATAAGTAAATACCTAGAATACTAGATATTAAGTAGCATAAAAGTAATAAGATATTCCTAATTTTAAAAATTAGTATTAACCTAATAGACTAGTACTCTAAGATAGGCGACCTTTTAAGGACTAGACTAGGCATCTAATATAAGAGAAATACGTTAAGGATATTCTAGATCTACTTTAATTTTTATATATATTCCTTTAAAATCTGAAAAGATTATACTCTATAATTTAATATAATAGATTAAGGTTAAATCTAGATAAGCTATTAATAGTAATTACTAAAACTCTAGTTAGTTAATAATCTAGAAAGACTAGTTTAAGGTAAGAAAGCATTTATATAGCTATTTATTCTACTTCTCTTAATAAAAGTTAGTAGAAAACCTAGTATCACTTTTCTTCTAAAGTTATCCCTAAATAATTAGTTTTATATTACTAATTTATATTATTATAAATAACGTACCTAACTTAAAGAAAGTTCTATTTATAATAATAGGTTAAGTTATTTACAAAGAAAGTATTTATTTATTTTAAGATATTTCCTTATATTAGATATACTTAAATTACTAGTAGCTATTAAATAGTCTAGAATTTTATTATACTTCTTATAAGTAATCTTTAGTAATCCCTTAACTATTAAAGTAATTTAGATAAAGTTATCCTAGATATCAGCCTATTTACCTAATATAATCTTCTTAATTTAAAGCGGATCCTTAATTTTAGTACTAGACTTCGTTTTAATACTTTAACTAATAGTAGTTTACTACTACTATACTTTAAACCGGACTTTAGTATACTAACTCTATTTAATAAATTCACTATTCTTTACTAGAATTAAGTCTAGGAAATCTTCCTTAATAGTTTTAATAGTATTTTAGAGAAGTACTTTCTTTTCTTAAAAGGATTTATCTAATATACCTTATCTAACCTAACTTATAGATTAGCTAGGACGAAGACTACTAGATATAGAATTATCTATATTAAGATTATTAAATTCTAATTAAATAGCTTTATTACTAAGGCCTGTTAAACTTAATACTCCCGAAGGGCTTAAAGGGACTAATATATTCTAGGCGCTAATAGTAAGAGAATTAAGAGTTATATATAATAATAATATAGACTATTATAGTATATAGAATAATAAGTAATAAATATTAGGTATAAGATAAATCCTAATAATATAAAAGTATTTAAATTTATCTTATAAGGAAACTATATTAGTCCTTTACTAATTTATTAGCGGCTTAGCTTCTTAGTAATACCTTAGCGAGTCGGATCGGTCTAACCTAACTCGCTAAGGTACTAAGGGCTTTTCGGGTTAGTACTAGAAGTAGGTACTAAGTATTCGGGTTAGTACCTAAACAGGTACCGAGTATTCGGGTCGGTACTAATCTATAGTACTAAAACCCGACTCGACGGTTAGTCTACTAGTAGGCCCCTCTTAAAGACCGCTATCTAGAAATCTATTTCTAGCGGACTATTTATTTATAGAAGCTTATTTATATACTCCTTAAATTTAGTAAGGTAAGTGTAAAGGTCTTTAAATTAATCTAAGCGAAGTTTATATAAAGTAAAGTATATTACTTTCTTAATAGCGTAGGAATCTATCCTATATAATAACTTTAATTTAGCCTATACTTCTTTTACTATTATCTAAGTTTTAATTATACTATATACTAATAGTAATATAGTAAGGTAAATAGTAGTAAGTACTCGCTCTTTTAAATTAATATACTTTTCCTATTTTTCCTTATCCGCCTCCTTAATAGGTAGTTTTACTCCTCTAGTAGTAGGTAAGTTAAGGTTAGTTAGCGGTTTATATTCTAGTCTTATAACCTTAAATATACTATTAATTATAAGTAATACGCGTATAATAATTTCCTATAATTTATAATTCTTAGTACCTTTTAGCTTCTAAATTTTATAATAGTTAGATATAATAGTACTTATTATAAATAGTTCTAGGAATATTTCTTCTAAAGTAATACTAAGTCTTAGTAAAAAGCTTATTATATAATTTATATAGTTCCTAGGTTACGTAGAACCTAGGCTTATAACCTATTAAATAGTAATAATATTAATAAGTTATCTATATATAATTTAGGTATAGTATAATAGTATTATAATAACTAATAGATAGATATAGCTATATAGAATGGAATAACTATCACGAGAAATCTCTACTAGTCTACCAAGGCCCCCTGACTAGTCCTAGTTAGTAACTACCGAGGTTGACCCGGCCTGATTTCCAACAGTCTTTCCCAGTCTTCCACTAGCTTCATCTGGCTGGGGGTTGTCGTCATCGTTGATAACATCCTTATTCCTTGACTTCCATAGCTTCCCACCTTCCGTGCTTCCCCACCTGTCGTAACGGCTTGAACCTTCGCTTTAGGCCTCCCGCCCCATGAAACACAACCCAATGGAAGCTAAGGTAATGACAACTACGCTTGTCAAAGTTAATCATGCCTGACGGCAAATCTGCATCTCGGAGTGGTAAACTTCGAGATTTGTTCGGAAGAGTCCTTTCAGGTAAAGAGAGCATCACCAACAATAACGCTGCTCGCTTCCTCGAGGCATTATGCGACCAGGCAAACAGAACTCTGTGCTTGCAGAGAATCGTTGGGAGCTTGCAAGGCTACCCTGCTCTGCAATCTGCTCTCGGTTCAGACACAAGTCTCACCTTTTTGAATGGGCCGATTACTGCTTTCCTTCGCTACCTAGGCGTGCCAGAGCTCAGAACCCTCTGCGGCGGCGACATCTTGAGGCAACTGATACTGAAGTTTGTGGAGATAGAGCTTGTCTGGAAGGCGCTGATCACCGCCTTCGCTTCTGACCAGTTGAGCCCTGAAGGGGCGGGAGCATTCTCCTGGCTTCTCGGTGAACTTGTGTGTCTACCAAAAGATGGAGCACTCGCTTTCGCACCTCTTGCGTTGGAAGAAAGGATCAGAAAATGCCTCCTCGAATCCACCTCGCAAGAAGTCCGCCTGCGAGGTCGGAAAATCCTGCACATCGTTGACAACATGGCCGCGAAGCACGAAAATCCGCTGGATGGCCCGGGCGGGCGCCATGATAACGACTTTGCCGACATTCGCACAATAGAGATCCTTCCAACCTCAGACGAGCTTGCATCAAAAGATCCCTACCTTCCGCGGGTTCAAGAGACAAACGAGCGTGATTCACTTCCAGGCGGGCTGGCCTTCCATCTGGACGCCCAATTTCGCCTGCTTCGTGAGGACATGTTGCGTGATTTGCGCGATGAGCTTCAGATCGCTCATGCTGCAAAGAAAGGACGTCGCAAAGGCCTTGTCGTTGAGCACCTGACATTGGCCGGTGTCTACTGTGATGGACGGAGGCCATGGTCCCTTCAGTTCCGCTGTACTCAGGGCCTCCCGCAGATGCCAAACAAGAGTGAGAAGATTCGACGGCAATTTCTCCAGGACAATAACAAGTTCTTGAGACACGAATCGTTAGCTCATGTCCTGGCAGACGGAAAGGAGGTCACACTAGGAACGATTGTTCGCGAAGAGGATCTCCTTGCGAAACAGCCACCCATTCTGTGTTTGCACATACCCGGAAAAGAGCTGGAGAGGGCGCTACGATGTTTAGTCGGTGCAGAGAGCATCAAGTTGGTTCAGCTCAACACTGCAGTATTCGCCTATGTGCCTGTTCTCAAACAACTTCAAGAGATCAAGGACATTTCGGTGGAAGATGAAATTCTTCATTGGAAACCTGGCAAAGCACTGCGCTCCGCCGATTACATTCTGTCTCCGGAGATGTGCAGGGAGCTATCTAAACTTGAACTGTATAAAGATACGTCAAACACCTCTTACGATTTACGCGATACTCTACGACTTACCCGTCCGACAAAATTAGACCAGGCTCAGACGATGTGCTTCGCCTCAGGCCTGCGCGACAAAGTAAGCGTGATTCAAGGTCCTCCAGGCATGTTCTGCCCAACCAATTCTACGTCCTTCATGGGTTGACTGCATGCAGGTACGGGAAAATCATTCATTGGCTCGCTTTTGGCAAAATCTATCTACAGCCACTCTAGTGAAAAGATTCTTGTCGTGTGTTACACACACCATGCGCTGGATCAATTTCTCGAAGACTTGTTGAACATGGGTATTCCGGATGAAGACATCGTACGCCTTGGGTCTGTGAATAAGGCGACTCCAAGAACTCGATGCTTGGCGATCAGACAAGCGACGTCCAGTGTGAAACTAAGCCGTGAACAGTGTCAAATCCTTGACATGGCCAGAAAAGAATCTTCAGATGAAGGTGACCGTTTACGTGATGTGTCTAAGAACCTCGAACAGGGTAAGTTCTCCAAGGACGACGTATTAGAGCATCTTGAATTTCGGTCTGCGGGGCCTCCTTTTTATTCCGCTTTTGAAGTTCCGAACGAGCAAGGTGAAATGGTCAAGGTTGGGAAGAAAGGGAAAGCCGCTGATCGCTTTTATCTGCTGGACCGTTGGTGGCGGGGAAACGATGCTGGAATCTTCGAAGAGATCGCGACGGCCTTTCCAGAAGTTTGGGGAATGAAACCTGCTGATCGGATCAAAACTCAACGATCATGGGAGTCGGAGATGCTCAATGATCGTCTGGATGCTTTTCGCACGGCAGGAGCCCGCTACCATGATGCGCTCGACCGTATCAGCTCTGTGTATATGGAGAAAGACCTTGTCATCCTTCGGCAGAAACGCGTGATCGCTTGCACGACCACCGCTGCAGCGAAGTACGTGCAATCTCTAAAATCGGTCTATCCCGGGGTGTTGCTTGTGGAAGAAGCAGGCGAGATTCTAGAAAGCCACATTCTCACCGCGTTAGGCCCGGACACCAAGCAGCTAATCTTAATTGGTGACCACGAACAACTTCGGCCCAAGGTGCATCATGATCTCAGCGTGGAGAAGGGTGACGGTTATGATCTCAACAGATCCCTTTTCGAGAGACTCGTCCTACGAGGTTATCCTCATCATTCCCTACACCAGCAACATCGAATGCGACCGGAGCTAGCTGAATTCGTGCGAAACCTAACTTATCCAGGTTTAGTCGACGCAGAACGGACTAAGAACAGACCTGATATTCGAGGACTGCAGAGCAATATTGTTTTTCTGAACCACACTCAGCACGAAGTCGACATGGAACACGTTCCAGACTTCAAGGATACCAGTTCTCCTTCATCCAAACGGAACCCTTTTGAGGCGAAAATGACGCTGAAATGCATACGGTACCTTGGGCAGCAAGACTACAAGACGGACCACATCGTTGTTCTGACCCCATACCTCGGTCAACTTCGCCTCTTAATGGACGAAATTGGCAAATACAACGACCCAGTCCTGAACGATCTGGATTCGCACGACCTGGTTCGTGCAGGGCTGATGCCTGCGGGAACAGCGAAGGTAGGGAAGCCTCGAATCAGGATCTCCACCATCGGTAAGTCCTTGCATACTCGACCGATCACTGATTTCCCCTTTATCAACCACGTTTTTCGATTTCAAAGGAGCTACACTAACAAGTCAAAGACAATTTCCAAGGCGAAGAAAGGGATCTAGTATTCGTCTCCCTGACGCGCAGTAACTCCCGCTGCGACATTGGCTTTATGTCTTCCCCCCAACGGCTCAACGTACTTCTATCGCGAGCCAGGAACGGTCTTATCCTCATAGGTGATGCGGAGACATTTATGGGTTCGAAAAAGGGAGGGGAGCTTTGGACGCGCTTTGTAAGAATGCTCAAAGACAAAAGCCACATCTTTGATGGGTTCCCCGTGAAGTGTGAAAAGCATCCTAAACGCGTCGCTCTCCTCCAGACCCCCGAGGATTTTGAGCGAGAGTGTCCGGACGGGGGTTGCAAGGACTCATGGTGAGTTTCAGGTCGGCAATTCGGCTTCATGCTGATTTCTTCCCTTTAGTGGTTCTACTTTGAATTGTGGAGTACACAAGTGTCCACGGAGTTGTCATCATCGCTCGGACCATTCGGGAGTGAAGTGCGAGTTTATCATAGAGTACAAATGCCCGAACGGTCATCGGCAAAAGCGCAAATGCCACAAGTCTCAGCCACAGATATGCAGGATCTGTCAGGCTGAAGACGAACGGCGCCAGAAACAGCTTAAAGCAGATCTGGAACTTCAAGAAGCATGCGACAAAGAGAAAGCCCGTCACGAAGCAGAAATCGTTGATCTTGACTTGCAGATTCAAGTTGTCCGCGAGCATGCTAAAGGAAAGGAAACGGCCAAGGAAAGAGCCCGTGCTCTTGAGCAAAAGAAGCAGGATCTGGAGGCGGCCAAGCTTCACATAAAGGAACCATCTGCGCGTGCAAGTCCAGAAGAACCTATCAACTCTTCAATCGGCACCATGTCAGACGCGCCACCGTCCACCGATCGGAATGCATCCACGCATCAGAATCTGGAGTCGAAGCGCAAGAAGAGCGAGTCGGAGGTGGAGTGGGAAAGACAAAAGGAGATCGAAGGAGCCTCGAACGACGCAATCGACGGTCTGATGAGACTCACTGGGCTAGAGAGCGTGAAGAAGAGATTCCTTGATATCAAGGCAAAGATCGAGACGGTGGCAAGGCAGGTAATCGATGTGAAGAAGGAGAGGATGGGCGTGATCATGCTTGGAAATCCGGGCACAGGCAAGTCCCATCGAAAACATCAGAACCGATCTGCTAACAATCAACAGGTAAAACAACGGTCGCTCGCATTTACGGACAATTTCTAGCATCCGTTGGAGCTTTGCCGGGGAAAGAATTCGTCGAGATCACAGGTTCGGGGCTTGCACATGAGGGCGTTGCAGGCACCAAAAAGATTATCGAAGGACTTGTCAAAGCCGATGGCGGTGTGTTCTTCATAGACGAAGCTTATCAACTTGCATCGGGTAGCAACGTTGGAGGTCGAAATGTACTGGATTTCATTCTCGCGGAGATTGAAGAGCGAAGAGGTACGATCGCGTTCATCCTCGCCGGTTATACGAACGAGATGGAGAAATTCTTCGAACATAACCCGGGATTCGACAGCCGAATGCCTCACCGCCTACAATTCGCAGATTATTCGGATAATGAGCTATTGACCATGCTGGACGCCATGGTCGAGAAGAAGTATAATGGCCGTGCAACACTTGAAGAGGGCACAGATGGTCTCTATGCAAGGATTCTCATCAAGCGCCTCGGTCGAAGGCGAGGAACGGAAGGGTTCGGCAACGCACGCGCCCTCGAAAATATCTGGGCACAAGTCACGGAGCGCCAGGCCGTCCGTTTGCGTAAGGAGCGAGTGGTAGGGGAGTCTTCCAACGACTTCCTTTTTACCCAGGACGATTTGATAGGGCCTGAGCCTCAGACGACCATCAAGGAAAGCAAGCCCTGGAAGGAACTTGAAGGATTGATTGGACTTGATTCCGTCAAAAGCTCTGTGAGAGGTCTCGTAGATTCCATACAACGGAATTATCAGCGGGAGCTGAAGGAGCTCCCACCGCTTGAGTTTACTTTGCACCGGGTTTTCCTCGGTTCTCCAGGCACGGGGAAAACGACGGTTGCGAAACTTTACGGGTCCATCTTGGCTGACTTGGGCTTACTTTCGAAACGAGACGGTACGTTGGTGATTGCTTTGGTCTTTTCTTGCTAACTTTGATGTACAGTCGTCATGAAGAATCCTTCGGACTTCGTGGGAGGAGCACTGGGACAGTCGGAGGAAAATACACAGAGGATCTTGAAGGCGTCGGAGGGAAAAGTACTCGTGATAGATGAGGCGTACGGGATAGATCCCGGTGGTAGGCTTGGAGGCGGTCAGCCGGACCCATATAAAGCTGCCGTCATTGACACCATAGTGGCCGAAGTTCAGAACACTCCAGGAGAAGACCTATGTGTGCTACTGTTGGGGTACAAAGATCAGATGGAGAGTATGATGAATCACTGCAACCCTGGTCTAGCAAGACGCTTCCGGCTCAGCGACGCGTTTCGTTTCGAAGATTTCAACGATATAGAGTTGAAGCAGGTTCTCGACTTGAAGCTCAAGAAACAAGGCCTTGGCGCAACGGATGTAGCCAAGGATGTCGCCATCAAGATCCTAGCTCGTGAACGAGATCGACCGAACTTTGGGAACGCTGGTGCAGTCGAGAACTTGATTTCACGTGCCAAAGAAGGGGAGCATAAGCGAAGGTCGCAGAACGACAACCCGAATTTCGATCCGGACGTCATGTTTTTGCCCCGAGACTTCGACGAAGAATATGATCGAGGAAGCGGGGCCGAAGGCAGCTGTCGAGAGCTCTTTGCAGATATAGTGGGCTGTGAGAGACTCATCTGCCAACTCGAAAAGTACCAAAATATCGCCAGAAATATGAACGCACGCCGTCTCGATCCTCGGGGTCAGATCCCGTTCAGTTTTATCTTCAAAGGTCCTCCAGGTAAGTCGCCAATCGAAAAGCGGACCGGAGTTTTGGCTAATTTGTTGGCCAGGAACTGGTAAAACGACGGTCGCACGGAAAATCAGCGAGTTATACTACCAAATGGGCATCTTGGCGACGAATGATTACGTGGACTGTTCAGCGTCAGATCTCATCGGCCAATACGTCGGCCACACAGGTCCCAAAACCCAAGCCAAGCTGACAGAGGCCCTTGGCAGAGTGCTTTTCGTGGATGAAGCGTACCGCTTCTGCGACGGGGGATTCGGGAAGGAGGCTGTCAGCGAGCTAGTGGACAGTATGACCAAGCCGAAATTCGCCGGAAAGGTAGTCGTCATCCTCGCCGGATACACCAACGACATGGACAATCTGCTTCAGATGAACCCAGGACTGTCCAGCCGGTTCCCCGAGGAGGTCGTCTTCTGCAACATGGCCCCCAAAGAGTGTCTCATGCTCCTAGAACGGGAGATTAAGAAGTCTGGTATTGATGTCGTTCCCGTGATCACGGAACTGCCATTCGCGCAATACCAGAAAATGGAAGATACCTTGACTGAGCTTTCAACGCTTCCAAATTGGGGCAATGGCCGTGACATCAAGAATCTTGCCAATTCAATCTCGTCTGCAGTCTTTGCTGACACAGCGCCAGGTGCATCCACGTTGTCGGTGGGGCATGTCGGTATACTGCGAGAACTAGGAGCGATGCTTAAAGCACAAAGAGCCCGATGTACCCACGCGGGGAACGCACAACGCTCGACTTCCGATTCACTATTGCCGAGATTGACCTCTGAGCCACCAGACCCTATCGGAGCGACGACTTCGAAGGCTACTAGAGTAGAAAAGAAGGATCCAGCACCTGTCGTGGAGGAGGGAGAGGAACCCCAGGAAGCTTCCGGTGACGCTCTTCCAGAACGCTCTGTGCAGCGCGATCCCGGAGTAACCGACGAGATTTGGCTGCGGCTTCAAGCGAACATCGCAGCAGAGGAAGCAGTCAAAGAGGAAGCTCAAGAACGTCTCATGGCCCAGGACCGAGAGATCGAAGCACAGCAGGTATTGGAAAGAGCAAAGTTCGAGGAGATGAAGAGGCTCGCGCAGCTCATGGCGCAGGCGGAGCGAGAGCACAGGGAAGAGCTCAAACGGAAATATGAGGAGGAGAAGCGCATAGCTCTTGCTGCGTTGCAGGCCAGACGCGCGGCTGAAGAGAGACGGAAAAGAGCTCTCGAGGAAGCGGAGAGGAAGAGACGGCAGGAGGAAGTTATTCAGAAGAAATTGAAAGACTTGGGAGTCTGCCCTGTGGGGTTTCGATGGATAAACTATGGTGATGGATACCGGTGCGGCGGAGGCTCCCACTTTATGAGTAATGCCCAGCTTGGAATTTGAGATGTCTTTCAGATGAGAGTAATGATAGTCACGAAGTAATGAAGTGGGCGAGAACGAAGCGAGCATTTAGTGGTTAAGTTATGGTTCCAAATATGCTATTCTCTTATTCATCCGAAGGCTATATCGAACGTGATTACATATCAAATAGGCGGACAAGTGGAACGGCATAGGGAGGCTTCTCTGCTATCGTTCGCACGTAGAACACTGTTTTCCTAATCCGGATACATCGGCGTTATGAGTACAACGACTTACAAGCCTATATTCGCGACGTGAACTCATTCGCACTCTTCAGACCAATTCACAACTCTAACGCTAGGCGCGCCGTATACTGTTATCCTGAAGGGCACCGTCGTCACCTACCCCGAGTGCACGCGCATGGAGGAGCCTGGCTTGTTGTAGGGGTAGGTTGCACGTGATGGGGTCGTTGTCGGATTCGGGAACGAGGATGGACTCCGAGAGAAGGAGAGGAAGAAGGAGGCAGAGAGGGAAAGATGAGAGTAGATGAGAAGGATTGAGAGAGCTGGATATTTGATCAGTTCGAAATATGACGGGATTAGGTAGCTGCAGACAGGGAATCGCAGGAAGATTTTCCGGTCACATATTATGTTGGATCTCACCTTGTTCTGAGATGACGACTTTCAGTAGCATAAATCTCGTATCAAGTCACGGGTGCACTGTGCTGAGGAGAAGTACTGCCGGCCCGACTTCCTGCGTTTCATCTCCCGTCTTGGTGCGCGCGATTGGGCAGTGAGATCACCATCTAGGGCAGGTCGAAAATCAGTCCCGGAGACTGCAGAAGAGTGATGCACATGTGTAAGCATCCCAACGTTGAGGGCGTGCTCGGGAACAAACAATCACGGTGAGGTGTGCTGTCCATACGGAGGTTGACACCAAAAGTCTTGAGTCGGCGCTACATCGACGGGGACCAGTGCCCCTTGGACCTTTGGCCCGACTTTTAGAGGTCTAAGTACCAGGTGTGCGGTTTCTATCTCCTATTAGCGTATACTCGAGACTTTTGGTATAAACCTCCACATATCCGGAGCCCCACGGAACGCCACGGGTAAGCACCCCGCGAAAGTGTCCATCTAGGGAATTTTCGTTAGCTTCTCTCGTTCGACATGCAGCGGCCCGCAAAGAGGGCAATGTCTTTCGCCCGGCGAAAGTCTTTGCACCATCGGACTTATGGATGTCTTGGGAGCAATAACAGACGTGCAAGACCCTCGTCCTCCCCTAGATAGCTTGTAAGCAGTCAGGGCAGATCGACAGCATGGCTGACTTTCCATCCCTTGGCAAGCCACAAGACGCGAGACAAGAGTTTTCGCGTGCAGATTTCCAAGCACAAGAACCTTGCCAACGTGCTGCACTGATTACCGAAGTGGAGTCTATCACGTGAACGAGACACATCAGCCTTGTAACGTGGATGATGAGCTCTTGGCACATGCTTCAGTGCATGGCATCGCAGATCGTGTGTTGCCGTAGATTATAGTCGTGGGTCCACTCTCACTCAACAAGGGCCGACGCTCATCGAGATACTCTGGCTGTTTGAATGTATTCCGGGAAAGGGACACAATATAGTTTTCCCATCACGATCTCATCACGATGTGCATGAGTGAGCCTCGTGTCCGCCTTATATGTCTATAAGGTTCGAAGTCTCCAATACTTGAAACCAAGGTCGACCTCGTCGGAGCTACTAATGCTCGACAACTCTCGCTAAGCCTGGTTTTCCCTATTAGGACGTTCTTGTATTTTGGCACCTCGTACCGCCTTGGTCCGGCTCAATGCCTGCCATGGAAAATTCTTTTCGTGCAGAGCTCAACTCTCTGACAGTTTTACCTAATGCCATCTCCCTCATGTACGGGCGACTACCAATTTTTGACTCCATTTCCAGTCTTCTCAGCTTGCCAAGGTCTACGATTCAAGAGACAGTAGTACGCCTACATGTCATAGCCCAATTGTTTCGACCTCACCAAATCTTTAGGTATATGCCACCCCCATGAAGCCGCCGGAAACTTCCTTCTCCGACGTCTGGATTTGGTCTTTCCTTTGATAGTTCCCATATGACTGCTGCAGAGGACTTCTTGAGTACTGATGGCTTTTGGACAGGGACTTGACTTTCCCTCGATTTCCAGACTTTTCAGCTTGTCAAGGTCCATAGTTCAAGAGAAGGCAGCACGTATACATGTCATAGTCCAATCGTTTTGACCTCATCAGCCTTCAGGTATGTGACCCACCCAGCCAGCCGCCGGAAACTTCCTTCTTGGAAATCCAGATTCGGTCCTTCCTTTCAAAGTCCTCGTATTGCTGCTGTAGAGGACTTGTTGTGTAGCGATGGCTTCTTGAAAGAGACTTGATTCGTCATGGCCGTGGGAAAGGCTCAGCACGGAGCATGCAGACACGATCGGGCTCGTATTACCGCTTGCAGTATGTCCTGAGATGGCTTACCTCGTGAGCTCTAGACCGATTGCCAGCAATATATAAAGAGTCTTCTTTCTTCTTCCAGAAATTCATCAACAGCTCCCATTATCAATCTTACTCAAGCAACTTTTCCAACAGATACTCCATCAACACGACAATAAAACAGCAGTCCACACCATGCATTACACCAAGATCGTCACTATTGTTACCCTCTTGGCGGCAAGCGCCTTCGCCGCCCCGGCAGCGAACGCTGAGGCTCACGATAGGCCCAAAAAACCCCACAGGCCACAACCATCACCTGGACCAGTTCAGACCAATAACTGCGGCAGCGACGCCCAAGGTTACTGCTGCTACACCGACCAATTTGGGTCCTATACCACGTGCTCCTCCATGGGTAAGTGCAGGTCATTGAAATCTACAGGATTCGTAGAGTAAGTCGAGACGTATCTAGGTGCCGGCGGTCAATGCTCAGCTACCACGGTGTGCTGCAATGCGAATAATGTACGTGTTCCACATCCTCGCTCCTGCATTTTTTCGTGCGCTCTTTGTCTCGGAGTACCTACTGAATTATGGAACAGTCCATCCAAGTCTGTCTTGGAAACGCTGTCATCACCACCGGGGACTAAAAGACAAAGAAGGAGGGGTTGCGACGTCCCGATATCCGCATTGATACTAAAACCTTTTCAATGCTTCCTGCAGCTGGTATCTTCGGATGTCTGGGGCGTCACGGCAACAATAAGCGGAGGATCAAGGCCCTGGGCGGATGGCGAACATGGAATGGGAATTGCTGCAGCACGTGTCTGCAGCACGTGTTGGGACGGTCCTTACTAGGAGTGCTGAATTTCATTTGGCAGGCTTCCTTGCAATATCTGTATTGACAACGCTCTTTAGTCGACCTCGCTAGCTAGCAAAGAAATTATCTGATTTCCAATTCGAGGACACCCTTTTCGTGGTGATCGTTGGAGTTGTTCATATCTGGAAAGTGGTGGAGGCAAGCGCGCCATTCATTGTAGCTGATTCGTGGCTAATGACGGTTGCACATGTAAATCTTGGAGTGTGAGACCTCATATTCTCTTATCATTCAGTCTGCAAGGCACACCGGGCGATGATGTTGCTGACAAGCTCATTGGCGCTGAGTATATCCCCAACGGGCATGATACATACCTAAGTAAGGATAGCGTATCTTTGGCACATCTCAAGTAGCATAGCTTCCAGGATAGCACATTCCCGTCTTACTGAGTGCCCTTTACATATCAAGCTCGTCTGTTGTGTAGCCGATCATTGATCCGTTTTTGGGTTCAGATCGCCAACCGTGCTGGTGATCGGTACAACGTGGGCGATTTGGAGTCGAGAGTTGCTAAGAGGGCCAGAGAGGTGAACGGAATGAAAGGCTCATTGAAGTGGCAGAGAATGAGTGGTTGGTTGACGACGATCCGGATGTGAAATTTCAGATATGATTCGCCGGTGCAAGTTATCATGCTATTGGGATAGCATAAATTGAGACCGTTGACGTCTTCGTGTGAATGACTCGATGCTCCCCTGTAGCTGCTGGCCCATCTTCGCATCTTCGCTGAGTCTATAGGACAAAACCTCCCTTTTATCCGTCATCTCGGAGACTGGGGCTCAACGATAACCTCCATGGATGACCTGCGCCTTGACCGGGGCCCGAAAGCGCACTATCCGTCATAAGGTTCCCCGCATTGATACGAGCAATTGCGCCATTCGTCCATTGGCGCAAGCGTCAATGATAACAGATCGAGACTGTTCATCACTGTGCAGTGATGGTTGCTGCGCGTAATGCAAGTAGTGGGGCTGGATACATGCGATGTCACAGGCGCATGCACGATATCCACCATCTCTACCTCAAGTGCAACCTCTCAGCGGACCAGCAACAATGGCACCCGGAATATCTTCCACAGTTTCTCAGCATATATCCCAGAAGGAGACTGTCTCGAAGTCCATCTTTCCGGACGGTATCAAGACTTCTGGGCAGCACCCCCCTATCTACGAAGACATCAAACCCGTCGAAGCATTTCCGAACGAGATAGAAGGTGCTACGGTATGGAATGCCGACGACTACAAGCACAATCCCGAGAGATGGACGCATCCTTTGGTGGAGAATGAGATCGAGGAGTTGAGCAAAGCTGCAGATGATTTCAAGGCTGCCGGAACGCCTTTGACTGGTATCACCAAGGTATTTTTCCCCTCTGCACTTGCATGGACTATCGGTATTGTTTCATTCTCACGACAGAACAGGGGAATTTCCCCCTCCCCACCCTCTCGCAGTGGCTTGGATCCATTCGGAAAGAGCTCATTGACGGTAAAGGTTTCATCCTCTTCAAGGGCTTCCCGGTTGAAGAGTGGGGAAACCACAAGTCCGCAATCGCGTACATGGGTCTGGGAACCTATCTAGGCTACTTCGTCAGCCAGAACGGCAGAGGCCATGTTCTTGGACATGTCAAAGATTTGGGCGAGGATGCCAAGCAGATCGATAAAGTTCGGATCTATAGGACCAACGCACGGTAAGATCCTACTGAACTTCAGTAGCGGCCAGCGCCCTAAGGGAAGCTCAATTTGCGTATAGTCAGTATTTCCATGCCGATGACTCGGATATCGTAGGTCTGCTGTGTGTTGCACGCGCTCTGGAAGGAGGGGAGTCCGATATCGTCTCCTCTCATCACGTGTACAACGTCCTTCGACGTGAACGACCTGATATACTGAAGACGCTTATCGAACCGATATGGTACTTTGACCGTAAGGGCGAGATGAGCAAGGGGGACGACCCTTATATCCGCACTAGTGTCTTCTACTTGGAGGCAGGTGACCACGGAAGAGTATTCAGCAAGTATGGACCCTACTGCTTATCCGACTGAGGAAATCATGCTAATACTTGGTGCAAGATGGGACCCCTATTACATTCGTTCCTTGACTCGTTTCTCCGATGCTGGGATCATCCCTCATCTTTCGCCCGCCCAGCTGGAAGCTGTAGAGGTACTGGAACAAACATGCGTACGTCTCTCACTACACATGATTCTCGAAGTTGGCGACATCCAGTTCCTGTCGAACAATCATATCTTGCATGCGAGGACTGAGTACAAAGACCACGCTCCTCCAGCGCCGAGGAGGCATCTGATGAGGCTGTGGTTGGCGACGCCGGAGAGTGAGGGCGGTTGGAGGTTGCCGTTTGGTGATAGTGTAGAGAAGAAGAGGGGTGGGATTCAGGTTGATGATGTGGGGCCTGTTGCTCATTTGGATGCTGATTAGGGCCGTCTCCTCCTCAAGTGGGATGCCACGGTAATTCCTTTAGGCATTATGGGGCTCACATGAATGCAGATGATTCGTTGATTTTTATTGATCATGAAGCTAGGTGGAGTTACATTCCATGAAATAATGAAGCCCAAAAGAAGAGATTGATACGATGTGGGCTGGTAATAGTCCTCCAATACTATCTCGAGAGAGATCCAAAGTGACAGCTTATCAGACGATGGCCAAGCCCACCAAATGTCAAATCATCCCTATCAGACGATAGATCGACAAGATATTGGAGAATGGAGATGCAGTTCCTTTCGCCTTGTGGATGACGGCGTCTACTCAGGAGAGCCAGCTCGACTAGAGTAGGCTGTTTTGCGTTGCATATGAATATTGATAGTGCTCTGTGATGAGAGTTTGACTGGTATGATCTGTAGGTTCTTGACTGACACCTTCCGTTTCTTAGTTCTGTTGAATAAGTTGATGAGGAAAGAATACAAGAGGTAGAAAATTCAGTCAGTGTTCGATATCCAAGGCGCTAGTAAGAACAAGGCTAGATCGATAGAAGTTAGCGCCGAGAATTCCAATCGGCCCGAACCTAGCTCAATTGGAGATCGTAGAAGGCAACATCAGAGATACATAATTTTACTATTGATACTGAGTCCAGTAGTATGCGACAAGTGATTTTCTTCATCAAAGCTGGCTGTCAGCGTGGTTCTACTTAGACTGTGATGATTGCTTCGCGTCACGATTGTGTGGTCTATCCTTATCATGTCCAATTGCACCATCTTCCTGCATATAAGTAGCCATGTTGATACCTATATGAAGACCGTCTCGTGCTAGCTGGACTGTCATCGTTTCCTACCTTCACGGCTATGTACCTCGCGAAGACCGTTTATGAATCCTTTCCAGAGGACTAAAAGTAGATCTCTAAAGTATAGAATAGGGGGTTTCAGACTGTTCTATAACTAGGAATAGATTACCTTTTAGACCATTCCATTTTCCTTAATTCAGTCTAAATATAAATAATATAAATTAACTAATCTATTCTAGATATTAATTTAGCTAACTATATCTATACTAGGTTATTACCTAGTAACCTCGCTATTATATAGAGAAATATCTACCTTTTTACTACTATTTATTATAGAAAAATTTCCTATTTCTCTACTACTATCTATCTTTAATTAATTATACTATTAATTTATCTATATAATAGCTCCTAATTAAGCTAGTTCTACTTACCCTTTAATAAATTAGAAGTATAAGGAGGATTTTAGTTAGAAGATCTAGTATATCCTTTATATATAATTTATTATTTAAAAGGAAGATTAATAGTACTATTAAGATAAAAGTATATAAAGAACTAGTTAAAAGAGTTATCCCTAGTACTTTATATATTAAAGGATTTAAGATTAAGGTAGATATTACCTTCTATTCTAACTCTATAAAAAACTAAATTATTAAATAAGAAAGATAGTAGAAGAAGGTTAAAGACTCTCTTAATATAACTAATACTAGTATTAATCTAAAAGATAGGTTTATACCTAAGATATAAGATAATCTTAAAGGGAAGGAAATATAAGATATATAAGAGGAGGTATTAAAGATCTACTTATAATTCTTTATTATAAGGGATATCCTAGGCCTCTAGTATTTTAAGGATAGTTATACTATTATAAATAGTAACTTAACTCTTAATATTAATCTAATAAGTTAGAGTATATTAAAGAGGGTTAAAATAAAGTCTTAGAAGGTATAAATTAATAAATAAGGTAAGGATATAATTAGATAACCTCTTAATACTAACTTTAATCTTAAATAGGAGCTTAATATTAATATAATAGTTAAAGAGGATAATAAGAATAATTTATATAAAGATAAGGAGGATAATATAAAAGGGGAAGAAAGGGGAGAAATAGGAGTATTAATAAAATAGGCCTAATATAATAAAATATCTTTATTATAAGGTATTTATTTTCTAGGTCTTCCTACTTCTCTTACTTAATATTCCTAACTTTTATATAAGGTTTATACCTTAAAAGCTAGTTAGCCTTTATCTAGGCCTTTAACTTATATTAAATTATATATCTACTAATATTCTAAATTAATAGATATTACTAAATTATTAAAGCTCCTTCTTAATATATTAAAACTATCCTAGTTATTAATAATAGTACTAAACCTAATACTACTCCCTTCTAAGACTACCTCTTCTTCCTAGATAACCCTTCCTATATCTTATTATTATACCGGTAGTATTATAATAGAGCTAAATAAAGGCTTTAAGTATATTAGTATTATAAAGAATAAATAAAAGAGGGTTATAACTAAATAGTAGGAGGTAACTAAGTAGATTTATATTAAAGAGAAGTATAAACTTAAAAGGATAAAGTTAATAGATTATTATAATATTAAAATATAGTAATTAGAGTTAAAAGAATATAAGATAGCTTTATAAGAGAGAGTAGCTAGTATAATATTTATAGGGATAGTAGGCTAGAATAAAGTAGATATTTATAATGTAATAAACGCCTACTTTAAGTAGATTATATATATATTAGATTAATTTATATATAAAATAGTTAAAATTTAAAATATTTCTAATATATATTCTTTATCTCTCTATTAAGATATATAATATAAGGTTTTTTACTAACTATTAATAGTAAGGTAGAGATCTATAACTAATAGAAGTAGATAAATAAGACTTAATAGGGACTTAGAAATATAGATAATAAGTTACTAATATATATATATCTCTCTTAATCCTTAATATATAATACCTATTATTATATTAAGCTAGTTACTATTTATTTATATCTATTTATATAGCTTATACCTCTAATAGTAGTATAATATAAATAGTAGTAAGATAGAGATATACCCTTACCTTAAATATAATATATATAATAGAATAAGAGCTTAAATTATATAAAAGAGCTATTAGCCTAGTAGTAAGAATACTACTTCCTATTCTAATTAATTAAGGTAGGAGGTTTAATTCCTATTATTTCCCCTTTTTAAATTCTAAAAGGATAATAAGTATCTAGTAACTAAATACTATATATATATCCTACGTATATAATATACTAATAATAGTATATACCTTAAGAAAACTAATATCTAATTTACTTATAAAAATACTAAATATTTATAATATACTAGCCTAGATATCTACTAATAATATAACTATTATCTAGGAACTCTACTTACTTTTTTAGAATATACTTAATAAATTTAAGGGGAGAAATTCTTAAATAGTTATTATAAAGTAGATATTAATAGTAATATATTAAAGTACTAATATAATATTAATTCTAGATTTAAGATACCTTATTATTATAAATATACTTATATATCCTCCTTATAAAGTCCTAGAAGATTATATAAAGTAGTTATTAAAGACTAATATTAATTCTAACTTAGATTTCTAATATTTTTAAAACTAAAGATTTCTAATCTCTACCTAAGTTAGATCTAGCCTAGTTCTCTATATTATAATATTCTTCTAACTAATTTATAATAATAATAAGTTAGTTAATAACCTCTAAAATCTACTTAGAGCCTATCTTCTTTACTATAATAGAAAATGCGGATATTAGGACCTTAAGCTTATTATAACTTATTAATTAGTATAAAGTCCCCTAAATTACCTCCTTAGGACTAGCGTTATCTATAGTAAATATTAAAACTCTAATATTTCTTCCTATTCTTCCTATATATATACCTACCCTTTATAATATTTTCTACTTAAATAGAGTTATAAAATATATCTTAATATACTTAATAATTTAAAAATTATAAGAATTAGTATTATAGTTTAAAAGATATATCTTTATTAATAGATTTACCTACTAAATTTAATATAATAGTCTAATATCTTAGTACCTATTAATCCTATTACTAAATTTTTCTTCCTACCTATTACTACTATTTAATAGTATACTATATATTTTAATACTCCCCCTAATTATCTATTATATATAAGTTATACTAGCCGTCTTTAACCTACCTACTATTACCCTTCTTATAGTAAACTTAGCTCCTCTAGCTCCCTTATAATACCTTCTAAGCGCGTAGCTCTTTCTAAGCTAGATTATAATACCCTTAATAGTAATAATAAAAGGGCTAAATCCTATAAAAGTAATAGTATAAGGCGTACTAGACGCCTAAAGATAATTAATATAGGTACCTAAGTTAGATCTAGGATCCTTAGGCCTAACCTAATAGATATTACGCTAATAGAACCTTACTCTAGAGAAATACTATTAGGGATTCCCTCTTATACCTACTTTAATAACGGTATTACTCCCTAGTAGTATATAGCCCTTACTAATACTACTATTTTAGTAGTTATTCTACTAAGGAACGCCTAGTAACCTACTCCCCTAGCCTTTAAAGAAGCGCTTTAAGAATTTACTCCCTAGCCTCCCTCTAAATATAACTAATATACCCGTTACTAGTACGCCTAGTAGGACGCTAATATAGAGGATAATACTAAGTACTAACCCCCTATTAAATAATACTTATACTAATAGTAGAATTATATATATTAGGGGTAGACGCTAGGCTAGGGATATTAAGTATATAAGGATTCCTATATAATAAGATATATAGAGCCTTACTAGGTTAATAATTTATTTAATATTACTAGTAATATATACCCCTATTATAATATACTATTATAGAAAAATAAAAATAGTATTATAAGGGATAGTTAATAGCTATATTATAATAGTAGGAAGAATAATTAGCTATCTCCTAACTAGTTATATAAGCTAGGTAATATTAATTTATTACTTAAGAGGCCTTAAAAGGAGGCTAAGCTTAGGGTATAATTTATTAATAACTTACTTAGTAATATAAATAATATTATTATTAATAGATAGTTATAAGAAGGAGGACTATATATAGTAAAGAATTTTTAGATAATATTATTAGTTATAATAATTATCTCTCCTTTATAAGTAAGGGTATAATTAATATTAATACCTATATTAGTTAGACTACCTTCTAGATCTAAGGGTCTATTTATTATCTTATAAGTCCTCTTATTACTAATAATAGCCTTAGGCTAAAATTCGCCTAGATCTATATACTAGATAGTATATAGGAGTAACTAGATATTTACTATTAATATTTTAATAATTTAAATTAAGATACCTTTATATCTACTTAGTATACCCTCTAGTCTATTAACTTATATATCTAGGGGTTTAAATCCTATTATAACCGCCTTAAAGAGGATAAACTATAATATCCTATTAATATTATAAGTATTTATATCTAATAGCTAAATCCTAAATAATAGGATAAGGGTACTTATAATTAGCCTACCTTTATAGAAGTTACTTATATTATAATAACTCCTAATAATATTATAAGAGGCTAGATTAAGCGGGATATCTATATTAAAACTATTAAGGGGGGCCTTATATTAATCCCTAATTAGTATCCTTCTTATATAACCCTCTAATATCCGCTCCTATTTCTATTTAGTAAATAGTTATAATATAACTACCTCCTACTAGCTAGCTATTAGCTTCTAGGCGACTATCTACTATATATATCGCGACGGAACTATATTACTAGTACACTTACCTAGTATACCTTAATTAGTAGTAATAATAAGCTAGAGTAGGAAGATAGTAGTAACCCTAAGTAGGAACTAGACTAGTATATTACTCGCGAGTATAGACCTTAGGGTTATAGTAGGGCTTAGTAAGTAATAAGATATTAATTTTATATAAAATAGATATAGGTAAGACTATTTAATATATTTTCCTAGTTATTTTCTAGACTTAAATCTACTTAGTTATAAATAGTTCTAAATTATTTAGATAATAGCTAGGGGATAGTTAATATAATTTAAATAATTAGCTAATTAATATCTAGATCTAGCCTAATTTCTTTAATTATACTATTAATAGTAGATATCTATTTAACTACTAGGCTACTAATATCTAGATATTAATAGAGCTTAATAACCTAAATTAGTATTATTAGAATTAATAGACTATTTAAGTAGACTACTACTCTAGCCTAATAGATAGGCTTAGTACTAATCTAGATATCTCGCTTAAAGATATTAGTAGTAAGGTAACTATCCTTCTATTAATAATACTAGGAAGCTTATATACTATAAAAGCGAGAATATAAGATATTATAATAATAGTCTAAAAAAGGGGTAAACCTAAATTTTTCATTACCTTTATATATAATTCTAAGTAGCCTAATATTTAGAGCTTACTAGTATTTAGTTAGATATTAGAGTACTATTATAACCTAATTACTTATATCTTTAATTAAAAGCTCTAGGAGCTAATAAAGGACCTTCTTAAGGAATATATCCTTAGTATTTATATAGCCTACTATTATATTATTGAGTTTTAGAAGTAAGGTCTCTTATATACTTATATTCTCCTTATTATATAGGAAGAGGATTAGATCTAGACTATTAATAATATTAATAGTATTATTTAAGTATTTATCCCCCCTTAATAGGATAATAATACGCTATATAAGTTAGTCTTATAATATATAATTTATAATTACTATACTAGGGTCCCTAGTAATAGATATTTTAGTTAGGAGAAGAATTATTATAATAAGGCTTTTCTAAAGGATTTTTACTAAGAGATATCTTTTATACCTAATAGGAGTTATCCTTTTTATAAATATCTAATTAGCCCCCTTAAACCTAATTCCTCTATTAATAATAGATAGGTTATCTCTTATAACCCGTACCTATTAAAGAAATATAGTACCTATATTAATATTAAGATTTATAGCTCTATTAAGTCTATTTTCTATCTATATAAATATATTTATAAGGGACTAATTAGGCTAATATCTCCCTTACTAGGAATTATACGCGTAATAATAATAACCCCGCTCCTAATAGCTAGTTATAATAGTAAGGGGAGTTAGTAGATAAGATTATAAAGTTCTAGTTAGCCTATTAGATTAGGTCTATTAAGGCTATTTAGAAGATACTCTTATTTAGTATAAGTATTATAAAGCCTTATATAGAGTGTTTATAAATCTACCTCCTAGACTAATAGTATACCCTTTTTAAGCCGGTTAATAACTAGGCTATTAATAAGGCTACTAAATAAAAGCTAATAGATAGTAATAAGCTTTATAAGACTATATTAATAGAGTTTTTTAATATAAACTATTTTACTAAAGAAGCTTATAATAATAGTTAGCTATTACCTTTTATAAAATAGAATAGGAAATATCCTACTATTATAAGGGATCTACTTAACTATCTATATACGAATTTTCCTAAGTTCTTTATATAGAATAAAAGAAATAAATAATAGAAAATCTATAAAAAGGGGGAGACTCTTAGGCGTATTAATTTTATTAGTCCTAAAATAAAGGATCTTTATTATTACTAACTACTCTTCTATTATATTAAGGGGGCTATATTATTTAATAACCTCTAGATAATAGATAGCTAGCTAGTAGGATAGAAGGAGGCCTATATAAAGCTTAGGTTAACTAAAAATAATAGATATACTAATAAGATTCTTAATAAGGGAAAGGATTTTTAGAGAGGTTATAAGCTACGTAGTCTTTTTATATTAATATTAATTAAACTCTAACCTACTAACGCCCTTATATTATAGAATAAGTATAAGGAGTATATCTTAAATATCTACTTATACCTCTTATAATAAGATTTTTTAATACTTTAAATACTAGATAATTACTATAAGTAATAGTTATTTATAAAATAGTATATCCTTTACCTAATTAACAGCTAATTAGAATATTAATTAACCCTTAAATATACTAAGGATCTAACCTAATATAGCCTACCTATTCTAACTATCCTATTTAATAATTTTAATAATATTTTAAATAGACTTTTACGGGAAGAAATATCTTACTAAATTACCCCTAATAAGGCTAAGGTCTTATAGAATAGGCTAAATACTAACTAATACTATACTACTAATTAGATCGCCGCCGCTATTAATACTAATACTAATAATAAATTTAATACTCTAGATATACTATTCTTCCTTAATAGTACTAGGGGGACTAGTAAGATAATAGTTTAAAATACTATTATAGAAAGGCTATATTCCTAGTAAAAGGTTACTCTAGTAGTAGTATCTTCTAATATTATATTAATATTATTATAAGGAGGTTAGACTACTTACTTATAGTTTAAGATACCCCTAGACTTAGATACTACCTCCTTATATAAGATTAAGAAGGGGACTAATCTCGCGGAGCTAATTAAGCGAGCTTATATTATCTTTTAGGATAAGTCTCTTATATAAAGTATTATCTTTTAGGATAAGTCTCTTATATAGAGTTAATATAATATAGAAGCTATTAATTATAGCCTTTAAGATATCTATAATAATAACTAGGCTTATTTTAGGGGTAAGGTAGTCTACTTTTATAGGGACCTCTAATAAATACTCCTAGTTATTCTAAGAGGATCTAATAGCTAAGTTATTAAGGCGTATCTTTAAAAAGCCTATTTCTAGAATAAGGTTATATATTTAAATCTTACTATTAATAAGTAACTTAATAATCCTAATCTAATAGATATTATATATTATAAAATAGGACTATTTATAAATAATCTCCTTACTATTAATAATAGTATTAATATCTAGAAAAGCCCTACTACTAATAAAGATATATTATATTAGAAATATAATTATACCCCTAGAAACGCTATTAATAATTTAGTTAAGAATATTTATACTAATATTAGGATAAATATCTCTTAAAGGAATTATCTATTAAAATAGGCTATTCTTACTATTACTAATAAAGATATTACTAATAAAGATATTACTAGTATTAATATTAAAATAATATTATATATCCCTAGTAATATAATAATATACTAAAGTATTAATTATATTATATTAGAAGAAGATAATAAACTCTTCCCCCCTAAGTACTTCTATAAGTTCTATAAACCCTCTCTACTATTTTATAAGCTATATATTAAGCTAGGCGTACTAGTTATACTACTAAGGAACCTTAATCCGCTATATCTATATAATAGGACCTAATTATAAGTAATAAGGTATAATAAGTATATCTTTAAGGGGGAGATTATAAGTAGTACCTACGACGGTAAGAAGGTAATACTATTTAAGACGCCGTTATAATCTAAAGAAAATAATAGGCGGATTCCTACCCCCTTTATTTATAAGTAGTACCCTATCTAACTAGTATTTACTATAACTATTAATAAATTATAAGGCTAATTAATAAAGTATATAGGTATTAATTTATAGACTAGGCCTACTTTTAGCTATAATTAGCTATACGTAGCTTTATTATAGGTAATAAGATAGGGAAACCTCTATATTATTAGGCCTAAAACTCCTAAATATATATCTAGCTAAATAATAAGAAATATTATATATAAGTAGATACTATTAGATAATAGGTAGACTACCCCTAATATATTAGTTATAACTTATTATTAACGCCTAGATCCTATTAATAGCTACTTAGTAGCTTATAAGAATACTAATTATAATATTAGAAGTATAAAAATAGCCTAATACTATACTTAGTTATATAGTTATATAGTTATATCTTTATATTAGACTATAATATTAGACTTTCTAATAATAAAAATAAGCTATTCTACTATTTAGTTTATTAAATACTACTAGTTAAACTTTAGAGGGCCGGATAAATACTAGGTTATATAAACTCTTATATCTAATAGATTCCTTTATATTAATATAATAAATCTAGTATAACTATTAATAGTTATTATAAGAGTATAAAAGATATATTATAATATAAGGGGTATAATAATTTAAGAATTATATTAAATAGTCTAGTAGTATAGAAGTTATTAGTAGAATAGAATATTATTATACTAGATATCCTGTAGTTAGTTAGGTACTTAGTAGATAGTATTAGTCTTTTAATACTTCTATCTTAATAATAATAATATCTCTTCCTAATAATAACTAATATAATAAGTCGTCTAATAATAGTATACTTAGTTATACCCTATTAGTCCTAAATAGTAATATTATAGTAGAGTTATAATATAAGTAGGCCTAATAACTATTTATTAATACTCTAGTACTAGGTAACTATTATAAATAATCTCTTAAATTAAAAATTAACGTTTTTAATAATATTTACCCTATATCTCTTATAATACTTAAGGGGGGTCTTAGTATCTATAAGAGTTTATATAAATATCTATTATATTTAGACTTTAATTTACCTTATAACTATTATTACTTACTAATAAATAAATAAATTATACTTTTAAGTATACTTTTCCTAAGTAAAAATCTTGAATTTTTATAGGTATTTTCTAGTATATATTATATTAACTAATCTATTCTATATTTTAATTTAGAAATAGCTCTTCTTATTAGATTAGTTTTTTAAAATAGATTACTAAATTAAATATTAATTTAGATAGTAAAATAGTAATTACTAAGCTAAATTACTAATCTATTCCTAGTTATAGAACAGTCTAAATCCCACTAATGTATGCAGAACAAAAACGGTACAAGAAATGAGTCGCTAACAGAGCGATTTATGGTACTCAGCAGACGAAGTATGCACAATGCTCCATCATCAGATTCTACTCATGAATATCAGTATGCTCAGACGCAGCCCAAGTGTCTCGCATGGCGGTTGCTGTCACAACTGCAGAGGCGTGTGAGGTGTATACCAGACCAGCCATGAGGTGCTGTTCCCAGGTTGACCGCTTCCAAACCCACACCGCCACCTCATCGCGGATTGCGTCTTCCGGGTCAAAAGGTGGGTTTGCGACCTGCTTAATCAAGTCACTAAGTTATGTGTATGATCTAGCGTGTACACGTAGGATCGGGAGTTCGGGATTGTGAGTGAATGTGTACCTTACCCTGGGAAGTGATGTGCATGTTTTAGCGGATACACAGATATCGGAGGCTCCTGTATATGATTTACTGTGTACCCTTGGGATCCGAGCATATTCGCCACTTCATCCCATACGTGTCATTGCTTTTATTCATAGAGTTCGGCACAGAATCATTGCCTTCGTTCATAGTTTCTCCTCAACGCTTCTCTACGTGGCTTTCTTCCGGAGTCATAGGGCGAGTCGACCGGTAATTCGACCTATATTCGTATTTTCATTCGACTTAAGGCTGTGCCGAGCGTTTAAAATCCGCTCGAGCCTTTACCGATCTGGTACTGTATGATCTTGGACTCTATTCGGACAACTCCAAGTGTGACACACCCTTTTATCATCTATATCTCCCGGAAAGCGTCAAACACATCAATCGTATTCATCTTACCGGGATGACGCAGACAGGACTTGGAAACACGAGCAAGTACCGTGAGTGAAACTCTCTTGAACTTGGGTTGACAAGCTCGTCTATACAGGCCAACCTACGCAGTAGCAAGTGAAAGTGCCCGAAAACACTGACGAACCTTTAAGGAACTGGCCGGCGGTCATTGCAGACCAAGAAAAGCTGCAGCATGCCTGACTGAGTGTGAACTGGTGCTTTGCAGCGCAAGCGGCAACCAGGGCAAAAGTTGGTGGTATGTAAGTCTTTCTATGGATTTCGAACCATCTAATAATTCGGCAGCAGGCAAGAAGGAAAAGAAATTGATCGTAGCGCAGACAGCATGGCTGTTGCTCCTGGCGTTACATGTGATCAGGGACACAGCAAAATATAATCGAGAGACATCAACGGACAAGGGAATCAGAGGGCAATGGGGTTCAGTAGAATTAGAATGCTCGAAACGAATACTATGGGTACGATGAACCTTGACCCTGTTTGTCAGTGATCATTACTTACCGACCGACAGGTTCTCGAGCAACCAAGAGTGCGAGGCATTGCAGAGTCAGAAGCATACCCAGCATGGCTGACTTTGGTGAGTGCGCAATGTGTAAAGTCGTCCGAGGAGGTCAGGGATCAAGAAGCAGCTTGTGGTGCGATCCCCAATATGTTTCCCGTCAGTTCTTTGCAAAGCGTACGAGCGTGGTGGATACTCTTGGATATTGGGTATATGCACTATGAGATGGAGGGTGCACAGGGAACAGTGAAGAATCCAAAGCATTGCAAGTGGGAGGTCAAGGAGCTGGACAGGCGCATAGCAGCAGTCCGATCAGTGGGCACCCCAAAATCCGATTGAAATTGTGACTCAAGCTCGATATTATACACATCGACTTCTCAAATCCGTATCGATTTTTCTCTAGTCGCCATCATCAACGAACCGTCCCCAAAGGACCCAATGCGCCTCTTGTCCCTTGATTCAACTGTTCGTGACCGAATGGCATGCATGCAAATATCGTTTTACATGGAGTCGTTTGCGTCGAGGACTTTGGGTCTTGGGCTGTAGTTCCGTGTCGCTCTAAACCGCTTTCGTTGTCGGGTACTCGCATATGTGTAACGGTGCGTCGATGGCTATCTTTCGTGCTTGTATCCGTGATATTGGCGGGCTGGTGATCGCTCGATTCATACGAGTCATCAGCTCCGTGAGAAGGAGGGAGCGGCGATTATTAAGTCATGGCGGACAAAGTACACCGAAAGCACAGCGATCTTGATGAACAGGCTTCTGAAGGACACGAGAGCTACTGAGTACCGGACGAAATTATGAAAAATAGATACGGGATAATTATTTGATTGGCGAGTGTATTCGGAGGGAAAGAGAACGAGACTGTGGGAACACAAAAGGATGATGAGCTATACCGAAACGACACTGCGATCGTGATTGAATGATCGTTGAAAGAGCTTTGTGTCTTAACATAGCATATCCTCATATTGCGAAGCATCCTACAGGTACGATTAAGAAGAATTAAAGCTGCTCGGTCTGCCTCCTCAACCTAATCCACCACGAATGCGACCGCCTCTGAACCGGCCTGCAATTGGCTCTTTGGTTGTAATCATTGCCCTGTAGACATTGAGTTGAGCTGAGCTCGGGGCTTGAGCCGAAGACGGAACGGCTGGCGTCGTGTTGCTGGTACTTTCCCTATGTGGATTGCGGTGAGGCGTCTGGTATCAAGGACGTCGAACTACCTCGCCTTGGACCCACGGTCCATGCTTGCAGGTGCTTTTGCGGAGGTGCCGACCCTACAGCGATCGTTTATATATTTAATGACAAATTCTTCCAACCCCATAGGTTGCTGGTAGGAGAGCAGCACAAGGTGATATTTCTTGAAGGTATGTCAGAAGGTGCCAAAAAATGATGAGAATGATATATATATATATAAGAAGTCCCACTTAGTGCCAACATTTCCTGGAGAGCAAGAGGCTCATGCTGGAGTACACCAAGTTTATTAAGTCCTTAAAGGATTTGCCTGTCTGTCCTTGTCCATTACAGAACGTTTATCTTCTGCTCGACAATGCCTATGCGATCGGTCCACACCTTCTCTCAAGCAGGTGTCGGTTAATCTTCGAGGGCTGCTCGCGCATAGGCAATCATAAGCCGATAGAAGTCTATCGTTTCCTGCTTGGTGGGGCCAGCACACTCCAAGGTTCCACATATAATGATATTAGAGGCCTAGGCCATAGCGCGATAACTATACTTTGATATAGTATATATATATACCCTAAACGTTATGATCAGAATAGTATAGAAAGGGAATGTGAGGCGAATCGGCTGATTGCCTAATAGGAACCAGACGCTCGTCGAGGAGATGCAAGAACTCCCGGGTTACCATAGATAGATAGCCTTCAGTCTATAGTGGTATCAATCAAGATCAGCGGGGCCAAACGTAGGGGTCAGCAATTATAGAGATAATAACAACATCGTTGAAGTTCTCTCGTACCCATGACAGATCTCTCCCAATATTCTTATACTCAACGATCACGACAGCGCGGACGGCACCCTTCGTAACAAGGAGCTTCATGACAAGAGCTGGAATGTTGGCCATTTGTAACGACCTTGATATCACACTTAGACCAGGCATTCTAATCTCCGTGCTGTTTTCTCACTTTGACGAATGTGAATGGATTAGTGCATATCTAAGCCTTGATCCGAATCTTCTCTGCGTTGACGAATATCAAGGCGTCTTCCGCAGATTCCACTCCAAGGTTCGCAGGGTGCATGTTCAGGGTCAAGGCAATATCAGATACCATCTTCTTCAACTGAGGCTGACTTATACAGAGACACTGGGCGTAGCCAATGAGCCAACTATTGCTGGATATACAGGTATGATGTATATATATAAGATAGTATCAAGGGTCTTGATTATGTCTTGAGACATGCCAACTTCAGAGTAAGTGAAGCAAGGTCTGACAGTCTCCAATACGGCCCCCCGATGAACACTGATATGAAAGGGGAATATCCCGGCTGAGGAAGGCTCTGTCGAAGAGATCTTATGGATTGAGGTAGCAGGTATAAGAAGTTCGAAGTGATATATTAGGTATCTAATAAATAAATAGATTCACGACTCTTCTGGGAACTGACGAGATTCATCCTTGCAAGGAATGAAGCATACCTACCGGAGTACCGTAAATCCAGTAGAAGTGACCAGGGACGCTCATTCAGGGTGAACGCGAGAGGCTCAATGCTATACTACCTCTGTTAATTTGTCCCAAGGCCCTGCCGGTACCGGTAAAAGTCACCTCCTAGAAGTGTTTTTCAACATCATGGCTATCAACTAACTTCTTCATACTCATGAGAATGTCTCGTAATTTCGTCAATTCCTTGTTCTGTTTGCTAATCACCTTTCGGAGGGCGTTTGCATCTTTCCCGTCGACCTTCCCAAAGTGCTGAGTTCCCGGCGCACTGACAGATGTGAGCCGTGCTGGGTATAAATGCATGTGAAAGATATATAAGATGGTGTCGAAGTCATCTTCCAGTCCAAGCGCCTCGGAAAACGTCGGCGGCAGGAGGGGGACTTCCTTCAAGGAGGAGATTTCTGGCTTTGTAGTGCCTTGAACTCGGGATGAATCGAGTACCACTTCATATATAAATAAGAAGTGATCATGATAATCAAGGTGAAGATTCAATATTTTCGGCGAGAATTTAAATTTCATGGACTTCTTGTGCGCAATAATTATTTTGTCCGTTGTCATTCCTCGCTCAGTCTTTGCCGTATCACTGCGACAACAGATTTGTCTCTGCATGAGATGACGTGGTCTTCAAAATCATCGCGAGGAGCAACAGCCTATACTGTCTCTTGCGTTGGAAAAGCACCAATTACCAACCTCCACCTATTCAACCTTTCGAAGAGTTGTGAGTTGACCTCTTCCTGCCAGTGCGATGATTATATATATATGTGTAAATGTGCATCTCAATGCCAGGGCTTGACCGAAAAGCTGAACCTACTCTGCTTCTGAAACCAGGATGTGTTGGCTTGAGATGATAAGACATCATGAGTTGGTGATGAGGTGCTTGGCTCAGGTTTAGGATAAGCATGATCGAGAAGATCTTATGATCTATATATACTCACACGCATGAATACAAAAATGAAATAATATTGACAAAGACTCCGAAGCAGTATCGATGACCAACGAGGGAATCTTGCAAATACTCGATGCATGGTGCCAGTAACTTGATCCGCACGATTGTTCGCTCTTTCGCAAGAGGATCATTCGTCTTGCTCGCCTTCCGTCTACAACTGACAGTTTTCTGCCTTTCATTCCTTTGGCCGGGGGAAAGCCATTCTCCATCGCTGTCGTCACATTCCGGTTCGTCTGGTTACGCCGCTGTCGAGCCACCCTAGTGCTGTGAGCAGCAATCTACGAGCTGCGAACGACCAAGCAAATTAAGAGATCTCAGATCATATCTCTAAGAGAGCAAGTGCCAAAAATTCACAATAATCGACACTCAACTCAACAGCCAGCTTCCGTGCTGGAGACTCAGGATCTCTGCTATCATAAAGAAAGCCATGTCATTGAATGACTGACAAAGGAATGATGCTTCGCGTGGTACACAAGCTATCTATCTATGACTGCGAGAATGAAAAATCTATCATAGAAGTATATATATTACAGATGGAGGCGATGGGGTGGGATGACATGATGGACTGCGGATATATTGGTGTTGGTGTTGGCGATTCTGTGATGGAGATGGTGTTGGAGATGGCGTTGGCGATGGTGTTGGCGATTCTGTGATGGAAATGGTGTTGGCGATTCTGTGTTGGAGATGGTGTTGGAGATGGTGTTGGAGATGGTATTGGCGATTCTTTGATGGAGATGATGTTGGAGATGGTGTTGGAGATGGTGTTGCTGTTGCTGTTGGTATTAGCGATGGATATAGAGATGGAGATGGATATATATATGTAGAAGAAGGGAAGTGTATGATGGAGGGAAGAAGTTGGGGTTTAAGTACTCGCTCCGATGGAGAGATACGCTTCACCTATTTTAGAGTGATTCACAACTTTTGGGTGGATTGGTGATTCTCACCCGTAGAATGAGTTGGATAATTCCCATCAATAAGGTCGTTGAGCGATTCACATCGAACCAAAGAATTCAATCATCGCATTACAGCCGTGAGAGCGTTCGAATACATCTCAAGTCATCGTACCAGACCAGAGAAAGGTCATCAGTTCAAGCTGAGAGAGATTGGCGATCTCGCGATGAATGAGTGGAGAGAAGAGAAAGATGATGATCGATGGAGGGAGCGTTTCAAGTACACGGCTGTGATGGCGAGCTACGCTCCACCCAGGGAGTGATGCACATCCGTTGGATAAGTTAGTGATTCACTCCCGTTGAATTGAGTTGGAGATCCAGATTCGTCGAATGATTTATTGATTTCACGGGGATTATATCAGCTATTATTCCGGATCAGTGAGATCGATTGATACGTTCTTGATTCACAGGACAAAGAAACATCATTAGATTCAATTGGGAAAAAGTGCGAGAGTTGTGATCGTATCCTCACCCACGCCCTTCCAGTAGTTTTGTCAATGCCGGAGCATGATAGGGAGATGCATCTTCACCCGTACAGTGATTTCCATTATCTCTATAGGATGCGTTTGGTTTGATTCAGGTCTGTGAGTTCAGTTGTCGTAACGACATCAGTCGACACCAAACATGGATTTCATCACAGTGAGATCGATAGATGCGTTGATGATCCACCTTGGTGAGGTTGTGGTTCAATGTAAATCAGGGAAACTCAGTCGTCGATTCACGTATCTTGATGATTGCGTTGTTGCGTCACGTTGGTGACATATAGGGATTGATATCAGTGCAATTCCCAGGTATGCAACGCTGTCAGAATTGTCCAAATCGGTGCATTGGTGCATTTGATAGAAGAATTCACCTACTTCTGGTCCACACTTACTTCTGGTTCACGCCCTCCCCTTCTATAACAATCCTTTTTGATGACTTTTTTTCGCGGAAATTCAAAGCTCCGGGGCGCTAGCCCCTTAGAGCTGGACCAGAAGTAAGTTTGGACCAGAAGTAGGTGAATTCTTCTATGGCTATTGCTGTCGTGTTCACAGGCCGAATGCCTCATATGCTCCGCCTCTATTCCAGTCACCTACCCACCCACATGATATTGGCCTACATAGGGCAAAACATGCGTCTTATTGCAAGGATTGCAACGCTGTCAGAATAATGTATAATGGTTGCATAGGTGCATATGATATTGCTGACGGTAAATTGCAAAAATACCACACTTTCCCGGCAAAACTGCAAAACTGCCTTACCCATGCGGAGTACTAGAGGGTCGCTAATCACTACGGCACAGGCCCCCTAACGCTGCATATAGCCCCCATACATTACAGCTACCCTGCATATCAGCCCCTGCACAGCAGCCCCCGTGCATCCGTCCCCAGCACAGCAGTCCTCCGCACTTTGGTCTACAGCGCAACGTCGCCATAGATCATGAAATAGAAAACATTTCGGAGCAAATGATGGCCTTCTAGGGGACCTATTTCTGGAGCATAGGGGGCTCGGCCTAGTACTCAGGGTTATAGGTATGCGGGCGTGGTAAGTTTTCAATTGAGGTGTGGCAGTTTTGCAGTTTTCCCAGGAAAGTGTGGTATTCTTGCAATTTGCCGTATTGGTGATGCAGTCGTAAGGACATCACGAATTTTGGAGTAAGTGAAACCACTGCGCCTGAAACCTGCCGATTGTTAATGTACCATTATGAGGATATCGGAAATCCGAAGTCGATGAAACCACGACGCTTGAACCCTACCAATTATTAATGTACTGTTGTAACGACTTTAGTGAATCCGAACCCGATGTAACCACGACTCCTGAGCCCTGCCGAATATTGATGAACTATTATAAGGGAAATCCGAAGTCGACGAAACCACGACGCCGGAATCCTGCCGATTATTGATGTACTGTTGTAAGGACATTGGAAAATCCGAAGTCGATGAAACCACGACGCCTGACCCCTACGAATAGTTGAGGTACTGTTGTAAAGACATCGGGAAATCCGAAGTCGATGAAACCACTACGCCCGAATCCTGACGATCAAGGAAATTGGAGAATCCGATGTTGTACTGCGGCCATGGATCAGCGCAAACACATATAAAAAGGCAGCTCCGAGGCCTTTACGTCTCCATTCAATATCTGCATTCTCGACTCCCGCCAACACTACCACCATTACCCAAATCACTTCAACAATACTAAGACTTCGTTCTCCATAACACCTATCAGCGTACTCCTAGACGCCATCAGCCCCCACACAGCTCCCAAGCCGTCGCCATGCAAAGCACCCTATCTTCCGCGTTCGTCCTTGCTCTCTTGACCTTTGCAGCTGCTGTACCTACAGATGAGAGAAGATCGTCTGATTATCAGGGAAATGCACCAGCCCAGTTCTCAGCTTGTGGCGTGTCCCTGTTTATGTACGTCAATGACAGTCCGAACGGGGGGTGCAAAGTTACTACTTCTACCGACCGGAGTGGATCGGGAGAGGTAGTCATTCACGATGGCAGCTGCGCCGACAATACACAGAACGCAGGCACGGTCATCATCAATGAGGGTGATGGACCTTCTAATCCCCCTCAGAAGTTCAGTAAGAGCTCTGTGGGGTTATTTCATATACAGACCACCAAAGATCAATGTGGGAATGATGGTCATGGCTGCTATCCAAGGCTTGTGTAAGTCATTTACCCCTGGCAAAGCTTTGCTATATCAGGCGGAAAAGCCCTCGACGTAGGCGTTATGAGACAGATTGCTGATGATTCTTGCAGGAGTTATGGGCATAACTTTGACATGTGGGATAACCCAGCCTGCAGCCAGGGCTCTCGGAATTCAGCCAGTCAAAAAGGCTGGTGGTGGAGGTGCCAGATCAACTGCTACACGCCTCCTCCTCCTGTAACCTGTACGAAAAAGGGACCAGATGGACCTATCTACGAGGAACCCGCACCGACGCCTGACATTGTCTCCTCCAAACAACATTGCGCTGACCAACTTTCGGCGTGCCAAATCAAAGTGGACGAAGTCACAAGTCATCAGAACACTTTGACAAATACGCAGACTGTCACGGACACGACGACCAAAGGAAATTCGGTGACAATAGGTGTGAATAGTGAGTTTCGATGTGTCCATCATCACTATGCAATCTCAATTCCTAACGAGTCAAACCAGCCAACTTCTTCAGCCTCGCCGACACGGAGAGTGTCGATTTCGCACATGCCGTTGCCACAGGTCTCGACATCGCAAGGACAGATACCAAAGGGGTAAATGAAAAGTCCACCATTATTCCTCCATGGAAGCGAAAACTGACATGCGATAGAAAACAGTGGGTTACAGCGCTACGCAGCAACCTGGCACACAAGGCGTAAGTGCCATTGCTGCAACCAAATTCCTGTCCGTGAAGTGGGGATGACGCCTGCTAACAACGCAACGCAGTATTATCAATATACAGCCACGCTCCTTTGCCACAATAGCACCGTGTCTTGCGTCGGCGGTACGGGACCCATGGAGACGGAAATGAAATCCTGCACGCAGAAAGTGAACAACGAAGGAAATCCACTCGGCGAGTACAAGTACGTTACATATTGATTGAGGGGAACATCCCATCACGAACGTGGCCGGGGGCTTGAGAAGGGCTACTCTCCCCTACTCATGTAGGAAAGCCAGTAGGGAAAAGGCTGTCTGTCTGTCTGTCTTGGGCCACATAGCGCAGGCATAGACGTGGCCGAAGTGTGGGATCAAGGCGGCGTTTTCTGTGCAGCATGGTCGAGTGATTTCCCGCGATGTATTCTATCTCTCGTGTACTACCCCTGCATTTCCTATGTCACTGTTATGTATTATTGTTGGATTATTGCGATACAAGTATATTATCAGACGACGGGTTAGAGAGTTTATTTATAACCCGAGCCTAGTGGAGCCAATGAGATGTTCGGTAATCATCTCACATCATTCAACTCAGTCGTTGATTCATATTGGTCAATCGAGTCCTTGATTCATGTTAAGAAATCGGTCATCGATCTCAGATCTCACGTTGGTGATTTCCGTTATCATATTCCTTTGGTCAATTAAATCAGCCGTTGCATCAATCGTTGAGATCGGCTGATGGGTCTTGATTCACAGAACCGAGCAGCGCCATCAGTCCAGAGTGAAAGAATGTGCTTGGGCTGTCACTGTATGCTTGTGCATTGCATACTCATGAGTATTATTGCATTATCATTATCTACTCAATATATTCCCCTCATTTAAATATCATAACGTCATTCAGATTGTTCATATCAATGCAAGCACGCCACAGCCCAAGGACAGGCTCAAGAAAGACCATAGAGGCTTCCCTCTGCTTTTCACTGCTTCGCCTTGAAGTACTCCAGCCGATGTCCGAGCACTGGTCGTAGAAACGGGCGTAGCTGAACTGCTTGCTGACTCACTTGGGGTAACGCTTGCCGAGAGAGCAGGCGAAAGTGAGGTCTCCAACGATGTTGGTGGCGGAGACAACACCTGTGACGGTAGAACTGACGTCTGTGCAATACTTGAAGGAACAGGTATCGCTGCCGCAGACGTTAGTTCGCTTGGCGTGAAGCTAGCAACAATCAGAGGTGACAGTGACGGCTGCAAAGACGTTGGTGGTGGCGGCGAGATTGGGGAGGGCGCCGGTGGATTGGCTCCAGGTGTTGGCTGGAGAGCTCCAAGCAACTGCGAGAGCTGCGTGGGCGATAGGTCATTGGGGTTATAATTCGGTGAAGGAGGTTGGATGGGGGCTGGAGGAGGGTTTTGAGGCGCCTTAGGTGAAGCGATAGGTGCGGGAGGGGATTGAGGTGGTTGTGGTGGAGCGACAGGTGTGGGAGGGGATTGAGGTGGCTGCGGTGAAGCGACAGGCGTGGGAGGGGATTGAGCTGGTTGTGGTGCTGGCTTGGGACTTGGAGCAGGCGTAGGAGCAACTTCTGGGACAGCTGTTGGGACAGGTGCTACAGCCTTAGCACACAACGGTGAGTCTGTGTTGAAACATCCTGAAACATAGTCTGTCGTGGATGTTGTAGTTGTCAGTGAAAGTTCGAGTGTCGGCGTGGAGACCAGGTTGGCTGTGCGCCTGCCCGGATCGATAGAAGGACCGCCTGGTAGACAGCCAGCAAGTTGAGGGTACTGCTTCTGGTAATCTGGACTTTGTGCTAGGAAATTGATGAAGAAAGGGTCAACATAGCCATAGTCCGATTGGGAAACATCGTAACCGCCAATGCTGCTTGTTGGGTCGGCCCTTTTCCCTTGGAGGCCGGTAGATTTGCTTTGCGTAACGACTCCGGAGGGTAGACTGACATTTGGAAGTTCATTGGCAGTAGTCGTCGTACTGAGTGTCGCCAGGTACGGGGTTGAAAGCGAGATATCAGTGACCACACTTAAGGCCGCTGAGGCGCTGGCAGTTGCACCGGCGAAATAATTCTCTGCATTCGAGTTGATTCCAGTGAAAAGCAGTGGACTTTGAGTCATGCCCAACGTTGATGGGTAAAACGTGGAAGTTGTAACGCATGTGAGCTGGCCAAATTGATCTGTCACAGCAGGAACAAGGATGATTCGGGCAGTGCGGTAGATAAAAAAGTTGGTCGGTGAGGTGCTATCCAACATATCAGCTGTGTCAAAATACCGAGAGGCTTTTGAAGGCATACACTGTCTGAGCATAGACCACCGTTGCAGCCCCACTCAATTCCGACTGTGTTGGTGTGGGTCCGGCATTTTCAGTGTTGGGTAATCTTGCTGCTAGATCAAATGTCACGAGGAGAGAGCTAGTGAAGGGGGAAATCGAGGTTGTAGTGTCGGTTATGATTGTGTCAGGATGCTGCGTATAGTGGTATATGATACTGGTAGATTCCGTAGTATATGGTATGGTTGATACAGTAGTATCTGAAGTATGATTAGAATTGAGAATATCTTCGGGCCTGACAGGTCTTTCTTACTTCCCCAGTATCTGTAGTCAATCGTGTCCTGCACCACAAAACAACAGTCTCTAGCGGTCGTGTGCATGAAAGGCGGCGAACTGGTAATAGGTGAAGACCTGGATTGGGGCATACTACTGATCGTGAATGAGATCCCACCGGGTGGCGAACTTGTGACAGGGGGAGGCTTCGATGAAAGAATTGTGCTAAGGCTAGGAGGAAGCGAGAGAGAAGATAACGTGGTATACGTCGATTCGGACGTTGGGGGAATGTTAGTAGCTGAAGTTCTCACGGTTTCAGGTACACCCGGGGAAGGTAAGGAGATTGGAGTACTCTTGATGGGCGTATCAGTTGGGGGTGGGAGGACCGTCGTAGGTGAAGACTGAAACGAAGGAGTGCTAGGAGTTGAGGACTCTACTGGAGGTGGGGTCCCTGCCGATGTCACCAGGGTGTCGGAAGACCTGATAGTTGTTGTTTGGCTTGGGATAACTGTAGCTGTGAAGCTACTCGATACCGTCATTGGGGTTGTCGAGATAGCTGGAGAGCTCAGGGTGAGTGTTGAGGGCGATATACTTGCCGGCGTCTTAGTCGATAGTGTGACGGAGAAAAGAGTTACACTCGACGGCGTTATTGAAAGCGGCGGCGTAGGCAATAGCGTCACAGTAGAGGTAGTTGTAAATGGCGGGGTCACTGAAGGCGGCGTTACAGACACCAGCGTTACAGTAGAGGACGCCACACTCGAATTAATTGCGGAGGATGGTGTAGAAGTTGGAGGCGTCATGGTAGAGAGAGTTGGAGTCGACGGTCTTTCGGAAGGAGGCGTTACGGAGGGCAGCGTCACAGTCGAGGACGGCACACTCGAAGCGATTGGGGAGGATGGCGTAGAGATTGAGGGGGTTGCAGTAGAGAGCGTCACACTTGGAATAATTGCGGAGGATGGTGTGGATGTCAAGGGCGTTATAGTAGAGGGCGTCACACTCGAAACACTTGCCGAGGATGGTGTAGAAGTCGAGAGTGGCACAGTAGTGGGAGTGATACTTGGCGGTGTTACAGAAGGCGGTGTAATGGGCGGCAGTATCACAGTAGAGGGCGTCACGCTCGAGGATCCCATGGAGGATGGCGTAGAAGTCAAAGGCGTCACAGAGGGCGGCTGTGGCGAAGAAGGTATTGATAGTGAGGGAGTCACAGATGGCGGCGTTGTAACAGGCGACGTTGAGATTGTTATTGTCGAATTCGTAGAGCGTGACGTCACCGAAGACGTAGTCAAACTCAGGGATGTCACAGGAGGTATGGTCGAAGTAAGTGGAGTGTTAGACACCACAGTCGGAGACGTCAGCGGAGGAGGGGCCGTCGTGGACGTGATGGTTGAGGTGATTACAGTTGACAAAGTGATAGTCGAGGAGGAAGGAGGAGGAAGGAGAGTCAGCGTGCTAGTCGAGACGATGATAGTGCTCTTTGGTGGAGTCGAAGAGCTGTTCAAGGTGAATGAACTGCTGGTTGGTATTATCGAGAAGCTGCTTTTCGTTATCGAAACAATATTCGAGCTGGTGAGTGTGCTGACGACGGTTCTGATACTCGTTGAAGTAGTTGGCGAGCTGGTTCGGGACGTTGTAATGCTACTCGAGATGATCGTAGTATTGGTTGAGATAGTCGGGACTGTTTCACTACTTGTTGACACGACGGGAGTACTAGTGAAACTCGCCGAGGAGGTAGTCGGGCTTGAGGAGACGAGAGTACTGGTAGGCGTGATTGAAACAGTAGATGGGGTTCCTCTACTAGTACTAGATATGATGGGGATGCTGGTGAAATTGGCTGAGGAAGTAAACGTGATTGTGCTAAGACTGCTTGAGATGATGGTAGTACTGATGGATTTCTTTGAGGAAGTAGACGCAGTTGTTGTGGGACTGCTTGAAATAAGGGCAGTACTAGTAGAACTGGTAGAGGGCGTAGACGGGGTTATCCCAATACTGCTTGAGACGACGCGAGTACTCGTGGAAATGGTGGGGGAAATGACTGTCGTCATCGGAATGCTGGTTGAAGTTCGAACCACAACGGTTGACGAATTGGATGAAGTGGTTCTCGTTATGATCCGTACGGAGGAAGATATGGTTGAAAGGCTGATTTTCGTGCTGTTATGACTTTGAGAAGATGGCGTGTGCTGCGATAAGCTAGTGAAGCCAGTAGAGGCCGTAAGACTCGATACTGTTGTACTATTCAAACTACATGTGGACGTCGAAGCGGAAGTCGAGACTAGCGAGAATGTCATGGAGCTACTGCCTCGAGTAGTGTGAATAGGAACTGTCGAGTTGGTAGAGGAAACGTATCCAGAGCTTGAAGTTGTCGATAGGAGCATGGAGTTAGTTTTGGGAGTCTTTCGGGTGGGAGCTGTTGAGTTGGTGGTCGAAACGAGGGAAGAGCTAGCGGAAGAACCATAGCTCGGTTTGGGCTTTGTGATTGACCTGCTTGACGTGCTGTTATGTGCTCGAGAGATTGATGGGCTCGTCGCGCTCTCAGAATGGGTGATCTTGGTGCCTTGAATCGTGGTCGACAGAATAGCTACGCTGGAGCTCTGAGTATACTTCGAGCCCAGTGAAGACGATGTGGTGTTGCAAGGGCGAGTTACGGTCTCGATGGTCACGATGGTTGAGATTGTTTGTATGGTGACATTGGTCCCATATGGAGCACCTGGACTTGATGTCAGCCGAGCCTACGCCTCAGTAGTACACTGATATGTATGGAGTTACCATTATGGGGCCAATTTGCGCTCGCATACTGGGCTTTGAAGAGCGAGAAGGCCACAGCGCAGATTCCAAATACTCGCATTGTGACCGAGAGAGCATAGGACTACGCCGAACGTACAAGGATAGTGGGAAACGAGTGTAGAGTAGCGAGTGTCTGATGCTTTTGCATACTTGAGGTGGTTACGAGGTTCAGCCTCGTAGGAGTTTGGATGAGCCATCTGGTCCTTTGACTAAAAGACTAAGAGGCTGGACAGACTGACAGACTGAGACCCACCAGTTGAGACCCACCCACCAAATCCTGCATTCACTAGCCTACTACATACTTTACCTACTTTAGTAAGACCTTCCAAAGAGTTCCCGCATCTTACTTTATCCAGATCGCGGAATTGATTGGTTGAATGGAAGGAACAACCGATGAATACGAAGTCCGCATGAGACCTGCAGCAGCTGAGGCTCAATATCTCCCGATGGAGTAATGCCTCCACGCTAAATCCACGAGAAGGAGCAGGGCTGGGTGCTAGACTCTGACTAGACTCGGACTAGATTCAGACTAGGAGGGAGATCGGCAATGGATCCCGATGATGCGTGGCACAATAACCGCCCATGGCCCAATAGTGCCTCCTACTACGTAGTAGGTCCTGCGGTAGTAACCCACTTATCACCTGTTCCCAGCCTAGTACGTAGTACTGGAGTGACCAACCGTTCGTGCTCGACATGCACACCTTTCACACCTTTCGGATGTATGAATGGGGCAGTGCACGCTTCGCTGCCTATCGGTTTGGCCGGCTACCTTACCTTCCCCACTGTTCGCTTTGCCTTGTGCAAATTTGCCGAACCTCCCGTGTAAGGTAGGATTCAGATTCGCTCCCGTCGCTGCATGCTCCATGCTCGATGCTCCATCTTCCCATCCAAAAATATTGTCGTAAAAGCGTATTGCTACAGCCTTGTGTCCCGATTTGCAGATTCCTTCATCCCGACATACTTGCGTCATCGTGAGAGGCCATGACATTCTCCAACTCTTCTCCCCATTACCACCGTCCTGACGGCCAAGTGGGAAGATGAAGTTACGAAGGAGTGATTGGTTGGTCAAGCGCGGAGCAGCCCCACCATTGCCAGCACCCATTTCCATCCCACCAAGCCGCGACTTCGATGGCAACGACGGGCCATGGTCCACCTTTCCCATCCAGATCGGTACGCCCCCACAGACGGTCAAGGTTTTGATATCGACGGCAAGTTCACAGACATGGGCCGTAAACCCCCAAGGATGTATACCCTCCGATCCTGCAAACTGCTCCACCTCACGCGGTGGATTATACCAGCCGAGCAGTTCCACCACCTGGAATCAGAATCAAGACGTCGCTAACGGTCTGTCTCCCTTGCTGTTGGAGGCCAATCTGGGCGATACGGGTAATGGCTTGTATGGTTATGACACCGTCTCTTTGGGCGGCCAAGGTGCCAACGGCTCAAGGCTCGACCAACAGGTCGTCGCCAGCGTGGCCACTAAAAGCTTCTACCTAGGCCTGTTCGGCCTGAACCCGCAATCAGTGACATTGCCGAACACGACTGCGCTGTTGCCCGGTTTCATGTCACAGTTGAACCAGAGCGGTCTGATTCCCTCCTTGAGTTGGAGTTATACTGCAGGCAATCCATACCGACCGGGCCCAGTCTATGGAAGTCTGACCTTGGGAGGCTATGACATGTCGCGCTTTGAATCCAATGACATCCTCTTCCCCTTCAATGATACCAACTCGCGAAATCTTCAAGTGAACATTGGAACCATGTATCTGAATACCAACAATTTTACCACCGTATTGGCCACACCCAATGAAAGCATATTCGCCTTGATCGACTCGACCACACCTTATATCTGGCTCCCTCTGAACGTCTGCCAGCAATTTGAAGAAGCTTTTGGAATTACATGGAATAACGATGCCCAGGCCTACCTTGTCAACGATACCGTGCACAGTACATTGCGGGACCAAGACACCTCCGTGGTTTTCAACATTGGTAATTCGAGTACCACACCAGGGCAAGGGCTCAATATCTCCCTCCCCTACGCCGCCTTCGATCTTGTGGCTGAGGCTTCTCTGTTCAAGAAATCATCTCGCTATTTTCCACTGAAGCGAGCTGCAAACGAGAGTCAATACACACTGGGCCGCACCTTTCTGCAAGAAGCGTAAGTCCGCTGCAGCTTCCCTTCTCTGAGGTGGAATAAATGTAATGATCGAGCGCCGAGCGAAGCTTACTGATATCTGCGTGCAGGTTTTTGATAGCTGATTACGAGCGTAAGAATTTCTCGGTATCTCAATGTACTTGGACCACCGGCTCAAAATCGCACATTGTGGCGATCAAGCGACCAGGTGATAGTGCGCCATCGAATTCCCACAGACTATCTGCTGGCGCGATCGCTGGCATTGCGGTTGGCAGTGCGGTTTTCGTCTTGGGATTAGCGGTTCTTCTTTTCATAATATTCAAACGGAATCGTCGTTCGAAGATGCAAAAGCGTCCAACACCAATTAACACTGCTCCCGTCGAACTTGATGCTCCAGAGAAAGATATGTATATGGCGTCACCCACAGACTTCAAGGGGTACCCGCAAAGTCCCGAATTGGACGGAGCTATACACAAAGGGCACGAGCTGGATGGTCACACAGACCACCAATTGGATGCTGAGCCCAATCAGCAGCGGTACGAATTAGCCGCCACCGAGAGGCGCAGCCAAGCCCTGTCATCACCAATATCACTCATGACGGAGATATCCGATGCTCCGAAGCTGCATCATCGCCAGCTCTCTGACCCAGTGTCTCTAACGAGTGAACTTTCGGATACTGCTAGAAGAGATCAACAAGTGCACTCTGACCCGATCTCGCCAGTGAGGCAGAGGTCAGACGCAACGAGATTACATAGACGTGAGATGTCAGACCCGGTGTCTGTGACGAGCGAGGTGTCACCTCGCACCCCCGAGCAGGAACGTAAGCTCTCGGAACCAAGTACACCAGCGCGGGAGAAATCGGGCACTGCGAGGGGGCATCGACGTGGGCTATCGGAGTCGACCTCTGTGTTCAGCGAGATGCTGGACAGTTGATCCATTCATAGCAGGATATTTTATCGTAGTGTGAGTTATCTGGGTGTCAATTGTTGTTCATGACTACCCCACGGGCAATGGAATGACGAAGGTTGATATTGTCATCGTAGCTTAGCCTGCCAACAATCTTGTGATGACTCAATGTCCATGCTAATACTCACGGATGAAGCTTGGACCTCACGAACAATATCTGCCGGACTGCCCTGAATATATATCCAGACGTAGCTCATAGCTTTAAGCTCTCGAGCAATCTCTTGAGGTGATCAATGTATACGATCTGTGCACACATTCGATCGGCTGCCCCTCCTGCTTGAGTGACCGAATCATTGGGGTCCTGAACCCGGGGTGGGTGACAGTCTTGGAAAAACCCGTTGTGCCACAGAACCTGTCTGTCTTTCATTGCTTGGATGATGTTGAGTAAAGATTGATCGCCATCAGCGCTTCCGAGGACCTCTTGCCTGACTCCCTTTCGGGCCAGCATTTGCCATTCCTCGCCATTCAGATCAACGGTGATGGCCATTGGGCAGTCGGACGTGCCAGTGTGTCGTCGATCAGAGCATGCCGAGACTTCGCCGACACGAAATGCTATGCTCTCGCCATTTGTTGCTCTCTCGTCGATATGCATCAGAAGCTTGGTGTACTCATTGATGAGCATTTGCAGGAGCGCAACAAGCAGCATCGAATTTTGTATCGCCGTATTGTACTCTTGTGGGCAGATCTGACATCGCACCGCCTCATAACTACAGTGTAGTGCCTTTTTCAATGCGCCCATGGAGTATGGGAAAGACGGAGCGGGCAAAGACTGGAATGTAGCCAAGGTTGCGAAAAGGTTTCCTAGGCATGAACAGCCACCCTGTATATTCTCAAAGGAGTGGTTACCAGTGGCTCCTAAATCCGAGGCGGGGGATATTTGCAGTGGTGCTGGGTTTGGAGAGCTTATAGGTATGATGGTGGAGAAATCTTGGGTAGGGTTCCATGTGGGAAAGCCGGCAATGGGGGGAAAACCTAATTCGTCAAACGGTGGGTAGGTAGCATCAAAGCCGTGGCTTTCGAAGTTGTAGCTGTCATTGCCAGCTTGTTGAGCTGCCACTCCACTGCTGGCAGATCGTAGATCGAGAGCTCCCATTCCATTGCTTGAGAAGGTAGCCAGTCCCGGGTTCAGCAACGACGACGCTGTAACCTCATCACTGGGTTCCTCCAAGCTCCTGAATCCAGCAGTGTATGCATGTGTATGATCCTTTTCTTTCTGTTGTCGCTTGCGCGGTCTTCCCATCGCCTTCCTCAGAGAGTAATGGCAAGCGCTGTTCTCGGCAATACATCGTGAACATCCTATGGGATCGCCGGAGCACTTCAACTTCCTTGTGCCTATTGAGTCAGTAGATTAGGGACATAATTGGGACGGTAGGAGTCCATACGACATTCATCGCAGGCACTGAGGATCCTGTCCTTCAAGGAACCCCGAGATAACTTTGTCATGTCAGTTCAACAGAATGCGTTGATGTCGAAGGTTTCGATGTCGTTAATGACATCGAATGCCAGCATAAGGAGTAGGCCTTGAGTCAGCTTGAGACACGGTACAGCGCCGCGTACTTTCTTTGGGATACGCATGCCAAGGCTCGGCCAACCTTCCTTTTCAATACACATTTCCGCTATCTGTCTGACGCCCGATGGCCCTTGTTGTCAGCCGGGTCATTCTAACGATTCGAAAAGTCGCCTGCCATATCTGCTATAGAGACAAGGAATATACACATCCTCACGGGCAGCCATCAGCATCCATGGCTCAAGAGCAAGGATCCCCCCCAACCTCCACGAATGGAGAGTCACCAGCATCTCCTCTTGAGGGCGGCTGTTCCTGCAAACATATACGTTACCGCATGGTCAGCAAGCCTCTGATTGTGCACGCTTGCCATTGCCGTTGGTGCCAACGAGAGACTGGCTCAGCCTTTGCCATCAATGCCATGATCGAGGCAAACCGCGTTGTACATCTGGGACCCGAGCCGCTATTGCACACGGTCCCATCTGAGAGTGGGGATGGGCAGACTCTGGCTAGGTGTCCCAAGTGCAATGGGGTTGTCTGGAGCAACTACGAAGGACCACTGACACGTTACGTGAGGGTGGGGACGCTCGACCAACCTGCACGATGTCCGCCCGATGTGCACATCTTCACAATAAGCAAGCAGCCGTGGCTGTTATTGCCGGAGGGTGTTCCTGCTTTGGAGCGGACATATGAGAGGAAAGAGGATTACTGGTCTGAAGAGAGCATGAAGAGGCTGGCAATTTTTGATGAGAAGGTGCGGATATGGCAGGCTACGAAGGGGGAGGGGAGATCATGATGCGTGAGAAAACATAGCACCGCCTTGTTATTTAGCTCTAATCGAAGTATATTCATATATCAGCACCATCCTCAGCACCATCCTCAGCACAAGAGGATAGGCCGACGCAAAAGACCGTGTAGAATTCTTGGTCAACGAATACTTGGAATGGTAGACTTACGACTTTATCTAGAACAATCTCATGTTGCAAGAGAGCTCTACAACAGAGCGATTGAACTGTGAATAACATGTTGGAAAAAGATCGTATTTTAGTAATCTGAACTAGGTTTTCTAACTTCTCCCCTTCTCGTCTTGCATTACACAATTCGCATATCGGCAACGCATAATCTATGATGCATCCAGGAAAACATGTTCCATCATCAGACCTAAGATGGACGATGGAGGGTCACACCGGGCTTTCCAGAGAACACGCCGCGCCCTATTCCGTTCTTCAGACGACCTAGAGGTAAGACAACCTTCTTCTCCTCCATCTTCATAGGCTGGAGAGAAGCCTGAACAGGTCGTGGCCCGGCAGCTCGCAATACCTCCTGAACCTCCGCTCCGCACCATATCCGTGTCATCGTAACCTCGCGAGGCATGAGGCCTTCGAGATGGCTATGATGTGCAACAGCGAACTTTGCGAGGAATAAATAAGCTTCCTCATCCTCGTCCAGCTGCCACATACTCTGATTGTAGTATATGGTGTCCAAGGCCACTTGGATATCGTGGGGTAGCCGATTCGATCGCGTTGTCTCATCCTTGTAGGACAGGGAGAAGTTGTAGTAGCCTGTATTGTGGGTTACGGTCGAAGGACAAGCTGGGTTGCAGCATATGGGGATGTTGTTCTTCGTCATCGTAAGGTTCAAGCTTACGGGTACAATCATGTCGATAGTGGTTGAGGACTGATGAGCAAACGTGCTGTTGGCGATTCTGGTAATGTGGAAGTACGCGAGTGAAGCTTTCGTTTGTGACTGTAGTGGTGGTAGCCGGTGTGGATGGAAGATGGAAGGCATTGAGAGATGAAGACGACTATATATATAGACATCGAAGCCTGTCAAAGATCGAGTGTCAACATAAGATCATGCACAATGCCATTCAGGGAGGCACTGCTTACCTTTTATGTCAAGCACTCACTGCTTTGTTATTAAACAAGGAGATGACATATCCTCAATCAAGTGTGTACTGTGTGAAAGGATGTGGCTATCAATACATTATGTGAGGGGACATGGACATGCGTTTGGACGATAAATTCTTTTCCACAGACAGTTCCACGTGTCTGGAACCAACATCTTGTGGCGAGCCCGAAATCTGTGGAGGTCACTTTCCCTGATACGAAACCAGAGAAGAGAACAAAGAGGACACCGAATGGATCGATGGATAGAGTACCAGATACAAGTCTTAGATGAGGAGATAAACTTGAGTACTGCTGTATAGACAAATATAACCTTACTCCTCGACGAAATGTAGCGCAACAAAAATGAGAAAGGATGAATATCAAGCTACTGCGACATCTTTGATGTAGACAGCAGCTGGCCAGACACATGAATGAATGGGAGCGCAAACAAACTCGACAGAGAAAATTGGCATGCAGACTCAAGATCAAGCAAGCAAGCAATCATGCACGTAACGGATCGCCCCGCTACTCAGGGTTATCTTGCAGGTATATCGAAGTAGCGATCGCACTGTACGTCACGCGTTGAGGGCTGAGAGATGTCCTTTGAAGAGATGATTCACAACAGTAGGCCTATCCATACCACAGTTGACCGAACTCGAGCCAGGCTGACAACCCTTACGCTTTAGACTGAACGCAGCCCGTGCTATCCTATACAATTGGCATGTCTATATCAGCCATGTCTTAGAACGAACGTTGAGCTTTTCTCTCTAGCTCATTACGTAAGGCGAAAATTGTCGAATTTGAGTTTCTATGGTCCCGATCTCTTTCCTTGTTTCCTCCCACGTAAACCTCATGTCCCTACGACAATGTCTACCACAGAGACATGCTTCTGCGGTGCTGTCCAGCTCGCTTTTGTAAGTAATCCGTTCTCCGGAATCGTTATGAGCAATCGTTGAAAACCGCCTCGCAATACTCCGGGCAGTTGGCTAAACATAGTTCCACATCCAGTCGATCGAAGGCGATAATCTGGTCAAGACCGTAAGTCTGCGTCCATTCTCTTCTCCTGGATACTGAGTTGGAATAGTTCGTCTGCAACTGCACCGATTGCCGCAAGCTTACCGCATCCATGTTTGCATCAAATTTTACCATCCGCGATGCATCTCTGGAGTACGTACGGGGTCAAGACAAGGTCAAAACGTTTGCGATGACGAAGACTATTGCGTCGGGAAATACCATGACGAATTACTTCTGCAGTGTTTGTGGGAGTCTCATGTATAGAGGTGAGTTTACTATCTTTCGTTCTTCTAGGGAATGTACTTCATAGTTCGACCTTCGTGACTCCCGCCGGTTCCCTGAAATCAACTATATACTAATCAGCATCCACAGTCTCCTCCGGCTGGCCCGGTATGGCCATCATGCGGATTGGCCAAGTGGACGACCTGACGCTGCACGAGACGACCTTGAAGCCACAACTTGAGATCTTTACGAAAGATCGCGTTGCGTGGTTCAAGGGAGCTGAGGGAGCGGAACAGCATCATGGGGATCCTTTTGGCACGAAGACGGAGAGGAGTAAGGTGTAGAGAAGAACATAGAATTATGGTGGAAAGGGCGAGGCGGGGTTTAGGTGTGGAAATTGGTGTAGATGCTATACGGATTATCTGCTACAAATACGCTGATAAGGCTTACTTGACGGCCTCGTCAGGTAAGGCACTGACATACGTCCTTTGTTCTTTTGTTTATGGGCATTTTTCAATGCAGGGTTTAGACTTCAGCGCCAATGTATGACACGGAATACACAAAAAGCACTAAGTGACTTCGTTTGGTGGAAATGGAGTGCCATCTGTGTCTATCCATCCATGACTATAAAAGGAGAAAGTTCACAGGCTACCTCGGACATCTTGTCATCGCTGGAGTTTTCTAGCCTCAATCACAGACTCTGCCACGCCATCCGCCGACCAGATCTTCACAATCTCAAGTCCAACGTCTTCGCAAAGTACTTTCCATTCTCGTTCGGTACGTTCTTTGCCTGACATGTGCAGCCACATCAGGATGTCCATCTGTCCTTGCTCGAGTGGCGCGTTGGTGTCGGCTACAACTTTCTCATTGATGAGGAGTGTTGAATACTCCGGGTCCATGGCTTCAACAATGTTCGATAGAATTTTCTTGCCGTCGACGTCTGACCAGTTGTGTAAGATGTGGCGAAAGAAGTACGCGCGAGCACCTATTGCACCTTGTCAGTCAACATAGCCAGACTTATTGACATGAATTCTGGGGAAATTGTGCCCTTCGTACCTCTCAGCGGCTGTGGATTGAAGAAGTCATGCTCCATCGTCTTGATGCCTTCGGGCTCTTTCTTAAGGCGTTTCAGTGTGAGCGGTAACTCCTGTAGAAAGCATTGACCGGGAAGCTCCGGGTTGCATTGCTTGAAACGCTCTCCTTCCTGGCCGGGTCCGCCCGCAACGTCGACGAAGAGTATGGCGTTGGCGTCTTTTCGGGCATCCGCAAACTTCGTCTTGACCGGAAAGACCTCGAACCACTGTGTCATGTTTGGCGACCGCCACGCTTTCATGTAGTCGTCGAAGGATTTCTTTTGCTCCTCGTTCTCTTCAAGGAGCTGGAATATCGTTCTACATTTGTGCGTGTATTCAAATATGGTTACTCGGTCCGGATCATCCGCAAATTCACATATGCCAGGACCTCGCATGTATTCTACTAATCGAGCACCCTAGCGAGGATTCAGTATGGGTTCTCTGTGCTCCAGCACATGGACGTTGAAGGACAGAATACCATGGGAAAATCGAGGTCGAAACTGCGGGTCTATTAGTCATTTCAGCAGAAAGAAGCATTGATGGATTTCGTACTGATGTTTCTCCGCGCCAATCGAGCCTTCTTGGATCTTGAGATGGGTCCTTTCATTGGCCGCATAGGTCTGACTGCCGATCTCATCACAAAGACCGATGGCAGTCAGAACACGCATGGGACGGACTGGGTGACAGGGAACCAATCAGTATGGACGGACTCCCAATTGTGATCCTGCTCGGACTGACTTACTGAGAAATGCCTGATCCGTCCCTGTTGCCTTGGCCACCTCGGCTGCAGTGGCTGATCCCCGTTGCGCGATCGTTTGCAGCCACCCTTTCTCAACCGCCATTCGGATGCAGATATTCTGAAGAGGCTTCGAATCGAAATATATCATCAGGGAGCGGAATCCCATGATACTAGCAGCACGGGTACACACGCACCTGGAAATTGAGCCTGGATATTGTCTCGCGGGGCGTTTCTAGAGTCAATTGCAATTTGGCTATACCCTTTCGCAACTCTCGATGAGCCTTCGGATCGTCTGCTGCTGCCTCGGCCAGCTTCTCCAACCCTCGGATTTCAGCGAGGACCTCTGTCATGACGGGCATGTCTTGGCGGTTTGAGTGGCCTGCTGAATTCTACAGCATAGTATTTATCTGTATATCGAAACCTATCGATACGGAGGAAGTGGCAGATGCCTCTGATATCGTTGACGCCCAATGATTGAAGCGTGGAAAAGGCCGAGCAACGAGCAGCGATCACGATCGCGATCAGCGCTTACTGCTAAGATGCTTTACCAAGGTAAAGTGAAGTACAGTCAAGTCGGGCTATAACGATATTAGGTATAACGATATCCGCTTACTAACGATATTCGCGATGTAACGATTATTATTATAATTTAAGAAATCTTTAGTAGGTATTATTATACAGTACATATTTTTTAACCTATTATTAGTAGGGGAGACTACTTTAGCGGGGTATTTTCGTTAATTTCCCCTTGCTAGACCCTGAAATTTTAGGTAATTAGGGTTCCCCGCCCGCCAAGGCTCTTAGTATCTAGCTTAGCGTATACCTAGCTGTAAGGATATCCCGTTTATAACGATAGCTCCTTATGGAATTTACATATCGTTATAGCCCGACTCGACTGTAGTAGTAAAGTACCTTCCTTTACTTTTATCGGCGCCCCACCCATAGTAGCTACCGCTCCGACTAGGGGTGGGGCGCCGATTATCTCAGAGATACTAGGAACGCTAGCTGAGGCGCCAAGCCGCTATCGTCTCCGCTTGAAAAAGCCGAACGCGCTAGCAAGGCTAGCAATTTGTTGACGGCACGGGCCCGCTCCGAATTGTGCGCAACATTTCCTTACTTTACGTACCTGAGTTATCCCCTGTCCTGCAAGGCACTCGCTTCAGGGGTTTTTACCGAGGTCCAGCCGCCAAATCTACCAGGACAAGCAGTGTTGATAAAAAGTATGATGACATCAGAAGACAAGCCTATCTGTCCGCTGGATGGAAGGGAAACAGACCTGCTAAATACGTATACAAACCCGATCTGCCGGAGGAACGGACCAAACCATCGGATGAGCCGTCGCCTCAATGCCTGTGTAGGCAATCTAGTCTCTTTGGTTGTCCCATATATACAAAAGGCTCCTGAGGCCACCTCTAATAGAACACGAGTAGGAAAGGTGCATCAAGGTCCGTGGATGAACATCGGTGCCCATCGGAATCAGCGAACCTCCTTCTGGACATGAGCCGTTTGGGTTACCATTATCTGCCCGCTCCCCAAGGCCTTCGCGAGACTTTCGTCCTCACTCTCCGCGGTGCGCGAGCCAGAGGTCGTCTGGGTCGAAGGTTCGCAGGTAGCCCACGTTCGCGGGCTTGCCTCGAGCGGCAGCCAGTTGCTCTTGCTGCTAACATTTCTCCCCGGGGCAGTTCGCGAAGGGTACTCCAACGGGTAGTCGGAGGAAGTGTTGATGTTCTGGAAGAAGCGCATGAAGAAAGTGCGCAGGACAGGAATGGAGCCGAAAATGATGATGAACCACATTTCCGTCAGTACCCACGTGTTCAGCGTGTGAATCGCGTAAGTGATGTCCGATGTGTGGGTGATGGCGCTGATGGCGATTGTCTTGCAGATTCCCGCAATAGCAGCGCTGGAAACGTCAGTCGTGGTGGCGAAGGGCCCGGGGTTGGATGGAAAGCTTCATACATTACGCCACCGCCCATGATAAGACACAGGCCAATCCTGACCCGCCGTTCCTGGTGCAAGCGAGAGAATATGTAGATGGGATAGAAGGCCAACAGCAGATCCGCGAATACCCCAATTGTCCCTTGGAGATAACCCACCTGCGAACATATCTTGATCAGTCCGCAGGTTCCCGGCACGCTCGGGTCCCATAGCTTCCGGACGGGGTCGCATTGCTGTAGAATTAGGATGACCTCCGCCACGTTGATCACGCCTTGAAGGGTGCCGGCGAAGTACATCAATCGTCTGCCGAATTGATACGTACGCTGTTGCATACGCTTTTGAATGGCCAGTATGAGAGAGATGACAGCAATCCGGGCCACGACGAGACAGAGAATGGCCAAGATCTGGGCGATCCAGCTCCACAGATTGGCCTTTACAATGTCGTACTGCGAGAGCGCACTTTCGTGATTCCCGATCCCATACACGGCACTCACGGTCATGAAGCTCTGCGCTGCAAGCCCAAGTACCTATACAACGCGATAAGTCTCTTGCGATGCCGATTGGAAATGCAGTCAAGAGTTACCATGGCGATGATGACCCAGATAAAGTCCCATCGCAAGCCAAGCAGACCCGCTGACAGCTTATCATCGGCGGAAAAGGCTGCGGCTTTTGCTCGTAGCATGACCAAGATCACAGCTAAGATGGCTTCCGTCCATGTTATGCCCAACATCACGGGCCCCTTGGCTCCGTAGGCATTTGGCATGGCTGATTGTTTTCCGTTTGGGTCAAGTCATACGGGAATGCTTTGGCAGTGCATTTCGTGGCTGACTGTGACTTTCGTTGAATGTTGAAATATGACGGTGGTACCTTCAATCACCACGAGGAAGGAGGCAGACAGAGCATATTAAGTCGTCTCCGATGGATGCATCGGTTCATTTCGCCATTACGGTAGTTACCGATAAGTACAGAGACTAGCAGGTACTATACTTTTAGTATTCTAGCAAGTAGCAGGTGTTGCTGTTGGTTTCGGTCGAGATCTAGGTTCGAGCCTTCAACTAATCGGCGAGACTTGACGGCGCCACAGTAGGCACAGACGCAATCTAATCTCTCCCTATCCAATGGGAGAAATAGACAGTCTGTGCTGTCGCGGAACGACTTGCACCTGTGGGCGGAGAGGGGAATTTGATTCGCTGGCAACCCCGCTACCATCATATGGGGAATGGCGGGACGGAAGAGCTAGTCCTTACGGCAATGTACCCGTACAAACCCTAAAACCCGATTACCTAAATTCACCCCGCCTGACTAGGCCTGGGCTAATCGAGACCTAAGAGTGACTAACCTGAGGTAGATAGCCCGGACCCCAACGATCAAGGCTAGGTATGCCTAGAGCGTGAATTTCTCCGCGGATTATAAAATTTCATCTCGCTTCCCCCCCCCACCGGTTCCACGGTTCAACTCCCCCCCCGATATATGGTACAACAGTAGATTCACGCTGTCCTGACGCGTGCACCTTTACCGACCTTCTTTTTTCTTTTTCCTTCCTTCCTCTTCCTCTCCTTTCTTCAAACCATGGATACATTCTCCAAGTCCAAGGAAGCGCCCACCACGACGGTCGAGGTTTTCGGAGAGGCCGATGCTCTGAAAGGCTATATCATCGATCCGAGTCACTACCCCGACAATGCGGCAGGCTTGAAGAAAGGCGCAGATGGCTTCGTCCTCATTCCTCAACCTCTTGACACCGAGGATGATCCTCTCAATTGGAGCCCGAGGAAAAAGTGGCTCACTGTGGCAATCATCGCGTACATTGCGGCACTGGCCGACTTTACCGGGGGTACAGCCATTATCACGGTCATTCCACAATCGATGTATGTTACTGTCACGATGCCTGCCGTCATGAGATTGCCAGCGACTGATAGCCTGTCCTTACAGGCAATGGCACCTGTCGCCGGCCGAGGTACAACACGCCGTTGTGGGCAATCTATTTACAATCGGAGCGTGTGGACTTTTTGTCATTGCCCTCGCCAATTTCTTCGGACGCTTGCCTGTCACCTTTATCTTCCAGACTGTGATGGTAGGCACATGCGTCTGGTCTGCAACCGCAACGAGCTTCAACTCCTATCTTGCTGCGCGCATCATCAATGGCTTTTTCTGCAGCGTGGGCCAAGGAGGTGCCCTGATGTGGGTTCAGGATCTCTTCTTCTTCCACGAGCATCCGCGGGTCATCAATTACATTGAATTTTCCATCATCCTGAGCCCGTACTTAGGGCCCCTCATTGCTTCTTTCATAGTGTCTGGAACTACTTGGCCATGGGCGTTTTGGCTCTGCACTATCCTTGCCTGCATCGGCTGGTTCCTCGTCTTCTTCCTGGATGAGACCCTCTTTGACCGAGAGGCGCCAAGGATACCCCGAGGATCTTATATCAGCCGTCTTATAGGGGTTCAGCAAGCAAAAGGGTGGAAGCAGAGGAGCTTACTCCATTGTTTTGAGCGTCCATTAGTCGCCGTCACCAAAGTCCCAGTGTTGATCATCCTCGTCTACTACTTTCTCAACTTTGCCTGGGTTATCGGCGTCAACACGACGGCTGCCATCTGGCTCACCGAGATTTACAGCTTTACTCTGCGAGACCTAGGTATGTAGATTTGGTATCTTTCGCACTGTCGCAGACGGTCTTTTTCCGCAACATAAGCTAAGACCTCTAGGCTACTTCTACTTCTTCGGCATCATCGGAGTTCCGCTGGGATGGTTTGCCGGTCACTACCTCCATGACGCCGTGGGCCGCTATTATATGCGGAAGCACGACGACCGTCTCGACCCAGAAGCCCGCCTCATCATAGCCTATCCCGCCACGCTCATCCTCTGTCTCAGCCTACTCATCCTCGGTTTCGCATTCCAGCACAAGTGGCACTACATGGTTCTCGCCGTCTTTGCGGCGATGCAGTGCTTCGGCGTCATGATCGTCACAACGGCCATCAACGCCTACCTCCTCGACTGCTATCCCGAAGGCTCGGGGGAGGTCAGTGCGTGGATCACGGCTAGCCGCAACTGGGCTGGGTTCATGGCGACGTATATTCAGCTCAAGTGGGTTGGGCAGCTCGGTCCGGCAAAGGTCCTTGGTATCCAGGCCGCTATCACGTTCGCCTCCATTGCATTGATTGTCTTTTTGCAACAGTACGGGAAACGCATTAGGCAGTGGCAAGGCCCGATGTCCTTTCATAAGCGCCATGGCCACGACTTGGGAAAATGATTATCATAGCCGGCTGCGATCTGAATATCTTGGGCGGCGGTATCTATCTAATCCTCGATCTTGCTAGATACTTGGCATTTACATTGGAAATCATGTACGTAGTATCGAATATCCTAGCACCTTAGTTTGCTTCCGGGGATCTACATACCACTTAGTTGCGATTCCCAGGGCGACCCAAAAGTTTTGTTATCAACCTCCGTAGGGAGCTGGACGTTCAGAATCGCAGTACTAAAATCTATAACCTTATCAAGTCCTGCCCCAAACACTGATATCCATCAGTACAGTCCTAAAACGCCCTCCAGGACCATCTTCTACGGTCCCTCCAAGGTTAACATCGAACGTAGCAGCGTCCTCAATACCTAATTCACGACATAACAGATAACCCGTAGGCGTTACTTAAAGGTAAAGTTCTCGGCCTTCTCCTTCCGCCAGATCAATCAGCCATCGAATGAGCATATGGTAGCGCCGTACGAGAGATAAGTTGCTAGCCATGTCAGAACTACACCGTAAGCAGTATACTTAGTAAAGGTAATCTTTTTGGCGCATACATAGTTCCCCGGACTTACAGATACATTTCCTACCTCCAACGACCCTCCTTGTGACCTCAACTCCCTCTGCAGCCCACGAAACCAATTCGCTGCTTCCGCGTTGACTTCGCCCGCAGGTCCCAAATCACCTTCTTAGACGACGTACGGCATATCCCCGCTCTTGGCTTCACGCTGCTCGCTGCTCGCGCTACATAGCCTACGCGGCGGAGTGCAACGGTACGACCGACCGACTCACCGAATTCACTCACCACCTTTATTCTCTCGTTCAACGTGGCCGTACGCTGCTGGCAGTAAGTGAACTTCTTCGCTTACGTGGCTGGAGTCCACGGTTTTAAGATTAAAGGGTTTGAGGCTTGTGGAAAGCTTTCTCCTCCGCAGGGGCTAATAAAGAGGTGAGGACGGAAGGCGTGGGAGTGAGAGGGTAGATGAGGCGGTATACGGGATCGATTTGCTAGAGGCGGCGAAACGGACATGTAGGATGCTGGGGAGATCGCTGGTTGTGACCGGCAGGGGGCTTAGAGGTATGACTGTTGTTCGTGGTTTTATAATAAGGGTGGGTAAAAGGATGGGCAAAGGTATGTCTTGTCAATATGTCTACTTTAGAAGGACTGCAGCGCTTTTGTATTCGCAGCAAGATGATTTGAAAGCAAGCAGACGTTTACAGCGATGTGATAGGGTTTCCATTTATACCTTCTTTCTTAGAGAATAACTGCCTTATTGTAAAGGCGCCCTGCTACTTTATAACATAGCTAATGCTCCTATATACCGAATTAAGCAGAGACGATTCAAACACCCTGATTCTATGCTGACAACGCCTACATACAACCGGACGGACGCCCCGCATCAATGAGATGCCTACATTTGCCTATTGGTCTTCGCGAGGAAGGTCTTAGTGGTAGGTGTCTTGATTGGCCGCACTTGAAAGTCGATGTTAGAGGTTAGATTTGAGAATTTGGGGGTTGTAAGTCGAATTTAGAAGAACAAGGTATGAAAATTCCCTCCCAAGCTGGATGAACCAAAGATGGGCCCTAAGGAAGAAGTGGCAGAGAATGTCCTCAGGTAAAAGAGCGCTACCTTTGTTGATCAAGGCGATCTTGCAGACGTACTAATAGCGTAATGCAAACCAGCCTCTTAAACTCAGGCGAATACTCCGATCTCTCAATTACCTCACGCAATGAGACGTTCGAAGTACATAAGGCTTTGGTCTGTTCTCGATCCGAGTATTTTCGAACGGCATGCAAAGATGGGACGTGGAAGGTACAGCAACGATCTCTAGAAGCCGCTCGGTCCGCTAAAAGCATCTTATGATAGGAAGGGCAGAATGAAGCGATCAATGTACAAGATAATCAGGACATCCCTATACCAATGGATGATCCCGTGTTGCTGAAATATATGCTGCAATATCTCTATGGTCTGAATTACATGGAAGAGCCTGGTGAATATGGACCAGAAAAGCCTGAGGAAGACGACGAACGGTCCACATGGGGCAGGAAAAAGAATTCAAAGCTACAGTCGAGGAGAAGAGAACGTTTAGAAGCTCGGACGTGCCATGAAGACCAGTCGATCCCGTACGAAGAAGAACCCACGCCGAGTGAACTCGAATCGGACTGTTCCAAAGGGATTTCTTCTGGCGGAAATGCTACACTTCATGCACAAATGTGCGCAATTACAGACTTCTTCGGCATCCCCAGTCTGCAAAAGGTTACGCGGCGTAAATTCAGATTTGCACTCGACAATGTCCATGACATTCATGGCATAATTAAGGTTTTCAAACTTGTCTGCAATCCAGATTTTCGAAGCGATGTGGTACTTCGCGACATTATGGTGGGCAAGATCGCGACAAATAACAATCTACTGGATGAGCCGAATGTAGAGGAGATCTTGTACAAGGATAGACAACTGACCCTGACAATCGCGAAGCATATGCGCTTGAAGTAATTGCGAGTCGTTGCTTAGGAGACGACTTGCTCGATCTTACTCTGGTGGCCATGACCATCGCTAAAGCCTCTGCTAAATGTGCTGCGTTGATTCTTCAATATCGATAGACGTGCCTCTATCTGATCGAATCCTATAGACTATCGGCTATAAGCCTTGGAACGCTCTTGACCTTGAGGTTCCTAGTCCTGACGCTCTCGTGTGACCACGAATGATGTCCAAGGGCAGTCGAATGCACCATTCATAAATCCTATAAGATATAGGAGTTGCTCACTCTGTCCCCTGATGCCAGTGTGCTGGTATACCTCATTCTCAAGTTTCTCTTCTGCCCCTCTGCCAATTCTGTCCGCCAAAAATCCACATGGAACTGCAACCTGTCCTGTGAATATAGGCACGCTTAATGAAATATTGGCTAGCGTGCGGCCATGAAAGATGGCCAATATCCTATATTCATCTGCTGAGATGCCGCCGGCTACGAGGTATTCATCGCGATGATTCTCCAATCGCTTTCGCGGAGTCGAGCTCTTGCTGTGGTACCCCAACCATTCCGCAACTTCATGAGCATCGTAAACATTGCGCAGCCCTCTCGACCATATTGCGATTATTATTACGTCTTCCCGACCCTTCTCTATTAGCCCTTGTCTCCTTTTCAACACTTTTCCCCAGCTTCTGGTGAAAGGTATAAACGGCGTATCCACGGGCTCCCACGAGAGACAATCGTCAAACGCCTGCCTTGTTATCGGTCTATCTGGATCTCTTGAGACTAAATCGAGATCTTCTCTCAAAGGCCTATCATATCCGGATGACTGGCTAGCCGCTCGGAAAAGGACGACTGGAGGGGTGTGAAGAGGGAAGGGGAGTCGACACCGAGGGGAAGTAGAATACATCTCCCGTTGCTGTAGGGTATATTAACGATTGATGATCGTTACTAAAAGAGTTCGGTGACAAAGCAAAGACCTGTGAGTTGACTTAGTGAGGTTCGCTCAAGCGATCCCCTCAGGAGTTCACCCTTCGGCTTAGGGGTCTCGGGGCGAGTTTGGCAAGGCGGCTCACTCTTATCGGTACGGCTCTGGACAGACCCCGCGTGGCTAACGAGAGACCCCTTAGAAAGACCCCTTCACATAATATATATAATATATACGCGATATACATAGATCTATATAATAATAGAGGTATTAATTAATATATCTATTATACTTATTTTATATTTAATTATTATTATTATTACTATTATTATTTCCTTATTATTACTAGTTTAAAGTAGGACTTAAACCCCTAATCCTTTTTACTTAAGAAGATAGTAGAATAAGTATTAAAATAAAATTATAAATTAGTATTAAAAAAGCTAGTACTCTTATAACTATTACGACCTTAGTACTAGAGCCTTAGTAGACGTTATAAGCGCTTACTAAAAGTCGAACATGCCTTAATATAACGAGTCGAGCGATCGCTCGACCCGATCGCTCTAGTCGATATAAGATAATTACTAGCGACTAGTACGAGTATAGATTTCCTATATCTATATAGATGGCGTTACTTTCCCTTTAGATAGGAGCTTCGTGCTTAACTTATATTATCTACTAGACTAATCTCCTAGATACTAAATATAATTCTATACTAGACTAGTTTAATAAGAAGCCTACTTACCTCCTCTTTAATACTCCTCTCTACGAGATCCACCTCAGACCCTAACTACCTCTAAAGGTTACGGGTCGTAATAATAACCTCCCTAGCTTAATAGTATAATAATTAGTTTTACCCCTTCTATTCCTAGATATTTATTATAAAGAAAATATTCGTATATATATTATATTATAATATAAGACTAAGGTAGATATTAAGGGCCTATTATAAGAGGATATAAATAAGTATTATTAGAGTAAATATAATAGATATATTTAAATTAATAGAAAAATCTATAAAAAACCCCTATTAATTAATATTATTTATATTAGATTTATCTTTTTACTATCTCTCCTATTTATAATTTACTAGTATATAAATATAAAAGGTAAATATATATTAATATTTATATATAAATAATATATAACTACTTTAAAATATAAAGTAAAACTTTTAAGAGATACTAAGGAGTTAAGTTATATAATAATATAATATAATAATAAGTAGATATAAATTATAAAATTAAAGATATTTATTACTATAAAATATATATATTATTTACTTTATAAAATATTAGACTTATATATATAAGTATAACTTTATACTTATATTAATTTTATAATTAATTTAATTAATCCTTAAGGTTTTAGTTAAATAATAAGATTTAAATAGCCTTTAATAGAGAATAATACTATTCTCTATTAAATAGTATTCTTAGGGAAGGTTTATAATAATAACTATATAAATTATACTATCTCTACCTTACTTAAAAGTAGTATTAATATAATAGATAATAGTAATATATCTAGTTTAATAATATATTAATATTATTATTAAAAGTAGAGATATAATTTTTATATAAAATAATAAATAAAAAGAATAAATTAAAGAGTTTAAATTAAACTAATAATATAAAATAAAGATATAAAGTTCTTATTAATAAGTTTTATATTATTTCTAAAGAAGTTAAGTTATTATAAACTTACTAGGCGTGTAATTTATAAATATAATTAATTATTAAAATAACCTTAAAAAATTAATACTTCTAATAACTCCTTATAATAGATTTAATAGTATATTAATATTACCTATTACTTTACCCCTCCTTTTACCCCTATCTCTTCCCCTTCCTTATATTATAACCTCTTAAAACTAGCCCCGATTATATATATACTTAGTAATAGGTATAAATATATTACTTATTATACTTCTAATTATAATTACTATATTCCTTTCCCTTACTTATACTTAATTTACTTATAAGAGTTAATTAATCCTATTTATATTAGCTTTAAATCTCTTACTAGTTAGATTCTCTTTAATATCTTATTAATACTCCTTAGCTAGTACTCTTTACCTCTTATTATACTCTAATTACTATTAATAAATAGTAATCTTAAAGTTTAATAACTTATATTAAGTAGATATATTATAATTATTAATATCTTACTTAATTTTATATTATTTCTACCTAATAACCCTTAATTCTTATAAAAGTTAATATTCTAGAACCTTAATATTATTAGAAACTAAGGAATCTAGCTTTTATTAAAGGTAATAGTACTCTAATTATAATAGGTTATAAATATTATATAAAGCTTCTTACTACTTATATATATAAGATAGGCTTATAATACTACTAAAAACTTTAATATAATAAAATAAGTAGTCTAGTAAACTAATAATTCTTTTATACTATTTATATATAAGATTAATAGCCTTATAACTAATAAATCTAATTAGATATTTATATAAAGAGATATATTATTTAAGAGGGAATTAAACTTTACTTATCTCTTATTTACTAATAATCTTATAATACTTCTATATAACTAGATCTTATAATTTATTAATAATAACCTAGATATTACTAATATATATATAAAGTTATCTTTTAAGCTTCTAATAAATACTCTTACTTATTAATATTACCTTTTTACTAAAATATATTACGCGGTTAATCTACAAGTTTATAATTACTAGTTTCTTACTCCCTTTTAAGTATATCTAGTAAATATAGTTATAAAGAGGCTCTAATTAAAATATATCTTCTATTATTATAAGAATATTATTAGCCTTAATAAACTCCCTTTTAATAGAAGTATTAAGTATTTTCTTAAATACTTTATACTAGATTTTAACTCTATTAAGATCCCTAATAAAAACCTTATCTACTCTACTATTAATATTCTTCTATATATACTATTAGTACTATAAATAATATATATTAGGAAAGATAGTATAAATTATATAAATTATTACTATATTACTATTAATTAATATAATTAGATTTATAATATACTAACTATAAATTTTCTTACTTTTTAAAGAGTTTTTAAAAATTAAGAAGTACTTATTTAAATATATCTTAAATCTCTTTATTAAGAAGAGTAAACTCTATATAAAAAGTCTTATTAATATATATAATAGAAGTTATAATAAGTAGAGATATATTATACTAATTAAAATAATAGATAGTATTTAAGAAGAAAATATAATAATATACTTCTAATATCCCTTTAAATAATTAAGATATTTAAAGAAAACCTTAGATTCTCTTTTTAAAGTTATCCTTATTAATATTACTATATTAAGACTACTCCTTTATATAAAGTTCTTTTAAGAGAGCTTTAATCTTAATATATCTATTAAGTCTATTATTCTAAATACCCCTCTATATATTATAGAGATCCTTAACCTTAATAGAATAATTAAGATTAATTACTTAAAGCTCTATTACTATTTTATATAATTAAATTTACTATTTATTTTCTTTTATAATAAGAGCTCTATTACTATTATTAAGCTTCTACTTTCTATAAATAGGATAAGTATCTACGCCTATTATAATATAATTATACTAGAAAATACCTGTAAAAATTCAAGATTTTTACGTTAGAAAATTACCCCTACTACCTAGTATTTAGTAGGGAAGGTAAATAGTATTAAAATAGTAGGAGTAGAATACTTAGTTAATTTATCTAAGATTATAAGAGTATCTATCTATATATACTAAGACTTTATACTTAGTTATCTTAGTAAACCTTTCTTACTAAGAGTATATTTTAATACTTCTATATAATTACTAGAAGTCTTAAGAATTAATAAGTAAAAAAATCTAATACTAGGTAGTAGGGGTAAACCCTACTACGTCTGAAAATAACTATATTAAACTAAAAGTTAAAAATAACTAAGTTATTTAAAATAGACTATTTTTATCTAGAGCTCTTACCTAAAAATTCTACTTTTTATAGAAATATAGTTATTTATAATTTTTATTTTAGGATAAAGTTATATATACTAGAATCGTACTAAAATATAGTTAGATATATTATAAGAGGGTAACTATTAATAGTTACTAGTAAGAGTTAATCTCTAGACCTAATAAGGTAATAGTAGCTAGGTAAGTAGCTACGAGGTATAATATTATCGTCGTTATTATACTATTTTAAGGTAGATCCCTTAAAAAGGTAGCTTATATAATCCTATTAGTACTAGTACTACCTTTAAGCTAGTATCCCTATTACCTTTAGTTAAGTAGCTAGAAATAGTATAATAGTAGTAATAAGGTATAGTTAAAGACCTAGTTTATAAAGCGTTAATTAATTAATAGGTAAAAGGGATAAAATACTATAAGACTTAAGGTAGAAAATAAGCTAATATAGCGGCGTTTAGCTATAATAATAGTATTAACTATAAGCTTATATACTTATAACTATTAGTAAAGTAACCTAGAATAATTATAATAATAATAAAGATAGTAGAGTACTTAATTAATAAGGTATTAGTTAATAGAATAAATCCTATTAGTTAATAGAATAAGTACTATAAGATTCTAGGGCGGTTATCTCCTAGAAGGTTAACCCTAAGAGTACCCTAGAATATTATAATTATAAGAAAACTACCTTCTACTATTTAAAGTATAATAACTTTATTAATAAACTAATAAAGTCGTAGTTTAAACTATATATACCTAGGGGTATAGTTAAGCCTTAAGACTATTAATATAATAATTAATAGTATTATTAGTAGGTAATATTATTAATAGTTATTAGTTAATAGTATTATTAAGGCTTAAAAGCTCTAGTAATTACAAGGTATTATAACTCTTATATATAATTAATTTAATACTCTATATTCCTTAATATAGTCTCTTCTAGATTAATTACCTTCTAGAAGATAATAAAGCTATTATAATTAAGGGCCTTAGTATTATAAGCGTACCGAACGGTTCTTATACTACGCCTAGCGAGAGTACTTCTCGTTACTAACAGGTGGATTACTAAGCAATTAGACGAACTATATTACAAGTAGATTACTAAGCGATCTACCGAACTATATTATAAGTGGATTACTAAGCGATCTACTAAACTATACCTCTTAGTAGGATCTTATATATCTATATAAAGAGCGTGCTTTCCTACTTAGATAGGAGCTTCGTACTTAACTTATATTATCTACTAGACTAATCTCTTAGATACTAAATATAATTCTATACTAGACTAGTTTAGTACGAAGCCTACTTACCTTCTCCTTAATACTCCTCTCTACGAGATCTACCTTAGACCCTAACGACCTCTAAAGGTTACGGGTCGTAATACTTTAAGTACCCTTAAGATAAGTACCTTAGGAGAAAGGAACCCTACTTAAAGTAAACGCGGTTTATAATAGTTAATAATAGCTAAAGCTAAGGATAGTATTAAGATTACTAAACCGGACCTATATTATAGTAACTAGGATAAGTTAGAAGAGTAGTTAGTATAAATACAGCTATACTTCTCCTTTAACCGGGACGCTATTAGACTAGGTAAGTAACCGCTATTCGTAATAACTTATATAAGAGGACGAGCCTAGAGGTAGGCCGCCTTATATCTCAAGCGATATATAGAAGGCCCTGATAATAGTAATAACGTCGCTATTAAAGTATAGATAGAAAGCTTTACACGCTTCCGTATTAAGATAAGACGAATATTTAAACCTTTAAATAAAGAAAGTATAGTTATACGAGTTATCTAATATTTAATATAGAAGAAGTTAGTATTAGAGTATTTAACTTAGTTTTAATAATACTCTACGAGAATAAACTAGGATAATAACGTACTTATAATAATATATTAAAGAGGATTAAAGGATAACGTTAAAAAAGAACTTATATAAGACGGAGTAGTATATAATACGTTAGACGTACTTATTAAAGCCGTAGTAAGGATTAACGACTAACTTTATAAGCTTGTAATAGAATTACGTTATAATAGTAGTATCGCTAGACTTAAATAAGTAGGGATCTATTCCGGAGGATATTATAATAAGAGACATGTGTAATATAATCCTTATAGACCTATGCTAATAGAATTAGACTTTACTTAGTAAAAAAGAAAATTCAGGGGTAAGAAGTAGTAAGGGGATAGAAAAGTAATAAAATGCTATAACTATAGTAAACTAGGCTATATCGCTAAAGACTACAGGTTGAAAAATATAGTGAAACGACTACAGTTAAATATATTAGAGAGAATACTAATTAAAACGACTAGACCTCTAAGGGATTAACTAGAGGTAGAATATAACGACGAAGAGCTAGATGTAATTATAGAAGATTTACTAGCACTTATTAATCAGCTAATAGATAAAAGTATTAAGGAACTAAAAAATAGAGAAGAGGAATTACGCGAAGAGATTACTAGAAAAGAAAGAAATATTAGAAGAATTAAAGGAAGACTTACGCGAATTTACGAATAGTTAAAAGAACTAGGTTCCGATAATAATAGTAACGATAGTTAGGCTTAGAAGGAATATCCTAAGTAAGGCCGAGAAAATAATAATTTAGACTAGGAGGATCTCAGCTATAAACCTACGAAGGGTAAGGGGAAATACCTTAAAGAATCTCGCGCCTCCACGTTAAAAGATCCACAGATAGAACTCGAGAAAAGAACGGAATTCTACTAAGAGAAAGTGTTAGATAGACTCTTATAGAAAGAATTTAGGAACGACTTAATATATCTATAGTATAGAGTAATATATTAGACGGCTTATACTAATATAACGTGCCTAATCTATAATTAAGTAAAGAGAAACTTAGGAAAAGTAATTAGGATACGTATATATAGGAAAGTTTAGACGGCTTATAAAGACCTAAGCTGTAATTAGTACTTAGTAATAAAAAGAAGTTGTAAATAGTTTCTAAATTATAATTAAAGGTGGTATAGTAGTCTCTATAAACACCTAAAGTACGATACCGATATACGGGAATATTACTTATTAGAATAGTACGTATGTTTCTATAATAAGTGTGAGAAACACATGCGATAGAAGAGAATTACCGGATTTCTCCCCGAATTAGGAAAAGAGTAATCCCTTGCGCTACGGGGAAGTACAAGGAGATTAATATTATAATCCCTAAAATATAATAGTTATACTTAATAGAGTATATAATACACGTAAATATACCGGTTAGAATTAATAGTTAGAGAACTATAGTAATAATAGATTCTGGAGTATCTGGAAACTTTATCTCCGAAGCGTTAGTACGGTTAGTAGGCCTACTAATACGAAGAAAGAAGGATCTATATAACTTATAAATGGCTGACGGGTTAAAACTATTAATAGGAAGTATAGATAAGGAGATAACCTTACTACTATTTATAATTTAATAATACTATAAGGAAATGTCCTTTAATATAGTTAGGATGGCTACTTATTATATTATACTAGGTATACCTTAGTTAGAAAAGTATAACCTAGTAATTAACTAGAAAAGAAAAGTACTTAAGTTTAAGCGAACTAGTAATATCGCTAGATTCCACCCTACACGCCGATAGAGGACGACGGTAGATAAGAAATTAAACTAAAAGACGGTCGAGGTATATATTACCTTAATTTCGAATAAGGATAGCCTTAAAGAACGAGGATCCGGCTTAATAGATACTAGCGAAGGTCCGTAGGGTTAATAAGTTAGAGTTCTTAAAGTAACTAATAGTACTCCTAATATCTTATAAGAGTATTAAAGATAGAAACGCCTCTTTATAAAAGAGATAATAGTAAAAGCTCTACCTAAATACTAACCTTAGGATTATAAGATTAAACTTAAACTAGGGAAGGAACTAATATTTAGACCTATTTATACGTTATCTGAAAAGGAACTCTTAGTACTTCGCGGATACCTAGAAGAGAACCTTAAAAAGGGATTTATTCAAGAATCTAAATTACTAGTAGGGTATCCGATACTCTTTATAAAGAAGAAAGATAGATTACTACAACTATACGTAGACTATCGAAAGTTAAATAATATAACGATTAAAAATCGTTACCCGCTACCTAATATAAGCGAGTTATAGGACCGGCTAGCTAAAGCAAAGATCTTTATAAAGTTAGATCTTAGAGGAGTATATAACTTAATTCGAATAAAAGAAGGTAATAAATAGAAAATAGTATTTAGAACTTAGTATAGATATTACGAATACTTAGTTATACCGTTTAGCCTTACTAATATACTAGTAACCTGCTAAGTACTAGTTAATAATATTATACGAGTATATTTAGATTAAATAGCGATTATATACCTTAATAATATATTAATCTACTCTAAGACTTTTAAGGAGTATATCCCTTATATATAAGATATATTAACATGCTTATTATAAGCGGGACTCCTTTTAAAGCTAGAGAAGTACGAGTTTTATAAGACCTTAGTTAAGTTCTTAGGGTTTATAGTAATAATAGAAGGAGTTTATATAAGCCCTAAAAAGATTCAGGCTATATAGGACTAGCCTATACTACATAATATTAAATTAGTACAAGGATTCTTAGGATTCGCTAACTTTAACAGACGTTTTATAGAAGGCTATTCTAAGAAAGCCTTACTACTAATAGAAATCACGAAGAAAGACATAGGATTTCGATAGGATACTAACTAAAAGAAAGTATTTACTAAACTAAAGTAAGCTTATATAGATCTACCCGTACTCTATACGTTTTATAACGGAGAACCCGTACGTATTAAAACGGATGCTTCGGACCTTATAATTAAAGCCTACTTATATTAATAGAGTAATAGCAAATAGTATCTAGTAGCTTACTATTCACGAAAAATAATAGCTATAGAATAGAACTACGATATATACGACAAAGAACTCTTAGTAATTATCTGTACTTTATAGTATTAGAGAGTATATGCCGAAAGTTATTCTAAGCTTACTATCTTTACTAATTACAAGAACTTAGTCGGCTTTATAACGACTAAAGAATTAAATCGATGACAAGTTAGATAGGCTAAGCTTCTCGGATAATATAAATTTAAAATTTAGTATACCCTAGGTAAAGATAATAGAAGAGCAGACGCTTTAAGTAGACGATCTAACTATATATAAATAAAAGATATTATAATAGAACCTATCTTAAAACAAGAGAATAATAGATCGTTAGTACTAATAAGGAACTTAGCTACGACTATTCAAGTTATAATATATATAGTTCCTAACTTAAAGGAAGTATATATTAGAGATACCTTAGCTAAAGAGCTTAGGAAGTAATAGCCTAACCGAGACTTCTTATTATATAAGTAGAAGCTATACTTACTACTAAAAGCGGTTAAGGGAGTAATTAGAGATTACTACGATAATCCTTTACTAGGATATCCGGGAGTTTCTAAAACCTTAGAACTCATTTAGAGAATATATACTGCGCCGAACCTACGAGTATTAGTCGAGTAATATATTAAGGAATATATATATTACTAGTAGAACAAGTTTATAAGACACGTTAAGTATAGATAAATTTAGTTTACTAAAGTCCCGGATACGTTATAAAAGGATATTATAATAGACTTCGTCGTAAAACTACCTTAGTTAGTTAATCTAGTAATAAACGACAAGTATAATTTAATAATAGTAATTATTAATAAACTTACCAAGTATACTATTATAATTCTATATAAAGAAACTTATAATACTAGTTAGCTCGGCTTTATATTATTAGATAGACTTATTAGAGATTATAGTATACCGGAATTAATAACCTTAGATAGAGATAAGCTTTTTACGTCAAACTATTAGAAGACCTTAATCGTATCTATCGGAATAAAGTTATAGATATTAACTACATACTATCCGTAAACTAATAGATAAATTAAACGTATAAATTAAATAATAGAAACGTATTTAAGATATTACGTTAATAAAAAATAAAATAATTAGGTTTTACTACTCGTAATAGTATAATTAGTATATAACGATAAGATATCTAATACTATAAAGCTATTACCGTTCTTCGCTAACTACGGAAGACACGTAAATTTATTCCTAGACCCTAGGTAAGGACTAGACGCAGAGAAAGCTTTAGTACTAATATTAGAACTAAAACACCTGTATAAGGAAATGCAAGGTAAAATTCGTAAGAGAAACGACTCTACGAAAGTAACGGCTAATAAGAAAAGAAAAAATAGCCCTTAGCTAAAGAAGGGGGATAAAGTATACCTCCTTACAAAAAACCTAAAGAGTATAAGACCGAGTAAGAAACTGGACTATATTAAAGTCGGACCATTTTTAGTAATTTAGGAGAAGGGACCTATTAACTATAAGTTACAGCTTCTACCTAATACTAAAATCTATCTAGTATTCTATATCTCTATATTAGAATAAGTAGACTCTAATACTCCCTTATAAGAAACCTTCTATTTCGAAATAGAAGAAGAGGATAAATTCGAAGCCGAAAGAATTCTATTACAAAAAGGTTAGAGTTACCTAGTAAAGTAGAAAGGATACGAGGACTCGGAAAATACCTAGGAACTAGTTAAGAGCCTTGTAAACTACTAGAGCCTCCTATAGTAATTTTACTATTACTAATAAAACTACTCTAGTTAAAATCCGAAGGAATCTCGATTTACTTAGAAGATATATTAAAAAGAAAGTTATTAGGATTAATAGCGGCGAGCTACTCGTCCGCCTCTACTTCCTCGATATTCTTTAGTTCTCCTTTAACTATCTCACGCTCTTGCTTTTTAAGAGCGGACACCTCCTTATTATAACGTATAAAGTAAGCTAGAGCCTCGTCCGCCTTCTTCTTTTTCTCCTCCTTTTATTCACGGATCCTAGCCTAGCGAGCGGGAGAGAAGGGCGTAAGATTATAACTACGGCCTTTACGGGCGCATTTAATATATCGGTCGGAAGTACTACCGATCTTATACTTCTCTAGACTACGTGCCTTATTATAGTTTTAATATACGCGTATTAGACTAGTAGGAATAAAAGAGTTTATTAACTAATAATAATAGAACTTAGTAAGAAGATAATATCTATTAGCAGGCATAGTATTATAAGGTTTTCGGGACGAAAACTAATAAGGGGGGACCTAATATTATAAGCGTACCGAACGGTTCTTATACTACGCCTAGCGAGAGTACTTCTCGTTACTAATAGGTAGATTACTAAGTAATTAGACGAACTATATTACAAGTAGATTACTAAGTAATCTACCGAACTATATTATAAGTAGATTACTAAGCGATCCACCGAACTATACCTCTTAGTAGGATCTTATATATCTATATAAAGAGCGTGCTTTCCTACTTAGATAGGAGCTTCGTACTTAACTTATATTATCTACTAGACTAATCTCCTAGATACTAAATATAATTCTATACTAGACTAGTTTAGTATAAAGCCTACTTACCTTCTCCTTAATACTCCTCTCTACGAGATCTACCTAGACCCTAACGACCTCTAAGAGTTACGGGTCGTAATACTTAGTAAGGCTATTAACTACCTATTTATTAGTAGGAGTCTATTTAAGGTTAATCTTACTATTAATAATTTAACCCTAGATCTAGTAATACTAAATATCTATATACTTAATATAATTATAATAAAGTAGGTTCTTTACTAGCGTAATTATACCCTAATTATCCTTAAAGATAATAACTATTTAGAGTATATTACTAGTAGGACGGATTTAATCTAGGAGAGTTTTAAGCTAGATAGCTTCCTTTATAACTTATATCTATCTAATATATTTAGCTTTATAAGTTAATAGTACTACCGTTACTTAATACTTAGATAACTAAGATATAGTACTACTTCTAAGGTTAAAGACGTAGCTAGAGGTAGACTTCTAAGTACTATAATTACTAGTATAATCTAAGTCTATCTATTTAGTAAGATTTTCTAGTAATCCTTTATACGTAAGTTACTAGTAAACCGTAGACTAGAAGTAGTAGAGGATATATTTTACTACTTTAAAGTATTTTACTATAGGGTTTAATAAGTAGTAAGAGACTACTAAGATTATATAAGTAATATTAGGTTAAGTACCTAGAATTACGTATATAAGAGAACTAATAGCTAACTAGTACTATTTAAGGAGGTCTAATAGTACTATATACCTGCCCTTAGCTAGTAGAAGCTAGGTAGTAGTTTCTATTAGGGTTATAATAGGCTTTAACTCCTATATTCTATAGTACCTAAGGAAACATTCTATATAAGTAGCTTATTCTAGTTATAGCGTCTAATTAACCTAATTCTAAGTTACTATTATACTAAGGTAATAGTTATATAGGCCTAAATTAGTTATATAGAATTTAGTACTAAGGGCGTCTTTAATCTACTAGATCTTAGGCTTTAAAGGCCTTATAACTAGTATATTATCTATATAGAGAGTAATAATAGTACTTAAAGAGGTATTAGTAAATATATTAAAGTTAGTATTAATAGATTTAAGGCTAATATCCTTTATATACTTTATAAAGTAGTTATATTAAACTTATAATAACTATTTTAATTTATAGAAGGCGTTATTTAATTTATATACCTTTTCTAGGTATTAATTATTATACCTTATAAGTTATTCTATATAGATTTCTTTATCTATATATTTATAGAGGAAGGCCGTCTTAATATCTATCTATTCTAGGTCCTAATCTTTAGTAGTAGTAAGGGTAAAAATAGCCTTATAACTTATAAGCTTAATTATAAAGGTAAAGGTTTTATTATAATCTAGTCCCTTATATTATTTAAAACCTTAAATAACCTAGTAAGCTTTATAGTAGGTAATTTCCCCTTATAAGCTATATTTTAAGGTATAAACCTATTTATTATAGAAGATAGTCTAATTCTTTAGTAGGTTAACTAGCTCCTAAGTATTATTTTTAATAAGGGAGTTAAATTCATCTATTATACTAGCCTTTTATTACTTTTAGTAGGCGTAATTAATTATAACTTCCTTAAATATCTTAGGTTTATAAGTTTCTTAATTAATAGCTTTAAATATTATAATATAATATAAGTAGATATCTAGTAATAGATCTTAAAGGATAAGATAGGGATAATTAGGTTATATACTATCTACTTATAAGGTTTTATCTAAGATTAAAGGCGGAGTTACTAGTAGTATTCCTACTATTAAAGGAGACTTTATAAACTAAGAGGTCTAGATTCCTACTAATTCTAGCCTTAGATCTATTATTAAGGGCCTTAGTTATACTAATTAGATAAGTTTATTAATATCTATTAGATCTATAGGTATAAAGATACTAATAGGATAATACTCTTTAATATTATACTCCCCTACTCTTAAAGACTTTACGCGTTAGGGGATTATTAATAATAAGTAGTATAGGGAGTAGGCTATCCTTTTCCCTTCCCTAAGTAACCCTTAAAGCCCTAATAACTTACTTATTAGGTATTAATATTTTATAGATATAGTTACCCTTAAAATTAATAAGGGTACTAAGTTTAACTTAATCCTTTTTATAACCCTAGCTAGTAGCTAGTCTCTAGTAGTTAATATAGCCCTTTATTCTAATATATTTAATATAAGAGAGATAAGGGTAATAGCTAGTATAAGCCTTATATAATATAAGCTTTTAACTAGATATAAGGCTCCTATTCTATAAGTAGTTAGTTATAAGGATAAGTTTAGGCTAGAAGTCTATATTAAGACTTATATCTTATAAGATAGTACTTATTATAAACTAGAGGGTTTAGCCTAGATATTTAATAGCTCTATTACTTTTAGGATTTCCTAGGACTATAAGCTCCTATAAGATATTATAGTTAGCGCGGTAGGAATTAAAGTTATAATCTTTATATTTACTATTATAATTAGACCTTAAGTAATTTATAGTAATATTACCGTATTTATTATAAGCCTAATAGTATTTACAAGCTTTAAAGATCTCGCTTTTTACCTCTACTACCTCTACTTTAGACTACTTATCCTAGTTATTAAGGAAAGTAATAAAGTAACGCCTTCTATTATAACCTCTAGGGGTATAAGGGCCTAAGACGTCGCTATAAATAAGGTTAAGAGATCTTCTTCCTAGTTAGATATAAGCTTTATATAGTACCTACTTTACTTTTTAAATAGTATATAATAGGTATAAATCCTTATTAATAAGTTCCTTAGTAAGGTTAATCCTTTTAAAGAGATAGGCGAGTTTCTTAATATTTTAATAACTTAAATAGCTTATATAAGCGTATTATAAATCGAGGGTTTTATTATTAATTTAGCCTTTTAAGTTAAAGAAGTCTAACTCTAAGTCTAAGTCTAAATATTCTAGAGTAGGAATAATACTATCTACTAGATTAGCCCGCTCCTTCTACCTTAATATAGTATAGAGTATAGCGACCTTAGTAGGGACTTTAATAACCCTTTTAAAGGGGAAATAGGGTATTTTTAGTACTAGAATAGATATTTATAGTACTATCTTTATAAATAGTATAATATAAGGAGACTCTTATATATATAAGTAGTAAAGATTATTATCTTATAACTAGGTTATAATACCTCGCTTACTAATCTTAATACTATTTTAAATAATTTAAAGAGGTACTAAGTTATATTAAAGCTATCCTTATAAGATTAAATTAATAGGTAACCTAGGAATATAGAGGTAGTTAGTAAGAATTAGGCCCTTCCTTTTCCTATCTATTATAGTAGGAACATAGACCTTATTAATACTAAGAGGGTACTAAGTATTATTAATACCTTTAATAGGTTAGATATTATCTAGTAAGGGATTAAGTAAGTAATATTTAATAAAACTTATATAAGAGGGCGTTAAATACGCTAAGTAAGTAGTATTAAGTACCTACTTCTTAAGCTAGGCGTCTAATTTAGTAGTAAAAGCTACGTTAATATTATCTTAAAAGGCTATATAAGTTTTAGCCTTAGAGTTATTATTATTATAACGGCGTCTCTTATTAAGCTTATTATTAGACTTATCCTTATCCCTAGAGGATTATTTCCTCCTATTTATTTTACTTTTAGCCCTATTCCCTCTTCTCTTACTACTACTAGTATTATTCTTTATAAGTAGCTTACTATTTCTAAGCTTAAAGTATTCCTTTTAAATATAATAATATATATAGTAATAAGGATAATATTTAATAAGCTTTTAAACGAGCTAGGTATTAGGTCTAGGTATAACCCTATTTTAATTTTTAATTAGAATAGTAGGACTAGTAGTAGTAGGAGTATAAGTAGCTATTATAATAAAGTTTAATTCTTCCTAGTTAATTAAGGGGTTAGTTACTATTTAAATAAAGCGCCTAGTAGTATACTTAAGGGAATAAGCTAGCTTAGTAGTATTAGTCTTACTTATTAGGTTATAAGTTTAGATATAGTATATAAATTACCCTTTATAAGCTTTACTAAGACTTATATAAAAGAGGAAGATAAGGAAGTTTATTTCTAGCTTTAAGTAGGCGGATATTAAGGTAATTTTATTATAAAGAGACTTAAAGTAGGTTATAAAATCTATAATATCTTTATATTAGCTAAGGTCTAGCTTAAGTAGCTAGTAGTATAAGTTATTAAGGGTACTAGAGCCTATAAGTTTATTATTAGTCTTAAGGGCTTCTTATAATATATAGGTATAGGTAAGGGATATAATCCAAGCGATCCAGAGTCTTTAATTCGGGGAAATAATAGAGGCGACATGGGGCGTCACCTAGGTCGCCCTCTATACCGCTATAGGAGGTTTTAAAGACGCAGAGGCACGCATTACCAAGCTGGAAACGCGTCTAGAAAGACTAGGGAGGGACGGAAACGCGCCGGTAGGGGGTTATAAGGGATTATAGGCCTAAGTTATTAGGGCTAACGTAGGACCTAGGCCCTAGTAGGCCCAAGGCCTAAGGGCAGGACAGGGCCTCGGGGGAGCTCTTAGTAGCTAGCCACTCAAGTAATTAGATAACCGGAAGATAAGGGAGGTAATAGTAAGGTTTAGGGATAAGGAAGGCTATAGGAAAGTAAGCTAGATAGAGAAGGAGGAGCTTATAAAGAGCTTTATTAACCCGGTAAATATAGTTATAAAGAATATTATTAGTACTTATACTAGGGGTATAAAAGATATAGTACTACAGATAGTAACGGTTAAAGGGCGTAAGGCACTTAAGAAGATATAAGAATAGGCGAGCGTAGCCTATCTATTAGTAAAAGTACTAAGGAAGGCCTTCTATATAGCGGCTAAAGGGGCGTACTTAAACCTCCTAAATAATAAGGAATAAGAGAAGGGACTAGCGAGAATTAGGGAAGATAACGCCGTCACCCACCCGAATACCGACTTTACTAGCTTCGGGTAGGCGAGGTATACGGAGAAACTAAGGCGAGACGGGAGTAAGAAGCTGTACTTAACCCTTATTATTAGGGTATCGACGCCGGAGGCGGTTAACCGCCTAGTACGAGGAGGGATAGCTCTTAGTAGTAGCCTCTTAGTCTATAAGAGATAGGAATAAGGAGCAGAGATAAGATAATACTTTAACTACTATAGATATAGACACTTTACGCGAGAGTGTTAAAGGGAGAAGAGGTGCGGCTATTATACAGGTAGCTATAACTTAGTAGACCACGTTACGGGCGAAGGAGTAATAATATACGCTGCTTATAGAGGAGGCTACGAGGCCTAGAGTAAGGACTGCCTAGTTAGGCGAAGGGAGTACTAGAGAGTAGTATAAAGACGCCGGACTAGGCTGGCGTTCTATAACACGCAGGGCTTGCGGGAAAATAATACCCGCAGCGAAGAGGGGATAGACGTAGACGGTTTCAGGGTAGTCTAAGGTATATTAAGAAAGAGGAAGTCACCGGTACAGGCGGAAAAGGAACTACTAGACCTAGCTCCTCCCCGGTAAAGAGGGCGGCCAATCACGATAGCCTAGATAGCTAGGAAGGAGTTAGGATAATAGGTCCTCCCGCTACCCCAGGGGGCACCTAGGGGCGCCTAGGCTACAGAGGACTAAATGGTAGTAGACTCTAGCCCTGTACCGGCTATATAGTAGGACAACCGCTTAAGATCCTGCAGTATAACGTATGAAAAGAAAAGGACGGCGTGTAAACGCCACTCCTAGAAGATGCTGAAGTCTAGTAAATAGACGTCTTAGTAATATAGGAGCTATAGACTAACCTGAGGACTAAGTCGATATACGACCTATCTTATAACAGGTTCCACCTAGTTTATAAAGCTAAGGAGGGTACTCGGGTATACTTCTATATTAATAAAAGAGTTAATATAGAGAGCTAGGAGGCGGACTTCTCAAGCGGCGATTACTACTCGCTGAAAGTTAGCCTTAGGAAAGGGTAATAGGGGATATAGGCGGATAATATCTAGATATATAATATCTATAGCCCCTCTCCGACGACGTATAAGTTAAAGGACGACCTAATAATAATCCCTCTAATAGCGGAGGTCCTAAAGAGGCTAGGGGAATATATCCTCCTCGGGGACTTTAATCTCTACTACCCTTAGTGGAATAATAAAGGGAGAAGTATATACTACGTTATAGCAGACGTATTACTAGGCGAAACGAGTAAATATAGTATAGAAGTCGCCCTACTAGAAGGTACGGTAATATAGCGGGGGAGAGGCCTAAAGTTAGCGATTAACCTAGTCTTTACTACTAAGGGTACTACTAACGTACTCCGAAACTGCGGACTAAGGGCGGACCTCTAGTATAGATCTAACTATCTCCCGGTATACACTGAATTTGAATGGAGCTGGGAGAGCTAAACCCTAGTCTAGAGGAGAGCGTAGAAGATACTTGAAGACGAGGGGGTTACTACGAATATAAGGAATAGGGCCTAGTAGCTTAGACTATCGCTAGGACTCCCCTAGGTTAGATCCGCTAGTAAGGCGGACGAGTACCTAGGGTAGATACTAGATAGGTTCCAGGCCATTATATAGGAATATATTCCGTAGGCGAAGCCGTCTAGTAAGGTAAGGTCCTTCTAGAACTTAGCCTGTAGGGATATAATATAAAGGGCTAAGCGGGATCTAAAGGCCTACTACTAGTACCGTAATATAGAGACGAGGGAGACTCTAAGAGAAGCGGAAAGGGCGAAGGTGGCCGTAATCCGAAGAGAGAAAGCCCTCTACTTCCGGGGGGCTGTATACTAGGCCTTAGAAGACCCTCGGGGGGTATAAGTACTAGCCTAGTAGGGAAAGAATAAGAGTAGGTTACTAAGAGCCCTATCTAATAGAGATAAATAAATAATAACTATTATTTATTTGAATACTACTAAGGATTTAGTTATAGTTCATTTAATTTTCTTTTTCTAAATGAATAATAGTTAAAACCTTAGCCGATTTTTTAAAAAAGTACACCGTTAGAAAGCTCGGACTTAGCTCTATAAAATAATGTGCTTATATACCTCATCGGGCCTAGTCTCGATTTTCTAGAATTTTCGGAAAACTAGGAAATTCTTAATATTCCGCCCCCGACGGGTAATCTACTACTAGTACGAGCTTATTTTCTCTCGCTCGTTCCTTTAGCTATATATAGAAGTAAAATATATAAAAAATATATAGGGATATAAAGCTAAGCTTAAGCTATCTAGCGAGCTAATTTTTAGCTTAAACGGATAGGGTTAACCTAGTTTTCTACGGCTAAAGGTAATATTATCTTTAGTTACCCTAGATAGTATATAAGGAATCTAGATTTAGGTTAGATAATATATATAGGTTAGATAGGGAAAAATTTAAGAAAAATTAAGAAAAAAGAACTAGTTATATCGGGTAAGGTCTAAGAAAGTTATTAAGTAAATACTATCTAGTAGAGAATTCTCTAGTATTCTTAGGGTATATTATCTTAAGACGTATAATAACTAGGATATCCACGCTAAATATAGATATATATGTATTTTTTTAGAATCTCCGGAGTCTTAAATATATCCTAGAGTTATAATATCTATAGAATATCTATAGTAAAGAATTATATTAGACCTATAAGATTAGAGTAGGAACTAGACGCGGGAATATCTCAGCTACTCTTTTACCCGCGCGGGAGGGCTAGTTAGCTACGGTAACCTTAATATAGCCGCCGAGGCCGCTAACTTCTAACGTTCCCTTAACCTACTTTCTTTCTCCTTCCTAGATTATTTATTAGAAAATCAATGTTCCTATCTAGGGCTGAAATCTAGATAGGAAATTAACTCGTCTCTTTCTAATACTATTATCTAGAGATAAATAAATCTAAGGTTAAGTGTATTTATTTACTACTAAGGATTTAGTTAAGATTTATTTAATTTTTTAGAATTAAATAAACTTAAGGTTAAACCTTAACCGATTTTTATAAAAAAAATATCATTGAATAGAGCTTAGTCAGCGCTCTAAAATAATCTATTTCCTAGCCTATTTAGGCCTAGTCTTATAAGTAGAGAATTTTTCTAACTTAAGGTTTTTTTTAATGTTCCGCCCCTAACGGGAGATCCGCGACTAGTACGAGCTTAATACTTCTTAATAATTCCTTACAAGATCTTAGTACTATAATTTTATATAAAATATGATAATATATAGAGTAAACTTAGGGCTATTAATAGACCTAAATTTTATAGAAAATAGATAGTAAAATTTCAAGTTATAAGTATTACTAAGGCTTTATTCCTTACTACTACTAGAGAATTTCCAGATAATATAGATACGGCTTAGTAATCTATAGACAAACTATAGAGTAAAAAGTTAGAAAAAATTTAAAATTTAAATTAGCCGAATCAGGCTAGGAATAATAAAGGTATTATGAATTAAAAAATAATTATTCGTAAAACCTTTAAAAACGTCTAAGTACTTTAAACTTTAGTCTTCTTTCTAATATAACTCTATAAATATACGCTAAAATACTAAATATCTATATATTTTCAAGATCTACGCTAAATTCTCTATCTACCCCTCTATTAATAGTAATATTATAATAAGAAAGTAAAATAATATTTAAAGTACTAGAAAAGATCTACGTTTAGATTCGATTTATATTCGCTTAATCTCTAGAGCCGTACTTTAAGCTTTTTAGGCGCCGGGAGCGTTTAAGCTACCCGGCGGTAGCTAATATCTAGGTTCCTCGTTTATTATTCCTTCTTCTTTCTTAATTATTCTATTAAAATTTCATCGATACTATCTATAAGTAAAACCTAGATAGAAAATCAATTATTTACTTTTCGATATAATGGAGTATATCTCGATTCTCGGAGATACCGGCTTTATAGCTTGTAAGTAATATAAATACTCTATTATTCTTTCAGGTCTTAAAGCGTACTTTCGTCTAAAACTATATCAATTAGCTTTAGAAGTTCGAGGACAAATTCTTTCCGAAGCTTAAAAGTATCCTAATTTAATTAGGAGTCGAGAAGAGATTAAGGATAGTGATATTCCTAGCTCTTTCCCCTTTTTCTTTCCGGACCTAGCTTTATACTTAGACGGTTTAGCCTACCAAGACCGTTCGTATATAGTAAGATCGGAAAAGACTATTTCAAAGCACTATAAGGACGAACACGAGTGGGAGAATCCTCGCGGAAAAGGTCGAATTCTAAAAACTTCCTTGAAAAGTATCCCTTAGGCTTCGAATATTAGCTGTCAATAATTCTTCTATACGCCCCCAGGTAAATCCTACTTTAGAGTCAACTCTAAAAGACCCTTTTCAGATCGACAGACTAGGCCTAGAACGGCTAGTTCGGTGGAAGAAGAACGAAACGAAGATGAAAGCGAAATTCGCTCTAAATAGTCTGAGGCTCTTTTAGAGTTATCTCAAGGTATTTCTCTAATATTTTTTTTATAAAATAGTAGTACTAACAGTATATATAGAGCCTTGAAATTAGGAATCCGAATGGTCTCGTCTAGACTCTAAAATCCTCGAGTTTCGAACGAAAGAAATCCGAAAAATCGAGAAAAACCCCTACGACAACCCTAGTCCCTAGCTAGAAAGAACCCGATAGGCTTTATATTTAGATAGGCTGGACCGGATCAAGCTAGTCGCCCTCGTAGGGGAGCCGGATACGCCTTTATTAAAGGTTATCTAGGCTAGTTTCAACGAACTCGCTCGAAAATCACGATAAAGCCTATTAAATATAGGGTATTTCAGACGTTTTTAAATAGTTTAGACTGAAATCGATTAGTTCTAAGCTAAGCCCCTTCGGGCGTACTAGGATCCGAGTTGAATTCCGACGTATTCTCATTCTTTCAAGTAAATTCTCGCCTTTTTCGTCCGAACTCAAGAGTCTACGACGTCGGCTTTATTTCTAGACTATTCTTTTACGTCTATTTAATAGTCTAGATATCGTCGTCTAGTCCGAATTACCTCGGAAATCGAAAACCCGGAAGATTTCGTCGAAACCCTTCGGAAAACATCAGAAGACGGGGATTCTTCCGACGACGCTAGCCAAATCGAGACTAGTAATAAAGACGAGTTTAGTATCTATAAGAATACTCGGATTTAGGCCCGAAATTCTAGGAAGATCGCTCCTCTTTCTCGTCTAGAAAAAGCTTTACTATACTTTTCAATCGCTCTTCTTAATTAATCCGCTTCTAAAGACGAATACGAGCTCCCTTTTATCGACGCCCTAGCCGTATTAGGTCTAGACTAAAGAGGTTTTAAAGGTGTCGATAGCTATCCTTTAATTTTATCCTATATTTTAAAAATCGGACGTTTTCTCGTTTTACGACTCGCTTTTAAAAATTCTTCCTCTATCGAGTCTAGACTAGACGACTCAAGCTCGGTTTCTAGTACTAATAGTACTATAGAAGAACGTTTTCCTAGCCCCGGAGCTTAAAACGGACCTCTTTTATAACTAGAAACGCTTATAAATTAATTTCTCGTTTAGGGTTCTCGATCGCCTTTCGAATAGATGTTAGACCTTCGAAGCTACGGACTAAAGATAGCCCGAAGTATAACTTCTTCCGGCTATATCGACTAGGAAGGAGAGACTATTATTTATAGAACCCTTTTATTACGACCCGTAACCTTTAGAGGTAGTTAGGGTCTAAGGTAGATCTCGTAGAGAGGAGTATTAAGGAGAAGGCAAGTAGGCTTTATACTAAACTAGTCTAGTATAGAATTATATTTAGTGTCTAGGAGATTAGTCTAGTAGATAATATAAGTTAAGCACGAAGCTCCTATCTAGAGGGAAAGTAACGCCATCTATATAGATATAGGAAATCTATACTTGTACTAGTCGCTAGTAATCAACCTATATTAACTAGAGCGATTAGGTCGAGCGATTACTCGACTTATTATACTAAGGTATATTCGACTTTAGTAAGCGCTTATAGCGTCTACTAAGGCTCTAGTACTAAGGTTATAACACCTTTCTTTCTTAATAGCTAATTTTCGAGAATTTATTTATAAGCTTATCTCTTCGACTCGAGTACTACTCTTTTAAGATATACTATTCGAAAATAGTATATCTACGGCTAAAAGTCCTTTACAAAAGATTCCGGATATTCCTTAGCGCTAAATCTACGATAATCCTCTTAATTCCACTCCGTTTTCAAATTTTCTCAACGATTCTCGTACGAATATTAGCCTAGAAAACCCGGAACGATTTCTATATAGTCGTATAGCTACTAGTCCCGATCTGGCTAGCCGGTTTATAGTTCTAGGGCCCGAATTCTACTGGGACTCCCGGGAGCTTTTAGACTGGATTTCCTTTCTTTCTTAATTCCTCGAAAACCTTCTCGTTCTTATTCACGTGACTGGGGGCCAGCCGGCCCGGGCTCCGGAGCTATTATCTCTACGATATTCGAATTCTACGAAGACGGGAACTCGGAATATCTTCGTAGAAAACGGTTTACTCGTCTTTATTACTTCTTATTATAAGGGGTATAGTATTTCAGGTACTACGAAAATCATTTATCGATATCTACCTCGAGAGGTTAGCGAACTACTAGTCTATTATCTATAGCTAGTAGTTCCTTTTCTAGAGCGAATTCTATTAACGAATTTTCGAAAAACGCTTCCGGAGTATCTTTTTAAGAATCTATTAAAAGGTCGACGTTCTAAAGCTACGAGGATTACTTCTAAACGATTTCGAAAGGTTTTTTAAAGGGAGATACTAGCTAGTTTAGGATTAGCTGTTAATCCTAGCGACTATCGCTATATAGCTATTAGAATCTCTCGTTATTTTCTTTCGAAATCTCTTTAATTTCAACCCGAGGAATCTACGGAAATAGACGACGAAAATGACGTCGACTATAAAGACGACGTCTTATAAAGACGACGTCCTAGATCTACAGGCCGCGTACTTTTCTAGGACGGCGGGAATCGTATACGCTCGAGGTCTTTTCGAAACGACGGGAGAGATTCAAGGCTTGAAACGACAATTTCGAGAGGCTAGTATAGTAAGTGTACTTTATTTCTACTATTTTTCTATTATATTTTTAATATTTTATCTATATTTACTATAAGCGTCTATATAGTATAATAACTAACGAGTTTATAATAGAACTAGTACCGTTTTCTCGGTTTCACGAGTTCCACTCAGGAAATCATTTACTATCGACTCGATATACTAAAATTCGAGAAAGAGTTCGAAAATAAACGTCTTATACGACTAGACTCCTTACGGAATATCGATCTTAATAGAGAAGTACGAAGACTTTTTTCCGACTCTACCATTCGTTTTCGAACTTCTCAACGAGAAATTCTAGGAGATATACTAGTTAGGACGAGTCCTATACTAGCTATATTACCTACCGGATTTAGAAAGAGTCTTCTTTTTTAACTACCTTCTTTTATCGGCTCGAATGGAGTTTCTATTATTATAGAACTACTCGTTTCTTTACTATAAGACCAGCTATCTAGAGCTAAAAATCTCGGAATTTCTTCGGCTATTTTTAACGCTCGAATACCTCCGGATTTAACTCGTCTCGTCTTTACTACGCCTAAGACTTTCCTATCTTTAGATTTTCGAAATTTCGTAAATCGACTACGAATAGTCTAACGACTCGACTAAGTATTTATTAACGAAGTTCAAGTCGTCCTAAATACTAAAGAGTCTTTTCGAAGGGTCTTAGGCCGTCTCGGGGAGGTAGTCGATTTAAAAACCTAGCTTATCCTTCTTACGGCCACGCTACCTCTAAGATATAAACGAGACCTTCTTTAAACTCTTAGTCTAGAGTCTTTAGAAACGAAAATCTATTGAAATTTAACTCTTTAAACAAATATTTAATATATCGTTTAAGAGAAAGTCTTTAAAGAAGAGGCTTTTTCGATAATTTAAGAAAAGGATAACGAGTTTCCCCTTAAACGAATCGTTATCTATACCTAGACTATTAAGGCGGCTAGAGAGTTAAATAGAGAGTTAAAATACTCTATCTATTACTCTAATAGCCCTGGAAAAGAACGAGTTCTTTCAGACTTTCTTAAGGGAAATATTCGAATTCTTATTTTAATAAGCTCTCTAAGCTATAGGATCGACGTTCTAAATATTCGAGTCGTTTTTTACCTTGGTCTACCTTATCGTTTATATGATTACGCTTAGAAGACAGGCTAAGCAGGTAGGGACGGAAAGAATAGCGAGGCTATTTTACTTCTTTTAAATTCTATTAATTCTTCTACTCTTTCGACTTAACTAGGACCTCGGCCTAGTAAGGTAGAAGTATTCGAAAATAGTGTTATTCAACGCTATATATCGAATACTTGTCGACGAGCTGTTTTTTCTAGCTATCTCGATGGAAAAGAGGTAGAGAAATGCGAAAAACCGGCTATTCCCTGCGATTTTTGCCTAAAGTACTACGAAAGTAAGTCTATTTTATTTATAATTATACTTTCCTAATAGTTTTTAGATATATTAAGCTCGATACGAGATAAAAGAATCGACGAAGACCTCTATAACTCGGAAAATAAAGAAATTCTCGAAGAAGAATAACGAGTTCTTAGCCCTAGTCTATCCTATAGGGACAAATGAACTGTGACCGCATTTCATTTAAATGGTACTAAAAATTTAATCGCATTTCATTTGATTTTCTATTTCTAAATGAAATGCGGCTCGAACCCTAACCGATTTCTAGGA